>Ga0114951_10001012_pt1 | contig 36785 bp, 35 predicted proteins | sample AM7aDNAmetaG_FD_88677 | JGI IMG/M metagenome (GOLD analysis project Ga0114951, IMG submission 88677) | Freshwater microbial communities from Finland to study Microbial Dark Matter (Phase II) - AM7a DNA metaG | ecosystem: Environmental > Aquatic > Freshwater > Lake | place: Finland: Lake Alinen... | reverse complement strand
AAATGATATAACAACACTGATACATTGTGTGACTTATGAAGGTATAAACTCTTTGCCATAGGCAAAGTTAATGATTTTACGCCGCAAGCGGCGGGGAACTAACCCCGTAGCGATTAGAATCAATAAATCCTGAAAAGACTTTCTTACCGCTTGATGTGAATATTTCAATTTGTTTTTTTTCATTCTGATCTGAGGTGCATATAGTCAGATTATTCGTACCGGGGTTGGGATAAATCTTTGCAGATGAAATGTTTTTGTGTTCTTTTATCCCAAGATGAGGGTCAACATAATTATCCCATACCTTGATAATGCGAAAGTGCCCGTTGGTAACGTCTTTATTGGAATTGGTTTCAATACCATTAACGATTGAAGGGGAGAAAGTCCATGTGCTGACACCATATTCGCTGTCACGATGAATATGCCCTGCAATCCATGCCGAAGCACTCGAACTGTAATTTAAAAGAAACTGTGTAATGTTATCATACTCGCCGTAAGAAAAAGCGTTGACCAATGCCCATGGATCTTTGGTAAGCGGGTAATGAGAGCAAAAAATCATATTTTCGGTATCTCTTTGCGGATAACTGTTGACAAATTGCTGGAAATATGGCCATGTTCCTCCTGTAAAATTCATTAAGTCAGCTTCAGGTCCGATGCCGGGATAACCCAGGGGAGCATGTGTACGGGGCGCAAAATCACCGAAGAAAAAGGAATAGTTTCCAAAGGTAAATGAATAGTTCTGAAAATAAGAATAACAATTATTTTCCGGGTTCCATGCACGGGTAAGGCGCGTACCGTCGTTCCAGTTGTCAAAGGTTACAGCCAGCATATTAAAACGGTCGGCAAAAATGGCATTGATCAAAGAATCACCGTTAGGAGCAGGAGCTTCTGCATTATCAGTATAGGGCCACATATCATGGTTACCCATCAACGGGATATAAGGCACTGTAAGTGAATCAGCGATCTGCTTAAACATCAGAAACTCCGATTTTTCGCCGCTTCTTGTCAGGTCTCCGGTCACAGCTACAAACTTTATTTTAAGCCTGTCAGCATTCTGATTTATCCATTTTACGGTATTTGAAAGATTTTGAGCAGGAAGACCATAATCGGCAGGCGTAAGAGCATCGTCATAGCCAACGGTACCATAGTCTCCGCCTGAGACTCCTTCTCCTATATGCACATCCGTAAGGTGGACAAAGGAAAATTGCCAGCTGCGGTTGGGTAGATTACTGTTAAGATTGGTGAATACCGTATCGGGAGGTCCGGTCTGCCCGCTCAAAACACATCCGGATATACTGAAGATAATGAAGAAGATAAAAAAATTATATTTCATTTTATTCCGTTTTTTGAAAGTTTCATAAAAATAGACATTTTAAGTTTTCATTAAATCTTTGACTTATAATATTTTTATCCCAAATTTGTCGTATTTTTGATATATTCAAAATTCTTATTTCTGATGAATGCCGAAGATTATAAAATTCTGATTGTTGATGATGAGGATGATATTATTGAGTTTATTGGTTACAATCTCCGGCGCGAAGGATACCATGTGTTTTCAGCTCAAAACAGTAAAGAAGCCATACACATTGCAAAAGAGTTTGTACCTCATTTGATCATTCTTGATGTCATGCTGCCCGATATGGATGGGATAGATACATGTTTAGAACTGCGGAAAATAAATTCACTTGCAGATACAATTATAGTATTTCTCACGGCAAGGGCTGAAGATTATTCCCAGATTGCCGGACTTGAAGCAGGAGGTGATGATTACATTACTAAACCTATTCGTCCACGTATTCTGCTTTCCCGCATTAAAGCATGGTTAAGACGTACCCGAATTGAAGCAAGACCGGGTCATATTGTTTCGCTCAAAGATATCACGATCGACAGGGACAGGTATCTGGTAATAAAAAACGGGCAGGAGATTGCCCTTGCCAGGAAAGAATTTGAGTTATTGGGCTTACTCACATCTAAACCGAACCGGGTTTTTACGCGGGATGAAATTTTTTCTGGTATATGGGGCGACGACGTTATTGTCGGCGACAGGACCATTGATGTTCATATACGTAAACTGCGTGAAAAAACAGAAATCGAAAATATCAAAACAATTAAAGGCGTCGGCTATAAATACGAAGAAATATGAAATACTCAAAACCACATTCACTTGCTTTCAATTCATCCCTCATTATTACCGCAATCTTTGCTTCATCTTATTCGGTAATCTCACTGATATATAAGCATTTCGACTGGATGCTGCTGGTCATCGTATCTGCATTGCTGATCATTATTGCCTATTTCATTATTCATTTTGTGCTCGAAAAGTTCATTTATGAAAAGATCAAACCAATATACAAGACCATTTATACCGAAAAGGCTACACCCGGAGAAAAGGAAAGACAAAAAATTATTGATGAGAACACCATCGACAATGCAAACGAAATAGTGCTGAAATGGGCAGAAGACAGAAAGCTGGAAATATCAGAGTTGAAAAAGCTGGAGAAATATCGCCGGGAATTTATCGGGAATGTCTCTCATGAGCTTAAAACACCAATCTTTAATATTCAGGGTTATATTGTTACACTGCTCGAAGGGGGTTTGCATGACGAAAGTGTCAATGTAGAATTTCTTAAAAGAGCAGAATCTAATATCAGCAGGATGATCACTATAGTCGAAGATCTGGAAGCCATTTCTCATCTGGAAACCGGTGAACTGGAGTTACAGCCTGAACGTTTTGACATCATAGCCCTTACAAGACAGGTAATGGATCTTCTGGAAAGAAAAGCACAGGACAGAAATAACAGGCTTCATTTTGCCGATTCAGGCTATGGGTCTATTTATGTTATTGCCGATAAGGAACGGATCAGGCAGGTTTTGGTTAACCTATTTGATAATGCCATTAAATATGGGCGGGAAGACAATGCTAAGACGAAGATTAGTTTTTTTGACATGCATGAACAGGTTCTGGTTGAAGTAAGCGATAATGGAATAGGCATTGCCAAGGAAGAGATCGGCCGGTTATTTGAACGCTTTTACAGGACGGACAGGGGCCGGTCACGTGCTCAGGGAGGCAGTGGGCTGGGCTTGTCCATAGTAAAACATATCATCGAGGCTCATCAGCAAACAATTAATGTCAGGAGCTCTCCGGGCATAGGTACAACTTTCGGCTTTACAGTTGAGAAAGGGTAAAAACCCGATGAATAATTTCTGATCTAAAATTTCCCTTCTTCAGGTTCTTTGGGCTCTTTATCCTGTAAGAGATTGATCAACACCTTCTGCTTGACATTGTTTTTATAGAGGACTTGGTAAACGATAATCCCGCTTTTATCCCAGTAAGTCCATTTACCTTCTTTATAATAGAGGTGGTACTCGCCCTCTGCTTTCTTTTTCCCATCCTGATAAAATTCAACCCATTTGCCGTCAGGTTTTCCCTTGGTATAGTTTTGTGCTTTCATTTTAACGCCGTACAAATCATGAAATTCCCAGAAACCATCCTTAAGACCTTCTTTGAAGCTACCCTGTTCCTGTATAAGTCCTGTTTCATACCAATGCGTACAGGGTCCCTGCTGTACACCATCTTTATAGGTTTCTTCATTCATGGGTTTCCCGTTTTCAAACCAGTTTTTTGATAGGCCGTTTTTAAAATCATCTTTATAATTCGTTTCGCTCTTTTTCCCTCCATAATAGTACCAGCTTGTCCAAAGTCCGAATTTACGGCCCGCAATAAATTCTCCTTCCAGTTTTTTATTACCGTTATTCCACCAGCTGGTCCAGACACCACTTTCTTTATTTTCTTTGAAATTTCCTTCCCTGTCTTTTGTTCCTGTCTCATACCATGCGATCCATAAACCTTCCCTGCTTCCTTTAACAAAGTTACCTTGTTTCCATTTTTCTCCGGTTTCGTAGTAATAGGTCCATTGCCCTTCCTGTAAACCATTTACGAAATTACCGGTACTGCCAGTTATGCCGTTCGGGTAGTAAAAGGTCCAGGTACTGTCCTGTAAATCGTCTATGGATTTCCCTTCCATTTCTTTAGTGCCGTTTTGAAACAACCAAACAGCATAGCCGTTTAGCTTATCACCCGCAAACATTCCTTCAAATTTCTTTTTCCCGTCATCATAATACATTCTTGATAAACCTTCCTTCAGGCCATTGACATAAACAGCCTCTTCCTTGACAGCCCCGTTAATAAACCAGGTAATCCACTTTCCTTCTTTTTTGTAATTGACCACATTCCCTTCATGTTCCTTTTGACCGGTCTTGTACCAGGAGATATTCAACCCGCTGTCAATGTAATTCTCCATCCATTTTGGCCCTTCTTCGTACCAGAATTTCCACAGACCTGTCTTTGACCCTTCTTTAAAATTACCTTCACACCACTTCTGTCCGTTCTGATACCAGAATGTCCATATTCCTGTTTCTTTTCCCTCTTTAACCAACCCTTCGCTTTTTTTCTTGTTTGTCTTTTTCCAGTAGGTAACTGCGATTTCCTGCGAAAACAAGTGCTGGGTAAAAATGATCAATATGAACAGTATACTTTTTCTATACATATAAATAAGGATTTGTATTCATCAGGATCTTCTTTCGGTAGTAAAGATCACAAGTTGTTCCATTGCTTTCCGGCACGGGCTTTCAGGAAATGTCGATAATATTTCCAGCGCCTTTGACTGGTAATCGTTCATTTTTAAACGGGCATATTCAAGACCTCCGCTGTTCTTCACTTCAGTGATGATATGGCCGATCATTTTCTTATTTTTCGAATGTCTTTTTATGTAATGCTTAAATATAGTCCTGTCAAATAAACTTGAATGGTTTAACATATAGATCAGAGGAAGGGTCAGCTTTTTTTCCTTGATATCGATGGCCACAGGTTTTCCTATGATTGCCGACGACTCAAAGTCAAGCAGATCGTCCTTGATCTGGAATGCCATTCCTGTCATCTTACCGAACTGTTTCATCCGCTCAACAGCATCGTCTCCGGCGCCTGTGGATGCCGCACCGGTAGCACAGCATGCAGCTATCAGTGATGCCGTCTTTTTATTGATGATATCGTAATAAATATCTTCTTCAACATTGAGTTTCCTTGCCTTTTCAATCTGGAGAAGTTCTCCTTCGCTCATCTCTTTAACTGCAGAAGAAATAAGTCTCAATAGTTCAAATTCTTTACTGTCCAAAGCACTCAGCAATCCGCGGGAAAGAAGATAATCGCCCACAAGAACTGCTATTTTATTTTTCCAGATGGCCTTAATGGAAAAAAAACCGCGTCGCAGATCGGAATCATCAACAACATCATCATGAACCAGCGTAGCTGTATGCATCATTTCAATGAAAGAAGCCGCCCTGTAAGTTGATTCAGTGATGTCACCACAAATCCCTGCCGCAAGAAATACAAAAAGCGGCCTCATCATTTTTCCTTTCCGCTTTAATATGTATCTGGTAATGATATTCAATAAAGGAACATCACTCTGCATGGAATTGCTGAACTTACGCTCAAACTCATCCATGTATAAGTTGACAGGACTTCTTATTTCGTTAAGAGTAACCATAGACCAGGAATACGATTCAAAGGTAATTAAAATAATTTCAACGGAAAGGATATGTAAATATTTTCGTTTCTTTGATATTCCTTGAAAAAAAATCGGAATTTTGTATAAAATTGTGTCCTATGTCTGGATTTCTTTTTAATGATATTGTTTTCGGTCCGGTAATGAGCCGCAGGCTGGGAGTTTCTTTGGGAATAAACCTGTTGCCACTGAATAAAAAAGTATGTTCTTTCAACTGTATCTATTGTGAATGCGGATGGACAGATTCCCTACCCACCGGTGAGATGTACTTTTTCACACCGTTGGAAATATCAGCGGCAATGGAAAACAGATTCATTGAACTTCATGATGAAAATATTAAGATTGAAGCCGTTACCTTCGCAGGAAACGGTGAACCTACACTTCACCCTGATTTTAATCAAATTATAGAAAATACTTTATTTCTGCGAGATAAATACCTGAAAGGTGCCGAAGTGATCGTGCTTTCCAATGCCACTACTATAACCAGGCCCTTGGTTCTTGATGCCCTGAAAAAAGCAGATAAAAGTATTATGAAGTTAGATGCCGGTGATGACGAATTGTTCCGGCTGATCAATCAACCACTGACTTCAATAACAAGGAAGAAAATCATAAACAACCTTAAATTATTTGAAGGAAAAATCATTATTCAATCGATGTTTCTCCGGGGAGAATTCAAAGGAAAACCCATTGACAATACAGGTGAAAAAGTCGTTGATATCTGGATAAAAGAGCTTAAACAGATTAACCCCGAATATGTGATGATTTACCCTATTGCAAGAAACACACCTGTTGAAGGGCTGAAAAAAATCAACCCGGACGAACTGAACATTATTGCTGCAAAAGTTCAGAAAGAAGGTATAAAAGCAAATATTTACCCCTGAGTATTCATAATCAGAAGCAAAATAAACCCTGTTATGCTGAATTACCCTGCAAAAATATTAGTCGCCTTTGCTGAAGCCGTAAGCGGAAATAAAAAGATCTTTCAGTGGCTGTTGAATAATGGTTATCCAGAACTCGCAGCTTTAAGTAATTCCATTAATGGTGACAAAAATGCCCAAAAATGGCTGGCAGAGAATAACTTCATACATTTTGCCATACTCAGTGATGCCATCGATGGCGAAAGTGAAGCTTTTGAGTGGCTGGATTCACATAATCATCTTTTTTTAAGCGTGATTGCCCGTGCCTGTAACGGGGAACCCAATAGCATTGCCTGGCTGAACTCCAACAACCTGAAACTTTTTATCGTGATCTGTAAAAAAATTGATCGTGTTTTAAAACAACAGCAGGAAAGAAACAGCGATTACCATAATGTCCAGTTTTAAATATCTGACTTTGAAGTTTTCTTGCTTCCTTCGTATAACTGGAAATTTACAAACTTACATTCAAGCGGGCCGTTAAAAAGACTGATTTTCCTCGATGGTCTTAGTCCGATGAATTTAAGTGCGTCAAAATGCGAACTGATGATCCAGGCGTGATAACCTGAATAATGATGTTTCAGCCCATCACCGATGCTTTTGTACAGGCTGATGATATCGTCTGTCTTAAGCCTTTCGCCATAAGGAGGATTGGTCATCAGAACACCCGGCGAAACAGGAGGAATAAAATCCTCAAATGAAGACTGTTTGATCCTTATATCTTTATGGAATTTCGCTTCAAATATATTCTTTGTAGCAGCTTCAATGCTTCTTGCCGATATATCACAGCCGGTAATTTCAGCATCCGACTCTTCAACTTCTTCGGATGATTGGGTTTTAATCTTCTCCCATAGAAGCATATCAAAATTATTCCACTGCTGGAAGCCGAAAAACTGCCTGTAATAACCTGCCGGAATATTATTTGCAATCATCGCTGCTTCAATAAGCAATGTACCTGAACCACACATCGGGTCAACAAATGCCGATTTCTTATCCCAGCCGCTGAGCATGATCATTCCTGCTGCCAATACCTCACTGATGGGGGCATCAACCGGAGCTATACGGTACCCTCTTTTGTGTAGTGAGATTCCTGAGCTGTCGAGAGAAACGATACAAAGATTCCGCGTAAGGTGAATGTTAATTCTCAAATCCGGTTTATCGGGATTAACAGAAGGGCGAATTTTATACAGCATCCTGAACCTGTCGGCAATAGCATCTTTTACCCTGAGAGCAACAAACTGGGAATGTGTAAAAAGGGAGGAAAATACAACTGCATCTACAGCAAATGTCTTTTCCGGAGTAAGATATTCTTCCCAGGCTATTTTATAAATATGGGTATACAGATCTTCCTCTGTATTAATGATAAACTCTGTTATGGGTTTTAATATTCTGAGTGCCGTTCTGCACCGGTAATTTGCTTTGTACATCAGTTCTGTGTTACCTGTGTAGGATACTGCACGCGACAATATGGTTGTTGACTCAGCTCCCAAAGCAATAAGCTCCTGCTCCAGTAAATTTTCAAGGCCTGCCATAGTGGTTGCCGTCATCCCGAACTTTTCATCTTCACTTTTCATGGCCTGATGTATTTATTTTTTCAATGAATTTTTTTGTTTCAATAATATAACGTGTATGTGTTCCTGCGCCTATAAGTCCTTTTTCATCCCAGGCGTTCACCTCAAAGAACAGCTTTTTCCCGTCTACCTCTTTCAAAATCGCCTCACATCTTACGTTCATCCCAACCGGAGTGGCTCTGATATGCTTCACATTTACCTCAACTCCTACTGTTGAAAACCCTTCAGGCAGATATTTTCCTGCACATTGCTGTGCCGTACCTTCCATCAGTCCTATCATTGCAGGTGTTGCAAATACTTCAATTAATCCGGACCCATAATGGCTTGCTGTATCATTTTGGGTTACAGTCATCTCTTTCGATTCGGTAATCCCCGTATTTATATTGAACATAAAAAGTAATTAAGGAATTCCTTTTATTTACTGCTGAGAAATAATACATGCTGAAGTATTCAGAAATGAAAATATATATGCCCCGTACTTATTCTTCATTTTCTGTATAGGACGAGTTTTCTTTGTATTCATTTCCCTTTTTAATACTCATAGGATAATTATCAACAAACCAGATTAAATAATTCGTAAGATTGATATGATCTTTCAATATTCTCTTTCTGTTTGCTGCTTTGAGTTCTATGTATTCCGGTGAGCCGATTATCTCTATCGCTTTATCTACAACCCCTGCATAGGTTTTAAACCAGAACAGCAAACCTGATTTTGACTGAAAATCGATAGTTCCTGCATAGGATGAATTGATATATAACGCAGGAGTACCAAGTAAGGCGCTCTCTGAAGCCATTGTTGCACCTTCACCGATATATAAACCGGCATAAAAAAGCAGATCGTGAATATCTTCAGGCGGGGAATTCAGCTTATACTTTTCAAACTCTTCCGGAAGGTCACTTTCTGAAGAAACAAAAACTTTTATTTTCTCGCTTAACAGTTTCACGAGGTTTCTTTTTTCAACCAGGTTCAGTCCTTTATTATAGAGGTCATGGCTGGCATCCCAGGAAACAAACCGGAGGATGGCATACGGTTCTCCTTCTTTAATCCCGATATTATTTAAAACCAGAGGATTCGGTGTATATTCATCAGGATGCAGATAGGCTAATTCATGAAACGAATTGTAACTGATTTGCTTTTTCGAAATATTTAAATGAAACGATAAAGGGGTCAGGATTACATTGGTAAATGCTTTATAAAGCCAGACCTGTTCACGGTTTCCGGTATCCTCAAGGGAGATGCAGGGTTTTCGTGTTAACAGTGAAACATGTGCCGCATAAACAGAACTGTGGCTTATAAAAAGATCAGGTTTGAAGCGCCTTGCAATAATGAGCAGTTTAATATCAAAAACAATTAATCCAATAATCTTGCTAAATGCATTTTTATAATTAATCCCTAAAGAAGTATAGGGAAGCCGGTAATGATCAAGCAGAGACAGCGTAACATCTTTATCTCTTGCAGTAAAAGCTACGGTATTGCCTCTCCGCATCATCTTCAATGCAAAATTTCTAAAAAGATGGACATGTGCCGGATGTGAAACATCAATCAGAATTCTCATCAGGCAACATACTTGTAAAGGATTTCCCCTAAAAAAACATTTAATTTCGAAGGAAGCATTTTAAAGATAGAATGAAAAATTTTATGATACCTTTTTTTATGATATGAATTGATTCCTTTGTGGTTAATTAAAACATAGCAAATATTTTCTTCTGTTGCCCCCCATCCCAGTTTAAACCGTCTCAGTCCTGTATTATCTTTAGGGCAAATCCCGAAATCAAAAAAGGTATAATTGTTATGGCATGAATACTTAATAACTGAATCCATCAAAAAATTATTGGGTTTTAATTTCAAGTAATTATTTGCAGAAGCACCATACTTATAGATGATCGTTTTCTTATGAGTAAGAAAAATAGCTGATGCAATTGCTTTCTCACCAGAATAAACCGTAGCAACAAATCCCAGGTCATGATCAAACAAGTTTTTAACTATGGTAGTAAAAAAGCTTTTAGGCTGAGGTGGCAACCCGTGTTTTTTACGGGTTAATATATTAAGGGCGCAAAATTCATTAATTGTGTTTATGTCTCTTGAAATCTTAAAAGTTAACTGGTGTTTTTCTGATTGTTTTATATTTCGGCGATTGTTTTTATGATAAGCTGATTTGATGTCTTCATAGCCCTTGTCCAGTCTCAAATAGTGGCGTAAAAGAGTAGCATCCGTCTTATCAGTACAAGAAACATGTGATCTTATTTCAGCCGAAGAATAGTCATTTTTAATATAGTCTTTTAAAAGCCAGATAAATTTATCCGGGATGTCATTTGCATAAGAAATATAATCTGTAAATGGGAGGCTAATCAGTTTATCTTTTTTAAAATAGATTTTTTTTTCAACAAATGGTATAGCAGAAATTAGCTTTTGGTTTTCGAAATAACCCAAAATTATTATTGGCAGCTTATACTGGGAGGAAATCGATAAAATCCATTTTGTATGTAGAAACGGATTTTCATCCGCGCTTTCATCTGTGTACTTCTGCCACTCTTGTATGTCAATTTCTTTTATCAATTGACCGGATTATTATTTTAATGGTATTTTTTAATCCTTGCCAGAAATAAATTTTATTCCATTCAAATGATGAGAATGCCCAATTGTGAGGATGAATGTTTATCATAATAGAAGAAGGTGCATCTTTCGAATTGATCAGTTTTATCATATCATCCGAATTATTTATTTTAAAGTGCATACTTGAATGCACTTTATCTCTGAAATTAACTTTTTCATTGTTCCATTTCCGTCCCGCATCAGTAAAATAAGCTACTTTATTATAATCTATTGACAGGTATGGTTCTCCAATAATTCCAAAATCTTTAAAATTGTAATTTCTCCATAAATCCTGGTTATTATATTTACTAAGAGGGCTCCCATGCATGCAGATTGATTTAACATTGGCTATCTTTCTAAAATTTTCAAGGGTCTTGGAAAAGGACAATATGGCTTTTTCAAAATCACCGCTTGAATCGGATAAGTTTTCATAATGATATCCGATTTCATGCCCTGAAGATTCAATTTTTTTTATTATCTCTTCTTTAAAACGATGGCGCCGGGACCTGAAAAAATATGTAGCCTGAATACCCATTTCACACTCCAAACCGGCCATTTTTAAAGCATTTTGCTGGGTACGTTCAATATCATGGCGGAGAATAATAACTTTCTGTGCATTTTTATTTTCTATAAATTCCCGGAAAGTTTGGAACACATAGTCCTGACTTTTAAGAGCTTCTAAAATATTTCTATATTTCTCAATGGTAAAATCCATTATATTTTAGTTCTAAGAAACAATATTTATATCGAATTAAACAAGCTTATATATTAGGAGAATGCATCTTTATAGTTAATGTCAGAGCAGATATTCTTTGGTTTTATCTCCAATATTAAAAAGGATATCAATGATCGATAGATTTTTGATGAACCCATCGCTTTGCTGCGAATATAAAGGATGTTCAAATGTTGATATTTCAGGTTTAATCCTCGCTGTATAAAACAATTCATCTTCCTGATAATTAATTGATCCCAATCCTGCAAGATAGACTGTTGCTTTCAGACTATTACAAATAGAAACAAGTCTTTCTGTAGAGGATCCTTCAATGTTTTCCAGATCGCTCGAACGTAAGGTTGGTGTTTTAATATCCAGCTCCTGCATAATTGCCTTTATCAATAAAATATTCTGGTCGGCAAGTGTGTGTCTTACTAAATCCAATTCGTGTTTAATCATATTGAAATATTTTTCAAAAAAAGGAGCATGCCCGTAATTGGCCCGTAATTGGCCTAATATCGTTTGCATTGATTTTTCGGGTTGAAAGTAAACTATTTTATTGATTGGTTTACCGAACTCACCTGATGTAACAACAGGACATGTCAGCCATTTTTCTTCATTGCCGGCACGAATTTTATTCCGGTTAATGAAACTGTTCTTTGTATATTGAACATCATCTAGAAAAACAAAATAATCACATTTTGCAATCTTGAAAAAATAACCAAGCCAGGGAATAAAATTTGGTTGATGGATAGCAATTTTCATAATGTGACTTTCATTTATTCATGCCCGTCCAAATACTTTACACTTATGGTCCCATCCGAATTAATATAAGCAGATTCAGGCAGTAAATATGAGGGGTTCCACCGGATCCGGTCTTCTAATTTATATTCCGTTTTTATGATTAAATACTTTCCCTCTCTTTTATAAACAGTATCATGATATAATGTGACTTTTCCTATATCCGTCATTAATGCATATTCCGGTTTTGCTCTGCCACTAATAAACCCGGAAGATGTGAGTTTTCTTATTAAATCTATACCTTTTTGTACTGTTGTTCTAAAATCATCAGTACCTTTCATTGGAACGGCGTGGAAAAGATAATGAGGAATTACGCCTAAATAACGTAATTCATCATATAATCTGATCAGCACATTGATATTATCATTAACCCCTTTAATTAAAACATTCTGGCTATATATCCGGCAGCCTGCTTTTTGAAGGTTGATGAGAATTTCTTTTGTTTTTTCCTGCAATTCATAATAATGATTAACCTGCAATCCAATTTCAATAATAAAGCGGTTTTTTAATGAATCGAAAAAAGAATAGTACGATTCATCAAAACGATTCGGGTCCTGAACCATGATACGGGTTCCTATTCTGATAATTCTTATATTCGGAGCTTTTAATGCTAATTCCGTAATTAAAAATTTTAACTTGGATACTGCAATTAACGGGTCACCTCCGGTAATCAATACTTCATTTAAATTTTTATCTCTCGAGCAATAATCAGCAATATTACTTATTTCCTTATTGCTTAATGCAAATTTGTCGTAATACCCCCGTAAGCAATAGATACATTCACTTGCACAAGCTGAAAGCAAATCTATAACAACGGCTCTTCTATATAATCGCTCCAGTCCGGGCAGATCAATCTCATGCATCTCAGCCTCATAATGTCTTCGATTGGATAGTTCTGTCGATGAAATCTTTGGCATCCTGAAATACTGGTTAAAAATCCCATAGTACTCTGACGAATCATCTCCAAATGTAATGCGTGCCTTTTCAAGTAAGTCGTCAATGTATTTACTGGTTTTATTTTTTTGGCTTTCAATAATATTTTCCAGATACCCTGCCATGTTATTATGATTTTTTAGTTATTAAAATATTTTTTATTTTATCTTTAACGTCGCCAAACACAAGCTCTTGCTTTGAATAAACGACCTTGTTATCCGGAACTGACTTATTTAATACTGTACCAGCCCCTATAAGGCAATTATTTCCTACTGTAACACTTTTAGAAATTACAGTTACACCCATTCCAATAAATGAGTTGGCTCCAATCTTTACATTTCCTTCAGCCTTAAATCCAGTTGTAATAATTGTGTTTTCACCAATATTATGGTTATGTCCAATTTGAATCAGATCGTCAATTTTTACATTATCATGTATAAGGGTATAACCTAAAGCGGGCTTTTCTACTGTACAATTAGACCCGATGACAACATCATTCCCGATTTTAATTCCTCCGACCTGTGGTATATGTAATAAGCCTTCATCAGAGGTCATAAAGCCAAATCCTTCTGAACCAATAATTGTATTATCTTTAATAACGCAATTATCACCAATTTCAACATCAGATCTGATAACAACATTACATCCTATAACACAATTGGAGCCAATGACAACATTTGGTGCAATGACTACGTTTTTGCCTATCCTAACATTATATCCAAATTTTACCCCCTGATATTTTTCTGATGACTCCGATATAGTTTGAGCTATCCAGTAAGTTGTTTCGGTGACTAAAAAATCATTGACAAATTTGAAAAACGTATGCTTCGGATTATCTGTAATGATATAAGATATTTTAGGGTTTTGGACCATGGTATCTTCAGTACAAAACAATAAACATCTATAAGTAATATGTTCTAATTTGTCTTTAAATTTCGGATAACATAAAGAGATAGAATTATCTTTTATACGGTCAAGTTGCTGAATATTATCAACATACAGATCTTCTCCAAATAATTTTTTCCCTAATAAGGATGACACTTCTGATGCCTTGTATTCGAACTTTTTTAACTGATACATAACATTACTTTTATAAATTAAATAAATTCAACCATTTTATGTTTATTCCCTTTTATTTCAATATTATTGACAAACCGGATATTAAAACTTAATGTTAATTCATGTCTAATCCTAATAGTCAAATCGTTACGCAACTCATTTTCGTTTATTTGAATGTTTTTATTTAATTCACATATTAAATTGATATCATCTATTATTCCGGCAGTTTGCTTAACTTCGATATAATAAATACCGGTAAGTTCTTTAAACAATATTATAATGTGGCGTAGCTGCTCCGGGAAAAAATTTATACCCTTATAAACAATCATATCATCACTTCTTCCAATAATTTCAAAATAAATATGATGATGATCTGTGCTCATTATTTTTATCTTTTCCTTGGTATTGTACCTTAATAATGGCTGGCTTTCTTTACATAAGGATGTAAAAACCAGATCACCGGTATCACCTTCTTTTAAGTCGGGTTGTTCAATTATGTTGTTTTTATTGTCAATAATTTCAATAAAATAATGATGAAGTAATAAATCTGAAAACTTCAATATATTGTTATTATCAGCAGAGGCCATAATTGAACATACCTCACTCATGCCATAATTAGCATTAAATACCGAACAATTCCACTGTTGAATTAATTTATTCCTGAATTCATTATTCTGAACTCCTCCTTCAGCACCAAGATACAGAGAATGCAGGTTTAACTCTGATGGGTTAAGTTGAAAATCATTCCGAAGTTTTTTATCAATTATTGGCAGATAAGAAGGTGTACAATGAATTGATACTTTGTACAAATTACAATATGACCTGATAAGCTTGATTAATTCATTGGTATTACCTGTTCCAAAATTAATAACCTGCACCTTTGTTTTCATCATCGCTTGAGCGTCCAGAAATCCACCGGCCCACATGGATAAATTCAGGCAATTGAAAACTACCTCATGATTTCCGACATCCCCCATTCCTGAATGCCTGAAGCATTCAGCACCAACTTCCGTGATAAAATCAATATCTTTTTCAGTAAAACTTAATAATAGCGGTGTATTAGTGGTGCCGCTTGTTCGATATGTCTGAACTATATTTTTAGTGTAATCCGTAAAACTACCATAAGGCGGGTATTCCATTTGTGAACGGATAAGCTCATCTTTAGTAGTTAACGGAATTTCAGCGAATTTTGTAATCTCTTTAAGCTTCTGCCTATAAAATTCCGTGTTGTTTTTAAAAAAATTCAGAATTTGAACTCTATTTATCATTGCATTTTTTACAAGAATATGTATTATGATTATTTTATCAGCCATCTTATCACCTGAAACGCTTCGGCATATTTGCAACCTATCTGACCACCTCTCGTCGTCATTAGGCTACGAAGGAAATTATCATTCAAATACCCTCTGTCTAATTGTGAGATATAGCATTTTACTGATTCTATTTTCTTTTCAACGTCTTCATCATTTAATAAAATAAATGCATCGGTAGTAAATGTCAGGTTATTCCACAATATTTCATACCCTAAAATACAATGTTTTTTAAACGCTCTGAATCCTTCCTGAGAAATAACCTGATGATCCTGATGCGTGTCAAAGGTAGACGGTAAAAAGACCAGGTCGGGTTGGAATTCTTTTGACAGAACGATCAGATCATCTAAAATCTCCTGGCGAAACTCCGGAAACTTTCTGACTTTGTAATCGAATATTTTAATGTTTTCTTCTTTAACTCCTAGTATTCGCATTGAGCGGATCATATCAGTTCTGTTAATATCTTTAGGTAAACCCTCCATGACCGATTCGTCAGCAGATGAAAAAGCTGCACAAAAAACATTTTTCCCTTCTGAGATAAATTTTGAAATTGTTCCACCGCATCCAAACTCGGCATCATCAGTGTGTGGTGCCACTACTAAAACATTTTGAATCATAGCATAAATTTATTTTGATAAGCAGGATTGATCTGCATAATCTTTTTACTTTCCGGATAATTCTCAAGAAACCATACAAAAAATGCAGTGACATCAATAAAATTTGTCAGCATTTTACTTGCCAACTCCTGAGACTTGATTTTAAAATCTGGTGTATTCAGTAATTCCATAGCCTTATCAATAATTTCATTGGTCGAATACAGAAAATGATGTAACATACCATAATTAATTTCATCCATGTTAACCCCATTTATATCCTTCCAGACACCAATTGACTGAGTACCTAATATAATGGCTTCTGAAGACATCCCGCTTTCCCCAATGATTAAATCAGAATAATATAAAGCATCATGCATTTTTTCATACGGAATATTAATTTTATAGGGCCTAAGCTCCGATGGCAACTCATTTTCTGAAGAAATAAACACTTTATATTTTTCAGACAATTTTTTAGCAAGTTCAATTTTTAAAGCCATTTCGATCCCCTTTTCACCTATATCATGACTTGCATTTAAAGATACGAATCTTAATATTACATAACGAACCTCTTTGCTAATTTTTAAATAATCGTAGATATCAGGATTGGGCTTAAAATAATTTTTATGCAAATAGCATAATTTAGGAGTACCATGAATTCTGATATGATTTTTCCCGAAATCCTTTTTATACGAAACAGGAGTAATGATTACATCGGAAAACGGCACGTACATTCTGTGTGATAAATTGGCATGATCTGTATCGTCAAATGCAATATGCGGTTTTCTTAATAAAGCTGCAACCTGGGCAGCATAAGGTGATGCAAAACTTAAAAACAAGTCAGGTTTCGTTTTTTTTGCAATCCTGTATATAAAATGATCCGTTTTAAGTGCACACAGAGCTTTACCTAACAGACTGTTTGCACCTCTTCCCCTGTTATAAAAAGGAATATTATAAATTTCTAAAAGGGACTGTGTTATGTCTTTATCTCTTGATGTTATAACAAACTCATGCCCTTTTTTTTGCATGATACTTATTATATTTCTAAAATAATGCACATGAGAAGGATGATTAATATCAATGAATATTTTCATCTGCAATAAAATTGAATCAGTCTTTAATCATTTAATGATTTTTATATCATTTTTGCATTTATACTAGCACTAAATGCATTCATTTCACTTTTTTGTCATTTAACTTGTGATCAACATATTACATATCACTTATTAAATAAAAGTATGAATTACTTGTTAACAATCTACAGGGAAATTATTTGATAATAATGTCAGCGAAATTCAAATTCTTCATTGTGGTAGATTGAAAATTTGCATTTTTAATTATGTATTTAAATCTTAATTATTTCAGCTAATTTCCTTAATGATTTCTTTTAAAGAATGATTTTCCCATCCAAGAATGTTCACGTTTCTTCCAACTTTGTAAAAATCTGTCTGAACAAGATTAGAAGCAATAATAATTAAAGCATTGCAAACAGGAGTTTCAATACCAGCTTTTCTCCCAAGGCTGCTTAATAAACACAATCCATTAGGAACATCTTCCAGTAAATATCTTGAATAAATGGAAGATGGCCCTTTTGGGCCTCCATCATTAGCATAAGATTTAAATACTTGATGAGAATCCATTGATAAATCATTTTCATTTCTATATTTACATTCATCAATGTATCTGCTAGGGACTCCATTATACGCGGAAATCACAGCATTCTTTTCTGCATCCAACGAATTAACGAGGTTCCAAATTGAGTCTGTGAAAGCCTCTTTGTACATCCAAAACTCACCTTTCGAATACTCTATTCGTGCACATGACATTATTACTCCAATAGAATGAACAATCAAATTTGGGTTATGCAGTGCGGATTCAATCACATTTGTTCTTCCCGAAGTATAAGTATCCAATAAAAGTTTGGCAAGATACATACCTTCTTCTTTCTTCGAAAGTGGAATAATCCCAAGCATATTTCTAACATTTCTAAAGAGAATATTAACAGTACCGGGTTCAGCTATCCTGGCATCATAAGGAGTTGATTCCCCCTCCCCTATAATAATTTCCTTGTTATGGATTTCTTTTCTGAATATTATTGAGCCAAGATTTCCCGGAATAACAAGAACCATTTTTACAGAATCTCCGATATATGGAGCTACCATTTTTGCAATATTTTCATGCTGAAGCGTTTGGGTCATCACGATTACAATTTCAGCTCCTTCAAGCCCTTTTTGTAAATCTCTGGTAATAACAGGAATACTCTGAAAAGATTTTCTGTCCGATTCTGTGTGATCAATACCCCAAATTCCTTTTTGTTCAATTATTTTATTAAAATTAGCATCATGTAACGCGTGAGATGTTTTCAATAACGAAACAATGTGACCATTTTGTGATAATTTAAAAGCATGGGCGCAACCTGCATTTCCCGCTCCAATAATTGATATTTTAAATTTTCCCATTTATAATATATTTATTAATTGTTATATAAAAAGTCGCTTAATATATAGTCCTCTTTACCCGATGGCAAGGGCGGAATCTCCTTTACAAACTCTAATTCAACTTTGGATCCGGGGAAATATTTGGTATAATTTTCAATAATAAACCCGAATAACTTTAGTGATTCATCTCTGCTTTCCTTCACTTTAAGAAGAATTAACAAATCTCCATTTTTATCTTGTCTTATTTGAAATTTGTCAATCTTATTATACAGGGCTTGATTTTCAATGCTGTCATAATTTAAATCAGGATATAATAAAACAGGTAACATAGTTGGAGATATTGGCACTCCTGATTTACTGTATAATAACCGTCCACTTCGCCCCATTACTACGCCCAAAAGCTTTGATTTTCTGCCACATGAACAGTACTCTTTTTTTATATAGGACATGTCTCCAACATTATATCTTATAAACGGAAAGGCATAGTTATCAAGATCAGTTGTAATAACATTACCAATGGTACCATCTTCTACAATTTCACCGTTTTTATCAATGATTTCTAAAATACATTTTTCCTCTGAAATATGCAATCCTTCATGCATGTAACATTCATGTGTTGCAATGCCTCCATCCCCAGCACCATAGCTATCATAAATAGGTGCCTTAAAAACTTCCTGTACTTTTGAACGATAATTTGGTAATAATACTTCGCCTGTAGTAAATATTGCATGTATCGGTAATACGGGTAATTTATTATCCTCTATGTACTTTGCAAAAACATATAAAGTTGAAGCATATCCTCTGATAGCGACCGGTTTAAACGCTATAAAACGCTTATAGTGCCTTGCCATATCTTCGGGTTTCATTTCCGAACTGCTGTATTTATAGTTTCGCATCAACCATTTTTCAAAAATATTTTTTTTAGTAAAAATTCTCTTTTTTGAAACTAAAGAATGGCCTCCTATTGTAAATATTTTTTCACCAACACTAAATCCAAACCAATGCCATGATCTAAATATTGAAGCCCAACCCACACTCCATGTTTGCATATCAGACAGATACTGCAGTGGCATTCCTGTGCTACCTCCTGTTGAGTGATTTTGAACTTTACGGTTGGCTAAATCCCCACTAATTATTTTGTTATAATTTTCCCTAATAATTTGCTTTGTTAAGATTGGTATTTTTTGTAAATCTTTTTTTGATTTTATATCATCGGGTCCAATATGCAATGAATCAAATAATTCTTTATAGTATGGAACTTTATTGTAGCAATGAGTAATTAAATCTGAAAGTTTTTTGTTTTGAAGCGCTAATAATTGTTCACGGCTATACCAATCTGTTTTTAAAAGGGAATAATAATTTTTTATACTGGAACTCCGGTTAAATTTTTCTGCTAAAGGAAATAATATTTTTCGATCAAAAAAAGAATATAAACTGCTCATATATTGCGGTATTATTTATGTAAAGATTCAATACAATTTGGTCACCCAGGATAAATTTAAATGAATCTTCAGATATTATTCAGGTATATATTTTGATTAATTGCGTCTTTTTGCAATCAAAACCAATAAATTTATTCAAAAGGTGCCCTTTCTATATGAAGGTAAAAATTCCTATTGAAATATTTTAGATAGTCCCTGATCAAAATCAATTTCAGGAATCCATTGAAGAGCGTCGGAAACTTTGGAAATATTGGCAATGGTATCTAAAACTTCCTCCTTCCGGTATTCATTTGTAAAACACAACTCAGGTCTTTTTTCAGCATAATTTAATATTTTACATACAACTTCCTCTACTGAAAAAGATTTACCTGTTCCCAGATTGAAGATTTCAAAACCGGTCTTCTTATAATCAATTGCTTTTAGAACCGCATTCACAATATCATCAATGTAAATAAAATCTCTTTTAGGCCTCGGATCCTTCAGAATAATTTTATCTTCTTTCAGCTGTTTTATAATGCTTGGAATTAAAAAAGAACTATTCTGACCGGGTCCATATATATTAAACGGTCTCATTATGATTACTGGTACATTAAAATCGCGATGATATCCTTCACAAAGTTTTTCACAGATCAATTTGCTTTGTGCATAAGGATTATGTGGTGTTACAGGATGCTTTTCATCAATAGGCAAATATTCGGGTGTCCCATAAAGGTATGAACTGAAATATATTACTTTGGCCCCGTTTAATCTTGCTAATTCTAAAATATTTAAGGTAGAAGCAACATTAATATTATAAAATTGATGTGGGGTTTTAAATGAATCCGGAACAAAAGATTTAGCGGCCAAATGAATAAATACGTCTATGCCTGATAGATTTGAGATCTCGTTCCAGTTACAGATATCGATTCCTTTAATCAGGTCCAATTCCTTCAAAATAAAGGTTTTATTTTGAAGTGATTTCATTAAATGACTCCCTATAAAACCTGAACTGCCTGTAATTGCAATTGTTTTCATAAAAAAGGCACTTTTTCAATTTCATTCACTGCTTTTTCATAATCATCGGGACGTCCAATATCAAGCCAGTATCCTTCATATTTATAAATTTTAGGAAACAGGGATTTCTGTATTAATAAGTTCATCAGGTGGTCAAACCCGAAAAATGTATCTTTGGGAATATAATCAACCATTTTTTTATTAACCATATAAATTCCCATACTTACAAGAAATTCATAGGATGGTTTTTCTTCAAAACCTATCAACTGATTTTGATCGTCGCTATATAGCACACCGTAGTCTATTTTATCCTTTCTATGGTTAGAAGCTATAGTAAATGAATTACCTTCAGAAATATGATGTTGATAAAAATTCGCAAAATTAAGATCAGTCAGCACATCCCCGTTCATTACGAGGAATGATTCCGGCAAATCATGTAGTAATGTCAACGGACCCATTGTACTCAGCGGTTTTGATTCAAAAGTGTAATCAATTTTGATGTTCCATTTCGAACCATCACCAAAAAACGCTTTAATAATTTCCGCCATGTGATTGACCGTTATCGTAATATGGTCAAATCCGTTTTTTTTCAACTGCCGGATGATAATTTCCAAAATGGGCATATCTCCAACCGGCACCAAAGGTTTGGGGAAAGTAATTGTATACGGTTTCAATCGTGTCCCTTTACCTCCTGCAAGAATTACAGCTCTTTTACACATTATATATTTCTGATTTGTAATGTTTTAAATTTTCCTTTAGCCATTCTATTGTCTCATTTAAACCTGTCTTAAGATCATATTCCGGTTTCCAACGGGTTGCAACCGTTAATTTTGAATTATCACAGAATAAGCGTTCAACTTCGCTGTTCTCCGGACGTAATCTTATTTCATCAGTAATTATTTTAACTTTTACTCCCATTAATTCCGAAATCAATATCACCAGATCTCCTATAGAAATTTCGGAACCGCTCCCAATATTCACTATCTCTCCGTTAAAAGTATCGTTCTTTGCGATTTCAATAAATCCTTTAGCGGTATCTTTAACAAAGTTTAAATCGCGCGTTGGGGTTACATTGCCCAATTTTATATCCTTTACACCACTTAAAATCTGGGTGATTACTGTTGGAATGATTGCCCTTGCCGACTGTCGGGGGCCATAAGTGTTAAATGGACGAACAATTTTAACAGGCAAACCGAAAGAACGAAAATAACTGATTGCTAATTGATCTGCAGCAATTTTTGAAGCAGAATAAGGTGACTGCCCAACCATAGGATGATTTTCATCGATTGGAATATATTGAGCACTGCCATATGTTTCGCTTGTTGAAGTAATATTTATATTCTGAACATTCAATTCTTTTGCAGATTCTAAAATGTTGTATGTCCCTTCTATGTTTGTTTTAATATAAGCTAAAGGGGACACGTAGGAATATGGAATGCCAATTAAAGCAGCTAAATGAAAAACAGTATCGCATGTTTTCATTGCTTTATAAACAGAATCAAAGTCTCTTATATCGCCTTGAACAATTTGAATTTTATTTTTAGCAGGTGACTCTTCTAACCAGCCCCATGAATTTTTTGAATTATAGTGCACAAATGCAATTACTTCAAAATTATTTCTTAAACATTCCTCAACCAAATGAGACCCAATGAAACCACCTGCGCCGGTAATAAGCAATTTTTTCATGTTAATTAATTTTATTCATAATTTCTTTCCATACTGCTGATGCTTTTTCTGTTATGAAAGTATCTCTGACTTTATCATTCAATTCTAAAGAAAACCTGGTATAAAGTTCAGGATTATCAACTAATGTGAGGTATGCCTTAATATAATCATTTATACAACTGTAATCATTTACTAAAAATCCATTTTCATTATGTAAAATAACATCATCAATATCACCAACTTTGGATGCTATTACGGGGGTACCACAAGCTGCTGCCTGAACTATTGTTCTAGGGAACCCTTCTGTTTCAGAGGTAAGTATAAAAACTCGTCCATTGTTAAAAAAGTTTGCCAATTCTCTGTCAGGGATGTATCCTAACAAATCAATGTTCTCCTGTAATTCTAATTCAGCTATTAATCTTTTAATATTTTCAAATTCAGGGCCGTCACCAGCAATTGCCGCTCTGATATTTCGCTGAGTTTTTTTTAATTGAAAAATAATCTGAATCAAAATTTCAATGTGTTTTTCTTTACTTATTCTACCTAGGCTAATAATGTCATATGCCGGTGTTATATTTAAATTTGAGAAGGGTGACAAATCCATTGTATTGGGCAAAATATAAACTTTATCAGATCCGATACCTTTTTCTACTAAAAAAAATTTTGAGTTATTTCCTGTCACCGTTATAAAATTGCAATTCTTTAATATCCACATCATTAATTTAAGCCATAAGCCTTTCCTTAATTTTTTATAAGCAGGGTTACCTATTATTGAAACGACCGATGGCGTTCTTAATATTTTCCCTGCCAGCATCGCTATGAGCCCATGGGGAATTTCATAAATGCCAATGATCAGTTTAGGTTTTAATTTGTATTTCCTAATAATTTGAATTAACCTGCTAAGGTGTTTTAGGATGCTATACTTTTTAAAAGGAGGTAAAATATACTGCGCTTTCCTGCTTTCTAAGCTCTCAGAGTCCCTAAAAACGAATATTTTGTTTACCTCATTAATATCTCCTATTTGCTTTATGAAATTATAGGCATCTATAAAACCACATTTAAGTATTAGAAAAACATTCATAGCAATAGTTTAAATCTAAATCCTGAAAACTGATGTATGTAATTCACGGATATACATTTACATAACATTCTTTAAAGGCTTCTCCCATTTTTTCAAGTGAAAAACTGTCATGTATCAGTTTCGCTCCTGCATTACCCATTTTCGTTCTTTTATCCTTGTCATCCATTAAATCAAGAATTAAACTGGCAATTTCTTCCGGCCGCTCTTCTGATATTAGATAACCATTGATCTGATGTTTAACGATCTCTTTTGTTCCGCCGGCATCATTTGCAATGACCGGTTTTCCCAAAGCCATGTATTCAATTATGGCATTTGAAATCCCTTCGCCATTAGGTGAGAACAATACACCAACATCACAAGCATTTATTAACGCTTCAACATCGTTTATCCTGCCCGGCAAAAGAATTTTTTCGTTATTGCCTGCCAGTAAGAGAACTCGCCTGTAAATTAAATCGTCATTTCCGTTTCCTCCAACACCTATAAACGTAATATCATTGCGATAAGTTGTTACAATATGTGCGAGCTGAACAAACAAATTGTAATCCTTGTTTTCAGTAAAAGAAGCTACCATTATTACTGCATAAGGAGTTTTAATATTATACTTTATCTTAATATTATTTATTAAGGGTAAATTTTGAAACCGTTTCATATTCACTCCATTATAAATTACTTTACTCCTTTTTAACGCATCAACTCCGTATACTTTCAGTCCGGCATATGAATTTGCTAAAATTAATGAAGAAAACCGAAAATTGATTTTATTAATTATATTTTGAAGGCTCCATTTTTTTATAACCGGCGGAGCATCTGTAATTTGGCTGTTAATATGTGGTATTTTTAGAAGAATAACCGCTAAAAGAGATACAAATGCCGGCATACTTCCCCAGGTATGTATGATATCGGGTTGATATTCTTTACATATTCTATAAAATTTTATATGAAGGGTTTTATCCCCCTTTTTATATTTTTCGGTCAGTAACTTATATGGAATATTTAGTTCGTGAAACGCATGATAATCAATCAGATCTCTTCTAAGCACCAACATCAAATCAAAGTCAGTATGTGACTTTAAATATGACAACAGCTCGGTTAAACGTCTTTCTTTACCTCCTGAAAGAAGAGTACCGATGAAGAAAAGTATTTTCATTTAAGTGAATGAATAAAATCTTCAATAATAAAGTGTTGAGGATTGATGTTTTCTTCATGCCAGTGTAAATCTTTATCCCAATAGCCGGGACAGGAATCATATGCATTCCCCATACTATATGCATAACTGATTTCAACAATTAGCGGGTTCCCGGCTTCATCATATACAAAATCAAATGCCAGAGATTGTGAATTGAGTTGATCAGCTACATCAAAAGCTGTTTTAACCGTAACAATATTAAATTGCCTGTAAGTATGCGAAATCAATCCGCTTCCTGAGGCACGGAAATCGCCCTGACGGTTTTGTCTTCTGATGGCAATAGCTTTATTTCCGATTACTACTATTCTATCGTCAAAGGTATTGTGAGGAATAAAATCCTGAAAATAAACATACCCTTTCTGACGGGGTAATAGACGGGAATCATCATTTGGATAAATAAGCCTTATCAGCCCTTTAATGAGATGAATTATTGATTTAATGTTTTTATCCCTTTTCAGCACCCATATACGCTGTTTAAAACCCGCAATTTTATCAATAAGAGGAAACCCTTGCCTGAAAGCTTTTTTAATTAATTTTTTAGCCTTACAAACATTCTTAACCAGTTTTACATTATTTGACCCTGCACCACCCCTTAATTTAAATACCTTTGGGAAAGCAGTTTTATTTATCCAGTTTAGTGCTTCTTTTTTATCATAAAAGATATAGGAGGGAACCAAGGGTGCTTTTACCGCTTCTAATAAATATTTCTGACCAACTTTATCATCGAAATGCCAGCAGGTATTAAAATCCGGAAAGACTTTAATTCCCATTTTTTCAATGGAAACGATAAGTTGTCTTGCAAAAATCTGAGCACGGTAGTCGCTGTGATCCCAATGCCACATCAGGCCGCTGCAATTTTGAATCTGGTCAATTATTTCGGAGGAATAACAATTAACCGGTTTGAACGGAATTTCGTTCTCCTCACAATATTTTTCCCAACGGTCGCTAAAGCTGCCCGGGCGGTGATGAATAGCTATGATCTTACTTTTATCCGTCATTTTCAATATGTTTTTCCCAACCGGTGGGAGGTTTACATCTAACCTTGTATTGATTTAATTCTTTTAACTGTACCTTTCTGCCATTGAGATTAATTACTGCCCTGTTTATTGAAATATGTTTAATACTTTCTTTTATCAATGGTATTTTCTTGCAGTCAAATCCCATTAAACATGCCATAGCGTTATCTGTAAGGGCGGAATGGTTGGAAAAGGACAGAATTCCTAAAGGGAGGGGTTCCGGGTGTAATGGCCCATCTCCCTGACCTCCTATTATTCCATCACAAAGTGAATAAATTTCTCTTTGAGGCGTTTCCGACATGGTACCATCTATCTTTCCGTATTTTGCGATGTGATTTAAATCAAGAACCATTCTCCAGGTAGTATCATTTCCATACCATCCGGCCGCTAAATGGTGATAGGGTGATTTTTTATTGATTCTCCAAAAAAAGCTTGACAGTAAAACAAAAACTTTATAACGTAGCCCTCCAATATTTCTGTTGGCGTGATCAAGACAGCGCTCTGATAATCTTCTGAAATAGTTTGTACCGGGGTAGCAGTCTCCACCGAAGCCAGTACCACCAACCCTATGATGTGGTAAGAAGTCTTTGTCTCCATTGATACCAACCAGGTTTTTTAAAGCGCAGGTAATTCCTGCCTTTTGGTGTGTTTTTACTTTAGGTAAGGAAATAACAACATCCACATCAAAAAACTCTTTTGCGATACAATATTTATGAATACCGGATGTGTGTGAAACAGCAAGCCTGTCCGGATTATAATTAGTAACTCTGAAAATATTTTTTTTGGAACTTATCGGTTCAAGATAACTTTGAGTGCCTAAATCAAATAAAACATAGTCTGAGATTGCTTTTTTTTCTTTTATTCCCGTTTTATCGGATGGATTATAGATAGCTCTTCTAAAATCTTTAATAATTATTGGAATATTATGCTTTTCTGCTAATTCGTGAATTCTGTTATTAAAATCGGGCAACACTATTTTTTCCCAGTTACAAAGTTGAATCGGTGCATCTCCTATGAGTATAGATGCGGGTTTTAAATCAACCAATATCTCAACAAGAGCCAGTAATAAGTTGTGATTTGTTCTTAAACAGATATCATCATCCCCTTTTTGATTATCGATAACCCAATTAGGCTTTAACAGTATCTTTTCCCCTGTAATTATCAGTTGGCTGTTTAAAACCCCATACGTGATTTTTGAAATGCATCTTTTTAATAAGTCAGCTTGACTATAAACTTTTTGAAGAAAAGGAACTGTTCTTTCCTGGTCACTGTTGAATAGTGTTTCAATATTTAAAAAAATTGCCGTATTGTCTTTTATAGCCATGATATTTCTTCCAAAACTAATTTGATAATTAAGCAGGTGTTTATACTTAATTTATTCAATTATAAATATTTACAATTTACATTATGGGCCTTAGCCAGCTCTTTTCATATGAAAGCAGATTGCAACAATGATGCTCAGAAGTAAAGATACTATAAGCTGAATATATATTGGTGTACCTATTAAAGCTACATCTTTTATAATAAAAAATGTAAGAAGGAATTTTATAAGATAGTAAAATAATTTGCTCGTAAAAATGGAAGCAATTGCAGAAAAGAAAGGCATTCGGGTTCTATTTAAAAGAAAATAAAAGAACCAGACATTGAACATGAGTTCTCCGGAAATGAGCAAAACCTTATAGTACAGCGGATGAGAAGATAATAAATAGGATGTAACAGGAAGGAAGAACGCAATGAACAAAGCATTCTTACGATTGGTAAATGCTATAGCAAATATTAAAGCGATTCTCATCGGTTCAATTAAATATAATGGGATGCTTAAAAAATGAGATAAAGAAGGTATCAGAAAAACGAACAAAATAGCAATAGTATCGAAAAGAAAGGTCGAAATAATTGGTTTACTTACTGTCAAAATTGCTTTCATAATTCTTGTTGCAATTTAATAACTTAAATATTCAGACACTTTTATGGGAATAAAATAATGTTTGTCAACACAACAGGAGAAAGTTACACTCTAATACAAGTACGTTGATCATTATAATAGTCCAGTATTTTTTTAATCTGAATATCTGGGTTAAATTTTTCTTTTACCAGTTCCTTACCATTTTGAGCGACCTGAACAGCAAATTCGTAATCACCGAGAACTTCATTGATTTTTGATCCAATTGTTTTTGTATCCGCAATTTTAACAATAAAAGAATTAACCTTGTCTATTAAGTAGATGGCAAGGTCTCCTGTTACCGTTGTGACTAATGGTTTTCCTGTTGCAAGATACTCTGCAACTTTTGTAGGAAACCCAAATTCGCTTTGGATTGATTGTGGACGACATGAAACTAACAACTTCGCTCCATTCAGAAATGACGGTATCTCAATCGAAGATATTCGCCCTATATAATGAACCCTATCTCCTAGCTTTAATTGCCGGATAAGTAATAAAAGTGCGTTTTTTTCTTGTGGTGATCCTTCTCCGGCAATTACGAGATGTATTTCAGAGAATTTTTCTGAAACTTCTTTAAATGAATCGACCAGAGTCATAACACCATCTTTTTGTTCGTTAATTGAGCCGACATAAGCAATATAGTTGACAGGCAATGGTATTGAAAGCTTATTATGGTCCGTATTAAACCGCTCGAGTTCAACTGTCTGCGGAACGATAAGAATTTTTTTTTCGGAAATACCCTGATGAAGAAAAAAATCTCTCAAAGGGTTTGTCATAACGAATATCCCATTATAGAAACTGTACATCTTGTCAACAAAAAACCATTTTTTAAGCGGTTTCATTAACTTACTACTATCACGTAAATAAATTTCCGGGTTTTCACTTTCTTCCTTATAAATACTTATTTCGAAAAGCTTAGCAAAAAATATAGCAGCAAGTTCTATTAAGGCTGAATTACCATATACAATCAAAAATAAAATCTCTTCCTTTTTCATTGATTTATAAAGTCTTCTGATGGTAGCATAATTAGCATACAAATCATTCATTCTTCTTCGCCAAAAGGAAGCAGCCCTGATGGTTACGCCACCGGGGTAAGAATATTTTATCTTATCATATATTCCTTCACAAGACGTGTTAAAAAAATTATTGTATCGTTCTGTTGGTCTGACACACCATACTTCAGGCTGGTATCCATGGTGGAGAAATCCTTTACAATAAGTTATAATCCTGTTTGTTCCCGCTAAACCTATCGGAAATGGATTCGTAGAAATGATCATTATATTCTTCCTGCTATCCCCAGCCATTGGTTACTTAACTTTGTATTTCCAAGAATAAGTTTAAGAACTCTCCAAGATGTATTTTCAATTTTGTAATCCTCTGAAATTCTCTGATAAGTTGGCATGTTTTCAAACTCTGAGATAACAGTATGAATTGATGATAAAACCACTTCAGGATCAAAGCCTGTTAAAATGATTGTTCCTGCATCCTGAGCTTCCGGCCGTTCCATACTCTCTCTCAAACTGATAGCTGGAAAAGACAAGATAGCAGATTCTTCGCTGATAGTACCAGAATCTGAAATTACGCATTTGGCATGTTGCTGAAGATGAATATAATCAATGAACCCAAAGGGTTTCATAAACCGGATGCGTTTATCCAGAATTTTATTATCAAGTATTTCTATCTGTTTACACGTGCGTGGATGGGTAGATACAATTACAGGGACATTGAATTCATCTGCTAACTTATTTAGGATAATCAGAATTTTTTGTAGATTTCTTGGGCTATCCACATTTTCTTCCCGATGTGTAGAAACGATGAAATAATCTTTCGGTTTAAGCTTTAAAGTTTCTAGTACCTTGGATATTTCAATTTTAGGTTTATAGAAATCAAGCACTTCCTTCATTGGACTTCCGGTCAAATAGATTCTGCGGTGTGGAAGTCCTTCAGAAAGGAGATGACGCCGGGCATGTTCTGTATAAACCAGATTGAAATCCGAAATATGATCAACTATTCTGCGATTCACTTCTTCAGGAACATTAAAATCGAAACAGCGATTCCCTGCTTCCATGTGAAAAATAGGTATATGCATACGTTTTGCCATATAGGCTGCCAAACAGGAATTTGTATCACCCAAAACGAGCATAGCATCCGGCTCTTCTTTTTGAAGTAACTTTTCTGTTTTCTTAAAAATATCCCCTATCGTTGAACCTAAGGATGATGTATCCGCATTCATAAAATAATCGGGTTTACGCAATTCCATCTCTTCCCAGAAGATTTCGTTAAGTTCATAATCGTAATTTTGTCCGGTATGAACAATAACCTGGTTCAAATGCTGATCTAAAAGTGCCATTGTTCTGGAAAGCCGGATTATTTCGGGACGTGTACCAACAATTGTAATGATTTTGAGTTTCTTTTTCATTCAATATTTGTTTTTAACACTGTTGTAAGGAATAGGTTTGATTTTAACTGATTTTATTAAATCATATTTAGTATTGACCTTTTTAAATTCTGTAATTTTTCAAACTGTCTCAAAAAAAGTATCCGGATCAGTTGCCACAAAATGCTCGTTTATCCAAAAAAGAGTGTAAAGTTCGTCATTACCTATATTGGTAATATTATGAGTATACCATATTGGCATATCAACGAATGACGGGGATTTATCATTTAATTCAAATGACAGGGTTTCATATGTACCAATTCTTCTAAATTTAATTAATGCTTTTCCCTTTATTACAGCAAAACGTTCGGCTTTACGTGTATGAAAATGATTTCCGCGGGTAATACCCGGTTTCGTGCTTGAAAAAGATACTTGTCCGCCGCTGTTTAGCTTAACAGCTTCAACAAAAATACCCCGGTTATCGGTATTGAGTTTTAAATGGTAAGGAAAAAAATTGTTATAGTCGATATACGAAAGAAAAGTATTGAATAAATTTCGATTAAAGTTATTGTCCAATGAAGGAATTTCCCCAGTATTGAAGTAATTGTAATTGATTTCAGTAAGCTTGGAAAGCAACTCTGATACTTTTATTACGGCAGTATGAGGAACGTACTTTGTGTTGGAAAATGGCTGATTAATGGTGAATAATATTTCGTTTACTAATTCGCCTACATAAATCAGCTTCATTTCACCATCTATGTCAATTTTTGGTTGCTCATTATGAGTAAGCTGGTGGCAAAATGTAGCAACAACCGAGTTGTAATATGGATGACCAAAAGGGCCAAAAACATTAGGTATAATTAAACCTGAAAATATTGAATGATTCTTTTCTGCCCATTGCATAAAGAGTTCCCGTCCTTCTCGTTTAGATCTTCCATAGATGTTTTCTCTTTCTTCCTGAGTGGATGAAGAGAAAATAATATGAGGTTTTGAATGGGTGGTTTCACAACTTCCAATGAGTTGTTTTACGAGTTTTATATTTGTATTATAGATCCATTCCGGTTCATTATGGCGGTTGACAGCAGCCAGATGAACAATTACATCACATTGGCTTACAAAATCATTCAGTAAATCTTCGCTTTGAAAAAAAGAATCTTCAAAAGGTATGAGCGTGTATTTATCGGGAAACAAGCCCAATGTATTATAAAGATGTGTACCTATAAATCCAATCTGACCGGTAATTCCAACTTTGATCATAATTGTTTATGTTTTGGTGTAATAAATTCGGATGAGACAGATTATGGATTGACCTGAAATTTTTTCAATCTGAATTTCTATTTTGTTTTTAAAAATTATGGTTCATAAATATGTGCAATATCCTCACCCAAAATATCTTTTTTTATTATGGGTAACTTCATCAGTAATTTTTTTAAATCATCAACATCAAGGCGACTGGTATTGTGAGATGTATAATCTTCAAACAAGGCAACATTTGGTTCTCCTTCGGTAAAATATTTCCCGTAGTTTAAATCCCTGTTATCAGCAGGTATTCGAAAATAATTTTCCAAATCCTCTGCTTTGGCCATATCTTCACGGCTAACAAGAGTTTCATATAATTTTTCGCCATGTCGGGTTCCAATGATATTTACGGGTTTACCCGAGTTATAAAGTTCTTTTAATGCAAGAGCTAAAACTTCAATAGTAGCCGACGGGGCTTTCTGCACAAATATATCTCCATTATTTGCATGATTAAAAGCATACCAAACCAGTTCAACCGCATCGTCTAATGTCATCATAAAGCGTGTCATATTGGGGTCGGTTATCGATAATGGCTTCCCGGCTTTTATTTGCTCAATAAATAAAGGAATAACAGAACCACGTGAGGCCATTACATTTCCATAACGGGTGCCAGAAAATATAATATCAATATTATTCATGTTTCTGCTTTTTGCTATCATTACTTTTTCGCTCAAAGCTTTGCTCATTCCCATAGCATTGATTGGGTAAACAGCTTTATCGGTACTTAGCACAACAACTTTTTTTACATTATTTTGCAAAGCACTGTCCAATACATTTTCCGCCCCCATTATATTGGTGCGTACAGCTTCCATCGGGAAAAACTCACAGGAGGGGACCTGCTTCAAAGCTGCGGCCTGAAACACATAATCCACCCCTCTCATAGCCATGTCAACGCTGTGTCTGTCTCTGGTATCACCAATATAAAATTTTATTTTATCGTTCTGATAAAACTGACGCATATCATCTTGTTTCTTTTCATCACGACTGAATATGCGAATTTCCTGAAAAAATTCATCGTTTAAAAAACGACGTAAAATCGCATTGCCAAAAGAGCCTGTTCCACCTGTGATTAATAACGTTTTACCCATATATCTTACAAATTAGCCACTTAATATTTTTAAGTTGTTTTTATATTAATTTATATATTCTCAAGCACTGGCTCCTGGGAATATGATACCTGTTTTGTTCTATATTCATAATAATTATCTAAATAATATTTGTCAAAGACAAAAGCGAATATCAAACCGGTGAAGAAAATAGAATAATTAACCAGTGTTGTCTGAGCCCAAAAATAAATAAGAAAAGCGAAAAACGCGCCCCAATAATTAGTAAGCTTTGCATTTCTGTATAAGCGTCTTGCCAGTAGAAACCAGAATGTAAAAAGCAAAATACTACCAAAAATACCATAAGACACCAAGTGAGACAGATAGCCGACGTGAATTTGCGAACTGCCAATGGATTCAGAAGCTTCTTTTATTTCTTCAGTAAGGTGAACCCCTGTCCCAAAAATTGGTTTTTGCGGGAAAAAATGGGCAAAATTAAAAATGGCTTTATACCTCGTGTTCTCATTAATGCTCCCTTCAGAAAACAGCCGCTCCCGATAGAAAGTTTGTAAATTATAACCCATCTGACCTATAAATAAAAATATGAATATACCCATTACCGCTATAAAAAAGAAATATCGGATGGAAGAGATTATTCTTGTTTTCTGGACTGCAAAATACTGAAAAGAAAGAATGATATAACTCATCATTATATAACGATAATTTGTGAGAAAAGCAGTTACAGCAACCATTGATCCGAAAACAAAAAATGATCTTTTCTTGTTTCGTAAAAATACGCCCATAACCACTGAGGCAAACGGAAGATATGACAGTCCGTCTTCATTGCGGTCAACAAAACCAAAAATTGAAGGTCTGCGAAAAGTATACATGGTTTCCGTCACTGCTGAAGATTCCATATCGGGATTCCATGATAAAGAGGCATTTAAAAAATCCGGTCTGATTACCTGCACTATTGATGCTGCAACAGCCATAATGGCGATCACCTTGAATATTGTTATTGTATTATCAATTAAAGTCTTATCAAATTTTGTGTTATAGATAATAACTATGATAAAAAAAATAGATAGTTGAACATTTCTGAAAATTAATGGTAAGAGCCCCCTCCGATCAAAATCGCCATTTTGGAACGACCATATAAATAAATATATAGCATATAGCAATACGAAGTATGCATATTTTGGAATCCTGATTTTATTATTGTAATATATAATGAAGTAAATACCATAAAAAACGGTAAATATTTTGAAATAATAACCAATAGGAAAAAGCAATATTTTCAAAGAAAAGTATGATATTACAGGGGATAAAAGCATTAAATACAATAGTAGCGGGGTAGTTTTATTTTGAATTTGCATTTTAATTCGGTTTGATATTTCTATATATTCTTTTGAGCCGGACCTAAAAATCTCTTTTTATTCACTTAATTTTTCAAGAAAAAGATCAATATTATGAAAATGGATATAATTCGCTTCTAACCACTCCATGTTTTTATTCCACCACTGACTATGCATCAATTTTTCAATCTGGCCTTCATTAAATCTGTATTTTAAAAATTTTGCAGGGTTCCCTCCTACTATCGAGTAGGGCAGCACATCTTTAGTGACAATAGCTCCCGCTGCTACAACTGAACCGTTTCCAATTTTTACACCATCCAAAATAATGGCATTATTTCCAATCCAAACATCATTTTCAATAATAATATTTTCAAATTCCTGAAAATACATTTTATCTGAAAAGGTCACAAATTCCTTATTATTTGAGTAAAACGACGGATGCGTGGATACAAAATTTACAGGATGTTTTCCTAAACCAATCTGAACATTCATTCCAATAGAACAAAATTTTCCAATACTGGCATTCAAAATTTTAGAATTTGAATTCACATAAGAATAATCTCCCAGGGAGGAGTTATTAATAGATACATTCTGTCCGATATAATTATGAAAGCCAAATTCCGTGTTTTGAATACTGACAAACAGGTTAAGTTTTAAACTCTTATCCCTGTATGAATATTCCATAAGGGATTTTTTAAAAAAAGAATATAATCTCGATGGATTCAGAAGTAATTTCAGATATTTCATTTTTCAAATTATTTATTCCAAATTCCTTTTGCTTTTCCATTAATAAGCTTATAATACTGAATCGGGGCAATAAATGGTGAATAAAAGTTGGATATAATTGTGGCAAGTACCAAGCCATTTACACCCAATGCCATCACTTTAATAAAAAAGTAAGCCAATGGGAAAAAAACAAATGTACTTATAAGTAAGGATATCATTTGCACTTTTAATTTTCCTGCACCGTTAATAAACATATTATACACACCCCCAAATGTATAGACAAAGAAATACACCATCACCAGTAAAGACAAAATAAGTGGAACTTTTATACGTCCGTTTACCCAAATTTTATAAAACCAGTCGGAACAAATAAGCATAATAATCCCTGCTCCAAAAATTACAAGCCAGATTTTCAATAAGCTTTTTATTGTTCTTTTAATCCAGTCAATATCTTTTAAAGTCCATGCTTCAGTATAGGCAGGCCAAAAAGGTGCTATGATAATTGCAAATGCAAAATTCAACATTGAAAAATACCTGTAAGCCAGATTGTAAGGGATTACCTGTTGTGGTCCAAGATAATGTGATATAATGATGTTACTTGACTGAAATAAAACAAGACCGGAAATCTGAATAATAAAAAAACGCAAACCTAAAGACATCAATATTCTGACATACTTGAACTGTATATATTTTAAACTAGGAGAGAAGTCTTTAAATTTGGTTCTGTATAAAATTACTGACAATAAAAAATAAACGATTAACGGAACAAATCCCAACACCATTCCAAGATAAATCAGCGAACCATGAGTTGTTTTAGTTAAGATAAAAATAATAACCAACGATATCAGGTTACTGATCGGGGCAACAACACTTGACAATGCGGTATATTGATTCGCAACAAGAACATTTTCAATAATTCGTATAACGAAATTGATAAAAAAGCTTCCAAAAACAATCAAAGCCAGCAGATTCAGTTCTTGCGGTAAAGCTGATTTGGTATTTAATAGTTTATCCCATTGAATATAAGGGTTAATAAAGTAAAATGCAATTGATGCAAAAAAAATGATAATGGTAAGAATGGCATAAGTTGTACTTACATAATTCCTCGCCAGTTTAATATCTTTGAGCGCCAGAGCTTCAGCCAGCCTGTTTTTCAAGCCGGACCCAAACCCAATGTCAAGAAAGGAAAACATGCTCGTTAGTGAAACTATAGTAAGCCATATTCCATATCTTTCCTTATCCAGATAATCAATACATAAAGGCACATAAATGAAATTGATCAGAATACTGATTCCTTTCATCAGAAGAGAGCCTGCTACATTTTTTTTTGCCCGTACGGTACGATGTGAACCCTTGCTTAGAAATTGATAAAAGATATTTCCCTTAAGAATGTTTATAAATTTCATGTCAGCCCTGTTCTAACTGTTAATATCCTTATTAAATGATTGTTTTAAATACCAGACGCAGTATGATGAACTGACAATATTTTCAGAATCGGATAATCAAGAACTCGTGATAATAAAATAAATACTTTTTCAAAATTATTGCTATACCTTAAAGCTTCGCCCCCTCAGTCCCATGATATTACTGTATATGGCTGAGAAGATAGCTATAACTCAAGCAAAATTAGTAAAAAAAGTAGAAGGTGCCCTATGAATTTACAAAAGGTGGGTTCTAAAAATTCAGTTTTTATATTTTAACCAAAGAAAATTGCAGAACCCGTTAATCAATTTTCTTCAACCATTGTAAAAATACAATATGTTTATGAATTGGTCTGTGGAGGGAGATCTGGGGAAATATGCCATGGCCAAATGTAATAATTTTTATCTCGGCACATTGTGAGACTATTAGAACGTTCTTTAAAGCAATAAAGCAAAAAAGGACCATTCATTATTTTAGTGGATTTCCACAACATTTATACTCGGCCAGATATCCGGTGCCCGGAAATCCTGCCCTTGCCGAGGGAGCGAAGAATATGATGATGAAAACAGATTATCCTGTATTCCGGGCTGAATTGCAAATTCAGCTCAGCCTGGCAAAAAGCATCAACCACTAAACTAATAAGTAAGTCTTCGTGTGGCGCAGCCCAACATGAAGACGTGTTGCACGAAATCCCAGCTATACAAAAGCTTAATTAACAGTATTATTTTCTATGGAAATTGAATAATCCTGAATGGGTTT
>Ga0114951_10001011_pt1 | contig 36802 bp, 32 predicted proteins | sample AM7aDNAmetaG_FD_88677 | JGI IMG/M metagenome (GOLD analysis project Ga0114951, IMG submission 88677) | Freshwater microbial communities from Finland to study Microbial Dark Matter (Phase II) - AM7a DNA metaG | ecosystem: Environmental > Aquatic > Freshwater > Lake | place: Finland: Lake Alinen... | reverse complement strand
GCGCCGAGGAAGCCGCTCATGGTTCTAAGGGCGCAGCATGCTGCGCCCCTACAGTCGGGGACAAGACGTGTGGCGGCGCGCTCAAGCACGCCGATTCCCTCAACGCCCTCGCCGGCAAGCGCGTGATGCTCTTCTGCGGCATCGGCAACCCGCAGGGATTTCTGGAAACCGTTCGGCGGCTCAAGGCGGAGGTGGTCGCGTCGCAATCCCTACCGGACCATTTCCACTACAGCGCGCCCGACCTGGACCGGCTCGCGGCGCTCCTGGAGAACTCCGGCGCCGAGTGGGCGGTGACGACCGAGAAGGACGCCGTCAAGCTGGTGGCGTTCATGAAGGCAGGGCTTTTGAAGTGTGGAACAGCCGCCCTCGGCTGTTCACGCACAGGCGAGGGCGGCTGTGCCACATCATCTTCCGATCAACCGAGGCCGAGTGCAGCACCCGGCCAGGGCTCCTTCAACGACCCCGCACCATCCCTCTCCCCCCGCGCCGCCGCCCTGCTCAATCGAACCAGATTCCTCCGCGTCGAAATGGCCATACTCTCCGGCGAGGAGACGCTGGACGCCATGCTGAAAGGGGCAGTCGCGTGAGGAAACGCCGCCCACATCCGGAATATCTTCCCGAATACCTGGCCACCAAAGCGTTCCTCTTCCTGGCTCAGGCGCTGCCGCTTCCGGCGGCGCTGCGGCTGGGGGAGTGGGGCGGACGGCAGGTGATGCGCTGGACCCCCGGCCAGGTGAGGACCGCCACGGAGAACCTCATGGCCGCCTTCCCCGAAATGACTCCCGCGCAGGCCGCGCAGATGACCCGGCGCGTCTACGAGCATTTCGGCCGCTCCCTCGTCGAAGTCGCCATGGCGCATCGGATGATCCGGCCCTCCACCGTCGCGCGCCACGTCACCATCCGCGACGACCGTCCCCTGCGTGAGGTCATCGCCGCCGGCAAGGGGGCCATCTGCGTCACCGCGCACCTGGGGGTCTGGGAGATCCTCGGCATGGTCTTGAGGCAATACGGGGTGGACCCCATCAGCGTCTACCGCCCGGTGCACAACCCGCTGATGGACGGCGAACTGCGCCGCCGCCGCGTCCTGCTGGGCCAGCGCATCATTCCGCGCGTCGGCGCATTCCCGACCCTCTTGCGCACCCTCCGGGCGAACGGCTATATTGCGCTGGTGGTGGATCAATACGCCAAGGGGGACGGCGTCTGGGTGCCGTTCTTTGGACGGCCCGCCAGCACCACCCCCGCGCCGGCGCTGCTGGCGCTGCGCACCGGCGCGCCGATCCTCATGGGCGGCGCCTGCCGGGTCGAAGGGACGTACCGATTCGAGATGTTCCTGGATGAGCCGCTCTACGTCATCCCCGGCTCCGACCGCGACGAGGACGTGCGCCGCGTGACCGAGGAGATTTCGCGCCGGCTGGAAAAGTTCATCTGCAATTGCCCGGAGCAATGGCTCTGGATGCATCGCCGCTGGCGCGTACCGAATGTGAAAGCGGCGACGGGCCGTATGTAGGGATGGGCTAAAGCCCGTCCAAATTGCGCCGTCTAAAGCCCGTTCAGGCGCGTGTAGCGCGGACTATCAAGTCCGCGGTCGTTGTACGACCGGCGCGGGATGCTGCGCCCTGAAAACGGAAAGAACGCACAATATCGCGGGTTTGATAACCCGCGCTACATGGTTGTGTGGCGCGGACTATCCCCTCGGCGCGCTCGGGGCCGCAGGCTAAAGCCCGTGCCGACGCGTGTAGCGCGGACTATCAAGTCCGCGGTCGTCGTACGACCGGCGCGGCATGCCCGAAAGCCGTTGTAGGGGCAAGGCATGCCTTGCCCCTGCGGAAAAGCGCGGCGTCCCCATGGGAACGCCGTCGGTTTGGTTAAGGAGCGACAAATGCCGGACCACCTGGCACAACTGATCGAGAAGGCAGGCAACCCGAGCATTCTGGTCATCGGCGATGTGATGCTCGACCGCTACGTCTGGGGTCAGGCCAGCCGCATCTCCGCCGAAGGGCCGATCCCGATCCTCGACGTCACCTCCGAGGAAGAGCGTCCCGGCGGCGCGGGGAACGTCGCCTGCGCCCTGGCGCACCTCGACGCCAAGCCCACGCTCTGCGGCGTGGTCGGCGCGGAGGACCGCGAGGGAGAGTCGCTCGTCAAATCCATGCGCGCGCTCGGCCTGTCCGAAGAGGGAATCCTGCGCGTCCCGGGCCGCCCCACCTCCGTCAAGACCCGCTACATCGGTTACGTCCAGAGCGCGCACCGCGCCATCCAGCACATGCTGCGGGTGGACCGCGAGACGCGCACGCCGATTGCGCGCGACGTGGAAAACGTCCTCCTGGATCGCATCCGCGCGCTCATGCCGCGCCAGAGGGCCGTCGTCCTGTCCGACTACGACAAGGGGTTGCTCACCGAGCGCATCCTCTCTGAGACCATCGCCCTGGCGCGCAAGCAGGGGATCCCCGTCATCACCGATCCCAAGGTCGGGCGGCCGTATTCGGTCTATCGCGGCAGCACCGTCATCACCCCGAACCGCTACGAGACGCAACTGGCCACCGGCATCGCCCCGAGCGACCCCGAGAAGGCGCGCGAGGCAGCCGCGAAGCTGATCGCCATGGCCGACCTGCGCTTTGCGCTCATCACGCTGGACCGCGACGGGATGTATCTTCTCAGCCGCGACGAGCCGGGGCTGGCCATCCCCACCCGCCCGAAGGAAGTGTACGACGTCACCGGCGCGGGCGACATGGTCGTCAGCGTCATGGCGCTGCTGCTGGCCGGCGGCGCGCCGGCGCGCGACGCCGCGGTGCTGGCCAACGTCGCCGCGGGGATCGAAGTCACCAAGATCGGCGCGGCACCCGTCTCGCGCGCAGAAATCCTCGGCGACCTCCTCGCCGGCGCCGGGGTCAACCGCAAGCTCAAGAGCCTCGCCGATGCCGCCGAACTCGCCCGCGAAACCCAGCGCCGCAACGGCAAGGTGGTCTGGACCAACGGCTGCTTCGACATCTTCCACATCGGCCATTACGAGTACCTGCGCTCCGCGCGCGCGCAGGGGGACATGCTCATCGTCGGCCTCAACAGCGACGCCTCCGTCCGCCGCCTCAAAGGCCCCAGCCGCCCCATCACCGGCGAAGTCGAGCGCGCCCGCCTCCTCGCCGCGCTCGAAGTGGTCGACTGCATCGTGGTGTATGACGACGACACCCCCGTCAACGCGCTGAAAGCGATCCGCCCCGACGTCCTCGTCAAGGGGGGCGACTACCACAACGAGCAGGAGGTCGTCGGCTGGGATATCGTCAAAGCCTACGGCGGACGCGTCTTCCTCGCCCCGTTCGTCGAAGGAGCATCAACCACGAACATCGTCAAGCGTGTATTGGAGTTGTATGGCGGGAAGAGCTAGGACGGACGATTTGCGATTACTGATTACTGACTTGCGATTTGGACGGCCTTCTGCGAAAGGGGCTTGAGTGTCGCGTCAGCGTCATTCATAATTCAGTATTCAGTACTCAGTAATCGTCGTTAGTCCTCCGTGGTGAAGAGTCCGTGAATTGAAAGGAACGACCTTTGAGCACCAAGGACGAAATTGAGCAGCGCCTGCATGAAAGCATCGAGACCAAGCTGGCCTTCATCGCCGCCGGCGGCCCGGCGGTGCTGGAGAAAATGGCGCGCGCCTGCCACAAGGCGCTGCAGCAGGGGCATCGCATCTACCTCTGCGGCAACGGGGGCTCCGCCGCCGACTGCCAGCACATCGCGGGGGAGTTCGTCGGCCGCTTCATGAAGGAGCGCGCCGCGCTTCCCGCCGTCGCCCTGACCACCGACAGCTCCGTGCTCACCTGCATCGCCAACGACTACTCCTACGAGCGCGTCTTCGAGCGGCAGGTGGAGGGGCTCGTGCGTCCCGGCGACGTGCTGATCGCCTTCAGCACCAGCGGCAATTCCCTGAACGTCAACCACGCCGTCGAGGCGGCCAAACGCATAGGCGCCGTCACTCTCGGCTTCAGCGGGCGCGACGGCGGACGCCTCAAAACGCTGGCCGACCTCTGCCTGGTCGCCCCCGCGGAACCTTCCGCGCGCATCCAGGAATTGCACATCACCGCCGGCCACATCCTTTGCGAACTCGTGGAGAAGTGGACCTTTGCCTGAGCCAGGTCGCAACAAACACCGCGCGCCCAGGCTCAAACGCAAGGGCGCAGCATGCTGCGCCCCTACAACAAGGGCGCGCGCTGAGCGAAAGTCTCCGGGCAAGGCATGCCTTGCCCCTACAACGACGGCGCGCGCGGGGCGAGAGCCCCTGGGCAAGGCCGTCTTCCTCGACCGCGATGGCACGATGATCGTGGATACCGAGTTCTCCGTGGACCCCGCGCGCCTCAAGCCGCTCCCCGGCGCTCTGCAGGGACTGCGCCTGCTCCAGAAGGCGGGCTACCGCATTATCGTCATCACCAACCAGTCCGGCGTCGCGCGCGGCAAGTTCGATGAGGCGTCGCTGCGCGCCTTCCATGACTGCATGGTGAGCTGGTTTGGCGCGCGCGGCATCATGCTGACGGCGGTGTACTATTGCCCGCATTACGCGGCGGGGACGCTGCCGCAATATGCCATCGCCTGCGGCTGCCGAAAGCCGGAGCCGGGGATGCTCCTGCGCGCGGCGGAGGACCATGCCCTCGACCTCGCGCGCTCCTGGATGGTGGGAGACCGCGATTGCGACATCGGCGCGGGCCGGGCCGCCGGATGCCGCACGATTCGCATCGGCCGCAACGCCGACGGCGAAACACCCGCCGATTTCGAAGCGGTTGGCCTGCGCGAGGCCGCGCGGATTATTCTGACGTCCGCAGCGTCATAACGCTTGTTCAAATGGTGGAGCGCGCTGTCCTCAGCGCGCCTGCGTCGGAACGGCCGGCCACGCGTGTTCCGAGCGCGTTGAGGACAACGCGCTCCACCACGGCCAGGTGGCGGTTCGCTTCTGTCCTGTTTCCAGATGAGGTGCATGCGTGTCCCCCCAGGAAATGGTCGAATCGCCGGTGGCGTTGTTCATCTTTATCCTCACCATCGGCACAAGCCTCATGGCGTTCAACCGGCAGTCGCATCTCTATGAGCGCTTCATCTTCCAGCCCTACGTCGTCGCGCGCGGCAAGCGGCTGCACACGCTGATCACCCACGGCTTGATCCACGCCGACGGACTCCACCTCCTGTTCAACATGATCTCCTTCTACTTCTTCGCCTTCTGGATGGAGCAGATCTGGGTCCGCTGGGCGGTCCGCTTCACGGGGGCCGGCGAGCTGACCGGGCATCTTTACTTTCTAGCGCTTTACGTCATCGGGCTTGTCGCCAGTTGCGCGGGGACGCTCGTCAAGCACCGCAAGGACCCGGAGTACATGAGCCTGGGCGCCTCCGGGGCGATCACCGCGCTCATCTTCAGCTTTGTCCTCTTCGCCCCGAGCAGCACCATCTACTTCATCATCATCCCCCTCCCCGCGCCGCTCTTCGCCGTGCTGTACCTGGTCGGGAGCCACTTCGCCGCGCGGCACGACCGGTTCAGCCGCATCAATCATGACAGCCACTTCTGGGGGGCCGTCAGCGGCCTCGCCGTCACGCTGCTTTTCGCCCCGCAGGTGTACGTATTCTTCTTCGAGTACTTCCGGAACCTCGTCATGCCGTCGTAGGGCATTCGCGTTTATTTCACGGCGGCATGGGTTGGCGCGCACGGGTCGAGGTGGGGACACAAAACTTTCCCTTGGAAAGTATTGTGTCCCCACCGGCCCCAGGGCAAGTAACCCCGCCACGGCTGTGAAACAGCTTCTGCCCATTAAAACGCGCGGGGCGCGGAAGCGTCCGCCGCTCCCGCGCCCCGGCAATCCCGGGCCGTCTACTCCCTCACTTCAGCGCCGCCGGCAACCGCGACGAGGACTTGGACACCAGCAGCAGGCCGTCCGGCTGCACCACGCACACGCTGGCCGCCGGATTGATGTACTTGGTCACCACCTCCGGGTCGGGCAGCAGCTTGAAATCGAACAGGTCCACCACCTCGGCGACATCCGGGTCCCCCTTGAGCATGTTCAGGACGAGGTCGAACTGCCCCTCCTTAAGCCCGGCCATAAAGCCCTCCACCGGCTTGCGCGCGTCGCCGAAGGAGACGAGGACGCGCCCCTCCGCCGGCAGCAGCTTGAGCAGTTCCTGGAACTCCGGCCGCTCCTGAAGCGTGGGGCCGCCGGCATTGAGACGCCGCAGGTGTGCCTCCAAGCTCTCCGGGTTCATGGCGATCAGCAGTTCCTTCTCGGTCGCAACGAAGGAAGGCTTCGGCATCTGCGCCGCAGGCGGCATTCCTCCCCCTTCCGGCACGGGGGGCAGCGTCATGACGTACACCTGGTGCCCCATGTAGTCGTGCGGCCGGAACATCCCGAACGCCTCCGGCGCCAGCTTCTGGAGCTTCTCCATCAGCGCCTGAACCGCCGCCTTGTTCGTGATGTCGATCATGAAAACCTGCTGCGTATTTTCCGGAACGTTGTACGGCTTCTCGGCGCGCGCATAGGAGCCCACGCGCGGCCCGAAAATGGCCAGCACGTCGTTGCGCAGGCTGAAGGGCTGCCCCAGCGTCTGCGCCGCCTGGGCCATCTTCTCGTTGAAAGAGGCCATGATCGCCGGCTCGATGCCGTTCAGCATCCGCTCCACTTCGTCATAGATGCCGACCGGGTCCAGCCGGGCCGAGATGAAGCTGTAGGCGTCCGCGGGAACTTCCGCGCCAGTGTGCAGCGGACCGGACGCCGGCATGAGAATCTTGACGATCCCCTGCGGCGCGCCCCGGCTCCCCAGATACGCCGCCGTGGTGTTGTACTCCTTCCCGAGCTCGATCCCCAGCGCCGCGCTGGTCAATCCATTGGCCCCAAGGGCGTTGACGAGCTGCGCGGCCTTGGCCGGGTCCGGGGCCTTCAACTGGACGACGGCGAGTATCTCCGCCACATTCACGAAGCCCTGGACATCCGAAGTGGCGGACACCTTCGCCATGGCGGCCTGGTAGGTCGCGTTGCCCGCCAGCGCGGTGGCCGGCGGCGCTTTGAGGAAGCCGACCTGCCGCGTCACCGCCGCCAACGGCCCGCCCACCACCAGCACGTCATTCACCGTCCCGTAGCACAACGTCGGCTCAGCCGCCGCGTCGGCCCCCCCGGCGCGCACCGTCTTGAACTTCACTCCATCGATCATCTGCTCGACCACCGTGGGGGCCACGGCATTCGGGTCGGCCTTCGCCGCCGCCGTCACCACCGCGTCGATGAGTTCCATCGCCCTGGGGCCCTGGTCTCCCACATCCACCAGCAGGATCACCTGCGGATTGGCCGTTCCCTCGTCGATGGCAACGTACAGCGCAATCTCCCCGCGCAGGATTCCCACGAAATCCTCCAGCTTCACTCCCGCCTTCCCCTCCGCCTTTGCCAACTCCTCGTTCAGACGCGCCAGCGGTTTTTCGAAGAACTTCTGCACCGAAGGCTCAGACCACAGCGCATACGCCGGCTGCGCCTTGGCCTTCGCCTGCAGCTCCGGCAGGTTCTTGATCCGCAGGAAACCGAGGGTCCTCTCGGGCATGACCTTGTCGAAGGCGGGCGCGCCCAGCGCCAGCGAGGCCGTCACGAAGAGCGCCACAACCGACAGTGCGATTTGTCGCATGAGACATCCTTTCACTCAGAGCTACCGGGCATCCTTTGCGGCGGACGCTTTACGGGGCGGGGGAAGATAATGGAACCCGCTGTTGGGGTTGTCCTTGTCGAAGGCGAACGCATCGCGGCTGTTGAGGAAGAAGCGCAGCGTGCTCACCGGAATGGCAAAGCTGAGCCCCTCCGTGAAGATGCCGGCCTTCATGTTCGTGACGCCGATCACCTCGCCGCGCAGGTTGAACAGGGGACCGCCGGAATTGCCGGGGTTGATCGGCGCGGTGGTCTGGAGATATAGCTGCCCCTCGAAATCGCGGCGGGGGTTGCTGATGATCCCCTCGGACACGGTGCGCTCCAGCCCCAGCGGACTCCCGATGGCGAAGACGCTCTGCCCCTCCTGCACCGCCCCGGCCGGGGCGATCGGCACCGGTTTGAAGCGCAGCCCCTCCGGCGCGGCCGCCTTCAACAGCGCCAGGTCCAGGAAGGGGTTCACCGCCTCAATCTTCACCTTGTCGATCTTGATCCGCTCCAGCGTGTTCTCGCCGCGCTTGAACAGGGTGATGCTCACATCCTGCTCCCCCTGGATCACGTGCGCATTGGTCACGAAATGCCCCTCGGCATCGATGGCGAAGCCGGAGCCGAGCCCGTCCGGCGTCGACACCAGCGCCACCGACTCACACAGATCCTTGGCCAGATCCTTCACCGGGCGCTCCAGGACATTGGCGGGGGCCGTCTCGAACATCTCCCCCGGCGCGGGTGCCTCCGCCGCCGGGGCCGCAGCCGCCTCGCGGGCCGAGCGCCGCTCGATCTGGTCCGCCGGAATCTCCAGCACGGTGAAACCCAGGTCCAGCACCGTCTCATCCGCGCGCTCTTTCAGCACGTCGCCGGACACCATGTTGCCGTTCTTGAGCCAGAGCGTCACCGCGCCGGCGGGCTTGTCTTCGCTCCGCGCGGGCGGCGACCCGGCCGGTCGCCTGGCCGCAACGCCCCATAGCGCGATCAGCAGCGCCAGCAGCAGCGCCGCGACAATGCCATAACTCGTGCGCATTCCATCTCCTTGACGCAGTTCATCCGGCTGTCATGTCTCGTTCAGCATACGCAAATTCCCCCCCCGCCGCAAGCAGTTCCGGATTGTGACAATCCACTCCATTCTCACGCGAAGAGCAAGGCAAATTCCCCGTCATTGCGAAGAGCCACCTGCGGAACGCAGGGGGGGCGATCGGGCTATGACCGGCGCGCGACTGCCCCAGTCCCCGCCTCGTCCAAAATGAACCTCTATCCCTTGTAGTGGAAAAGCAGTTTCGACCCCTATCTGTAGTTATGCTGCAAATTGTTAGCAATTTTCTTGACACAGCCCGTATCGTGAGCTATCTCTAAGTGGGGAATGGGGGCGAAGGAGATGCCTATGACCGCTGAGCGCGATGCCGCGAAAAAGGCCGAGCATTCCGAAGCGCTGCCCAAAGTGCTTCTCGTCGAGGACGACGCCAATGAGAACATCCTCTATGAGCAAGCGTTGACGGGAGAAGGATATCGCGTCTTCTCCGCCCACAGCGGGTTGGAAGCGCTCGACCTCATGAAGCGCGCATCGCCCGACCTCGCGGTCATCGACATCAGCATGCCCGGGATGGATGGCATCGAGTTGATGAACCGCATCCTGGCGACAAATCACCGCCTGCCGGTGATCCTCAACACCGCCTATTCTTCCTATCAGGAAGACTTCAGGGCTTGGTCCGCCGATGCATGCGTGGTCAAGTCCTCCGACCTGTCGTGCCTGCTCACCACGGTCAAGCGCGTCCTGGAGGCGCGGCGGCAACTGTAGGGTGCTGAAGTACCGTTGCGGGGTGGGGCGCCCCGAACACGTGAGCACTTGGCCATCGGCCGAGGAGGGCAAGATGTGCTGCTCCGTCTGTCCGACATTTCCCTGTCGCACCTCTCTGTCGCTGCGTGTGCACGATGTGCGCCACGGCGGGCTGCCGGCCCCGCACTACCATCTGTGCAAGGGGACCACGCCCTGCGCGCTGAACTGCCAGGGCTGCATGGCGCGCGGCAAGGAGTTGGCCCGCGCGCCGGCGGGACATTATGAGTACGGATGCTGCCATCTCTGCCCCAGCTACGCCGCCTGCAGCGACTTCGCGCAGTTGCACGTCGACGCCGCCGCGCAGTACACGCAGCACGAAGCGCGTGTGTGAGGAGGAACGGACGATTTGCGATTACTGATTACTGAATACTGATTCGCGATTTGAACGACGCACGGTCTTCTGCCGGTTCCGTCCATTCTGAAATCAGTACAACTGGTTTCATAACGCATTTGTGGGCGCGAACAACGGCGTTCGCGCCAATGATTTCGCGGGTTGGATAACCCGCGCCACAGTTATGAAACCAGTTTGCTCTGTTGAAACCATCCTGTTCCGTCCGTCAGGCCGTGAAGCGGCCGTCGGACTTTAGCCCACGGCGAGCGGAGCGAGTCGTGGGGACAAGTCACACTCAATCCCCGAGCCCCCGAAGGGGGCGACGGAGCCTCCCGCCAAGGTTCCGTCGCCCCCTTTGGGGGCTCTTAACGCCCGAAAACATCTGGGTCCCCCACGACTCGCTTCGCTCGCCGTGGGCTACTATCCGTCACCCCCTGCGGGGGTTCGCAGAATGATTTCAACAGAGCAAAACCAGTTCTAATCAGTCTTCAGTAATCGTCTCCCCCTCCTACATCCTTGCCCGCAATGCCTCAATCGCCCTGGGATCCACCGTCGGCGTGCCGCCGCATTGCGTCGCCACATAGGCCCCCCACAAATTGGCCTCCGCCCCGATCTCGTGCAGCGGCATCTTCCGCAGGCAGGAGAGCACCAGGCTCGCCGTGAACGCATCCCCGGAACCGACGGTGTCGCAGACGTCCACCTTGACCCCCGAAACATCCACGCGCTCCGCGCCGCGGCACAGCGTGCAGCCATCGGCCCCGCGGGTAATGGCCAGCAACTCGATGTCGAAAGCCTTCATGAAACCGGCCTCGCCCCCCCGGAATTCCGCCGGGAAAAGCTTCTTCAGCGTCTCCACCTCGCCGTCGTTCATCTTCACCACCTGCGCGCGCTGCAGGCCGGCGGCAAGAATCTCCTTCGAATAGAAGGCCTGGCGCAGGTTGATGTCGAACACGCGCAGCGCATGGCCGGCGCTTTCCACCATCCGCAGGATCGTGGCGCGGCTCACGGCGTTTCGCTGGCAGAGCGACCCGAAGCAAATGGCGTCGCACCGCCCCGCCAACTCCGCCATCGGCTCGGACCACTCGATGAAATCGTAAGCCACATCCGGCATGATCGTGAAATCAGGAATGCCGCCGGCCGACAGCCTGACCTGCACCGTCCCGGTCGCGTGCTCGCGGTCGCGCTGGATGAAACGGCGATCCATCGCCTTGGCCGACATCGCTTCCAGAATCGCGCGCCCGTCCGTATCCTCGCCGACGCGGCTCACCATCACCGTCTCCGCGCCAATCTGCCGCGCGATGTACGCCAGGTTGTACGGCGCGCCCCCGAGCAATTTGCGGTCCGGGAAGCAGTCCCACAGGACCTCTCCAATCGCCACGATCGTCGGCTTCTTCTCTCGCGTCATCCTCATCTCCGTTCTGCAAACACAGCGTGGCGGCCACGAGCGGACAATGTGGCGCGGGTTATCCAACCCGCGGATATCGTGCGTTCCTTCCGCTTTCTTCCCTCCCGCGCCTGCGGCGCGGGACGCGGACTGGATAGTCCGCGCCACATACGGCACTTGCGTAGGGCGCCTGCTTTCGGCCACCCGCGCCCTCACCCCGCCATTCGCGCCAACTCTTTCAGACGCTCGCGAATCTGCAGCCCGTTCGGGCACTTCGTCTCGCAAAGGCCGCATTGCGTGCAGCGGCCGGGCTGCGCCTCTTCCGCCAGTGCCCGCAGCCGCGCGCGCGCCAGATCCTCCAGGTGAAACGCCTTGGCCAGTTGCCACGTTTCCATCAGGGAGACGAGGCTCAGCTTCTGCGGACAGCCGGCGCAGTAGTTGCAGCCGGTGCAGAAGGGGCTCCCCATCTCCGCCATCAGCCGGTCCAGCGCCGCGCACATTTCCTTGAACGTTCCCTCCGCGGCCTCGAATTCCCCCACCGCCGCCGCGTTCTCCTCCAGCATCTCCATCGTGCTCATGCCGGAGCAGGCGGTGGAGACGTTGGGATTCGACAGGACAAAGCGCAGCGCCATGGCCGGCGTGGGCAATTCCATCCCCATCGCCTCGTGTACCTTCCTGGCGGGATCGCTCAGGACGCCGCCGGCGACCGGGCACATCGCCACCACCCCCATCCCCAGCTCCGCGGCGCGCGCAATCGCCCGCTCATACCCTCGGTTCACCATGTTGTAGGGGACCGTGACGGAATCGAACAGCCCCGTCTCAATCATGCGGATCACATTGTCAGGCAGGTCGTGGCCGGTGAAGCCGATATACTGGACCAGCCCCTCATCCTGCGCGCGGCGGATCGCCTCCAGCGCCCCCCCTCGCTTGAGCAAGTGAGGGAAATTCGCCCAGCGCAGCCAGCCGACCTGAAAGAACTTGAAGTGGCTGATTCCGAGAATCTCAAGTTGCCGCTCGATCTCCTGCCGGTAGGAGAACGCCGTCGTATCGGGTCCGACCGCCGCCTTGCCGGAGATAATCACTCCGCCGGTCTTCCCCTTGATTCCCCCCGCCACGCGATGCTGGCAGGCGCCCCCGAGGTAGCCGCGCGTCGTCTCGAAGTAATTCACTCCCAGCTCCACGGCGCGCGGCAGCAGCCTCGCATTCAATTCCGCATCATCCGCCAGCCGCATGCAGCCGAAGGAGAGCGCGGACACCGGGAATCCGGTCTTTCCCATCGGACGGTACTTCATCTCCTGGTCATTGCGAATCAGCGGGCTGCTGTTGGCGGGTGCGACAATGGACATGCTCGTTTTCTCCAAGGGCAAAGATCAGGGAATGACAACTTGCGTTGTGCAGTCCCTTTCGGGGAGGCTCTGAAAAAGCAGCGGTACCGGCGAGTACAGAAGCCAAGCGATTCCAAGGGGTACGCACATTATCCAGGTCAGGGAGTTGCTGCGAATGGTACGGCCCTGAAGAGTGGCTCGGTATCGGAGCTTGCGGAACGCTGGAGCGCTTCGGTGAACTCTGAATAATTCGGCCACAGACGAAAATGGGTAAAGCGGCAGAGCATGAAGGGCGCTTCGTCGAGACTCGCGGCTATGCCAATATGCCAAGGCCATTGAGACAATGCCGAATGGGATGCTCAGAGGCGCCAATTCCCAGCCAATCCCCTTTTGGCGCACAGCCGCCAGGAACAGCAGGAGGCAACCCAGGGCGATGCACTGGCGTATCGTCCATCGCCACCGCCGCCGCCGAGTCAGTTCCATCCGCCCTTCGGAGCGAAGCACCAGCAGCAGCCGTTGGAAGTAGTCCCATTCCTCCTTTGACGCAACTACTTTGTGGTCCTTTACGTCGTCGTAATGGAACCACATGGCGTCGGCAACGTCCTGAACCGTACTATCTTTGGTCCGTCCGGCAATGTCTGAGAGGTGGTCGTCCATCTGGAAGGCGGTGGTCCCTTCGCGCAGGTAGCGCTCAATGGCCTCTGCCATTTCATCGCGGGCCTTGCGGTCTATCGTGTCACAGCGTGGCGACAAGCAGTCCACTCCCACAAAATGGTCCCTTGGCAAGCCAAAGCGGCGTCATGGCCGCCGCACTCCATATTTCGCGGGCTGAAGCCCGCGCTACACTAATCAAAGAACCTGAACCGGAAAATATGCCAGAGCGCGGCGACGCCGTCGCGCCAGGTGATCTTTTTCCCCTCGCTGTAGTCGCGCCCGCTGTAGGAGATGGGGGTCTCGTAAATGCGCGCATGGCGGCGCGCCAGCTTCGCGGTCAACTCCGGCTCCACGCCGAACCGTTCGCTCTTGATCCGGATGCTGCGGATGAGCTCCCCCTTGAACACCTTGTAGCCGGTCTCCATATCGCTCAGGTCCAGGTTGGTCATCATATTGCTCAGCGTCGTCATGGCCGCGTTTCCCAGCCTGTGCCAGAAGAACAAAACGCGGTGCGGCCCTCCCAGGAAGCGCGAGCCGTAGACCGCGTCGGCGCGTCCGTCCAGGAGCGGCTCCAGCAGGCGGGGGTAGTCGCGCGGATCGTACTCGAAGTCCGCGTCCTGAACCAGCACGTAATCTCCGCGGGTCTGGGCGAAACCGGTGCGCAGCGCGGCCCCCTTCCCCTGGTTGCGCTCATGGTACAGGATGCGCAAATCCTCCCCCTTCATCCCCGCCAGCACCTCGCGCGTGCCGTCGGTGGAAGCATCGTCCACGACGATGATTTCCTTGCGCCAGGGGGTGGCGCGCACGCGCCGGACGACCTCCTCGATCGTCTCGCGCTCGTTGTAGACGGGAATTACGACCGAAAGCAGCGGGGACTGCGCAGTTTGTTCGCTCATAGGGGCTCCTGTGCCGTGACTCAGGAATGCATTCGAATATACCAGTTTGGCGGCGGAATGTGTAGCGCAGGCGCACCGTGTGCCGCGCGGGCACGCCGTGTGTAGCGCGGGCTTTAGCCCGCGTGGTGCGTAGCGCGGGCTTTAGCCCGCGTGGTGTGTAGCGCGGGCTTCAGCCCGCGTGGCCGTCGCGCGTGGCGCGCAAACCCTCGCATGGGCAAGGCATGCCTTGCCCCTACTCCGCGCGCGGGCGTTCTGCCTCCGCCTCATACAGCGCCGAGGTGCGCTCGATGAACCGCGAAAGCGCGAACCGCTCCAGCGCCAAGCAGCGCCCCGCCTCCCCCATCCGACGCGCGGACGGCGCGTCGCTCAGCAGCGAAATCATCCCTTCCGCCAGCGCCGTCGGGTCGTCCGGGGGAACCAGCCGCCCGGTCGCCCCTTCCTGCACCACCTCCTCGCAACCGCTGATGCGCGTCGCCAGCGCCGGCAGCCCCGATGCCATCGCCTCCAGCAGCGTGCAGGGCATCCCCTCGTAGCGCGAAGAGAGAACGAACAGGTCCAGCGCCTCGTATACTTCCTCGGGCCGGTCGGTGTGACTGAGCCAGAGGATCTTGTCCATCATCCCTTCACGCGCCGCCCAGCGCATCATTTCGCCGCGCAGCGGACCATCACCCACGATCACCGCGCGGCACGCCCCCACCTGCCTCATCACCCGCGCCAGCGCTTCAAGGAGAACATCGCACCCCTTCTGCGGGGCGAACCGCGTAATCGTACCGACCACCGGCGCATCCTGCGGCAAGCCCAGCGCCGCGCGCGCCTCCAAGCGCTCCCCCCGCGGACGGAACCGCTCGCCGTCCACGGCATTTTCGATCACCACCGCGCGGCCGGCCAGCGCGGGCAACTCGCGCTCGACCAGCAAGCGCTGCCCCTCGCTCAGCAGCACCAGCCGCGCAATGAAAGGGGCTACGCGCCGTTCGAGCATCCGGTAGAACCAGCGCCGGCTCCCGCGGTACCCCTGGAAAGCGAAGGTGTGCGGCGTGTGGATCACCGGAATCCCCCTCGCCGCTCGCGCGGCGAAGCGCCCCACATACCCCGCCTTCGACGCGTGCGTGTGCACCACTTGCGGCCTCAATTCACACAGAAGCCTTGTCAGATAATAGAGCGCCATGGAATCATGCCGGGGTGAGATGACCCGCGCCATGGGCACTTCGATGATGTTCACACCCCGCTGGCGCAGCGCGGCGTACTCATCCCGGATGGCCGGGTTGCGCCGCGCGGAGAGGATGGCCGTCAACTTGAAGCGTGCAGGGTCGAGCCCCTGGAGCAACTGCATCAGGTGCGTCCACGTGCCGCCGTCCGCCGCTTCGAGGATTTCCACGACATGAATGCGGGGGCGCTGCCCGGAATTCCCGGTCATACCTCACTCCTCCGAGCGGCGCTTCGCACCCGGTACAGGCGCTCGGTGAAGCCCCCCTCTTTTTCAAAGGAGGCCGCCTGCGCCGACAACTGGCGGTCCAGCAGGTAGCAGCTGAGGTTCAGCAGCGAAAGCGCCGCGTTGGCGGCCAGGACTGAAGAGTATGGCGGGAGTCCGCTGGACAAACACGGACGGACACGGACAGGCACGGACGCCGTTCTTCCGTCCGTGTCCGTCCGTGTCGTTGTCCGTGTTCGTTCGTGTTCCGCGCCGCCGCGCACCAGCTCGAGTTCCCCCTGCATCCAGGCGCGCACCTCCTGCAGGCTGCGGCAGCGCTTCGCCTTGAACCGCCTCAGCGCCGGGTGTTCCGGCCCCCACATCGGCAGCCCGCGCTGGCGCAGAAAGTCCTCATAGTCGAGCCGCAACTCCTCCAGGCTGGCCCGCGCCACGTTGGTCAGCTTCAGCTCCATCTTCCTGGACGTCCCCGAAGCCTGGCTCCCCTCGGCAATATTCTGCACGCCGCTGCGCGCCGCCTGAACCATCTGGTCGCGCGTTCGGCTGCTTCGTTCGATGTAGAGGTCACAGAACCGCGCCGTAAGGTCATACGCCAACTGCGCCAACTGGAAGCTCTTCAGCCGCCGATACCCCCCATGCTTCGCAATCAACGGCTCTTTCTCAGTCATGGCCGGTCCGTGTCTTGTCCGTGTTTCGTCCGTGCCCGTCTTACTGCTGAACCACCTCATACACCGCAATAAACTGCCCCGGCTTCTTTCCGTTGATGTACTGCTCCAGCAACTGCGGCCATGCCGCCCAGTCGAACTGCTCCACCCCCTTCGGCGGCAGCGACCAGATCGGCCTCAAGTGCCCTTTCGCAAACCTCCCGAACAGCGCCCAGTCGAACCCCTCCAGCATCCCCAGGTGCGTGCTTCCCTGGTACGGATAGCGGTAGCTCTCCTGCAGACGCATCAACTCGCCGGCATCCACGTACAAATGAGTAATCCCCTGCTGGCGCAGCGCGCTGAGGAGATCCTCCGGGGTCCTGGATTGCGCCACCATCTCCCCCAGCGGGTTCGTATTGAACACCGTCGCCGCCAGGAAATCGCGGCGGCAGTAGAATGTCCGCGCCTCACCCAGGAAGAGCACCTTCGACCCGGCCGGCAGGTTCTTCTCATCATTGAGGAACTGCATCGCGAAATAGTTCGGCACCTCGTTCCTTCTGAAGAACTCCTCCTGCGACTCCACCCCCGCCGCGGACCTGAACGAACTGGCCCAGTACGTGACATTCACCCAGCAGGTCGGCGACAGCAGCAGCACCGCCAGCGCCACCCCGCGCAGCCCCGCCGCCTGGCGATACCGCAGCGCCGAGGCCAGCCCGATTCCCCCCAGCGCCGCCAGGATGACAAAACTCGGTTCGAGGAAGCGCGCGATCTGCTGCGTGAAGAAGAACCAGAGCAGGAACAGCAGCAGGAAATAGCCCGCCAGCATCAGCGCCAGCGTCCGCACCCGCCGCGGCGCCAGCAGCGCCAGCGGCAGGAACACGAGCAGCGCAAGCGACGCCATGCGTTCGTCGAACGTCAGCACCTCGCGCCCCTGCGCAACCAGGTTCGTGAGGCTAAGGTCGCGCGGCGAATGCGCCCACGTCCAGCGCGCATCCTTCTGCGCGTCCCAGTCGCGCCCGCCGAAGGCCTTGTAGAGCAGCGGATAGACCGGGTTGCCGGTATCCGCCGCGTTGCGGATCAGCCAGGGGCCGAACAGCAGCAGGCTCAGCAGAACGAATCCCGCCACCCGCCAGGTCAATTCCCGGGTCGGCACGCGCCGCGCCAGCCCGAGGAAAATCAGCCATCCCAGGATCGGCACGAAGCAGAGCAGCGCCGCCGTGTACTTCACTCCCATCGCCGCGCCGCAGGCGATGGCCGCCAGGAACAACCAGCCCGTCGCGCCCGGACGCGTCAGCTTGCGCCGCCAACTCCAGACCAGCCCCCAGAGCGCCAGCGTCATGTAGAAAGTCAGCGGCAGCTCGACGTACGACATCCCGCTGTACACCGTCACCCCCGCCCAGGTGTAGAAAATCACCGCCGCCGCATCGGCCCCCTCGCGGCTGATCAGACGCCGCAGCATCCCGCGCAGCGCCAGCGCCGCGCAGAACCCCAGCGTCGCGCCGATCAGGTTTCCCACAATCACGCCGCGCTCGGGCGAGCCGGTCAGCCCCATCCCCAGCAGGTAAAGCATCTCCATGTTCTGCGGGAAGTTGGCGTAGACGTTGTGCGCGGGGAAGAAAATCTTCCCTGCCGCCAGGTAATCGGCGGGCGCGGCCAGATGGTACTCCAGCACATCGTACGCCCACTGCGGCTCGAAGGCGCGCGTCAGGTTCAGCAGCAGGAAGAGCCCCAGCACGCACCAGAGCGTCACGCGGAACCAACTCAGCTTCTCCTTGCGGCGCCGCTTCATCACCCCGGGCAGCGACCGCAGCAGCCCCCCCACCTCGCGCCGCCCCACCGCCAGCAGCATCAGCAGCAGAACCACCATGCGGACATTATTCAGGAACCCCGTCGCCCCCAGCAGCAGCGTCATGGCGCTGATCAGCGCCAGACCCGTGCCCAGGCCGAACAGCCCCAGCGCCAGCGGCTCGGCCGGCGCCAGCCGCGTCACGCGCAGCAGCGCGCTCCCGACCGCCACCGCCGACAGCAGCACCAGCCCCGTCCACAGCAGCAACGACACGCGTTCCACCACCGCCGCCATGTACGGCTGCTGCCATTCCTGCGTCATGAAGAGCCCCACCGCCCCCAGCGACAGCAGGATGGCAGCCAGGGCAAGGAGACTGCGCAGGCCATAAGTCTTGTTCTGTTTCATGATCTCAGTTGCCTATGACAATGTGCGCAAATGACGAATGACGAAATCCGAATGACGAAGGAAACGCCAAAAAGGCCAAATGGCTTGCTTAACAGTGGACTTTGTCCACATGGCGGCCCCTCGTGGTCGTTTGGCTCGCTGGTCGTTTATTTCGTCATTCGTCATTCGGGCTTCGTCATTTCCAAGCGCTTCGTCATTCGTCATTTCATCATATACGCCCGCTATGGTAGACGCCCGCAACGTGGAATGCAATTGACTTGCAAAGTCACCGAGGACTATACTACACACGCTCGTCGTTTGACGACTTTGAACCAGCAGCGGCGCCCTGCGCGTCGAAGCGGAGTATTCGTCGTATGGCCGAAAAGCGGCGCACATCCAAACGGGCACCCGCATCCGCGGGAACTGCCGCCGGCTCACCGCGGGAGGTGTGCGCGCTCCAAAAAAGCCTCGCCAAAGCCAACCTCGCCATCGGCCAGCTCCGCGAAGAAATCGAGGAACTCCGTTCCCGCGCGCGCGAAGGGGAAAACGCCCGCAGCACCGTGGCCGAACTCAGCCGCGAACTCCAGAGCCGCACCCTGCGCATGGAGCAGCAACTGGCCGTCGCGCGCCAGTTCCAGCGCCTCTTCATGCCCCCGGCGCTCCCCCGAAACCCCCGCGTGCGCCTCGCCGTCAAATACCAGCCCTCCCCGCGCGTGGGAGGCGACCTGTACGACATCTTCGACATGGGCAACAGCAGCCTCGGCATCTTCGCGGCCGACGCCTCCGGCTACGGCCTGACCGCCACCCTCGTCGTCGCCGTGGCCAAGATGGCGCTGGACACCTTCCGCCAGGGAGAGTACTCCCCCAAGCGCATCATGGAGCAGGTCAACCGCCAGGTGCTTCAGAACACCCTGGAGAACCAGTTCCTCACCGCCTTCCTGGCCGTGGTGGACCTGGAAACGATGCGCATGAAGTACGTCAACGCCGCGCATCCCTGCCCCGTCATCTACGGCAAGGGGCGCTTCGAGGAGCTCGACACCGAAGGACTCTGCTGCGGGATGTTCGACGATCCGAAGTACGAAGAGCGCGAAACCCAGTTGCGCCCGGGGGACAAGCTGCTGCTCTGCACCCGCGGACTGGTCGAGATGATCAACACCGCCGGGGAGGCGTACGACCGCAAACGCCTCCACGCCCTGCTCCAGGCCAACTCGGAACTGGAGATGTCCGCCCTCGTCGAAAAGCTGGCGGATGAGTTCAACCGCCACATGGCCGGCGCCGAGCAGCTCGAAGACCTCACCCTCGTCGGCCTCGAAGTCGCCGCGCGCAAGAGCACCGAGGAGCGCATCGTCATCCCCAGCGAACCGATGCAGCTCAACCGCGTCGAATCGCTCATCCTCGCGCGCCTGGAATCCCTCAGCTACGGCGAGCGCGCCGTCTTCGGCGTGCGCCTCGCCATCGAGGAAGCGGTCATCAACGCCATCAAGCACGGCAACCGCATGGACAAAGCCAAGCGCGTCATCATCACCTACTCCGTCGACGAGCGCGAATGCGCCATCAGCGTCGAGGATGAGGGGCAGGGTTTCGACCCCTCCTCCGTGCCCGACCCGACGGCCGACGAAAATCTGGAGTTGACCCATGGGCGCGGACTGGTGCTGATCCGCGCCTACATGGACGATGTGAAGTTCAACAAGAAGGGGAACCGCATCACCATGCGGAAAATCGCCCCCTGGCTGGTGGAATAGGCGGACCGATCATGTCCGGCGATCTGTCAACCATGACGCATGAAGTCGAGCGGCGCGATGACGTGCTCATCGTCACCCCGCACGGCCGAATTGCGGAGCTCGAAGCTCACCACCTCGAGCGCGAACTGCTCAGCCTCATCGAGCAGGGCTCCGTCAAGCTGGTGATGAACCTCTCCGACGTCTCCTTCATCACCAGCACCGCGCTGGGCGCGCTCATGGTCGCCCACAAGCGCGTCAAGCCCAAGCAAGGGTACGTGCGCATCGTCCGCCCCCAGCCGCTGGTCCGCCAGATTCTGGAGATCACCAAGCTGGTCAAGCTGTTCGGCCTCTACCATTCCGTAGATGCCGCCATTGCGGGACGGTGAGGGGACGGACGATTTGCGATTACTGATTTCTGATTACTGATTTGCGAATTGAACGGCCCCTGTAAACGGGACTTGCGCGGCGCGCCAGCGCCGTTCAGAAATCAGAAATCGTGCTCCGTTCTCCACGCCACAAATGAAAGATACCATGACGCAAACTCCCATGATGCGCCAGTACATGCAGGTCAAAGCCCTGTACCCGGGCATGATCCTGCTGTTCCGCATGGGGGATTTCTACGAGATGTTCTTCGAGGACGCGCAGGTCGCCGCCAAAATCCTCGGCCTCACCCTCACCTCCCGCAGCAAAGGGGAGAAAGCCATCCCCATGGCCGGCGTCCCGCACCACAGCGTCCACAGCTACATCAAGCGCCTCATCCAGGCCGGGCACAAAGTGGCCGTCTGCGACCAGACGCAGGACCCGCGCGAAGCCAAGGGGCTCGTCGAACGCGACGTCACCCGCGTCATCACCCCCGGCACCGTCACCGAAGACACCCTCCTGGAGAGCAAGGAGCACAACTTCCTCGCCGCACTGCTCTACAGCGAGTCCGAGGCCGGCCTCGCCTGGGTGGACCTGAGCACCGGGCAATTCGACGTGGAGGACTGCCCCCCGGCCAAGCTCTTCGACGAGCTGGCCCGCCTGAACCCCACGGAAATCCTCCTCCCCGAAAGCCGCGCCCAGGGCGATGAAGCGCTTCTTGAACGCCTTCGCCGCGAGACCGGCGCCATGATCACCACGCGCCCCGACTGGGCCTTCGGGCGCGAGGCCGCCGAGAAACTGCTGCTGGAACATTTCCGCGTCAAGTCGCTCGAAGGCTTCGGCTGCGGCGGGCTGGGGAACTCCCTTTGCGCCGCCGGCGCCACCCTGCAATATCTTCAGGAAACGCAGAAGATTTCGCTCGGCCACATCCGCCGGCTCTCCCCCCGCAGCGCCGCCGACCGCGTGGTGCTCGACCGCGCCACCCAGGGCAGCCTGGAACTGGTGCGCACCCTGCGCGACGGGCAACGCCGCGGCTCGCTCCTCTGGCTGCTGGACCGCACGCAGACCCCCATGGGGGCGCGCCTCCTGAAGGAGTGGGTCCTCAGCCCGCTACGCTCCGCCGAGAAGATCGTCGAGCGGCAGGATTGCGTGGAGGAACTGGTCAAACAGCGCGCGCTGCGCGCGGAATTGCGCGCCCGGCTGGCGGAGGTGTACGACATCGAGCGCCTCACCGCGCGCGTCGCCACCGCCCGCGCCAACGCGCGCGACCTGCTGGCCCTGGGCCGCTCGCTCGGACCGCTCCCCGCGCTCAAGGAGCGCCTCGCCACGGCCAACACGGCGCGCCTCCGCGCCCTCGGAGAGCAAATCGACCCGGTTCCCGAGGCGCAGACGCTCATCGCCGCCGCCATCTCCCCCGAGCCCCCCGTCGGCCTCAAGGAGGGCGGCCTCATCCGCGACGGCCACTCCCCCGAACTGGACGAACTCCGCTCCATCCAGCGCGACGGCAAGAGCTGGATCGCCCGCTTTCAGGCCCAGGAGATTCAGCGCGCGCAGATTCCCTCGCTCAAGGTCGGCTACAACCAGGTCTTCGGCTACTACATCGAAGTGACGCACACGCACCAGCAGAAGGTCCCCGCCGACTACGTCCGCAAGCAGACGCTCAAGAACGCCGAGCGCTACATCACCCCGGAACTGAAGGAGTACGAAGCGCGCGTGCTCACCGCCGACGAGCGCGCCTGCAACCTGGAGTACGACCTCTTCGTCGCCGCGCGCACCGCCGTCGCCGAGCAGGCCGCGCGTTTGCAACAGACCGCCCGCCTCCTGGCGGAGATCGACACGCTCGCCTCGCTGGCCGAAGTCGCCATCGAGCACCGTTACGCGCGGCCGCAGATCACCGAGGGGCATGAGATCGTCATCCGCGACGGCCGCCACCCCGTCCTCGAGCGCACTCTCACCGAGGCGTTCGTCCCCAACGATACTGACCTGGACGGCGAGAAAGCGCAGATCATGGTCATCACCGGCCCGAACATGGCCGGCAAGAGCACCTACATCCGGCAGGTGGCGCTCATCGCCCTCATGGCGCACATGGGCAGCTTCGTCCCCGCCGCCAGCGCGCACATCGGCGTGGTGGATCGCATCTTCACCCGCGTCGGCGCCTCCGACGAACTCAGCCGCGGCCAGAGCACCTTCATGGTCGAGATGGTCGAGACCGCCAACATCCTCAACAACGCCACCGACCGCAGCCTCATCATCCTGGACGAAGTCGGGCGCGGCACCAGCACCTTCGACGGCGTCAGCATCGCCTGGGCCGTCGCGGAGTACATCGCCCAGCGCCTGCACAGCCGCACCCTCTTCGCCACGCATTACCACGAACTCACCGAACTGGCCACCCTCTTCGACAACATCCGCAACTACAACATCGCCGTGCGCGAGTGGCAGGAGGAGATCATCTTCATCCGGCGGATCGTGGAGGGGGGCACCGACAAGAGCTACGGCATTCACGTCGCGCGGCTGGCGGGGGTGCCGCGCGAGGTGGTCGAGCGCGCCAAGACCATCCTGGGCAACCTCGAATCCGGCAGCCTCGACGCGCAGAACCGCCCCAAATTCGCCGCCAACGGCAAACGCCGCGGGCGCGCGCGCGATACCGGCGAGCTTCAACTGACCATGTTCGGCGCCGAGTCCGACATCCTCGCCGACACCCTGCGCCGCCTCGACACCAGCACGCTAACGCCCATCGAGGCGCTGAATAAGCTGGAGGAGTTGAAGAAGGTTGTTACGCCGGGGGCGAAGAAGAAGGGGTGAAATTCCTAATGTTTTGTAAGAGCTTATGGAGGATAATGGCGGTATTATCATTGGTCTCCGCGGATTAGGATGCGACATTGTCAGAGATATGGTGTATAAATGTCTTGTCCAGATGGGGATCGTACCCCTTGTCAATCACAGATGAAGACATTACAATTCCGGGAGTTATATCACATGGACGATAACATGAGAGGAAGGCCGATGCCTGAGTACTGGCTAAGGTGTGTAGTGCAAAAGGGGATGTTCAGCGATGAGCGGCTGGTGAAGACTATACACAAAGGGTTCCTCTTCTGTGTGCATAGCAGCCTGGTTGAGGGTGAGCTAAACACAAATGGACGTGTGAAGGTTCGCTTATTTGAGAAAGCCGACGGTTTGTGGGCTGTCCTTCCAACTGAAGATTCAACTGTACTGGAGGTGTCACGAGATGAGTTGGAGCCGGTCAACGCATGATCCTCTCCAACCAGGAAATCCATCAGGCCTTGGATGACGGCAAGCTGGTCATCAAACCAGAACCGCAGCCGCGAGAGTTATGTCCCGGAAGGGAGTGTCCGTATCAAACGAGTTCCGTGGACTTGACGCTGGGTGATGAGGTTTCCCGCTTCGACTTGGAGCACAAGCCACCGGTTGTCATTGACCTGAGAGAAGGGAAGTTCAAGGACCTGTTCACGCCTCACTCTCGCGATTTCACAATAACAGAGGAACAGCCGTATGTCCTGATGCCTGGGACGCTAGTCTTGGCAAAGACCTATGAGATGGTGTCGCTTCCATTAGGCGTTTCGCCCTGTCTTGCTGCACGCGTTGAGGGCAAGAGTTCCTATGCGCGTTGCGGCCTGATGGTGCATTTCACGGCACCGACCATTCATGCCGGGTTTGCTGGAACAATTACGTTGGAACTAATCAATTTTGGCCCTTTCAAAATAGCCCTCTATCCACGGATGCCCATATGTCAACTTATCATTGAACAAGTTTCCGGGACGCCCTTCCGCAATGACAGCCAATTTCAGGGCCAGCACCGTCCCAGCGGCACATAAGACGCGCTTATCATGGGGGAGGCAAGCAGCGCCATTCCTGACGACCTGCTAATTGAGATCATCCGCCGCGCAGTCGAAGTCGCGCAACCAGAGAAGATCATCCTCTTCGGTTCCCGCGCCCGGGGTAGCACACGACCCGACAGCGCCGTGGACCTTTTGGTAATAAAATTCACCCCGCATCGACGGACGCTGGCAATGGCCATCTATCGCCAACTCGCTGGCGTGGGGTGCCCGGTGGATGTCATTGTCGTGACGCCGGAAGACATCGCGCGATACGGCCACGTCCCCCACATGGTAATCGAACCCGCCCTGCGGGAGGACAAGGTGGTCTATGCCGCCTGAACGTCCCACCAGCAACGATCGTGTAGACCGCTCCGTCGTTATCGCAGGAAGCGTTACTGGCGAATCCGGCGAGAAAACATTCTGGCTCAGCAAAACGCCGCTGGAACGCCTTGAGGCCCTTGAACAGATGCGGCAGGTTGCATTCGGATATGATCCGGCCACCAGCCGACTTCGGAGAGTTCTTGAAACTGCTGACTTCCCACCGCGTTGAATACCCGCGCCCCTACGCGCCCTTTCCGGTCTGTCGAGTCTCAATCTTCCCTCTTCCGCGTTGCAGCCTCCGCCAACTGGAGTGTTTTGGCTTTCCACGCCTAAGTCGCCGCGCAGGGCGCAGCATGCTGCGCCCCTACACGGCTGGGCCGACGGGGCCAGCCTTATCGCACATCGTAGCAATGGGAAATTGAGACGCTATAGCGCGCTGGGCGGCGCGCACGGCGCACCTGGGACAGCGCGCTCCACCTTTTCATCTCTCAGTTCTCAGTCTTCAGTTCTCAGTTCTCGCCGTCCTCCGCGTCCTCAGCGTCTCTGCGGTGAAGGCCGTCCCTCAATCCATCTCCTGCCCGATCTCGTACCGTATCCACCTCCGCTGCATCCAGCGCACGGCGAGGCAGTCGCGCAGCCCTTTGAGCGCGCGGTTGCCGATGCCGTACTTGGCGGTGCCGCGCGTGCGCGGGCGGTGGTTGACGGGGATTTCCGTCACGCGCGCGCCCACCAGCTTCAGCAGCGTCGGCAGGAAGCGGTGCATTCCCTCGTAGAGCTTCACCTGCAGGAGGAACTTGCGCCGGAAGAGTTTCAGCGTGCAGCCGGTATCGGTAATCGTGTCATTCGTCAGCCAGTTGCGCACGCCGTTGCCAATTCTGCTGGAGAGGCGGCGGATGGCGTTGTCGTTGCGCTTGGCGCGCACGCCGCAGACGACATCGTACCGGTCCATCAGTTCCAGCATCCGCGGGATGTCCGCCGGGTCGTTCTGCATATCGGAGTCCAGCGTCACCACGATCTCCCCGCGCGCCAGTTGGAATCCTGCCGCCATCGCGGCGGTCTGCCCCCGGTTCTGCTTGAAGGAGGCGGCGCGCAGTTCCGGCATGCGCCCCTTCAGCCCGCGCAGCAGTTCGAAGGTGCCGTCGCGACTGCCGTCATCCACCACCACGATCTCGAACGGCCTCCCGAGCCGCGAGAGCACGCCATGCAGTTCCAGCAGGCAGTCGGTGATGGATTCCTTCTCGTTGTACGCGGGCAGCACCGCGCTGATCTCGGGAACCTGGGACATGGTACTCTCCTCCAGAATTGAACGACGGCAAGGCCGTCCGCCGATGATGCCGTCCGACGCCGAATATAGATACTCCATATCGTCCGTCGGTGCAAATCAGATAACCGCTGAAGCCGCGCGGGGCGCAGGAACGCCCTACGGAGCCGCCTCTTCTTGCGCGATAATCTTCAGCACCTTCTCCGCGATCGGCCCGGCCGCCGAGGCGCCGTGCCCGGCCACGTGGTGCAGCACCACCGCGAAAGCGTAGCGCGGCGCGTCGTACGGAAAGTAGCCGGCCACCCAGGCCTGGTTAATAGTGTCTGCGCGCGTCTCGGCGGTGCCGGTCTTCACCGCCGCCTTCAACTCCTTCAGCCCGACGAGGTTGGAGGCCGTGCCCGAGGGAGACTCCACGGCATCGCGCATCCCGGCGCGGACGGCCCGAAGCGCCTCCGGCGGCAGGTGCAGCGTGCGCAGAACCGGGTCGCCCGGCGGAGCGTAAAGCTCCGGGTCAGGTTCGGGCTTGATCTGGTGCAGGATGGTCGGGCGCAGCACCTTGCCCCCCGTCGCGATGCACCCCATCGACACCGCCACCTGCAGCGGCGTTACGCTCAGGTTCTCCTGCCCCACGCAGAGATTCAAGACGTCGCACCCGGGGCCGGGCAGCCGCCCCTTCCATTCGGGCAGGTCCACTCCCGTGCGCTCCCCCCACCCCATCGCGCGCGCCCATTGCAGCACCGGTTCGGCCCCGATCTTGCGCCCGAGCTCCCAGAAGTAGATGTTGCAGGACTGCGCGATGGCCCCGCGCATATCGATGACCCCATGCGTGCCCGAGCAAGCGCCGTGCGGGACGCCATTGAGCATGAATACGTGGCGGCAGTCGAAGGTGGTCTCCGGGCCGATCCCTTTGTCCGCCGCGGCCAGCGCGACGATCGGCTTGATGATCGAGCCGGAGGCGACGCTGTCCTGCGTCACGCGCGACAGCTCCTGGTTCAGCGGCGCGCTCGCGGCGACCAGCAACTCGCCGGTGCGCAGGTCCATCACGACTACGCCGCCGGTGGACTCCCCCAGCGCCTCCTCAGCCGCGCGCTGCGCCGCGGCGTCGAGCGAGAGGTAAATCCCGCAGCCGGGTCGCGCGCTGAAGAGGACTCGGCGCGCGGGTTCCCCGCCCTTGGCGTCGCGCTCCAGGGTCATCATCCCGGGCCTTCCGCGAAGGAGCCGGTCGTACTGCTTCTCCACACCGTTAATTCCCACCAGGTCGCCCGGCTCGACGGAATCCTCCCCGGCCGCTTCCCCCGCCTGGGATGGCTGGGCCGGGCGCAGAATGCCGACGACGTACCGCGCGAGGCCTCCCGCCGGATAGCAGCGCGCCGTGCCGCTCTTGACGGACATCCCCGGGAATCGCCCCGGCTGCGTCTCAATCCGCCCGGCCGCTTCCACCGTGATGTCCCCCTCCAGGACATGCGCGATGACCTCATCGCGAATGACCGGGATCTTCGGCAGGCCGGCATGAATCTGCCGCACCGTGCGGACGGTCCGTTGCAGGCCGGCGTAGAGCTCCTGCGCCCCCGCGCCGCTGGCGTGGGCCAGGTCGGTCAGGCGGCGGTCCAGGTATCGCCGGAGCGACTCCTCCCCCGCGGCATCCAGCGGCCCGCGAAGCGCCTCGGTGAGCAGCAGCAATTCGGCCGGATCGGCGGAGGAATCGGCCTTCACCTCGCGCAGACGTCGCCGCGCGTAAGCGCCCGACTTCAGCAGCGCGTTCTCCTGCCGGGAAAGCGTCTCCCCCGATGCGCGCAGCAGCAGCAGCGCCTCGGGGTATTGGATCGCCAGGTCCAGCGTGGGGCGGTCGCCGGCGAGCATCTCGCCGCGCCGGTCCATGATGGGGCCGCGCCAGGCCGGGAGCGTCGTGAAGCGCGCGGCATCGCGCATCAGCGCATTGGGGTCCTCTTCATCCCCCTTCAGGACCTGCAGGACGAAGAGGCGCGCCACCAGCAGCGCCAGCACCGCGCCGATGATCGTAACAAGCGTGGAAATCCGCCGGTCGCTCATGGCTACCCCGCCTGCGCCCAGCGGCGGCGATTAAGCCCGAGCGGGCGCGCAAACAGCCCCACCCCCCAGCAGAACAGCGGCGCGGCGGCGGCGGTCACCAGCGCGCCGCTGATCAGTGCTCCCGCCTGCGACGCAAGGTGCCGGTTCCCGCTGGCCAGCAGCGTGGTGCCCAGGCAGATTCCCTCGATGAAGGAATACGCGAGGAACGCCGAGGCCGCCTGCACCACCGGCAGGCGCGGCTCCAGGAGCCGCCGGATTTGAATCATTCCCGCCCCCGCCGCCAGATAGAGCAGCGCGTACTCGCCGAACGGTCCGGCGCTGAACAGGTCGCGCCCCAGCCCCGCCAGCCAGCAGAACCCCAGCGCCTCCGCCGGCTCCGCCCGCGCCGCGGCGAACAGCGCCAGCAGCAGCACCGGGTCGGGACGCACCTCCGGCGGCAGATGCCGCGCCAGCGGCCCGGCCTGCGCCAGCAGTGCGGCCGCCAGCAGAAGCGCCCAGGTTGCCCAGCGCATCAATTCCCCCCCTCACGCGCAGGCGGTTTAATGACCACCGCCACGTGCTCCAACTGCGAGGCATCCACGCTGGGCCGGACCGTCACCCATTTCAGCGGCTCGCCGGAATCCCCTCCCGCCTCGGTGCAAACCCCGACCAGAACCCCGTCGGGCAGGCTGTCCATGCCGCTGGTGACGAAGAGGTCCCCCGGGAGCAAGTCGGCGTTGCTGGCGATATACTTGACCAGGCAGCTCCCCCCGCCGCCCCCTTCCAGAACCCCCATCACGCGGGAGCGTTCGCAGCGCACCATCACCTTGCACGCCGGGTCATCCAGCAGCAGGGCGCGCGCGCTCAAGGGAGTGACGCTGGCGACCATGCCGGCCAGCGCACCGCTGCACAGCACCGCGGCTCCGCGGGAGACCCCCTGGCCGGCGCCGCGGTCCAGCAGAATGCTGCTGCGCACCGGGGAAGCGTCGTAGCCGATGACGCGGGACAGGACCGTGCGTTTCTGCAGCTCGGGGGTCAGGCAGTCCATCTGCGCCAGCCGCATCTCGGCGGAGCGCCGGCGCTCCCCCTCCGCGGCCAGTTGCGCGCGCAGCTTCGCCACCTCATTCTGAAGTTCCTGCTCGCGCCCCGCCCGGCCCCAGAGCCGCGTCAGGCGGTCGGGGAACTCCTCGATCGGCGCCGTCCCCTCGAACAGCACCCTCTGCGCCAGGCTGAACGGCCAGAGCGCCGCGCCGCGCGCGGGAGCGAGCCAGTGGATCGGGAGGATCAGGAGAAGGAGGGATAAGCCCAGATAGACCCAGAGCGTCTTGAGCAACAGCGCGCCGGGCTTTGAGGAGAGCAGCTTCATTTACGATTTCTCAGGGCAACCACAGCGCGGATGTCATTCTGAGTCCCCCGGAGCGGGACGAAGAATCTCTCACGCGACTGGCGCCAGTCTTGACAGAGACCCTTCGCTTCGCTCAGGGTGACAAACGGGCACTGCCCTCAGCCGCGCGTGCCGGTCGGCGCCGGGTTACTCTTCGTCGGAACCGTCCAGGCTGCGCTTGACGAAATCGAGCTCTTCCAGCACCGCGCCGGTGCCGCGCGCCACGGCGGTGAGCGGGTCTTCCGCGATGCGCACCGTCAACCCGGTCTCCTTGGCGATCACGCGGTCCACCCCGCGCAGCAGCGCCCCGCCGCCGGCCAGCACCATGCCGCGGTCGATCAGGTCGGCTGAAAGTTCCGGCTCGGTGGTCTCCAGGCAGCGCTTGATGGCGTCGATGATCACCTGAATCGGCTCGCTCAGCGCCTCGCGCACCTCTTCAGAGGTGATGGTGGTCTGACGCGGCATGCCCGCGATCAGGTCGCGCCCCTTGACCACGCGGGTCAGTTCCTTCTCCAGCGGCGCAGCGGAGCCGATCTCGATCTTGATCGCTTCCGCGGTGCGCTCGCCGATGAGCAGGTTGTAGGTGCGCTTCATGTAGTTCACAATCGCGGCGTCGAAGTCATCGCCGGCCACGCGGACGGACTGGCGTGTGACCAGGTCGCCCAGCGAGATGACCGCCACTTCCGTGGTGCCGCCGCCGATATCCACGATCATGTTCCCGATCGGCTCCATGATGGGCATCCCCACGCCAATGCCCGCCGCCTTCGGCTCCTCGATGAGGAACACCCGGCGCGCTCCCGCGCGGCGGGCGGAATCGATGACCGCCTGCTTCTCGACCTGCGTGATGCCGGAGGGGACGGCGATGACCACGCGCGGGCTGACCAGCCGCCGCCCGCCGTGCACCTTGTGAATGAAATATTCCAGCATGGCGCGCGTGATTTCGAAGTCGGTGATCACCCCGTCGCGCATCGGGCGGATGGTCTGGATGGAGCCGGGGGTCTTGCCCAGCATCTCCTTGGCCATGGAGCCGATGGCCAGCACCTCGCTGGTGCCGCGCTTGACGGCCACCACGGAAGGCTCGGACAGGACGATCCCCTCGCCGACCAGACACACCAGCGTGTTGGCCGTGCCCAGGTCAATTCCCATATCGCGCGAGAAGAGGCCCGCGAGTCGGCTCAGAAACATCATGGATTGCTCACCTTGAAAGATCCCCGGCGCCGCTTGGCCGCCGTATCAAGCAGAGCCGGCCGCCGTTTCCTCCGGCGCCCGGCATGACATTGGACTTAAGTTGCGAAGGCATCCCGCACACGCAGTCGAACGCGCCCACTCTCCCGCTACCCGCCCGCCTTCTTCTCGGCAGGAGCGGGGGCCGGCGTCGCAGGGACGGTCGTCGTTGTCGGAGTCGGAGTCGCCGCCGGGGCCGCCGCAGCCGGCGCCAGCGTGGTCGTCGTGCTTGCGCCCGAAGGCTCGCGGCCCGCCGCCGGAGGCGCCGCACTCTGCCGGCTCTCCTGCACCTCGCCGCGGTAATTCTGAAGGTAGTCGAGGATGGGGAACGTCGCCGCAATGGCCATCGCCGCGCAGGCCAGGATCAGCATGATTTGATAGATCGCCTGGCCTAACCGGCCGCGCGAACCATGTCGGATCGTCATCTCAAGCATCCCTCTGTCTCGCGCCGCTTAGAAGTGCAGCCGGGTCTGGGCCGCATCGCCCACCTTCACCGGCCCGCTGCTGGTGATTATCTGCGCCGCGCACCGCTTCTCTTCCACGTCGAACACGTTCACCTTCGCGATGAAATCCGGGCCGCGGAAGATAGTGAAGTTGAAGTTCTTGCGCACCCCCTGCTTGCTGCCCACGTTCAGCGCCACAGTGTGCGTGTCCGGCAGCACCGCGATCACCAGCCCGTCGATCGGCGGAACGTTCTGCAGGCCCGCGATCACCGTGCGCGCCTCGATCCCATGCTTGGACAACTCGGCGAACACCTCTTCGTTCAGGGCGATGGTGTCCTTCGCCTGGGCCAGCTGCGTCTGCAGCGAGTCGCGGAGCTTCTCCAGCTCCGTCACCGCCACCTGCAGTTTGCGCGTGGTATCCTGCTCGGCGGAGAGCTTCGCGATGAGGTCTTTATTCTCCGCGCGCAGCTTGTCGTTCGCCGCGACGAATTCATCGTAGCGCTTGGTGAGCTCGGCGTTGGTGGCGGTCACGATGGTGACCTGCGCCTGCTCCTTGTCCAGGTTCAGCTTCACGTCGGCCAGGTCGGAGGTCAGCTTGTCGATCTGCCCCTTGAGAGTGGCGATATCCTTGTCCCGCTCCGCCACCTTCGTGGTCAGGAGATCGCGCACGGCGGTGAGGTCGTTGATCTGACCCTCTTTGGTTTCGAGCTTCTTGGCGTCCGCGGCCTTATCGTCCGCGTGCTGCCGCTGCTCCATCTCGTACATCTTCTTGTACGCCTGCCGCTTGGCATAAACGACCGCCGACATTCCGGCAAAGACGAGACTCAGAACGAACGCGATCACGGTCAGCACTTTGGCCCAGGACGTCATTAGAACCTTCCTCCCACTGCGAAAACGCCGCGACGGTCAACAATGCCGGCCGGAACTTCTATATGTCCTGTGGATTATATGAACTGCGTTTCTCCTTAGTCAAGCGGAAATAAGGAAAGACTTGTGGATCGGAGCTCCGCGTGCACTCCGGCGCAGGGCGCAGCACCGTATAAATGCGCATGGGATGGCCGCCCCCGGAAGATAACTTTCTGTCGCGCGGGGGTCTTCATGGACTCAAATGACGAAGGAATGTCCCCGGCGCCCAGTCCGAAAACTGCGCCCCGCCGGCCCCGGCGCCTTTGCCGTTTCTCCCGTCATTGAGGCCTCCTGCGTTGTCATTCCAGCCATATCTGCCCCCTGCCGGCCGAGCGGATTCCCCGCGGGATGCTGCGCTCCTCGCAGTGCTGGCCACCCAGCCTACGCATTACGAATTGCGCGGTTTGCCGGTTGTCGAGTTTCGCAGAAGCTGATACAATTCGGCTTTCCCGGGGCGACCCGGGAGCGTAGAAATTGTTTTCTTCATTTTAACGAGACAGCGACCCCCCATGCTTGACAAATTTTTCGAGCCGCGTTCCGTAGCCGTAATCGGAGCCTCACGCGAGGCGGGAAAGATCGGCAACGACGTCCTGCACAACCTCATCCAGTACGGCTTCAAGGGGAAGATCTACCCGATCAATCCGAAGTCGGACGAAATCATGGGGCTCCCCTGCTACAAGTCGGTGAAGGACGTGCCCGGTGAGGTGGACCAGGCGGTGATCTGCATCCCCGCGAAGTTCGCGCTGGAAGCGGTGCGCGACTGCGCCGCGAAGAAGGTGCCCGCCGTCATCATCATCACCGCCGGCTTCAAGGAGATGGGGCGCGAAGGGGCCGAGCTGGAACGTCAGGTGGTCGAAGTCGCCGCCGGCAGCGGCATGCGCATCGTCGGCCCCAACTGTCTGGGAGTCATCAACACCGCCACCGCCCTCAACGCCTCCTTCGCCGCCGGAATGCCCGAGTGCGGCGACATCGCCTTCCTGAGCCAGTCCGGCGCGTTCGGCACCGCCGTCCTGGACTGGGCCATCGGCGAGAAGATCGGCTTCAGCAAGTTCGTCAGCGTCGGCAACAAAGCGGATGTGGATGAGACCAGCCTGCTGGAAGCGATCGGCTCCGACAAGGACAGCAAGGTGCTGCTGGGCTACATCGAATCGGTCCAGCACGGGCCGGAGTTCATGCGCATCGCGCGCGAGACCACGCGCCGCAAGCCGGTGATCCTGTTCAAGTCCGGCAACACCGCCGCCGGAGCCAAGGCCGCCAGCAGCCACACCGGCGCGCTGGCCGGCTCCGACAAGGCGTACGTCGCCGCGTTCAACCAGACCGGCATCCTCCGCGCCGAACAGGTCGTGGACATGTTCGACTGGGGCCTGGCCTTCAGCTACCAGCGCGGCATCAAGGGGCCGAACGTCGCCCTGGTGACCAACGCGGGGGGCCCGGGCATCATCGCCACCGACGCCATCGAGAAGAGCCGCCTGAAGATGGCCACCCTCACCAAGGAAACCGTCGAAGACCTCCGCAAAGCGCTCCCCCCCGCCGCCAACTTCTACAACCCCATCGACGTCCTCGGCGACGCCAAGGCCGACCGTTACGACTTCGCCATCCGCGCCGCGCTCAAGGACCCGAATGTGGACGGCGTGATCGTTGTGCTCACCCCGCAGACCAGCACCGAGCCGCTCCCCACCGCCGAGGCGCTCGTGCGGGCCAGCAGCGAGTTCGGCAAGCCGGTCCTGGCCGCCTTCATGGGCGGACCGCGCACCGCCGAGGGGTTCCGCTACCTGATGAAGCACAAAGTCCCCTGCTTCCCCTTCCCCGAGCGCGCCGTCTCGGCGATGAACGCCCTCTACCGGCAGCGCCTCTGGCTGGACACCCCCGAGGGGGAGGCCCCCGTCTTCAGCGTCAAGCGCGACGCCGTGGCGAAGATGTTCAAGCAGGTGCGCGCAGCGGGCCGCACGCAACTGGGCGAGATCGAATCGCGCGAGGTGATCAGCGCCTACGGCTTCCGCCTGCCCAAGAGCATCCTGGCCCCCACCGCGCAGGAGGCCGTCAAGGCCGCCGAGTGCATCGGCTTCCCCGTCGTGATGAAGATCAGCTCCCCGGACATCCTCCACAAATCCGATGTCGGCGGTGTGAAGGTCGGCCTGAAGAGCGCGAAGGAAGTGGAAGAGGCTTTCAACGCGATGATGGAGAGCGTTCGCAAGAAGATGCCGAAGGCGGACATCCACGGCGTGCTCGTCCAGCAGATGGCCGGCGGCGGCAAAGAAGTCATCCTGGGCATGACCCGTGACCCGCAGTTCGGCCCGATGCTGATGTTCGGACTCGGGGGGATCTACGTCGAAGTGCTCAAGGACGTCTCCTTCCGCGTCGCGCCGATCACCCGCGCCGACGCCGAGGCGATGGTCAACGAAATCCGCGCCATCGCTCTGCTGAAGGGGGCGCGCGGTCAGGCGCCCGCCGACCTCGACGCCGTGATCGAAGGACTCCTGCGCCTCGCCCAACTCTGCCTGGACTTCCCTGAAATCGTCGAGCTCGATATCAACCCGCTGCTGGCCTTCGCTCGCGGGGAAGGTTCCATGGCCATCGACGCGCGCATCGTCCTCAAGGCCGACGGCCCGGCGAAGTCGGCGCACTGAACGACGCGGCGTAAAGCGCAAGCGCAAAGGAAAAAGGGTCGGGCTGCTTTTCGGTCGTTCGAAAAGTTGCCCGGCCCTTTTTCTATGGCGCGACATCCACCCCTACGTCAATCTGATGGTCCAGGTCAAAAAGGTGCCAGACGGCGACGGCGCCGAGTTCGCCGCTCGCCGGACAACGATACGGGGTGGGATCGTTGGGGTTGTAGTAGTCAACGACGCAGTTGGTCGCCATGCCGTAGAAAGCGGTTCCCTGCCAGCCGGGCGAGAGATTGGTCGAGGGCCACCACATGATGCGCTGGCTCGGGTCCCCGTCCCACTTCGCGCTCCAGTCTCCATACAATACGTTGTACCCATCCCGGTGGGCGTAGGCGCCATATCCCGGCAACTCGCCGGGCCGGGCATCATAGTAGGGAGAAAGAGAAGCCCACCCCAGGTTCCGGCTCCAGGTGTCGGTCACAATCGCCCGCCCGGAGAGCTGTTTTTGCGTCTTGAACAGGGGCTCGCCGGGAATGAACAAACGCTTCGGCTTGGTGTAGAGAAGTTGAAGCGGGTTCTTCGTGGCGTCATAGTAGAATCGGCCCGCATCGTCGGGGTAGGTCGTTGAGGGGACAAGGCGGTACGCGTAGTTCGATTGCACCGCTTTGGCGGCGGTATAGACCGGCTCATTGATATCCCAACGGCGGATGAAGAAATTCCTAAGCCATCCGTAGTCACCGCACAGCATGCGGGTGGCCGAAGTCCCCCCAGCCTTCCTGAGGTCTCCCTTGCTTGTCGCCGCGAAGCAGTACTCCGAGCCAATCACGTCCACCGGCATGTTCTCAGCGCTCGGGCAATAGAACAGAGTCACGTCCCCGATGTAGCCGCCTTCGACCAGATAGCCGAGGCCGACCGGATTGACATTGCGGTACAGGCCGGGCATCGGGTTATTGCCCATTCCGATGCCGGGATTGATCCCCGCGAAGATCGTGCGGAAGGCCAGCGCGGGGTGGAGGAAACTGGTGTAATACTCATCGGAGTTGGAGCCGTACGGCCTGCTGTCGCGCACGGTGTATGTCTCGTCATAGCCGGCGGGCGCGCGCGGATTCCTGACGATCCCGAAATCGAGAGTCCCCGCGCCGTAGGTCCAGATATTGGCGGGGTCTTTGTTCACGCAGCCGATGGGCTTTCCCCAGGCCGCCCAGGAAGGGAAGTATTGCCCGTAGTCGCTGCAATAGCTCTCCAGGCCCTTCGAGGTCTGGTTGAGATTGCTGAGGCAGGAGACGCGCCGGGCCTTCTCGCGGGCGGCGCTCAGGGCAGGCAGCAGCAGCGCCGCCAGGATGGCGATGATGGCTATCACCACGAGCAGCTCGATCAGGGTGAATCCCCGGCAACGCTTCGTTGCGAAGATGCGCCGTTCTGTCGCTCTCATTCGATGCGTCCAAAATGGGTCGAGGTGGGGACACAAAACTTTCCTTTGGAAAGTATTGTGTCCCCACCGGCCCAGCCTGCCAACCGGAATGGTTTCAACAGAGCAAAGCTGTTTCAAAGCTCGGAACGAAACGAGCCGGCAGGCCACCAAGCCTGCCGGCCCGTTTTCTTGAGGGCTGTTGCTACTTGAGCGACACGGGAGTGCAGAGGTTCGCCTTCTTGTTCGCCACGCGCCCACAGCACTTGCAGATGTACTTCGGCGCGTTCACCAGCGGCTTGAGCGCTTTCACATCCACCTTGCATCCGCAGCAGGTCATCGAGCACAACTTGTTGATCCCGCATTTCGACGCCATGAGCGCTCCTCCACAAGGAAATGAAGTTCTGGAAACCGGATCAATTCCAATGTAAGGGCGCATGCGGGCTGAGTCAATAGTTTTCCAAGCCGTCCCGGCGGCTTCCTACTGCAACACGGTGATGGTGATTTTGTCCCCCGTGATATCGACGCACCAGCGGCCGGTCGGCATGCCGGACTTGTTGCGCTTGTCGTTGTATACATGGACGGACATCTGCCCCCCCGAGTTGGTGAAGCTATACAGATCGTTGGCTTTCAAGGTATAGGGCAGGCCGTTCACCATGAAGCCGGTCAAGTTGCCGCATGCTTTCGGCCTGATGCGAAGGCAATCGGCCGGGCCGGTGTACTCAAGTCCGGTGGAACTGAACCCCGTGTGCGGCGCAAAGCAGGTATCGGCGTGCAGGTTGTCGCGCGTCACCACGACGCCGTCGGGCAGAACCAGCGTAAATTCCGAATTCAGGTTGTTGTTGGGGCCGATCTGAACGAAGCCGCCGATCGTGACCGTTGACGGGCTCGAAGGAACCGGCGTGGACGCGCCGGGCATCAGTGTCCAGTTGAACGATATCTCGGAGAACGCCTCCAATCGCTCCACGTGCCCGTCCAGGTAGAGGTAATTGGCGAATGCGGAGTG
>Ga0114951_10001008_pt1 | contig 36836 bp, 33 predicted proteins | sample AM7aDNAmetaG_FD_88677 | JGI IMG/M metagenome (GOLD analysis project Ga0114951, IMG submission 88677) | Freshwater microbial communities from Finland to study Microbial Dark Matter (Phase II) - AM7a DNA metaG | ecosystem: Environmental > Aquatic > Freshwater > Lake | place: Finland: Lake Alinen... | reverse complement strand
CCACCCGCGAGCAAGGCCCGCTTCGGCTACGCCTCAACGGGCCTTGCTCGCGGGAACCAAGACTCTGTCAGGGTGACACTTCTACTTCAGTTAAGAGGGTGACAGTTCTACTTCTTTACAACACCCCCGGTGGCCGTTCAAAGCAGGTACTTCGACCGATCCTCCTCCGCAGTGATCTTCGTCAGCCGATCCTTCACCACGCGGCCCGTGATCACATGGCTCTCGCCTTTGCGATCGCTCGCTGTGAAGCTCAGCTCCTCGCACACCTTTTCCATGATCGAGTTCAGCCGCCGCGCACCGATATTCTGCGTCTTGCGATTCACGTTGTACGCAAACTCCGCGATCGCATCGATGGCATCCTCCGTGAACTCGATCTTCACACCCTCGGTCGACATCAGCGCAATCGTCTGTTTGATCATCGAATTCTCCGGCTCAGTGAGAATCCGCACGAAATCTTCCTGCTTCAGATCGCTCAGCTCCACCCGGATTGGAAATCGTCCCTGCAATTCGGGCATCAGGTCGCTCGGCTTCGCCTGGTGAAATGCCCCTGCCGCAATGAACAGAATGTGATCCGTCCGCACCGGCCCGTGCTTCGTCGTCACGGTGCTCCCTTCGACGATCGGCAGCAAGTCCCGCTGCACTCCGCCGCGGCTCACGTCCGGCCCGCTCTTGCTCTCGGCGCCGGCAATCTTGTCGATCTCATCGATGAAGATCATCCCGCTGTTCTCCGTCCGCTCCAACGCCTGTTCGACGACGCTCTCGCGGTCGATCAGTTTCTCCGCCTCCTGCTGCATCAGGAATTCCCGCGCATCGCGCACCCGGATTTTCCGCTTGGTCGTCTTGCCCGGCATGATGCGCTCGAACATTTCTGACAGCCCTCCGCCACCCGCCGCATCCATCTGGTCCATCCCCATCATTCCCAGCAGGTTCGATGTCGCAGGCTTTTCGTTGATCGTCACCTCGACGGTTCCCCCATCGAACGTACCCGCCTTGAGTTGCTCGCGAATCTTCTCGCGGCTCCGCGCCCGCCGTTCTACGGCCTCCGCATCGTTCGAATAGGCGTCCTCATCCAGCGGCAACAGCAGATCGATCAGGCGTTCTTCAGCCGCCACCCCCGCCTTTTCCCGCACGGTCTGCGCCTGTTCCAGTTGCACCATGCGGATCGCGATTTCGAGCAGGTCGCGTACCATGCTTTCGACATCCCGGCCGACGTAACCGACTTCGGTATACTTCGTCGCTTCGACCTTGATGAACGGCGCTCCGGTGAGGTTGGCCAGTCGCCGGGCGATTTCCGTTTTGCCCACACCGGTCGGTCCGATCATCAGAATGTTTTTCGGAATCACGGCCTGGGCCAGGTCCTTGGGCAACTGCTGCCGCCGCCACCGGTTCCGTACCGCGATCGCGACCGCTCGTTTGGCCGCCGCCTGCCCCACGATGTGCCTATCCAGTGCCTCGACGATTTCCTGCGGTGTCAACGTGATCAGCGGCATATTCACCCTTTCTTGCCCAAACAAATCTAAGACAAGGCATTCTAACCGCATGGACCACGAACGCACCCCCGATCGAGACAAAACGAAGGGCTAACGCATGCCCCTGCGATCGATCTCCTGCAATTCCTATCGGTATTGCCTCCATTGCCTGCCTCCCGTAGAATTCACCCAAGAAATACACGGAGCGGCGCGATGCAACTGTCTAAACGTACCCAATATGGCTTGCGTGCAATGATTTGTCTGGCAGACGCTTATGAACGCGGCTACCTGCAGACACGCGAACTTGCCGCCCGCGAAAAACTCCCCAACAAGTTCCTCGAATCCATCCTTTCCGCCCTTACCCGCGGCAAATTTCTGGTCTCCAAAATTGGCGCCACCGGCGGCTACCGGCTTTCCCGGCCCCCCAAGGAAATCTATCTCGGCGATCTTGTTGCGCGTCTAGAAGGCAAGAAGCTGATGGAAGACCAAGCAGCGGCAGACGGCGCCGAACGACCGGGAGAGGTGGCGGTTCGCGTGGTGCAAACCGAACTCTCGGAGGCCGTCAGAAAGGTGCTCAACGCGGTGACACTTGCTCAGCTCGCCGAGAAGGTAGCCCAGCACAGCCGCAGCGGGCAAATGTACTATATATGAGCACATCACCGTCCCAACTCCCGCCCACCGATTCAACTGGTTCCGATCAGAAAAGTGGACCGCTGCCGCTACGTCAACGCAGTCCGATTCTGGCACATCTCCGGTCGGTGCTGATCACCGGCCTGATCACGGCAATACCGCTCTTCATTACGCTTTACATTCTTACGTTTCTATACAATCTCGTCACCAACTTCACGCAGCGCCCCGCCAACTGGATTGTCGACCGGGTGCTGGCGCCCATGGCGGGGAATAGCATTTCGCCGGAAAATCTCAAATGGTTCGTCACCCCGGCGTTGGCCGTGCTGATTTCGGTCATCATCGTCTACGTATTGGGCCTTCTGGGTACGTTCCTCGTTGGCCGGCGTCTGCTGGCGGCGCTGGAGCACTTCATTTCCAACCTTCCGCTGATCAAGGGCATCTACGGCACGACGAAGCAAGTCATCGCGGTATTCCGGCAAGGCGGTGGCGGCGGCGGATTCCAGCGCGTGGTGCTGGCGGAATTCCCGGGCAAAGGCACGTGGACGATTGCATTCGTCACCAACACTATCGTGGACGATGCGACCGGCGACCGAATGGTCTGCTGCTTCATCCCCATGACGCCTAACCCGACCAGTGGATTTTTCCAGATGTTCAAGGAATCGCAGGTACGCAACACGGAATGGTCCGTGGATACGGGAATCAAGATTGTGCTTTCGGGTGGATTGCTGGCGCCGCCCCATCTGGATGCCGAAAAGCCGACGCAAGCGATCAAGTAAGAGATGTCGTTTCACTTTAGATTCTGTTGCTAAGCCAAGCCCCTATTACCATTCAATGCCCCAAAAACAACGAAGGCTCGGACCTATTGGCCCGAGCCTTCGTTTTCATTGCTGAATATCGTCTGCTCGATCAATACTCTTCGCCGTGGCTATGGCCGCCGGCCTTCTCTTCGTCCTTCTTGGGAAGGTCGACGATGATGGCGTCGGTGGTCAGCAGGAGGCTGGCGATGCTCGCGGCGTTGCTGAGGGCGGTACGTTCGACCTTGGTCGGAACGATCACGCCCATCTTGATGAGGTCGCCGTATTCGTGGGTCAGGGCGTTGTAGCCGAAGTTGTTGTCCTTCGACTCGATGACGCGTTGGGCCACGATCGACCCGTCAACACCGGCGTTCTCGGAGATCTGCTTGATCGGGGCGTAGAGGGCGCGCTTGACGATGTCGGCGCCGATCTTCTGATCGCCGTCGAGCTTGAGCTTGTCGATGGCGGAAATCGCACGCAGGACGCTGACGCCACCGCCGGGGAGAATGCCTTCTTCCACCGCAGCGCGGCAGGCGTGAAGGGCGTCTTCGACGCGGGCCTTCTTTTCCTTCATGGCGGCTTCGGTCGGAGCGCCGACCTTGATCACGGCCACGCCACCGGCGAGCTTCGCCAGGCGTTCCTGGAGCTTCTCACGGTCGTAATCGCTGGTGGTGCGATCGATCTCATTCTTGATCTGCTCGATGCGGCCCTTGATGTCGCTGGACTTGCCGGCGCCTTCGATGATGGTCGTGGCTTCCTTCTCGATGCGGACCTTCTTGGCCTTGCCCAGATCCTTGATGTCCAGCGTTTCGAGGCTGATGCCGAGTTCCTTGAAGACGGCCTTGCCACCGGTGACGATGGCGATGTCTTCGAGCATCGACTTGCGCCGATCGCCAAAGCCCGGAGCCTTGACCGCGACCACCTTGAGCGTGCCGCGGAGCTTGTTGACGACGAGCGTCGCTAGGGCTTCGCCTTCGATGTCTTCAGCGATGATCACGAGTGCCTTGCCCGCTTCGGCGACTTTGCCGAGGATCGGGAGCAGATCCTTGATCGAGCTGATCTTTTCCTCGTGAATGAGGATGTAGGCGTCTTCGAAATTGACTTCCATGGTCTGCGGATCGGCGAAGTGCGGCGAGACGTAACCCTTATCGAACTGCAGGCCTTCGACGAGATCGACGACGGTGTCGAGACCCTTGCCTTCTTCGATGGTGATGACGCCATCCTTGCCGACCTTGTCCATCGCGTTGGCGATCATCTGGCCGATGGCCTGGTCCTGGTTGGCCGACGAAGCGCCGACCTGGGCGATCTGCTTGGAGTCCTTAACCGGTGTGGAGATGGTGCCGAGGAAGCTGAGGACAGCTTCGACAGCCTTCTCGATGCCGCGTTTAAGTTGCGTGGGATTGGCGCCGGCCGTCACATTGCGCAGGCCTTCATCGAAGATGGCCTCGGCATAGACGGTAGCGGTGGTGGTGCCGTCGCCGGCGATGGTGGAAGTCTTGGAAGCGACTTCCTTGACCAGCTGTGCGCCGATATTTTCGTTCTTGTCTTCGAGTTCGATTTCCTTGGCGACCGTGACGCCGTCCTTGGTGACGGTCGGGCTGCCGAAGGATTTTTCGATGACGACATTGCGGCCGGATGGGCCGAGAGTGACCTTCACCGCCTGGGCGAGGGTCTTGACGCCGCGGCGAATGGCTTCGCGGGCATCGGTGTTAAAGGAAATTTGTTTAGCGGCCATGGGATTGATCTCCGTAAACGAGAGGGAATTTTCGATCGTTCAAACAGGTTCTGCTGGAAATAGAAAATAGCAATTTGAAAATTGAAAATGGAAAAACGGGCGAACCGTCGCTCTCTTCTTTCTATTCTCTATTTTTCATTTTCTATTCACTCAATGACTGCGAGCACTTCGTCTTCGCTAAGGATGAGCAGTTCTTCGTTGTCGACTTTGATTTCGGTGCCGGCGTAGGAAGCGAAGATGATCTCGTCGCCTTTCTTCACCTGGAACTTGGCGCGTTCGCCGGAATCCAGAAGTTTGCCATCGCCAACGGCCAGGACTGTGCCGCGCTTCGGCTTTTCCTTGGCGGCTTCGGGCAGGACGATACCGGACTTGGTCTTCGATTCGGCTTCAACGCGCTTGAGCAGAATCTTGTCACCCAACGGACGAACTTTTGCGGCCATGTGGTTCACTCCTTCGTTCCTTAAGAATCAAGAATCAAGAAGCCAGAAGTAAGAAGTGAAAGCAACCGCTTGTCGACTCTTCTCGATTCTTGCTTCTTAATTCTTGTTTCTCCGTCTACACGGGCCATTGGTTCTGGTGGAAGCGTCGCAATGCCCGGGCCATGATCTCGAGCATCAGATTCACATCCACCGGTTCACTGAGAACCGAGAAGGCATTGAATTTCAACGCCTCCTGAAGTAACTGGTCATCCCGCTGCGGCGGGGTGATGAGTATCACTGCGGGCGACACACTGGCCGCCGGTTGACTATCGAACTTCACCTCGATGCGGCGTTGCGTCTTGCGCGCCGCATCGTGTTCTTCCACCCGCATCTCAAAGCGGAAGGAGGCGCTTGCTGGAGGCGTCTGCTGCGGCTTGTTCAGATCCGCGGGCGCCTGAGCCCGCAACTTCTGAATCAACTGCAGGACATTGAGCCCGCTGATGGCCGGGAGCCGCGAGTCGACGACCGCCAGATGAATGGGGTTTCGCTCGATGACATCGACCGCCTGTGGGCCGCTGGTGGCTTCAAACGTCCGCACGCCCAACGGGGCCAGAAGGTGCGACAAGGTCTCGTACCAAGGCTGGGTCTCGAAGGGCTTGGCCGCTTCGTGAGTCAGCAAAAGGTTGAGTCTGGAGTCGCCTCCCATAATGGCACCGGTGGGGATTATGCAAAGGTTGTACCCGGGAGCGGAGGAATTGACGATTGTATCCCTAAACTATTTGTTTATAATAACTTAGCGTAACTCAAGATACGGAGAGACAACAGCGTTCGCATCTGCCAAAGGCGGTTTTTCGTGGTTGTGGTTCTGCCGAGGTGGCAGGAACTCCGCGCTAGGTTCGCATCCGAATTGACGGAACCCGGCTGATTAGAGGAACACGATCAGTCGGATGACATGGGGAGGTTCAGGTGGGATAAGAGCCTAATCCGCCAATTCAGGCCGGCCGTCAAGGAGGGTACGCAATTCGTGGCCATCGAGTGGCAGATGCCCGAGTTGGCGTGCTTCGAGGATTGACGCCGCCAGGGCCACATATGCTGCCTGATGCAGATTCGCCCCGCCGCCCATCATGCCCGCCGCCACCGCGATCAGCGCTTCATCCGTCCCCAGGCGATCGACAACGCCGTTGATCGGGCTGGCTAGGTATTCCGAACGCAATTTCCCTTCCCAAGCTTCGCCCGCGGCAACCGTCTCACGGGCATCGAACGCCAGCAGACCCTTGCGGCCCAGCGGCATAAGAATCGCCTTGCCGCGGGTGTCGTTCAGCAATCGATACGCCAGGGATGTAACGCCCTGCTCGTGATCGCGCATGGCGACGCGCAGGCCGCGTTCGGTAGTGACGAGTAGATCGCTGTCGAGCATGCGCATCAGGCGGCCGCGGGAGCCCGCAGTGCCGCCGATGAGTTTCCCGTAGCTTGTTTCCGCCCCGCCGCCGGTGCCGCCGTGGGCAGTGATCAGCAGATCGGTCGAGACGGCTTCCGTCAGCAGGCCCAGCCCGGCGTCATACATGATGAGCGAAGCATTGGGATCAGCCAGTTTCCGCACCTGATCGACGACGTACTTGCCGTTGGTCGAGTCGGTGGGCGTTGAGGGGCATTCATCGATGACGAAGAGCTTTTGCGTATCGACCACGTAACGCGTCTTCATCGCGATCTTCTTACGATTGCGGATGCCGAGAACGTGGACACCCGAAGCTTCGAGATCGTCGATCGCGTGATCGGATGCATCATCGGTGCCAAGGGATGTGATGAGCGTGGGTTCGGCGCCGAGGCCGGCCAGGTGGCGGGCGATCATAGCAGCCCCGCCCAGGTAATCGCGATGTTCCAGCGGAACTAGGGACATCATGGGGCCATCGCCGGCCAGATCGGTGGCATCACAATATTGATAGCGATCGAGCACCAGGTCGCCGACGATAACAAACGGCCGATCGACGATGTTGTCCATGATTTCCAGCAACGCTGCCCGGGCCACGCCATAGCGCTTGCAGAAGAGGTCGAGTTTTTCCTGTTCGAGATCGAGCCGTGAGGCGTAATTCTCGATGATGTGCGAGGAGGAGTATATAACGTCGCCGGAGGAGAAAATCACACGGCCGCCATAGGACTCAACCGTGTTCTTTTCCTTGATGAATCCGGGATGGACGTTGTGTTCGTACTCGCGGCCCTTGATGTAAATGTCGGGCTTGAGTGTGCCGAGCAGATCGACCGCCGTCGGCGTCGGGTTGATGTAGACGTAATCGACGAATTCGAGTGCCGCGAGATTTTCCGCACGCAGTTCCTGGGGCACGTAAGGACGGCCCTCGCCCTTGCCGACGTGCGGATCGCCCGTCAGCGAGACCACGAGGATATCCCCCTGCTGGCGGGCAAACTGAAGGTAGCGCACGTGGCCGGGATGAACGATATCGAAACATCCGTGGCAATGCACGACAGTCTTTCCAGAGCGGCGGGCGATTTCCCGATGATTGCAGAGTGATTGAAGGTCCACAATCTTGCGGTGATAGGAGTGCCGCGGCTTGCTGGTCGAAAGAAAGGTCATGTGGGGATTATCGGCCCGCGGCAGCCGGTTTCATCAGTCTTGCGCGACCATGGCAGAAGCCTCAAGGCCAGATCTCGGCAAGAGGAATCGCCAAACCCCCGAATGGGGCGAAATGCCGGCATTGAAAGGACTTTAGACAATCGAAACTTTTCTCGTGAGCGTACCGGCCTGTCCGCTTAGAATCCGGGTCGTGCCGGCGATACGGGTTAGGTCGCGGGCCGAAGAAGTGGAGGAATCATGAAAATTCGAATCATCGGCCATCGGAAGGACAATGCGGCACGCGTAACTCTGGAGGTGGAGGCGGAAAGCAAGGCCGCCGCAGAACGCGATGCCATCAGGCAGGGCATTGAGGTGGTACGGGTAGAGATCCTGCAGGGCGGTGGAACCTATGGCGTGGGACAGGTCAAGGCGGAGGGGTCAGGCCGTTCGTCCGGCGGACGCGCGACTAAAATCCTGATCTTCCTGCTCGTCGTCGTCGCGATCGCCGGCGCCGTCTACTACGCCTGGCCGATGATTGAATCCCTCATTCCCGGGCTTAAGAAGTAGAGAAGTAGAAACGTTCACTCGCCGTGAATGAGATCTTCGTAAGTCTCGCGTCTCCGGATGATGCGATAGCCTGAACCGTCCACGAGCACTTCGGCAGCCCGAGGACGAGCGTTGTAGTTGGAACTCATGGCCATGCCGTAGGCGCCGGCCGAGAAGACGGCCACCAGATCGCCGCGCGTCAGCACGGGCAGGTACCGATCCTTGGCCAGATAATCGCCGGATTCGCAGATCGGTCCAACCACATCGACCTTTTCATCACCCGATACGCGCAACGTGCTGAGGCGGCTCGCCGGAACCATTGCCGCACCAGGTTTGGCCGGCCAGATGAAATGGTAACTCTCATACAGCGTCGGCCGAATCAGATCGTTCATCGCCGCATCGATGATGACGAACTTTTTCGTCCCGCCCTGTTTCGTGTACTGAACTTGCGCCAGCAGAATCCCTGCGTTGCACGAGATCGAGCGCCCCGGCTCCAGAATGATCTGCAGACCTTTGCCAGCGCGATCCTTGAGCAGCGGCACAATCGCATCAGCATAGACCGACGCCGCCGGGGCTTCATTGCCTTCATAGAACGCCGCGAAACCGCCGCCGATGTCCAGCGTGTCAATCACAATGCCATCGCGCGCCAGTTCATCGATCAGGGCCAGCGCCTTGGTGATGGCATCCGTGTACGGCTGCGTCACTTTGATCGGGCTGCCGATGTGCAGATGAATCGCATTCAACCGCGCATGCTTCGCCTTGGCGGCCAGGCGGAAGAACGCCGCGGCTCGGTCGATATCCACGCCGAATTTCGTTTCCTTCTTGCCGGTAAACGTCTTGGCGTGCGTGCCGCCCTTGTTTTCGACATCCGGATTCACCCGCAGCGCCCCGCGTGCCGCAACGCCCTTGAGTCCCGCAAGACGGTCCAGATTCCAGAACTCTTCCTCGGACTCAATATTGAACCAGCCGATGCCGCTGCCCCCGTCCGCGGACAGTGCTTCGTTGATTTCTTTGTCCGTCTTGCCGACGCCGGCAAACACAATCTTCTTCGGATCGCATCCCGCCGTCAGCGCACGGAACAACTCCCCGCCCGAAGTCACATCCATGCCCGATCCCGCATTGACCAACTCGCGCACCAGGTTCACGTTCCCGCACGACTTGATCGAATAGCAGATAATCGGTTTCAGCGGCAGAAATGCCTGCGCGATCCGCTGATAGTGTCCCAGCAGCGTCGCCTTGGAATAGATGTACGTGGGCGTTCCCACCTCGGCGGCAATCTTCGCCACCGGCACATCTTCCGCAAACAACTCGCCATTCTTGTAAACAAAATGGTCCATAGGGGCTCTTTCCTCGATTCGTCAAAGGTTGGATATTGTACACCAGCAACGTTTCCGCCGCGATTTGCCGAGAACATCAAACTGTTTCATAACCTGGGTTTCGCATCGAAAACCAGTTATTATCCGCAGCTTCTCGGAGTTATGAAACCGCCTCATGTTGAATTCGGAAATTGGCGTTATGATATCCGTCATGAGAAACAACTGGACCACCGTTCGTTTGCTGGCCGCCGTGCTGATGCTCCTCTGCGGGATCATCGCACAAGCCTCCATCACCCTTGCCGCCCCCCCCACCCCCCCGGCCGCTCCCGCTGCCCCCGCGCCGGACGCCGCGCCGCTCGACGCCCTGCAGGCTGGCAAGGCGCTTCAGCCTCCCCACCAGAAAGCCGCGATCATCCGCCTGCACAGCGAAGTCGATGACATGATGCTCAAGAGTCTGCAACGCCGCATCGACATTGCCCGCAAGGCCGGTTGCACGCTGATCGTTTTCGACATCGACTCCTGGGGCGGCGCCGTGACCAGTGCACTGGAGATCAGCAAACTCATCAAGCATCTGCCGGACGAAAAAATTGCTACCGTCGCGTGGGTCAATGACAAGGCCTACTCCGCCGGATCGATGATCAGCCTGGCCTGCCAGCAGGTGGTGATGAACCGCGAAGCGACGCTTGGCGATTGTGCGCCCATCGCGGTTCGCCGCGGCCTTTTCAGTGATGAAATCGTGCCGCTGAGCGGTGCCGAACGCGACAAAATGGCCTCGCCGATCATTGCCGATTTCGTCGATTCCGCCGAGCGCAATCATTTCGATAAGGAACTCATCAAGGCGATTGTCGAGCCCGGAATCGAAATCCACGAGATGCACAACAGCATCACGGGCGAAACGAAATTCGTCGGCAATGCCGAAAAAGACCAACTGCTCGCCAAGGAAGAGGCCGCCCCCGGCGGCAACAAGGAACACCCGTGGCATTTCGTCGAAACCGTCAACGGGCCGCATCAGTTGCTGACCGTCAATGACAAGCTTGCCCTCAAAATGGGCTTCTCGAAGGCCACCATCGAGAATGAAGCGGAACTGAAGGCGGCGCTGAACATCACCGGCGAATTGGTGCCTCTCGATTTCAATTGGGCCGAAATCGCCACCGTCTGGCTGACGCAATGGCCGGTCCGTGGGTTCCTCATCCTGATGATGCTCGTCCTGGGTTATATCGAATTTTCCCATCCGGGCATCTCGCTGCCAGGCATCGGCGCGGTGATCTGCCTCATTCTGCTGGTCGGGGCGCCGTTCCTCACCGGCTTCGCACAAATCTGGGAAATCGCCGTGATCGTCCTGGGACTTTCCATCATCGTCCTCGACCTCGTGGCGTTCGGCGGCATCGGCCTGCTCGCCATTCCCGGTTTCATCCTCATGCTGGTCGGCATCATCGCCAGCTTTGTCCCCGCGGAGCCCGGCGGCGGAATCATCCCGCACATGCAAGGCACGTGGGACGCTCTCATCTGGGGCCTCTCCGTAGTCACCACCGCCTGCGTGGCCTCCCTCGCCGTCTTCTACGTGCTCAGCAAATACCTCTATATGACGCCCGGTTTCCGCCGCCTGCAACTTGCCCCCGCCACCGGCGGCTCGATAACGTTTGATGAATCCATCCGTGATGCCGCCGACCGCCCCGCCGCCGATGCCGTCTTCGTTGGCGCACTGGGCATCGCCGGCACCGATCTGCGGCCGGCAGGGAAGGGACGCTTCGGCGATCACCTCATTGATGTTGTCTCCTTCGGACAGTTCATCGAAAAAGGCGACGAAATCGAAGTGCTCGAAATCTTCGGCAACCGCATCGTCGTCAAACCCCACAAAGATCCCCGCCCCGATTCCTCCACCGATGCGGCAAACAGAGGAGAAACAAACCCGTGATCATCGCGGCAGTCATCCTGTTCACCGTGGCCCTGGCCTTCCTCGCGGCCGAGCTCTTCGTTCCATCCCACGGCGTCCTCGGCGTCGTCGCCATCCTCTGCGCCATCGGCGGCGTCGTGCTCTCCTACCGCGCCAGCCCCATCCTCGGCATCCTCTCCGCCATTCTCCTGGTCATCATTGCCCCCATCGTCTTCTACTGGGCCATCAAGCTCTACCCGCAAACCCCCGTCGGCAAACGCGTCCTCCTCAATGGCCCCGACCACCAGGTCACCAACCCCTTCGATTCCGAAGTCCAGAAACTCGCCACCCTCGTCGGCAAACGCGGCATCACCATGACCACCCTCCGCCCCGCCGGCAGCGTCGAGCTCGAAGGCCGCCGCATCGACTGCATGAGCGAATCCGAAGTAATCCCCCCCAACACCCCCGTCGAAGTCCTCCGCGTCGCCGGCTTGAAGGTGATCGTCAAGGCGGTTGTCTGAATATTTTCAGTTCACAGCGATGGGGCCTGGTGGATTGTTTCTTGCCCCTTCGTAAAATGAACACACGTTCAGATCGCCGTCACACACGCCAATGAGCAATGAACAATCTGTACTGAACAATAGGAATTCTGATGTTCGGCTCCCACCTCTCCATCGCCGGTGCCACGCACAATGCCCTCCTCGATGCCGAATCCTACGGTATGGAGACGGCACGGGTTTTCACCAAGAACTGTGCGCCTCCCCAATGCCATCTGCAACAGGAGATTCCAGCGTGAAGATTGATTTGATGACACGTGCATTCGCCTCTGGAGGGGGTGGTACAATCTACTACGTCGTGGCGGCATACTTGCAGAGCGCGCTCGGTAGCTACGGCGAGAGTCTTTCAGCTATTGAAGTCGTCGTGTGTTTCCGAGGCGGTAAAATGAAAAACGGCAGCCTGCAGAGGATGTACGACGAGTATCATTCTCGGTTCCTGCCATCGCTCCCTTACCTGAAGTTCGCCCGCAAGAAGAGGCGTTTCTATCTCACCTACGAAACCGAGGTCGCGGATGCGACGTTACTCGACCGAAGGGACTTCCTCTCGGCTGACCTCTTCAGACAGGCCTTGACCGAACTCGCCCAGCGGTTCAAATTGCTGGACGCCCGCATCAAGAAGGCAGACAAATTCGATGTGGCGCGGTACCACGCCGACGTCACCAAGCTCGCCGCCCAAGCGCCGCGGACGGACGCAGAACTGCAGGCGCTGAAGCTGAAGCTGGACGCCGAGAATGAAGCTCGTCGGGCTGCTTTGAGCGAGTGGGACCAACTCGAAGTGGAGTGGGAGGATTTTCACCCCACTGCACGCCAGTTGCTTGACAGTCCATTCTTCTGGGATGTGTGCGAGGAGTATTCGCCCCACGGTAACGACACGGGATCGGACACTCTCAGCAACTTCTTGGATTGGAACGAACGCAATGCAGAGTCCGCGGCACATATGTTCGCGCCGAAGCTGCTGGCACGTTGGGGTGTACCTGTGGTTGATCTTGGAACCGTCGATACCAAGGCGGTCACTCACTTGCTCCAAGACAATGCACATTCCGTGGCGGTTATCGATGATGTGCTGATCGCTATTGCCTTCGCTGCTATAAAGACTCGCGGCTTTTGTGATGAGAAGACGAAGAAGCTCGCGCTCGCTGCCATCGGAAGGGAACGAATGCCGGCCAGCATCGCGCTACGGGGTTGGACGAAACCCGAAGAGCGGCTGCGGACGCTCGGGCTGATTCAAGAAGCACTCGAACGGGTCCCAAAATCCCTGACGACTCCGAGCTCTGCTCGAAGAAGGAAGGGTTCGTAATGTTCGGGTCTCACCTCTCCATCGCCGGCGCCATGCACAACGCTCTCCTCGATGCCGAAAAATACGGCATGGAGACGGTACAAGTCTTTACCAAGAACCAGCAGCAGTGGCACGCCAAGCCGCTGGACGACGCCGTCATCCGCGGATTCCGTACGCACGCCGAGAGACTGAAATTCAATCACATCGTCGCGCACGATTCCTACCTGATCAATCTCGGCGCCACCAATCCAGAGCTCTGGCAAAAAAGCATCGATGCCTTCGCCGAGGAAATGCGCCGCTGCGATCAGCTTGGCATCGCCTGCCTCGTCACGCATCCCGGCGCCCACGTCGGTTCCGGCATCCCCGCCGGCATCGCCCGCGTCATCGAAGCCATGAACCGCGTGCTCGATCAGCAGAAAAACGGCCAAGTCACCGTCTGTCTCGAAACCACTGCCGGCCAAGGCACCACTCTGGGCTACCGCTTTGAAGAAATCGCCGAGATGCTCGCCGGCATCGAACGCAAAGACCGCGTCGCCGTCTGCGTCGATACCTGCCACATCCTTGCCGCCGGCTACGATCTGTCCACCGCCGAGAGCACCCGGAAAGTCCTTGCCGAACTCGACCGCGTGATCGGCGCCGACCGCGTCAAAGTCTGGCACCTCAACGATTCCAAGAAACCCCTCGCCAGCCGCGTCGACCGCCACGAGCACATCGGCCGCGGCCACATCGGGCTTGAGGCCTTCGCCGTGATCTGCCAAGATGCACGCTTTCGCCGCGTCCCGAAGATCCTCGAAACCCCCAAGGACCAAGCCCCCAACGGCCGCGACTGGGACGAACTGAACCTCGCCATCCTGCGAAAACTGACCGCAGGAAAGAAAGTTGTGCTCGAAAAATTTATTGAACCACCAAGTCACCAAGACACCAAGAAACAGATAACAACTGCATAGCCAAGCTCCAATAAGAAGAAATAGGAAGAACTTGGTGCCTTGGTGTCTTGGTGGTGAAATCGGCCCGCTCGAAACGAAAGAAGGCAATGACCCCCATTTGCATCCCCATCTTCATCAACGCCACCCATGACTGGCTCACCGAGATCCGTGCCGCCGAAGCGGCTCTCGCCGGTACCAGCGGCATGATCGAGCTTCGCGCCGATACCGCCACACCCGATCAACTCCTCGCCGCCCTCGCCGCCGCCAAACTCCCGGTCATCGTTACCATCCGCCCCACCTGGGAAGGCGGCTTGAATGAGAAGTCGTTTGAAGATCGCGCCGCCATGTTCGCGCAAGCCGCATCTGCCGGTGCTGCGTATATCGATCTCGAACTGGAATCATGGAAGCAATCCGCCGCCATCCGCGAAATGGCGCAGCGTGTCTGTCAGCAGGTCGAGCGAAACAGCGGGCCGCAATTGATCATCTCCAGTCACGATTTTTCCGGCCGGCCGGATGTCGAAGGCCGCATCGCGGAACTCGCGACGATTCAGATTGCATCTGTCCTAAAGATCGCGTGGCGGGCCTCTTCCGTGATCGACGCGATCGATGCCCTGCGATTGGTTGACGAAACGCGCCGCAAACATGGCAGGCCGCTGCTTGCGCTCGCGATGGGCGAATTCGGTCAGCTTTCGCGGCTGCTGGGCGCGAAATTCAAACAACCTTTCACGTTCGCCTCAACAACCCGCGGCTCCGAAAGTGCACCGGGCCAGCCCACCGTGCGCGACATCCGCGATCTCTACCAATTCCAAAGCCAGAAGCCCGGCAGTCCAACCTTCGGCGTGATCGGCTGGCCCGTCGGGCATTCCTTGAGCCCGCACATTCATAACGCCGGCTTTCGCAAGATCGGCTTCGATGGCATCTACGTGCCGCTGCCCATCGAACCGGCGTACGACCAGTTCGCAGCCGTGATCGATGCACTGCGTCATTGCCCCGGCATGAACCTCCACGGCCTCTCCGTCACCATCCCTCACAAGGAAAACGCCTTCCGCTATGTCACTCAATGCGGCGGCAACATCGACGACCTCTCACGCCGGATCGGCGCGATCAATACCCTCGTCTGGAATGAAGACGACTCCCTCCGCGGCTTTAATTCCGATTACGCCGGTTCCCTCGACGCACTTATTTCCGCCTGGGGCTCGGCAGCCAAACGCGAAGACCTCGCCGGCAAACGCATCGCCGTCATCGGCGCCGGCGGGGCCGCCCGCGCGATCGTCGCCGGTCTCGCCGCCTATGGTGCAACCGTCGTGATCTACAACCGCACCGAGGAAAGAGCCGCCGCACTGGCCGCTGACTTCAACGGCCACACCGGCAAAGTCGTTGCCGCACCGTGGGGAAAACTCTGCTCCGCCTGCTGCGATGCCTACATCAATTGCACGCCCCTGGGCATGCACCCCCACATCGACGCCTCCCCCATCGTTGGCGACCCCGCCTGGACACCCGACACCGTCGTCTTCGACACCGTCTACAACCCCCTCAGCACCAAGTTCCTCCAACTCGCCGAAACCAAAGGCGCCAAAACCATCCCCGGCACCGAAATGTTCATCCGCCAGGCCGCCGTCCAATTCGAAGCCTTCACCGGCCAGCCCGCCCCCATCGATGTCTTCCGAAAAGTCTTGTTGGAAAAACTCTCCGTGGCTGATTAATCCCCAAAGAACTCCCCCACCACCTTCATCACCTGCTTCTCCACTTGCGCGATCGTCTTGCTCGCATCCACCACGCGGTACCGCTCCGGCCACTGCTTGGCCTGCCACAGGTAATTTTCCCGCACCCGCTCAAAGAAATCCCGGGCTCTCTGTTCGATGCGATCTTTCACTGCGGAGTCATCGAACAGCGGATTCTGATTCACATCGCCGCGTTTCTTCCCCGCCGCCCAAAGCGGATTCAGCCGTGACATCGCCACGTCTGTCGGCAGATCGAAGACCACCGTCAAGTGCGGCCACGCCCCATCCACCGCAATCTCCGCCACCTGCAGAATCGCGGTGCTGCTCAAGCCGCCGCCGCCACCCTGGTAGGCCAGCGTCGACGACGCAAACCGATCCGCCAGCACGCACTCCCCCGCCTCCAATGCCGGGCGAATCTGCTCCTGCACCAACTGCGCCCGCGATGCCATGTACAGCAGCATCTCGCACCGCATATCCATTTCCTGGTTCTTCGTCGACAGCAGCAGATCGCGAATCTGCTCCCCGATCGGCGTCCCACCCGGTTCGCGGAAGCGGCGAATCCTCACGCCCGCACCCTCCGCCTTCTCGAGGAACCGCTTCATCTGCGTCGTCTTCCCGCAGCCGTCCGGCCCGTCAAACACCACAAACTTCCCCGCCAACCGCTGATAATCAGATTCTGCCATAGTCTCTTTCTCAATGTTCTCGGCGATGGTAGAGGCGCCCACCAAACCCGTCAACACGCCGCCCCATTTTGCCCGCATTCCAAAAATGCCGCACCTCTTTTTGCAACTGTCTAGGCCACCCCTGCAACTCCCGCCCCCCATCCGCGTTGGACTTCCAGTGGAGCAACACGAACCCCGATCCAATACCCACTCGAATCCATCCACCCTCGACTATTCATGTTCATTAGTGTTCATTCGTGGCTAATTTACGTTGTCGTATCTTCGCGGTTTTGAAACGTCCCCGAGGATCCCATGCCCGACAACCCCCTTCAACCTCTCTGGAAATCCTCCGCCCCACGCTGGGACTATTTCCGCGCCGCCCATCTCCTCAATCGCGCCGGCTTCGGCGGCTCTAGCGCCGACATCGAACAGCTCGTCGCCCTCGGCCCCGAAAAAGCCGTCGAACACCTCGTCCGCTACCACTCCATTCAAAACAACCTCCCCGACCTCGAGTTCGGCGAACTCAGCGGCCCCATCGCCGGCGGCAAAGAAGGCGTCGGCAAACGCGCCTTCGGTGAACAGGCTCAGCTCCTCCGCGATCTCACCCCCGACCAGCGCAAAGCCCTCTTTGAACTTCGCCAGGGCGCCCAACGCCTCAAGTTCGAAGAAATGAAACTCTGGTGGCTCGACCGCATGGTCCGCACCTCCCGCCCCCTCGAAGAAAAACTCACCCTCTTCTGGCACGGCCTCTTCGTCTCCAGCAATACCACCGTCAAAAACACCTACCTGCTCTACAAGCAGAACCAACTCCTCCGCCGCCACGCCGCCGGCAACTACAAAACCCTCGCCCTCGAAATCTCCCAAGACCCCGCCATGCTCGAATACCTCAACAACAACCAGAACAAGAAGGAACACCCCAACGAAAACTACGCCCGCGAACTCATGGAACTCTTCACCATGGGCATCGGCAATTACACCGAGACCGACATCAAGGAATCCGCCCGCGCGTTCACCGGCTGGACCGCCCTGGGCGACCAATTCATCTTCAACCGCCGCGAGCACGATGATGGCGCCAAAACCTTCCTCGGTCGTACCGGCAACTTCGACGGCCAAGACATCATCAACATCATCTTCGATCATCCCGCCACCCCGCTTTACATCGCCCGGCGTCTCGCCACCTTCTTCGGCGCCGATGATCCGCCGCCGGAAGTCACCAGCGGCCTCGCCGCCGCCGTCAGAGTCAGCCGCTTCGAGCTCGCGCCCGTTCTTGAAGTCCTCTTCTCCTCCAACTGGTTCTATTCCGAAGATGTCATGCGCCGCCAGATCAAAAGCCCCGTCCAACTCGTCGTCGGCAGCCTCCGCGCGCTGGGCGTCAACATGGCCCAGCCCCGCGCCGTCGACAACGCCCTCAAAATGATGGGCCAGGAACTCCTCAACGCCCCCACCGTCAAAGGCTGGGACGGCGGCCGCGCGTGGATCAACACCAGCACCCTCTTCGCACGCTACAATCTCCCGGCCTACCTCGGCACCGGCCGCCTCCCCGCCGTCGGCAAACGCCCCGAAGCCGCCGATGTCCGCACGCAGTTCAACGAGTTCAACTCCGGCTGGGCCCCCCAGATCGACCTCGCCGAAGCCGCCGCCTCCACCACCGACGCCGTCGTCGATCTCTACATCAAGAAACTCCTCTGCGACAAGCTCGCCCCCCGCAAACGCCAGGACCTCATCGAATTCATCAACGCCACCGGCGACGACAAGTCCCACCCCTTCGACCCCGTCGCCCCCGACGCCGAAAACCAGATCCGCTCCTTCGTCCACCTCATCATGGCCATGGCCGAATATCAACTCTGTTGACCCACACTTTGTCACCCTGCTTCGCGTCCTTGAGTAGTCACAAAATCTTCTCCACCTCTGTGCGTCCTCCGTGTCTCTGTGCCTCTGTGGTGAAATTTTTTCGAGCAGTAGTCCTGCGTGGACGTTATCCGGGAGCCGAACATGAGTACCCTCCACACCCGTCGCATCTTCCTCCGCCGCGGCCTCACCGTCCTCTCCGCCGCCACCACCATGCCGCTCTTCCTGCAGCGCACCGTTTACGCGCTGAACAACCCCAAAGACTCCCCCCTCACCCAATCCGCGGCCGGTGAAGGTGAACAAATCCTCGTGGTCATCCAGCTCTCCGGCGGCAACGACGGCCTCGCCACCGTCATCCCCCTCGACAACGACGATTACCGCCGCGCCCGCCCCCAACTCGCCATCACCAAGGACCTCCTCACCCTCGGCAAGAACAACAGCATCGCCCTCCATCCCAATCTCACCGCCATCAAGGACCTCTACGATGCCGGACACTGCGCCGTCATCCAGGGCGTCGGCTATCCCAATCCCAACCGCTCCCACTTCCGTTCCATGGAAATCTGGCACACGGCCGATCCGCAGAATCCCCCCAAGGATGGCTGGCTCGGCCGCTACTTCGACGCCCAGTGCAAAGGAGACGACCCCAAATCCAATCCCGCGCCCGATGCCGCTGTCAGCATCGGCGCCACCGCACCCCTCGCCCTCCAGGGCCGAAAATTCGCCGCCGTCTCCTTCCAACGTCCCGACGCCTACCAATGGTTCGCCGGCAATCGCAGCGTCAACAAACGCATGAAAGAAACCTTCACCAAAATCAACGACCTCGCCCCCGACCCCGCGCTCAGCACCAAGGACTCACCCCTTATTGCTGCCTCCTCCGGCAACCCCACACTCGACTTTCTCGAACGCACCGCCCTCGACGCCCAACTCTCGTCCGACGAAATCCGCGCCGTCTCCACCAAGTACAAGGGTGGCATCGCCTACCCCGCCACCCCCTTCGGCCAGCAACTGCAGATGGTCGCCCAGATGATCGCCGGCGGACTCAAGACCCGCGTCTACTACGTCTCCCTCGGCGGCTTCGACAACCACTCCAACGAAAAGCCCCAGCACGACCGCCTCATGACCCAGCTCTCCGACGGCATCGCGGCCTTCATGAAAGACCTCAAATCCCAAAGTAACGACGGCAAGGTCCTCGTCATGACCTTCTCCGAGTTCGGCCGCCGCGTCTCCGAAAATGCCTCCCGCGGCACCGACCACGGCACCGCCGCCCCCCTCTTCGTCCTCGGCACCCCCGTCAAAGCCGGCATCGTCGGCGACCACCCGTCCCTCAACCCCGCCGATCTCGACAAAGGCGACCTCAAATTTCACACCGACTTCCGCTGCGTCTACGCCAGCATCCTCGATCGCTGGCTCCACGCCGACAGCGCCCGCATCCTCGGCGCCAACTTCAAGACGCTCCCCTTCATCTAAAATCCCCGGCGATCAAGCCCCTCAGTCACGCCCCGTATTCACCTTCGCCTGTAGCACCTTGGCCTCCCCGCCCTCCGTGACGCGCACCGTCACGATGTATACCTCCGCATCCGCTTGTCCCTGCCAAGTGAACGTCCAGCCGTCGTCCGCGTCTACAACTTTGGGATGGTCATTAAGAGTGATCGCGGGCTTTGCCGTCCTGTTCAAGGCCGCCTCCGCCGCCGCCTTCGCCACCGCGGTCGCCTTGACGAGTTTCTCATCAGCGGGCTTCGTGGCCGGCGCTTCCGCCCGCACCGCACCAGCCAAAACCATCAGCACGATCGCGCACATGGACAACACAACACTCTTCAAAGGCATCTCCTTGGCAACATAACCGCCTGCCGATCGGCAAGCCTCATCTTACTTCGACGCACGAAACGCCACGAAGTTCCCGACCAACAGCGCCCATCGGTTTCGCCCCTCCTTGCGAAAAATCGCGTGCATCCGTGCCCCTTTCCCCGTATTCTGAATTCTGAATTCCGCATTCTGAATTGAACCGAGCCCCTCATGTCCAACTCCCAATTCCCCCAGCCCCAGCCCGGTGCCGAAGACGTCTGGCGCATCTTCCGCATCATGGCCGAATTTGTCGACGGCTTCGAATCTCTCTCCCAGATCGGCCCGGCCGTATCCGTCTTCGGCTCGGCACGCACCCGCGAAGATGATCGGTACTACAAACTCGCCGTCGACCTCGGCCGCGCACTCGCCAAACGCAAATTCGCCGTCATCACCGGCGGCGGCCCCGGCATCATGGAAGCCGCCCACAAAGGCGCTCACGAAGCGGGCGGTATCGCCGTTGGCCTCAACATCTCCCTCCCCAACGAACAAAAAGCCAACCCCTATCAGTCGCTCTCTCTCAACCACCACTACTTCTTCGTTCGCAAAGTCATGTTCGTCAAATACAGCCACGCCTTCATCTGCTTCCCTGGCGGCTTTGGCACCATGGACGAATTCTTCGAATCCCTCACCCTCATCCAAACCCTCAAGATCGATCCCTTTCCCGTCCTCCTCATCGGCTCCGATTTCTGGTCCGGCCTGCTCGACTGGATGCGCGAAACCATGCTCGACCGATACGGCTGCATCCACGGCCCCGATCTCAACCTCTTTCGCGTCACTGACAACGTCGAAGAAGTTGCCGACATCGTCGCCCAATGCGAAGCCGGCAAAACCTGGACGCGCCCCGCCGGCATTCAACCCCTCGCCCGCCACCAGCAACTCTCCGCTGAAGGCACCCGCTACGGCCTCGCCCCAAAATTCGCCGGCACCACATCCCCCGACACCCCCGCCAACACCCAAGCCGCCAAAAACGCCGACGACCGCCCGCAACAATGAACGCCGGTCTATCGGAGTATTTCTATCCCGACACCCCGAGATGCAAAAACCCTCGCCGCCAGGGACGCTCTTCACGTCCCCGGCGGCAATCGGGAACACCCCGATCTTTTCTTTCAAAATCTAGAAATGAATCCCAAAGAAGAATCCATCACGATGACCCCGGTGTTCTCTCTCAAACCGCTCATGACGCCAATCACGCCGCGGCAGAATCACCGGCGCACACACTGGAGGCGCCGCGACAACCGGTACCGGCTGGTAATACACCGGTGCCGGCGTGTAAACGACCGGAGCCTGCCGCACGATCACCGGCGCGGCATACACCGGCGCCGTCTGCCGTACGATGACATAATCGGCCTTCGCCTGGCTCACGCCGAACACGCCCAAGCTGCCGACGATCGCCAATCCCGCCACGATGCCTTTCATTCCCATCAACCCTGTCATGATCATCTCCTTCATCCGTGAGTTCATTCGCCTCGCGGGTGGCTCCAGCCACCTCTCACGCGTCGTCATCACTCACACTCACCACACAACGCGTAATCCCAATTCATATCCCGCAGTAATTTATATCCAATTGTTAAACATTTTGTGTTGCATCCACGAATATTACGTAAAGTACTTAAATTAGCATACTTATAACAATTTCTTCGAATGAATTTCCACTCGTTTCCCTCTATGTCATCACGCCATCGCCGCACCAATTGAAAATTCCTCCAGTACCGCAAAACCAAAAGCCACGGCCCACCCCCTTAGCCGCGTCTCACATCGCCCTCCCTCACTGTCCCTCCACCCCCTCTCCCACTACACTTCCCCTCATGCCAAACGACCCTCCCATCCCCGCCGCTCTCTCCCTTGACGGTCTCGCCGGCCCGGCCCGCGACTCATTCGACCTCGCCGCCTCCGCCGGTTACGCCGGCATCGCCATCGCCACCAACCACCCCGAACTCAGCCCCGACAAGCTCGACCTCTCCGCTCGCCGCCATGTCCGCAAAATCCTCGACTCCAAACATCTCAACCTCGCGGCCCTCCGCATCGCCACGCCCCGCGGCAGCCTCACCGATCCCGCCACCATCGACCGCACCATGGACTCCGCCCGCAAAGCCATCGACCTCGCCCGCGATCTCGGCATCCACACCCTCGCCCTCAACCTCGGCAACCTCGCCTCCACCACCGTCTCTCAATCCACGCTTATCTCCGCACTCCGCCAACTCGCCCAGGCCGTCGACGCCTCCGGCACCCCGCTCTCCCTGGCCTTCTCCGCCGACACCTCCGCTCCTCTGGCCGACATTCTCAAGCAAGTCGACTACGACTACGCCCGCATCAATCTCGAAGGCGCCCGCCTCATCGCCGCCGGCGAAAGCCCTCTCGACGCCGCCGCCAATTTCGCCGGCCGCATCGCCCAGTTCACCGCCTCCGACGCCATCCGCGCCGGCTCCTCCCTCCGCCCCGTCGAGCTCGGTCAAGGTCAGCTCCCCCTCTCCGAAATCCTCGCCCTCCTCCACGAACAGGGCTTCCGCGGCCCCACCGTCGTCGACCTCCGCAACCTCCCCAACTCCCCCGCCGCCGCCCTCCATGCCGCCCACCTCCTCCGCATGGCCCTTCGCCCCTAGAGCCCCCGATTCCATCGAGGGCCGACCAGAGGGTCGGACAAATCGTTCGCCCCCTCCCTCCACGCCCGTCACACCCTTTTATGAATCCAGATTCTTATAGTACAAGGCGATCTGATCCAATCGGGCCTTGATTTCCGGGGGCTCATCCTTCTTACGAGCGTGTTCCAAAAGAGTTGATGCACCGGCACCCAAACCGCGCAGAGCCGTGTCGGCGGCCTCGCGTTTGGCAAATGATTCATCATCCAATTGCTTGATCAGTGCCGCCACATACTTGGGAATCTCGTGGCCGTACAATCCGCCGGCATCCCGCAGCGCCTTGATGACCTCGACGTTCTTCTCGCCGGAAGTCCAGTCAAGTGCCGTGTCGCGACGAACGTTAAGCCGATTCACATTCACTCCCCGCTTCAACAGGGCCTTGACCACCGCAACTTTCCCCGCACTTGCCGCGGAGTGCAGCAGCGGCGAATAAGCATTCGCCGCGTCGCAAGCCTCAACGCCATTCTCCAGAAGGAATAGCGCAACATCATCGTGCCCATACGTGACAGCATCATGCAGCGGCCTCTCGGATTTGGTGCCGCTGGAATTGATATCCCCCCCGCCGGCAAACAACGCCTGCACGGCCTGAAGTCCGCCGTCACTGGCCGCCGCATGCATGGCTGTATAACCATAATTTGTCGTCTGGTTCGGCTTGGCCCCCGCCTTCAGCAATAGCTTTATCACGTCAGCATGATTCCCCGCGGCCGCGGTATAGAGCGGGCGCTGGTTAGAGATGTCTGGCTTGTCCGGGTTGGCCCCGTGTGCAAGCAGGTACTCAACCACCTTGGCATGCCCCGATCCCGCGGCATAGTGAAGTGCCGTCCACTTCAGCGATGCCGAGTCGGCTTCGATATTCGCCCCACGCTGAATCAGTTTCTTGACCAGTTCAAGATCACCCTTGCCGGCGGCCATTTGCAGAAGAGTCTGGCTGTTAATAATTTTTTCCAGAAGCTCGGGCTGTTTGTCGAGTGCTTCGATGACTTTCGCGGAGTCATCTGGTGACGCATAAAAAACCACATCAGTCTGAAGTCCGCGGTCCCGGAGGATCTTAAGAATATCTGCGGCCCCGGGACGTTTCTCAGCAAGCAAATAGTGGGCTGGAGTTCCACCTTGCTTATCCGCCGGATTAAGGTCAGCGCCATGGTCCAGCAGAAGTTTGACGATATCCGCCCGCAAGGCATAGCAGGCCATGTGAAGCGGCGTTCCTCCGTAATTTATTTGTGCCTTGATATCCGCCCCATGATTCAGCAAGTACATAATCATTTTCAAATTAGCATTGCTGTTGATGGCGCGGTGAAGTGCGGTATAGCCGGCGCGACTGCGCGCCTCAATTTTCGCACCGTGCTGCAGCAGCAGATCCGCAATCTGCAAATATGCAGCATGCCGCGTCTTATCCCGGCAGAATGCTGCTTGGTGTAATGGAGTAAATCCGTCCTCATTGACGGTCGTTGTTTTGGCATCGCGTTCCAGCAGCAATTTGACCATTTCAAGGTCGCCACGTTCGGCCGCGGTATTCAGGGCACTCCCCGCGCCAGCGTATTGTTCATCAACATTGGCACCTGCATCGATGAGCAGACGAACCATCTCAGCATGCCCTTCGCTTGCCGCGTTGTGAAGGGCGCCGCGGAAGTCCGCATGGTGTTCGATCAGAAAATGCGCCATCGCCATCTTGTTCCTGTCGGCGGCGAAGGCAAGCGGCGTTTTCGACAAGTTGTTTACCGCATTGATGTTCGCACCGCGCGCAAGCAATATCTGGGCGACTTCGACATCACCCACGCAGGCGGCCATGTGCAGCGGTGTGCCGTAAGGATCCTTGCCGGCACCAATTTCTATATTCGCATTGCGGTCCAGAAGCAGTTTTACAATACTCGTACGCCCAGCCCATGCGGCGAGTTGCAGCGGCGAATTTTCCATTGTTTCATCATGTACGTTGATCTCTGCCCCGCTATCGAACAGCACCACGGCAGCCTGTTCGTTGCCGAGGCCCGCGGCCCAGCCCAGCGGTGTCTCGCCGCCGCATCTGCTTTTCACCAGGTCGGGCTGATCCTGCAATAGCTTTTCGATGCGCGCGACATCGTTGCGGGTCGCAGCGGTGAAGATGTCGTAGGTAGCGCCACGATCCAGAAGGAGTTCGACAACCGCAACATTTCCGTTGCGCGCCGCACTGTTAAGCGCCGTCCAGCCATAACGGCTTGCCTCATTGATATCTGGGTTGTGCTTGAGCAGGTCGCGGACCGCGTCGACGCGGCCCCAGTCGGCAGCCAGCATTAACGGTGTAAAACCCACCTTACCAGCATCCCGCGTATCAGCGCCCCGAAGCACCAATTCTTCGATGGCCGCAACGTTGCCGTGGCAGGCCGCCATTTGGATCAGCGACAATTCACTGCTGCTGGCATAGAAATACCACGTCTTGGCTAGCAAGTCAGGATCCTTCTTGAGGCAGGCGCGCATCTGCTCCGCAGTGCCCACGGCAGCCGCAGAGGGCGTATCAAGCGTCGCGCCGGCATGGGCCAGCAAAATGGCGACATCCGTATGACCGTCGAGTGCGGCCATGCTCACGGGCGTGCGGCCCTCACTGTCCGGACGGTTCAAGGAAATGCCGTGGGCAATCAGATATTGCGCGATATCGGCAGTCCCCTCAGATGCAGCCCAATGAAGAAGGGACATGCCCACGTCGTCGGTGACATCGATTGACAAACCACTATCCAGGACGGTCTTGAGTGCCGCAAGATCATGTTTTCGGATGGCCGTCAGAGCATGCTCAAACGCTTCAGAGACCTGATCGGGAATTTGCGCGGGTACCACCGCACCCCCCATCGCTTCGACAGCCTGCGGCGGCGATTCATGCGTGATGCGGACCGGCGAACCGCAGCCTGCCAGACAAGCCAGAACAACTCCCAACGTCGCAGCAGTCGTCCTCATTGTGTCTCCTCACCGAATACCTGCAAGTATAACGAATTTTCCAAAAGAGGTCAGTGACATTTCCTCCACCACCGCGATCCCTCCACAATCTGCTCTCTCCAAACATCCCGATTGTAAAATATTTTCACTCGTATTCGCCCCCACCTCCTCCGCGCCGCTCTCCGTTAGATTCCAATTTGATCATAAAGTTGCACCCTCGCCACACCATGGCTAACTTAAGTTTTATTCGTGGTCGGGTGCGTAGTTCCTGTCTTCGTGGTTTCGTCGAGGTTCCCATGAACCGCTGGATATTGCATCGTTTCGACACAATCGACTCCACCAACGCCCAGGCCACCACCTTCGCCCACGCCCAGCTCACCGAAAATCCCGCCGCTCCCCTCGATCATCACGTCTTCATTGCCCGCACCCAATCCGCCGGCCGCGGCCAATATGACCGCACCTTCCTCTCCCCTCCCGGCGGCCTATACATGACGGTCATCCTCGACCACATCCCCCCCGAACTCCGCGCCCCACTTCCCCTCATCATCGGCCTGGCCGTCGCTGAAGCCCTCGACCCACCCCCCAGCCCGCCGGTTTCGCCGGCTGCGGAACCCCTCGCCCAGTTGATCCGCATCAAAATTCGCTGGCCCAACGACCTCGTCATCGACGACCAGAAAATCGCCGGCATCCTCTGCGAGGGCCTCTCCTTCGGCGACCGCTGGCTCGCCCTCGTGGGCATCGGCATCAATGTCAACACCGACCCCGCCGATCTCGCTCCCCCAAAGGCGCACTTCCGCGCCACCTCCCTCCTCGCCCTCGACAACCATCCGCGTCCTCTCAACACCGTCGCGCAGAACGTCCTCGACGCCCTCGAAAATCTTCCTGCCCACGACTGGCAGGCGCGCTTTGCCCCGCGCGACGCCTTGCGCAGCAGAAGCGTCGTCGTGTCCGAGCGAAACAATTCCGCGGCCGATGGCAGCCCAACTCACCGAATCGAAGGCCTGTCGCACGGCATCGGCAGTGCAGGCGAACTGCTCCTGGGTGATCTTTCGGTCGCCCGCGGCAGCATCCAATCCATCGATGGTCACTCCATTCGAGACTCAATTCCCTCTTAATTGGTAGGAATATATTTGCCCATATTTCGCTATTGACTCCACAATACGGCGCGGTATAAGTTATTTGTCTACTTACCAGATAGGAGATTAAACATGCCCGGCATTTACGCAGACATCACAAAAACCATGGGCAACACCCCACTGGTTAAAATCAACCGCATCGTTCCCCCCGGCGGCGCCACCGTCCTGGCCAAGTGCGAGTACTTCAACCCCCTGGGATCGGTCAAGGACCGCATCGGCGTCTCGATGATCGAAGCCGGCGAACGCGCCGGCAAGATCACCAAAGAGACGCACATCCTCGAAGCCACCTCCGGCAACACCGGCATCGCGCTGGCCTTTGTCTGCGCCTCCAAGGGCTACAAGCTCACGCTGACCATGCCGGAAACCATGTCCATCGAACGCCGCCGCCTGCTCCGCATTCTCGGCGCCAATCTCGTCCTCACCCCCGGCAGCGAAGGCATGCCCGGCGCCATCCGCAAGTGCAACGAACTGCACCAGCAGCAGCCCAACTCCGTAATCGCCTCGCAGTTCGATAATCCCGCAAACCCGGAAATCCACATGAAGACCACGGCCGAAGAAATCTGGCGCGACACCGGCGGCAAGGTGGATGCCATCATCTCCGCCGTCGGCACCGGCGGCACCATCACCGGCGTCGCGCGCGTGATCAAGCAACGCAACCCGAATTTCAAGGCGATTGCCGTTGAGCCCACGAACTCGCCCGTGATTACCCAATGCATGGCCAATCAGCCGCTCAAGCCCGGCCCCCACAAGATTCAGGGCACCGGCGCCGGCTTCATCCCGAAGAATCTGGCCGTCGATATCGTCGATGAAGTCATCACCGTCACCAATGAGGACGCGTTTGCCTTCGCTCGCCGCCTCGCCGCCGAAGAGGGAATCCTCGCGGGCATCAGCTCCGGCGCCAATATGTGGGCAGCCCTGCAGGTGGCCCAGCGGCCGGAATACAAAGGCAAAACCATCGTCACCATCATGTGCTCCACCGGCGAACGCTACATCAGCACCGCGATGTACGAAGGCCTGGAACAGTAAGATACGAAAGCAACCCAAACGCGCCGGAGATTTCCGGCGCGTTTTTTTATGCGCCAAGAGAATGGATTGCACAGATATAGCCGTCCCACTTCTGGTTCCGTATTTGTGTTCATTCGTGTTCATTTGTGGCTAATTTACGATCGTTACCGCTGTAGCGTTACTTTGCAGCAGTAACAATCGCCGGCAACTGCGCCACGAATCCCGACCGCGCCAGCACTTCGTCCGCCCCCGCGTTTCCCGCCTCCTGCGCCAGCTCCACCTGCACATGCGAAAGAAACGCCACCACGCGGGGCGACGGTGCATGCGCCTTGGCGACCCGCACGGCTTCGATCGCATTCACGCGATCGGCATTGAGATCCACAATAAACGTGGCAATCGGATGCGCTGCCAGTTGCTCGCGGAGTTTTTCCAGTGTGCGCACCACCGCGAACGGCACGCCCAGAGATTTGGCCGTGCCCGTAATCTTGGTGGAGAAGATCAGATCCGTACAGAGAATCAGCAGCCGAACCGGCTGAACTTCCGACATAAGGCCTCCCACTTTGAATGACAAACGCCCTACTCACGGCAGCGATTTATGCGAGCCATCACAGAACGGCGCATTCTTCGTATGCTTGCAGGTGCACATCGCGCACCGTTTCGCCGCTTCAATCGTGAATTCCTTCGGCTCCATGCCGCATTCTTCATGCGAACCATCGCAGAATGGCTGAGTCTTGGAACGCCCGCAGGCACACCAGTAGTAAGTGCCCGGCTGAAGCTCCGTGACGATCGGCGCACGACCGGCGATTTGAGGATCATTAGGCATATTTGGCTCCGTTTGAAACTATGGGCTATTGAATCAGGGCTCCGCGATCACGGGATTGGTCAGTTCTCCGATGCCCTCAATCCGGATCGTCACGCTGTCGCCCGCCTTCAGATATTGCGGCGGCTTCATGCCCATGCCGACACCCGAAGGAGTGCCGGTGAGAATGACCGTACCGGGCAACAACGTCGTCGAACCGGACAAGAAAGAAATCAGCGTAGGCACATCAAAAATCATGTCAGCCGTGGTGGAATCCTGCATGGTCTTGCCGTTGACGCTCGTGGAAAGGCGCAAAGCATTGGGATTCGGCACCTCATCGCGGGTGACGATGGCCGGGCCGAGCGGGCAGAAGGTGTCGAAGGTCTTGCCTCTGCACCACTGCGATCCGCCGAATTCCTTCTGCCAGTCGCGTGCCGAAACATCGTTGGCACAGGTGTAGCCCAGCACGTATTCGAACGCCTTCTCCTTGGGAATATTTTTCCCACGCTTGCCGATCACCACCGCCAATTCACACTCCCAATCCACCATCTTCGATGCCAGGCGCGTCGGAATTTCCACCGGATCGCCCGGATTCTGCACCGCCGCGATCGATTTCATGAACAGCACCGGAAACTGCGGCAGCTTCGCCCCGGTCTCCTCCGCATGCTTGCGATAGTTCAGCCCAATACAGAAAATCGCCGGCGGCAACACCGGGGCCAGCAACTTCTTGATGGCGACTTTCTGATGCGTGACCGTGTAATTGCCGAAGATATCGCCCTGAATCCGCAGCGCCGTCCCATCGCCCTGATCGGCACCGCAATGAAGTTCGCCAGCAGAATCGGTGAAACGCACGATACGCATGAAACACACTCCTCAGCACCGGACAACGATCTGCATCGATCACAACGATCTTCGCTTACCGCGGCTTCACTAGCCGCACCGATTCCTCTTCGACCATTTCGCCGATCGTGCGGTCCGAACGTTTGTCGCGAGTGTCCGAGATGGCCGGATCGAGCACTTCGGGCGGAAGACTCGGCAAGTCGTTGAGCGCATTAATGAGCATCCGCAATTTGGCCAGATTCCGCCGATCGAATTTCAACACCACGCGCGGATATTCCGGCACGAGGGTCTCTTCGTCGATGTTCTGCGTCTTCCTCGCCTCAATTTTCCCTTCCAGGCAGATGCCACTGAAACGCTGATTGAGATCCGCCAATTCCGCCTCGGTTGGAGCATGTTTGACGCGAAGATAAAGCTCTTCCCGTACCCACCGGCAGGAATGGTAATTGCGATAGAAGCGGCAAATGTGCCGGGTTGCGTCTTCCATGTCGGCGGTAATGTAGTAAAGGGATCTATCCTCCGGCGAGATCAGTCCGGTCTCCACCAACTGCTTGCGAACGAACGCGTCCCAATCTTGCCAATACGTTCCGCCCGGCGCCTCCATCAGCACGATCGGCAGCGGGTCGCATCGGCCGGTCTGGACCAGCGTGAGCACTTCAAAGCCCTCATCGTGCGTGCCGAAGCCGCCGGGAAACAGGGCGATGGCGTGCGTCTCTTTCACGAAAACTAATTTCCGCGAGAAGAAGTACCGAAAGTGAATCAGCTTCTCGTCGCCTTCCATTATCGGATTGGTCTTCTGTTCGAATGGCAGCTTGATCGCCACGCCGATGCTCGCGGCCTTCCCCGCCCCCTCATGACCGGCAGCCATGATGCCTCCGCCGGCCCCCGTGATGACCATGAACCCCAGATCTGCGAGCATCTTCCCAAAGACTGTTGCCGCCTGGTAATTCGGATGCGTTTCCGGCGTTCGCGCCGAACCAAAGACGCTTACCTTGCGCCGATGCCGGTAGGGCTTGAAGATCTTGAATGCGTAGCGCAGTTCCTTGTAAGACCGGAGCATCAACTTCATCTCGCCGCGGCCCGGCTCGTCGGCCGCCAGTTTGAGAACCGTCTGCAGCATATCCGCCGCCAGTTCGCGATCCTGCGAAATGTTGGCCTCATCAAGAAGCTGCAGAATCTTCTCGGGAATGGGTTTGACCGAACTTTTCATGAATAATGCTCCGCCACCGAGTGCAAAGAGTGCAAAGAACACTCAGAATACTAGAATCGCCTCCCAAGGGAAATCGACTGAAGTGAAAGAAAACCTCGAATTCGGCACTACCTACTCCCCGTCGTGGGCTGCCGCTATACTTCTCCGCGAAGGAGCTGTTCTTGAATCTGAACTTGGTTATCGATCCTCATATCGATCCGTCGGTCCTGCTGGGCCATGCCGACCGGAATCTGAAGGTGCTGCGCGAGCTGTTGAATGTGCATCTCAGCTACCGCGATGACACGCTCAAGGTTTCCGGCGAGCCGGCGGCGGTCTCGCGTGCGGCTGCCGTGATCGGCGAGATCCAGCGCCATCTGCGCCACCACTCCCATCTGGACCGCGATCAGCTTGTCGCCATCGTGCGGCGAACCGAAGGTGAACTCGACCGCGACGCCACCACCGCCGGGCCCGACGACTCGGGCACATTGGACGTCGCCGCGCGTGGCCAACTCGTTCAGGCCAAAACGCAGGGACAAGGCCGCTACCTCGAGTCGATCGTGCATAACGACCTGGTCTTCTGCGAAGGACCTGCTGGAACCGGCAAGACCTTCCTGGCGGTTGCGATGGCCGTGAGCCTCCTCCGGCGCTCGATCATCCGCCGCATCGTGCTGGTTCGCCCCGCCGTCGAGGCCGGCGAAAAACTCGGTTTCCTGCCCGGCGGCATCGAAGAAAAAGTAAATCCCTACCTGCGCCCCCTGCTCGATGCGCTCTCGGACATGATGACGTTCGAACAGATTCGCCGCTACATGGCCAATGACATCATCGAAGTGGCGCCCCTGGCCTACATGCGTGGAAGAACGCTCAACGAGGCCATCGTGATTCTGGATGAGGCTCAGAACACCACACCCGCACAGATGCTGATGTTTCTGACCCGCCTGGGCGAACGCAGCAAGATGATCGTCACAGGCGACCCGTCTCAGGTCGACCTCGAACGCGGACAGGAATCCGGCCTCATCGATGCCCACCGTACGCTGCGGGGGATCAAAGGTATTGCGTTCGTCAAATTGGACAAGAGCGACATCGTGCGGCACCGTTTGGTGCAGAACATCGTGCAGGCATACGGGGAACGAACCCAGGGAACGAATTGAAAATTGAAAATTAAGACACCTGCCTTCGCAGGCGACGATTACCCAGAATGTTCTTGATAAGGATATTTCAATGGAAGTTGCAGCGTATTACTTTCCCAACTGGCATGTCAGTCCCTTGAATGAACGCTGGCACGGAAAAGGGTGGACGGAATGGGAACTGCTAAAGGCCGCCAAGCCGCGGTTCCCGGGACATCGCCAGCCAATCGTGCCCGCCTGGGGGTACTTCGATGAAAGCCAGCCCACCTGGGCCGCGAAGGAAATCGATCTGGCCGCCGACCACGGCGTAACCGCATTTCTGTTCGATTGGTATTGGTATGAGGGCGCATCCTACCTGCATGAAACGCTCGAACAGGGATTTCTGAAAGCACCAAATACCGGACGAATGAAATTTGCCCTGATGTGGGCGATTCATGACTGGATGAATATTCACCCAGCCCTCTATACCAATCATCCGGAACTGCTGGCCAAAGGCAGTGTCGATGCTGCAGAATTTGAGAAGGTGACCGAGTACATCATTGAAAAATACTTCCGTCAGAAAAATTACCTGCGCGTGAATGGCGGATTGTATTTTTCCATTTACGAGTTGAGCAATTTCATCAAGGGCCTCGGCAGCCTGGAAGCCGCCGGCGAGGCGCTGACCAAATTCCGCCACCGGGTGCGCAAGGCCGGTCTGGGCGAACTTCACTTGAATGCGGTCGTCTGGGGCATCAGCGTCCTGCCCACCGAAACCAAAGTAAAGAATGCGGGCGAGCTGGTAAAAATGCTGGGGTTCGACAGCGGCACAAGTTATGTCTGGGTACATCATTTTGACGCCAACGCCGCAGGATTCCCGCAAGCCCCCTACTCCGCCGCCCTGGCGGCCAATGAAACCGCCTGGGCCAAGTATGCTCGCGAACTGCCGATCCCCTATCATCCGAACGTGAGCATGGGTTGGGATTCCAGCCCGCGCACAACTCAGACCAGTGCCTTTGAAAATCGCGGCTACCCGTGGATGAGCACCTTCGTCGGCAATACGCCCGAGGCCTTTGAAGATGCCCTGCGGCGGGCCAAGTCATTTGCGGAAAAATTGCCCCCAGAAGTTCGGATGATCACCATCAACGCCTGGAATGAGTGGACCGAGGGCAGCTATCTCCTGCCCGATACCGTTACCGGAACGAAGTATTTGGAAGCGATAAAACGGGTGTTCGCCCCAAGATAATTTTCGCCTCGTTAAGCGATGGAAAGAGCCGGCCGATGTAATGTAAACGGTGCGCCAAGGGTGCGCGCCCGATGTGCTCTCAAAAGGGCGGCCGAGTGGACGACAACCGAATGTATATCGGTCGGCGGGGGGTGGGAATGCTCGCAGCTCTCCTGGTGCTGATGGGCACTGGCGTGTGCATCGGTGATGTCCTGCTCAAGTCCGATGGCACTCAATTGAAGGGCCACGTCGTCGCCTCCGACGACAAAACCCTCACATTCGAAACGCATTTCGAAGGCATGCTGGTACGCCAGAAAGTGTCGCGCGAAGACGTCAAACAGATCGTCAAAGAGCTTCATGAGGGGCCCGGCTATTGCCTGCTGCCGATGCAGGGGGAAATCGGCGTCGAAGTAACGGCAGACGAGCTGCAGAAAGCGATTGCGATCGCGCTGCCGGAAAAGCCGGCGTATATCGTGCTACTGATCGACAGTCCCGGCGGGTCGATCCAGGAGATGCAGAAAGTCCTCCAGGTGATGTCGGACACGCACGGGGTCACCTTCGTCGCCTATGCACAGCGTGCCATGTCGGCCGCGGCAATCATCGCGATGGCCTGTCCCGAAATTTATCTCCCGGCCAAGGGCACGATCGGCGCGGCCGTGCCGTTCAAACTGGACGAAAAAGGCCTGCCCGTAGATGTGGAACAGAAATTCCTGTCGGCCATCCGGGCAGTAATGCGCGGCGCAGCGGAAATGGGCGGGCATTCCCCGCTCCTGGCTCAAGGCATGAGCGATCTGAATGTGGAATTGGTCCTGCGCGAACATGCAGGCAAAATAGCGGTCGAAGAGGCCCAGCAGGGAAGAGAATTGAAAGGCGATGAAATCATCAAGCCCCCCGGAAAAATCCTGACGATGACCGCAACCGAAGCCGCACACATCGGTCTGAGCGCCGGAACGGTTGAGAAGATCGACGATATCCGGCTGAAAAAGGGTCTGAAAGCGTGGTACAAAACCAGCGATGAACCATCGTTCTATCTGAAAAATCACGCGACGGCGGCCCGCACGGAATTCGCCGAGAAATCAACGAAGGCCCGACTCAAGGACATTACGGATCGGCTGGATCAATGTGCCGCAACGCGGACCGAACTCGAAGCCAAAGCCGCCGCCCTCGAAGCCGGTTTCAAAGAGGAGATGAACGCCGTCAAAGCCGAATATGACAAGGCCATGAACGAAGTCCATCCGATCAAAGAACTCGACAAATACCGCCAGATCACGGAAACCCGCAAATCGCAAAAAACCAGTGAAATCCAGGCACGCTACAAGAAACTCTACGATGAAACGTCACAGGCGCAGCGCGACATATTGGGACGCCAAGCCGTACTCAAGGCGATGGCGAATGAATTGGAAAAGCCGTAGCGGGCGTGCGAAACGCCGGCATACGCTCACGGGGGAAGCAGATCAACATACGCATAAGGAATGGGATCGGCCAGATCGAGGGCATGCACGACCGACGTGAGTTCGCGCTGGGCCTCTTCTAACGGCTGCGTGGTGATGACGGTTTCGATCTCCGCAAACGTGCCCAGATCCTCGATCGTATCCAAGTGGATGCGCGTCGCCTTGAAAAGATAAAGATGGCGGTACTTCTTGAGATGCCGCGGCTGCCCCAGCGCATGCGTGAGGACCGCGATAAGCGTGTCAGGATCGAGAATCGGCGTGACAAAATATTCCGAGTTCCGCGCGGTGGGGACATCCGGCCGGCGGTAGGAGATAAGCTGGGCCGGTGCGGACGGATCATCCGGAAATAACCGCACCTTGAGACGCGCGAAGTGCGACGGAAAGAAGAGATCGTGCTGCTTGATCACCCCTCTGTCAACGGCGCCCAGTTGACTGGCCAAGCGCTCCGTCGCACCGAGATTGGGGCATGGAAATTTTTGCTCGAGATTTTGCATGGCGAAATCCGTCAGACGAACTTGTTGCTGCAAACCATGCCGACGCGCCGCTCGCGTAGCCGCAAACCGCGTGACCGCTCAACCTATCTACCCATCGCCGGCTGACATCATCCCCAGCGAATCAGGCCGGGTTCAAGCCGCAGTTCGACGTTCGGCGAATGAGGCAGCGCCCGAACCGCAAACCCCTGTTGGCCGCACGTCTGCACGACGATGCTGCCGACATAGGTGTGGATCGGGAACTCCGGCGCTTTGCGCTCCTCGGTCTTGGTCTTGGTCATCGGCGTGCGGGTGGGATTGACGATATTGCCCGCAGCATCCAGCGGCCCGTGATACAGTTCAACCGTGACATCGTTGGGCGGAATCGGACCGAGCGATATCTTCGTGCTTACTTCGAGCGTAGAACCCGCCATCATGGGTTCCTCAGAGTTGGCCTTCGTGTCAAAGAGCCAGACTTTGCCCCATTCACTGGCCAGTTGCGATTTCCAATGAGCGAGATCCTTGGCGCCCTTGCCATGCTCGGCCAGAAGCTTGATGCACAACCCATGGGCCGGATTGTAGAAGCGTTCGAAATATTCCTGCAGCATGCGATTGGTGTTGAAGAACGAGCAGCACGTCTTGATGGACTGTTTCATGCGTGCAATCCACCGGCGCGGCAAACCGTCGGCGCCGCGATCGTAGAAGTCGGGGATGACTTCCTTTTCCAGCAGTTCGAAGAGGGATTCCGAATCCATGTGATCCTGGAACTCGTCGTTGTTGTATTCGTCCTCCGTGCCGATGGCCCAGCCGGCGGCATTGTTGTTCTGATAGGCCTCAACCCACCATCCGTCGAGGATGGAAAGGTTGATGGCGCCGTTGATCGGACCCTTCATGCCCGACGTGCCCGACGCTTCCATCGGCCGCCGCGGCGTATTCAGCCACACGTCCACGCCCTGCACCAGGTACCGTGCGACATTCATGTCGTAATCTTCGAGGAACACCATGCGTACGCGCACATCCTCGCGCTTGGCGAACTTAATGATGTCCTGAATGAAGCGCTTGCCGCCGTCATCGCGCGGGTGCGACTTGCCGGCAAAGATGAACTGAATCGGACGGTCGCGGTTGTTGAGCAGCTTCAGTAACCGCTCCGGATTGCGCATGAGCAGCGTCGCGCGTTTGTACGTGGCAAACCTCCGAGCAAAGCCGATGGTGAGCGCCTCGGGATCAAGGATTTCCGAGATGCGCGAAATGTCGGATGCCGATGCGCCGCGCCGTGCAAACTGCGTCTTCAGACGATCGCGCACAAAAGCAATCAAATGTTCGCGGCGACGCTCGTGCGATCGCCACAACTCGGAGTCCGGCACCTTTTCGATGCGGTCCCACATCTTGTAATTCGTGGGTTTGTCCGACCAGTTCGATCCCAGATAGCGGCTATACAGATTGGCAAACTCATCCGAAAGCCACGTCTGCGTGTGCACGCCATTGGTGATCGCCTTGATGGGCACTTCCGGGGCGGGAACTTCCGGCCAGATGCGATGCCACATGTCGCGCGACACCTTGCCGTGCAGCTGCGAAACGCCGTTGCAATGCCATGCGGTGCGCAAAGCCAGTACGGTCATGGAAAAATGTTCGTGGGGATCGCCCGGCGTGATCTTGGCCAGGTCATAGAACTGCACCTTGGTGATCCCAAGCTTGGGATAGAAGGTGCCGAGGTACCGTTCGATGATTTCCTCATGGAACGCGTCGTTACCGGCCGGAACCGGCGTGTGGGTGGTAAACACGTTGGAGGCGGCAACAAGCTCTCGCGCCTCGGGGAACGTCAGCTTTTCTTCATCCATCAGAACGCGAATGCGTTCCAGTGAAAGGAACGCCGAGTGCCCTTCATTCATGTGGCAGACGGTAGGTTT
>Ga0114951_10001007_pt1 | contig 36847 bp, 35 predicted proteins | sample AM7aDNAmetaG_FD_88677 | JGI IMG/M metagenome (GOLD analysis project Ga0114951, IMG submission 88677) | Freshwater microbial communities from Finland to study Microbial Dark Matter (Phase II) - AM7a DNA metaG | ecosystem: Environmental > Aquatic > Freshwater > Lake | place: Finland: Lake Alinen... | reverse complement strand
GGTGGCTCCGCAGGCGATAGCGGAGGTAATGCATACGGTGGTTCCGGCGGCGGTGCAATAAAATTAACAGTCTCAGGCACATTAGTAAATAATGGATCGATCACTGCAAACGGCACTGATAGCAGTGGTCCATTATCTGATAGGGCTGGCGGCGGCTCAGGCGGTTCAATATGGATTAACACCGGAACCTTAAGCGGCTCAGGCACTATTACCGCTAATGGCGGCACCACCGGCACCAGAAGTAGTGGCGGCGGCTCAGGCGGCAGGATAGCCGTTATCTACACAACCAGTAACTCCATTACACCTACAGCATACGGTGGATCCGGTTATCAATACGGTGGTGCAGGGACAGTGTATACAAAGGTAGCAGCGGCAACTTATGGTGATCTGACCGTGGATAATAATAACCAATCCGGCGCGAAAACCCCAGTTCTTGACAGTAACGGAATCTTTAACACTCTCACCATAGCGCATAGCGCTAACTTTGACTTAAACGGCCAGACCATCACTCTATATGGTAACTTCACAAATTCAGCTACATTTATACACACCAATGGAACCATGATATTTAAAGCAACGGATATAGATAACACCATAACTTCGGGCGGCTCAAGCTTTAATAATGTTACATTTAATGGTATAGGGGGCAAGTGGACACTAACCGATGACATGACCGTAAATGGAACATTCATAGTAACCAATGGCACATTTGTATCGAGTGCACACACAGTAAATATACAAGGCGCCGGCGCTACTTATAAGAACGGCGATATCAACGTGGCTAGTACCGATTGGACGAATGGTACCTTGAATATCCAGACGGATACAAATCAAGCCCTTCCCACAGGTGAGACATATAATAATCTCCATATAGGTAGATACGATGATGTCTCAGGAACTACTACATATAACAGCATGGGCTCAGCCACTATGATAGGCACTTGGACCATAGATGGGAATGTCACAGTACTACTAAATGTAGCCGCAACCGGCGTCAATAAGATCTATGACGGCGATACAACAGCTACGGTGACCATATTATCTAATGATGGAGTAACAGGCGTAGGTTATGGTGTTACAAGTAATTATACTAGCGCCCATTTTGATAATAAGGGCGTAGAGAATAATAAGCCGGTGACCGTAGTAGGAGTCACTAAGACCGGCACGGACGCCAATAAATATACTTTTGGTTCTGTATCGGCGGTCACCGCCAACATCACATCCAAAACTATCACTACCACAGGCGTCACAGCCAATAAAGTATACAACGGTAATGATGTAGCCATACCCAATATAGGAGGTGCTTCTCTGGTAGGAGTAGTCAGCGGAGACATCGTTACTCTGAATATGGGAATTGCCCAAGGTACTTTCGATACAAAGAACGTAGGCACCAATAAGACGGTAACAGGCTTATTGCCAGACCTAATAATCAATGGCACCGATTCCGGTAACTATACCTTAACACAACCTGTAATCACTACCGGCGATATCACCAAAGCAGATCTTACAGTCACAGGCATAACCGCGAGTAACAAAGTCTATGACGGCACTACAACAGCAACGCTTAATACTACAGTCGCCGCGTTACAAGGAATATTTGGCACAGATATATTCGATTTGAACAAAGTAGGCGCTGTGGGTACGTTTATCAGTAGCGATGTAGGTACTGCTAAGATTGTAACCGTATCCGGCCTCACTATCTCGGGCGCTGATTCAGGGAACTATGCGTTAATTCAGCCTACCACAGTAGCTAATATTACACCCGTGCCTGTGACGGAGAACAATACCACTATAATTAAAGGCTATGAGAATGTCACTAATCCCGGAGGCCTTATTCCGCCCAGTACCAGCAGTAACACCCAAGCTCCCGACCAGGGCTCTAAAGGCACAGTTATAGATATAGTAAATGGCGATATAATAAATTTAGCAGATCCTACATCAAGCTCTAATAATAACGGACCAGCTTCTGGTAATGCCCAGGCACCGAATCAGGCAGGCGCCAGTGAAGATACGGGTACGCCTCTGAGCGATAAGGTGAATGCAGGAGATGCTACATCGACATCAACGAGCGGTAATACAGCTTCAAATAGCGCTAACAAGCCCCAGACATCTACCGAAGATATCACCGAAACAGAAGAAGTGGCGATGTCCGATGGTCAGGGTGATCTGGTTGGGTCGAATACATTTGATAATACAGCATCCGGGGATGACGGCCAGCCTCCGTCATACGATGGTAAATCTTATAAGAAAAAATACAAGGCCGGCAAATATCGAACCGTCGTAATAGTCATAGAAGGTAGGGTCGCAGTCGCCGGTTACACGGACAAAGGCCCTGATTATGCTAATGCTAAGATACTTGTTGGTGGCGAGAAGGTCGAAAGGATAGGGAGAATAAGCGGTTAGTTGACTTAGCCATATAAGTGTGCGTGTCATTCTGAGGAGGGCTTTATCCCGACGAAGAATCTAACTATTACTTAAGTTTTCATAATTAAAATATAAAAAAGTTATCAGGATCTCTATTGTCACTGTTAGACTTTAATGATATAATAGATTCGAGAGCAGATATTTTTTTGGCCGGTAATAAAGAGGATTTATAAAGTAGTTGGAGGCGGTGGTTAAGATGTTTACCATGACACGTCTTACGCAAATTATGACGGTATTAATATTGGCGTGTGGATTATTTATATCCGTGTGCCGAGGGGAGACTGCCACAGCCTACTCCGGTAGATATGCTACCGATCTGGAGCAGAAACAGATGCTGTTGGAGTCTATAAAAGAAGACGCCAATGTTACCGAAAATGCCGTAAGGCAGGAGAGCGAAAAAGCTAAAACATCGAATTCTCAAGGTGTCAGCTGTCTCGGATTTGATAAGATAGATCTGGCGGAGATAATGCCTCATTCGGAAAAGATCCATGTGGCATTTATAAATATGAATGGTACGTTGTCACCTCGACCAGGCCAAGATTGCCTGTCTCAGTACAAAGACAGATCCCGCGAATAAGCCACCCTCAGTAGTATCCTAAATATGGCTAAAGTTTATTGAATGTAGCGGTGTTTTCTTCGATGCCAAATTTCGAGGCATCATGGAGGGAAGATATATTATCTTTTTCGGATTTTAATAGTTCAATTATAGTGGGGTCTTTAGTTTGAGATAGCGCCTCATCTAAGTACTTAATATCATATTCAGAGTAGTTAGTCATGAATTTCAGCCATCCGCTCAGGACTCCTAATGCATCCCTATTCAGGCCAGTGCCTGATATCAATGCTATCTTAGTCATCTTAAAATATGATTCGATAGTCACGAGAGAATAATTATTTATTTCGAATACCCTCTCCATCATTCTGATGTCGCGTCCCTGCGCTTTTCTGGTGAGTTCCGGGAGGACGTTTCCCATCTTTGCCATTGACGTTCGAACAGCATCTAATTTGCGGATATGCTCCTGGCAGAGTACAGCATGTGCGGAAAATATTTGTAGGGCTAAGATGATGGTAAGACATGGCATTATCTTATTATTATATTTCATGCTAAAATAGTATAACACAGTTCGGATAAAAAACAAATACGAGGCAGAGAAAATCTCGGGAGGCGGAAGTGAAGATAAAGATCTTATTTTGTGTGATGTGCATGATTTTTTTGCCCGCACATAGATCTGAGTGTAATGAAGCCGAGCGCCGCTGTCTCTTCGTATCCGTTATACAGGATCCCCCTGTTCTTTCGAGTCGCGTCGACATAGAAAAACTGATCGATTTTGCGAAGTCCGCCCGTATAAACAAACTATTCGTCCAGATATACTTTTCAGGCCGCGCATGGTTCCCTTCCGATATAGCCGATTCGGCGCCATACAGGAGCTCACTTGAGAGCGTGTCGCATGACCCATTTGCGCTACTCATCGAGAAAGCGCACGCCGCAGGCATAGAGGTGCATGCCTGGATGAATATGCTCAGCCTGGGAGCAAATGGTGAAGCAAAAATATTAAAAAAATATGGCGCCGGCATCCTCACGAGAAATCTTAAGCTTAAGAAGTCATTAAAAGATTATAAGATAGACAGCCAGTTCTTTTTGGAGCCCGGCGATCTGCGCGTCAGAAATTATCTCTCTAAGCTCGTAGGAGAAGTTCTGCGCGCATATCCCGGACTCGACGGAATCCAGTTTGACTACATCCGATACCCCGATAAGGAGCCGTTCTATGGCTATAACAAAATGAATATCGAGCGCTATAAGAGCTCGACCGGCAATAGAAGTATCGATGAGGCCAGTCCGGCATGGAAGGATTGGAAGCGGCGGCAGGTTACAGACGTTTTAGAAATTCTAATAAATAGCTCCCGAGCGATCAGGCCGGATATTAAAATATCTGCAACCGGATGCATGCCATATTCCCGCGCATACCTGGAGGCTTATCAGGATTGGCCGTACTGGATAGCTCGGGGAATGGTGGAATATGTTACGGTAATGAGTTACTCGCCTGATCCGGTGGAATTTAAGCGGACCTTAGCCGGAGCCAGAGAAAAGACGGATGATTTCAAAAGGGTGAATATAGCTATCGGTGCCTATAGACTCGTTGAATCCCCTAAGGTGTTCAAGGAGGAATTCCATATCAGCGAAAGCTCCGGAGCGGGAGGCTTCGCGATCTTTCATTATGGCAGTTTACTCGAGAATCAATTGCTCGTGGAACCGTTAACGGAAAACAGTAAGTAGCTCACTCTCTTGTACCGTTTGGGGAATCCAACCTTTAACGTGTCCCCATTTTTCAGATTAAACCTGTCCCAGTGAGGAGTACGTCTCGCTTTCAGATTCTTCCCTCCGGGTCTACGACCCGTTAGGGTCGGAGACGGTCGGCCGATGGCCTCCCTCAGAATGACGGAAGCTGTATTTCGCAGTAGTCCCATCATAAGCGATGAAAGGGCTTGTATAATACGAAAAATAAGGTACAATATGATAAAATAGCTATTTAACATTTAGGACTATATGCTACGAAAACTTAAACCGATATATGTTCAGCAATTGCTTCAGGAAAAGGGGATGTGGCTTTTCTCGCCATCTGACTTTCAGCGAACCTTTGGCGTGTCTTTATGGGCGACCCAGGGGTTTATTAAAGATCATAGCCATGACCTTTTTCTTAAAGTAAGAAACGGCCTTTATGCCCTGCGCTCAGATCTGCCACAGGAAGAGGCCATTGCAAACCGGCTATACGCGCCAAGCTATATCTCTTTTGAGTATGCCATGTCCAGATATGGCATTATACCTGAGTCTGTTTATGCCGTGACATCCGCGACGACGCGGATTACTCGCGAGTTTATCGTTAATAATAAATCTTTCACGTATTCCCGGATTAAGAAGCAAGCTTATCGCGGTTACAAGATAGAGAAAATAGGGGGCGTGACCGCGCTTATAGCTGAACCGGAAAAAGCCTTTGCGGATTATTTATACTTTGTAGATCTTAAGCGGAAACCCTTAAACGAGCGCCTTGATGTCCGCAAATTAGAAAAAAAGGCCATTATCGAATACGCCAGGCTTTTTGGCAGAGCAAGCCTTGCAAAACTGGTTAAAGAAATTATATGATTGAAAAAAAACAGGTCCTGAAACTCGTTGAACTCTGGCAGACGACCCTTGATAACGTTGTGCGGGAATATTTTCAACAGTTATTCCTGTCGTATCTATATCAGGAGAAAGGTTCCGATAGATTGCTTTTTAAGGGAGGCACGGCTTTACGCATTGTATGGCAGAGCCCACGGTTTTCCGAGGATCTTGATTTTACAGGTATAGGCATTACCATAAAAGAAATTGAAGCTCTGATGGAAGGGGCTCTTACCAGGATAGAGATGGAAGGTATTCAATCTGAAATCATCGAGTCAAAAAGTACCTCGGGCGGATATCTTGCAATATTTGAATTTGGAACAAACGAATATAAAAGCAGGATTCAAGTCGAAATTTCCCTACGAAGCGGCAGGAAAGGGTTAGGAGCAGCTACGCTAGTTCGATCCGATTTGGTTATGCCATATACACTTATCCATCTTAAGGAAGATATTCTTGTTGCTGAAAAGATTTGCGCTTGTCTTACTCGCGGAAAGGCGCGTGATTTTTATGATCTTTATTTTATTCTCCGAAGCCGTATGGCTTTTAAGGATGCGTTTATCCGGGATAAACAATTGAAATCGAAGATTACCGATGCTATCGAATCCAAAAAACTGAACTTCAGAGACGAACTCAAGACATTTCTTCCTATCAGCCAGCATATGGTAATCAAGGGTTTTCCTAAGACGCTATTGACGGAAATCGAACGCAATCTGGCGGGATAGAAATATCACTCCCTTGTACCGTTTGGGGAATCCAACCTTCACCGTGTCCCCTTTTTTCAGATTAAACCTGTCCCAGCCACTGACCGACTACCAACTCATCATAAGCGATGATTTACGATTATTTTTCACGTTGACTTTTGGGGGCGATTATGATAATTTAAGCCCGCATGATAGCTGATAACATTAGATACGTAACAGGAAGAATATCAAAGTGTTGTGAAGGTATTGGCATGCCTGGTGATAAGGTTAAGCTTATCGCAGTTTCAAAGGAAGCCTCGGTCGCCCATATGGAGGAGGCTATAAGCGCCGGCGTTATCGCATTCGGTGAAAACAGGGTGCAAGACGCTATCTTAAAGCATAGGGTGATAGGCGATAGGGCCCAGTGGCATCTGATAGGCCATCTGCAGACGAACAAAACCAGGGATGCCGTTAAGATATTTTCATTGATACATTCAGTAGACAGCCTTAAACTGGTGCAGGAGATAGATAAAGAGGCCTCCAGAATAGGCAAACGCCAAAATATATTGGTGCAGGTTAATGCCTCGGGTGAGAAGTCGAAGTTTGGCATATCGCCGATGGAGCTTATGGGTTTTTTGAAGGAAGCGGTTCTATACAGTAATATCAACATAACCGGCCTCATGACCATAGCGCCGGAAGTAGAGGATGCCGAATCAGTCCGGCCGTATTTTAATGCCTTGCGTGAGCTTCTGGCGAAGACCAAACCTATAGTGGAAGGTATTGCCAATGGCACCGAATATTCGAATCTTTCTATGGGGATGACGAATGATTTCGAAGTCGCTATTAGTGAGGGTTCAAATATGGTGAGAATAGGTAGAGCTATTTTTAGCAAATAGCATATTGAGTATAGAGATACAAAATAAGGATGGAGCTATGATTAATAAGAAGATTGGCATAATAGGATGCGGGAACATGGGCGAGGCCATCTTCAGCCGACTTGCTCAAGTGGTGGAGAAGAGCACATCTCTGATGGTCAGCGAAATGAACACGGCCAGGCGGGATGAGCTTATGGGTAAGTATAGGATCATAGTCGAGATCGATAACAATCTGGTCGTCAAGTACTCCGATGTCATAATCCTTGCCGTAAAGCCTAAGGATATTGATGGCGTCCTGAAGCAGGAGATATGCTGTGGGGTATCGCCCAAGAAGCTTTTAATATCTATCGCCGCCGGGATAACTATTAAGCATATCGAGAAGATAGTAGGTAAGGACGTACCCGTAATAAGGGTAATGCCTAATATGCCCGCGATTATAGGAGAGGCGATATCGACTATCAGCTCCGGGACATCTGTTAAAAAAGAGCATATGGATATCGCCCGCGAGATATTTTCGATGGTCGGCGAAGTGATCGAGATAGATGAGAAGTCTGTTGATGCCGTTACCGCGATAAGTGGAAGCGGCCCGGCATACTTTTATTATTTAATCGAGGCGCTCATAGATGCGGCTGGGAAGCTAAAGATAGAGCGTAAGACCGCCGAAAGGTTAGTGATAAAGACTGCTGTTGGCAGTATTAAGCTTCTGGATGCACTGAAAGAAGGTCCCGATGCGCTCAGGCGCAGGATCACCTCTAAGGGCGGGACCACGGATGCGGCGGTGAAGATATTTGACAGGAAAAAGTTTAAAAATATCGTACAGGACGCCACAGCTGCAGCTTGCAGGCGCTCGAAAGAGCTTTCGAAGGGATAGACTATGTTTGTTCTTGGTAATTTAGTATACGCGTTGGCCACAATATTGGATTATCTACTTACTATATTGAACTGGTTAATAATAATCAGGGCTTTACTTAGCTGGGTGAATCCCGACCCCTATAATGCGCTCGTCCAGTTTTTATATAAGACCACGGAACCGATTCTCACGCCGTTCAGACGCATAATGCCGGCATATGCGATGGGTGTCGACTTCTCGCCGATATTTGTGCTTATAGCCATATGGTTCACTAAACTATTTCTGGTCAGGACGCTATTCGGCATTGCCGCAAGAATAGTATAAGATAAATAAAATTTGGGAGATGCTATGAGAGGTAAGATAGGCATAATCGGCGGTAGTGGTCTATATAAAATGGAGAAGATAAAGTCTCCTAAGAGCTTGAAGGTCAGGACACCTTTTGGTGATCCGTCTGATGATTACGTGACGGGGTCTCTCGACGGTGTAGATGTGGTATTTCTCACCAGACATGGCAAGGGCCACAGGATATCTCCGAGCGAGGTAAATTATTGCGCGAACATCTATGGTATGAAGAAGCTGGGTGTAGACAGAATAATATCCGTCTCCGCGTGCGGCAGTCTTAAAAAAGAGTTAAAACCTCTCGACATAGTGATACCGGACCAGTTCGTTGACAGGACGAGCCAGGCTCGCCGCATGACATTTTTTAGAGATGGTATAGTGGCGCATGTACAGTTTGCAGACCCTATCTGCCCTGACCTCGCTAAGGCGCTGTATGACGCCGGCAAGAAAACAGGCCGGACGATACATATGGGCGGTACGTACCTAAATATGGAAGGTCCGCAGTTTTCTACCAGAGCTGAATCTAATCTGTACCGGTCGTGGGGTATGGACATCATAGGAATGACCAATATTGGAGAGGCGCGTCTTGCCCGCGAGGCGGAGATCTGTTACGCGACCCTTGCCTGCATAACCGATTATGACTGCTGGTATCAGTCGGAGGAGCAGGTTTCGCTCGAGATGATAATAGGAAATTTATTGAAGAATATCGAGACCTCTAAGGCGATCTTGACCGAAGCGCTTCCTAAATTGCCCGGCCATAGGGGATGCGTCTGTTCGTCGGCTTTGAAGGATGCCATAGTAACCGACCCTAACGTTATACCCGCCGATACAAAGAAAAAGTTGAAATTAATAATGGGAAAGTATGTAAAATAATATGGAATACAAAAATACACTAAATCTGCCTAAGACTGAATTCCCGATGAAGGCCGACCTTCCTAATCGCGAACCGAAGCGGCTTAAAGAGTGGGAAGACAAAGACCTCGCAGGCGCGATCAGGTCTAAGTATAAAGGTAAGCCAAAGTTTATCCTGCATGATGGTCCGCCGTATGCAAATGGCTCGATCCACATGGGTCATGCGCTCAACAAGATACTTAAGGATATCGTCATAAGATATAAGACGATGCGTGGTTTCGATTCACCGTATGTTCCTGGCTGGGATTGCCATGGCCTTCCCGTAGAGCATCAATTATTTAAAGAGCTAAAGCTGACTAAGTATGACATTGACCAGGTCCAGTTCAGAAAGAAGGCGCATGACTATGCGATGAAGTATGTTGACATACAGCGCGCGGAGTTTAAAAGGCTCGGGATCATGGGGCTTTGGGATAAACCTTATATAACTATGGCGACGAACTATGAAGCTGAGATCGTCAGGTCATTCGGCAGGCTGGTCGAGAAAGGGTATATCTACAAAGGCCTTAAGCCTGTTAACTGGTGCGCGACGTGCGAGACAGCCTTAGCCGAGGCAGAGGTGGAATACGAAGATAAGTCTTCGCCGTCCATATATGTGATGTTTGAATCTCTTCACAATGATTTGCCGGGATCTTTCCTTATTTGGACGACGACGCCATGGACGCTCGTGGCTAACGTGGCGATAGCGGTTCACCCCGATTTCGAATATGTTCTGGCAGAGGTTTGTGACGGCGAGTTTAAAGGTGAAAAATTAATAATGGCAAAGGATCGCCTGTCTTCAGTAATGGCAGAAGCGCTTATAAGAGAGTATAAGATATTGAGAACGTTTAAGGGCCGAGAACTCGAAGGCATGGAGGCCCGCCATCCGTTCATAGACAGAAAATCTAAGGTTGTCCTCGCGACATACGTTACCACCGAAGATGGAACGGGATGTGTACACACAGCTCCCGGTCACGGGCAAGATGATTATCATACCGGCAGGCGATATAGCCTCCCTACGATAATGCCCGTCGACGGAAGGGGTAAGTTTGATAAGACCTCAGGTGAATACGCCGGAATGAAGGTGCATGATGCCAATAAGCCTATAATCGAGAAGTTGGCCCTCTTAAGAAAACTTGTAAAAGCGGGCGAGATCAGGCATTCATATCCGCATTGCTGGCGATGTAAAAAACCGATAATTTTCAGGGCCACCGAACAGTATTTCATGAGGATCGACCACGACGGCCTCAGGGAGAGACTGCTCGACGCTATCACATCTAAAGTCAAGTGGATACCCGAAACCGGCGTCTCCCGCATATCCTCAATGGTAAAGAACAGACCCGACTGGTGCCTGTCCAGACAGCGATATTGGGGAGTGCCGATAATCGCGTTCTATTGCAAAAGTTGTAATGAAGTCCTCCTCGATCCTAAGGTCATAGAACACGTGGCCGGATTGGTAGATAAGGATGGCGCCGACGTCTGGTTCCAGAAGAAAGAATCGGAGCTTCTGCCGAATGGCACAAAATGCGGTAAGTGCGGCTCTGCGGAATTTAAGAAAGAGACGGATATCCTCGACGTATGGTTTGATTCGGGTGTCAGCCATCAAGTCGTGTTGAAGAACAATAATGATATGGACTACCCGTGCGAGCTCTACCTCGAAGGGTCGGACCAGCACAGAGGATGGTTCCAGGCCGCGATTATAACGGGTATGGGCATCGATGGCTTTTCGCCGTATAAGAACGTGCTCACTCACGGGTTTGTTGTAGACGGTGAAGGTAAGAAGATGTCTAAATCTCTCGGAAATGTTATAACACCGGAACAGGTCATGAAGAAGTACGGTGCCGATATCCTGAGGTTGTGGGTATCATCGAGCGATTACTCGGAAGACATAAGATTGTCGGACGAGATATTGACCCGCCTGGCCGACGCGTATAGAAAGATCAGGAATACCTATAAATATCTTTTAAGCAATCTCTATGATTTCGATCCTGCGGTGAATACTGTTCCGTATGAAAATATGCTCGAGACAGATAAGTGGATACTTTCGAGGCTTTCGGCGGTCATTAAATCTTCCGAGGGACATTACGATTCCTATTCTTTTCACAAAGTCTACAGGGATGTTTATGGCTTCTGCGTATATGAAGTATCGTCGGTCTACCTGGACATATTGAAGGATAGGATGTATACTTTCAAAGCCGATTCTCTCGAGCGAAGAAGCGGGCAGACAGCGATGTTCGAGATATTGTCTGCTCTATTGCGGGTTATGGCGCCGATACTCTCGATGACGACAGATGAGGTATGGGGATATCTTAGTTTCAGGGGTAAGAGTGAATCGATACATCTCGAGGCATGGCCAAATGATAATTTTGCCAAATGGCACAATGAATCGTTGGATCAAAAATGGGCCAAACTGATAGCTATTAGGGAGGCGGTACTTAAGAAGTTGGAGGAGAAGAGATCGATTAGCCAGATAGGCTCCGGCTTGGAGGCTTGCGTGGTGCTGGCAAGTCGGGATGCAGATTGTATGAAGTTGCTGGTTGACAATAAAGAGATTCTGAGATATCTTTTCATAGTATCGAGGGTCGAGCTTAAAGATTCTCCCAGAGATGAGGCGGACATTGATAAGGCAGTAAGCGTAGCCATATATATCGAGAAGGCCGGCGGTGAGAAATGTCAGAGGTGCTGGAATTATAGCGAAAAGGTTGGGGAAGATAAGATCCATCCGACGCTTTGTGAAAGATGTGTAAAAGCTATTTAATCCAACGAAAGGAATAGTCATGGCAAAGTCTGAAGTTAAAGCAAAGGCGAAATCTATAGTTAAGGCGAAAAAACCGGTAAAGGCAAAAACGATTAAGGTATGTAAGCTACCGAAAACCGAATTACTGAAATATAAAACTCTGCTTATAAAGAAGAGAGAGCAGGTAGGCGGGGATCTGTCGCATATAGCCGGGAATACTCTAAATAAGTCTGCCAGAGAGGCATCCGGCGATCTGTCAGGATACTCATTTCATATGGCCGATCAGGCGACCGACGACTATGATAGAGATTTTTCTTTAGAGAGGGCTACGGCAGAACAGAAAGAACTTTACTTTATCGATGAGGCATTAAAACGCATCAGTGACGGGACGTACGGCTCATGTCTTTCTTGTAGCGGACCTATAGCAAAGAAACGCTTGACCGCTATGCCGCATAGCGAATATTGTATAGAGTGTCAGACCAAAACAGAGCATAAATGACACGTTGGCTTCGGCCCGGAATATATTTTATTGCGGCGCTGATTTTTATAGCGGACAGGCTTACAAAATATTTTATTCTCAGTAGTATGGATCTTGGCCGTTCTATAAAGATCATCCCTGAAATATTCCATATAACACTCGTCTTTAATAAAGGTTCGGCCTTCGGCCTTCTTCAAAACTGCTCCATATTCTTCATAACCTTTTCATTTGTGGCGATTGCGCTGATAATTTTGATTATTTCGAGCTCGCGTAATATCAATTTGGCCCAGGCGACGGCACTCGCTTTTATAATGGGCGGCGCTGCCGGCAATTTGGTCGACAGGCTGAAGTTCGGTTACGTTATAGATTTTCTGGATTTTCGTATATGGCCGGTATTCAATATAGCAGACTCAGCGATAACCATAGGCGTCGCGATCGCGGCGCTGGGTTTTATCATTAAAAGATCCGAATAGGATATGCACCCAATCCTCATAAAATTTGGTCCGATAACCATTTATTCATATGGCTTCATGGTGGCTTTAGGGTTCAGCGTTTCGGCCCTCCTATTGTACAATCGCGCCCCGAAATTCAATATGAACAGAAATCTTATGATAGATTATCTCATCGCTATACTTGTCGCTGGTATTATCGGAGCCAGGATTTTGTATGTGTTGTTGAACCTTAGCTATTATCATGCCAACCCTGTCGAAATACTTAATCTGGCTAAGGGTGGGCTAGTTTGGTATGGCGGGTTCGGCGCGGCTTTATTAGCTACGATTTGGTTCACCAAGGTAAAGAAGATGGATTTTTGGCTGGCCGCAGATCTAATGTCGCCGTACTTGGCCCTGGGCCAGGCCTTCGGCAGGATAGGCTGTTATCTGAACGGTTGTTGTTACGGGATAGAGGCACCTCAAAATTTTATATTCGGCGAGCGCCATCCGACTCAAATCTATTCGGCGATACTATTAATAATAATAGCCATCGTGCTGATCAAATGGCAGGACAGAAGGCGTTTCGCAGGAGAAGTATTTCTGGGTTATTGTATGCTCTATTCCTGTAAGCGTTTCCTGATCGAGTTCATTCGCGGGGACAATCCTAAAATATTCATAGGATTAACTATTTCACAATTGATAAGCATTGCAGCGCTATTTACAGCGCTCATAATATTTAAAATAAGGATAGATAAATGGAAGAACACTTCAGCAGGTTAGAAGCCGCCGTAGAAGATAAAGGTAAAAGACTGGATAAATTTGTCACCGAAAAGATGGGCCAGGCGCATTCGCGGGCATTCTTACAAAGACTTATAAAGGATGGCCATATCTTGGTCGACGGTGTGGCGCGGAAGAGCCATTACGATCTTAAAGCCGGAGAATATGTAGAGATACATATGCCGCCGCCGAAGGCGTACTATCTGCCGGCGGAGAAGATACCGTTAAATATAGTCTATGAAGACGATGAGCTATTGGTGGTGAATAAAACTCCGGATATCGCAGTGCACCCCGCACCCGGTAACTATACCGGCACTCTGGTCAACGCGCTTTTGGCGCACTGTAAAAAATTATCGGGAATAGGGGGAGTGAGTAAGCCGGGCATAGTTCACAGGCTGGACAAAGGTACATCCGGACTATTGGTTGTGGCCAAGACGGACCTAGCCCATAATTTTCTCGCCAAACAATTTAAAGACAAGACCGCAAAGAGAGTATATATAGCTGTTGTCAATGGCGTGGTGCAGTTTGATAATGGTATAGTCGATGCCCCGATCGCGCGCGATAAGCGCGATCGCATGAAGATGATTATAGATTTTGAGTCTGAGAAGTCCAGGGAAGCGACTACGAATTATCATGTAGTAAAGCGTTTTAAGGACGCTACGATAGTAGAGCTAACTCTCGGCACAGGACGGACGCACCAGGTGAGGCTGCACATGGCTTATATTGGGCATCCGGTTATGGGGGATGTTAAATATGGGACTAAGTCCGGCCTCGACCGCCCGATGCTCCATGCAAAGGTTATAGGTTTTATTCATCCTACCAAGAATAAATTTATGGAATTTTCAAGTGATCTGCCTAAGGATATGAAGAAGGTCATAAGGGTGAAAGAGCGTGAGATGAAGGGTAGAGAATGAAGATATTTAGGGTCGAGCCCGCTTCTAAATTATTCGGTGAAATACGGATGTCGGGAGATAAGTCTATATCCCATCGGGCTATTATGTGCGGCGCAATCGCTAAGGGTAAGACGGTGGCTGAAGATATTCTTGACTGCGACGATTGTAATTTCACTATGAATGCATTTAGAGAGATGGGCGTTAGATTTGAACGTGACGGCCGTTTTACCATCATCCATGGCGTAGGATTAAATGGCTTGAGTAATCCCGATAAACCGATATACGTAGGTAATTCGGGAACGAGTATGAGGGTCCTCGCCGGAATACTCGCCGGCCAGGAATTTGCCTCGATGTTAACCGGGGACAAGGGATTATGTAATAGGCCCATGAGTAGAATTATAGAGCCGCTTAAAATGATGGGCGCCTGTGTGCATGCTAAAGCAGATGGCACGCCGCCTCTGGAGATAAAACCTGCCAAATTAAAATCTATCGAGTACAAACTGCCTGTTCCCAGCGCCCAGGTCAAAAGCTCGATATTATTCGCGGGATTATACGCTAAAGGAGCTACTGCCGTAGAAGAAAAATTAAAGTCTAGGGATCATACTGAGAGAATGATGAAACACTTCGGCGCGGATATAAAAGTCGATAATTTAAAAGTGCTGATAAGCGGTGGTTGTGAAATGAAGGGCGTAGATATCATGATTCCTGGCGACATTTCCAGTGCGAGCTTCTTTGCCGCCGGCGCCATTCTGTTGAAAAATTCTAATATCAGGATTAACGGCGTGAGCGTCAACCCTTCCAGGGCAGGTATGCTGGATATATTGTTACGGATGGGCGCAAGGTGTAGAGTTGTTAACAGGATAGACGCGTTCGAACCTTACGGTGACATCGAAGTCGAATCCGGACCTATAGAAGGCATCGTTATAAATGAGAGCGATATTCCGGGTATAATTGATGAGCTTCCGATAATTTTTGTGCTGGCGTCGCTGGCTGGAGGTAAGACGATAATTAAGGGTGCGGAGGAGCTGAGGGTCAAAGAAACGGACAGGATAACATCGATGAGGGAGAATCTTAACAGTATGGGCGGTAAGGTATACGTGTCGGGTGCCGACATCGTTATCGATGGAGTGGAGAAGCTGAAGGGCGCCGACATAAAAAGTTTCGGTGACCATAGGACCGTTATGGCCATGACTATGGCTGCGCTTACCGCCGAGGGCGCGAGCTCCATAGATGACGTTGAGTGTGTAAGTAAATCATTTCCGGGATTTTTTAATCTATTGGATACGATAAAATGCTAGGCATGGTGGATATAAGCGTATTCAGGTTTATAAATAAGGCTATGGCTAATCCGGTTTTTGATAAGTTGATGCCTATCCTGACCAGGCTGGGTACAGGAGAGATTATCTTATATGTAGCGATTATAATAATCATATTCGCAAGGAGAGAGAGGAAGTTCTCGGGGGTACTCTTGCTCGCGGGTCTTACCGTGACATATTATGTTGTGGATAATATGAAGAATGCATTTGCCGTTCCAAGGCCTTTTATTTCGCTCGCCGACGTGCGAATGTTAGTTACTAAGGCTTCAGGATACTCGTTCCCGTCCGGCCATTCGGTTACCGCTTTCATGGCCGCGGCGATAGCTTCGAGATGCTTTAGATCCGGTGCGGCGATATGGATGGCCTTAGCCGTTATTGTGGCATTTTCGAGGGTATATATAGGGGTGCATTACCCTTCCGACGTAATATTCGGCGCACTGATAGGATTAATCATCGGATATGCCATAATTAAAGTTTCTGATAATTTCAGGCAACAGTACAATTGATTATATTTGACATAGGATGATTTTTTTGTTAACATCGCTGACAAGGAGAGAGTATGAAATTAAAGTCTATGTGGAGCGCGATAGTCAAAGTTTATGATGAGACTCTCGGCTTATTCGCTAATGATATGGGTATCGATCTTGGCACCGCGAATACGCTTGTCTATCTGAAGAATCAGGGAATTGTACTCTGCGAGCCATCGGTTGTAGCTGTTCAGACCGGCACATCGAACGTCCTGGCGGTCGGGGAAGAGGCTAAGCGTATGCTCGGCAGGACCCCCGGCAACATAGTGGCCATCAGACCGATGAGGCATGGCGTTATCACAGATTTTGAAATCTCCGAGGCGATGTTGAGATATTTCATTAAGAAAGTCAACAAATCCAGGCCGCTTGGCAGGCCCCGCATAGTCATAGCAATCCCCTCAGGTATAACGGAGGTTGAAAGACGCGCCGTTAAAGACTCCGCTCTGCATGCCGGGGCAAGAGAAGTATTCACGATAGAAGAGCCTATGGCCGCGGCAATAGGTGTAGGACTGCCAACGCAGGAACCCTCAGGAAATATGATCATAGATATCGGCGGAGGCACCACTGAGATGGCTGTTATATCTCTGGGTGGGGTCGTCTTCTCAAAATCGGTCAGAGTGGGCGGCGATGAGCTCGATGAAGCCATAATTAATTATATAAAGAAGAATTACAATCTTATGATAGGCGAGCGCACTGCCGAAGAAATTAAGATGAAGATTGGCTCGGTATATCCGCTCGAGGAAGAGCTAAAGATGGATGTGAAGGGGCGCGACCTGGTCGCGGGATTACCAAAGACCGTAACGATCGCGAGCGAAGAGATAAGAGAGGCCATGGCGGAGCCGATAGCGCAGATACTGGAAGCTGTCAGGATAACATTGGAGAGGACTCCTCCGGAAATCTCGTCCGACCTGATCGATAAAGGTATAGTGTTGGCCGGCGGAGGATCGCTCCTACGTGGGATCGACAGGCTTATATCGGAAGAGACGGGTTTGCCCGTGCATCTGGCGGAAGATCCGATGACGGCAGTGGCATTAGGCACCGGCAAAGTCCTGAGCGAGATGAAATACCTGAAGATGCTTACCTCCTCTCCAAGGATTGAGCGATAGATGTGTCCAAGCAGAAGAACGTAGTATTAAAACTTCTCATAGTAGCCGCATTTCTGGTATTACTCATAGCAAACTCCAGTACCATAATCAGTCCTATCAGGACTAAGCTTATAGACGTGATGTCTATTCCGCTTAAGACCCTGCATGGTCTCTGTGAAATATCCGGTCGTATTATTCCGTTCTCATCTCTAAAGGAAGAGAATAAGATTCTTCGCGCCAGGATCGATCTTTTAAACAGGCAGTTGGAAGAGTCTAAAATGCTTACCGCCGAGAACCAGCGCCTTAAAGATATTCTGGGCTTCAAAAATGCCGCTGCGTATTCTACGATACCTGCCGAAGTAATAGGGAGAGATCCGTCTAATTGGTCCAATTCGCTCATTATAGATAAGGGGGCGTTGCAGGGAATTAAGCAAAATAAGGCAGTTATATCGATGCGAGGGTTGGTGGGAAGGGTTCTCGAATTGGGACGGTATTCCGGCAAAATATTATTGATAACGGATCCTAATTCTAAAGTCAGCTCTGTCATACAGCGTAACCGTCAGGGCGGCATACTTGTTGGCCGACCGGATGGAAAGTGCAAAATGATATATATCGCGCTGGATTCGGACGTTACCAGGGGTGATAGAGTGATCACTGCGGGCTTCGGTAGTGTATTCCCCAGAGGCATATTAATAGGCGAGGTAGAGGATGTAGGTAAGGATCCCGGACTTTTATATAAGTATGCGATAGTTCGTCCCTCCCAGGATATGACTAAGCTCGAAGAGGTATTGTGCATAAAATAAACAGGCTTCAAATGTATTTTATCCTGGTGATTACCCTCGTAATACACTTAACTGTTCTCGACCATATCAGGATATTCGGCTCGAAACCCGACCTGATGCTGATACCGGTTATATTCTTCGGGCTATTCCTCGGAAGGGGAATTGGCCTGGAGGCAGGCTTCGCGGCCGGACTTGCCAAAGACCTCTTTGCGATAGACTTCTTCGGGATAAACGCATCGATATTTGCGCTTATTGGATATTTGGCCGGAGTTCTCGGGGCAATGTTATCCAGAGAATCAAAAAAGACACAATCGTTATTGGCCATATTATTTACGATCATGTCCATGATACTTCACTTTATTCTGGTATCTGTATTTCTTAATAGGATAAATGTGAATTTCGGCGAGTATTTAGCATCGTCCATCATTCCTACGGCTGTCTATACGGCAATTCTCTCGATACCAATATTTGCAAAGCTGCAGGATCTCTTCAATATAAGGAGTTCGGAGGAATATTTCTGAGATGAGAGATCGTATTTTAATAATTGCGCTATCCATCCTTTTTGCTCTAATCGTGACGGGCCTTTTCTATAATCAGATACTGCGATACAGTTATTACTCCAAGATGTCCCGTAATAATTCTATACGCGTTCTGCCGATAGGCGGATCTCGCGGCACGATCTACGACAGAAACGAAAAACCTCTGGTAACCAGCAGGTTATCATTCGACGCAGTGATCAGTTATCAGGAAATAGGAGACCGTAGAAGGCTTGCCGAGCTCTTAAGTAATGTGCTGGGCATGACCGGAGAGCAGATCATGAACGCATTCGAGAAGGCCGGCAGACGACCTTTCGCCGGCGTTATAATAGCCGAGGACATACCTAAGGATAAAGCTCTTGCGTTAGAAGAGGCGAGTTTCGATACGAGCGGACTCGATATAGAGACTAAAGCCAAGCGTAACTATATATATAAGCATTTCGGATGCCATATATTTGGATATCTAAGCGAGGTCACCGAAGCTGAGCTTGATTCGCTGAAGGACGATGGCTATAGGATGCATGACATGATCGGCAGATCAGGTCTCGAGAAATATTACGAAGGCTCTTTGAAGGGGGTGGACGGGGGGACGCAGATAGAGGTGGATAATCGCGGCCATCAGACGAGGGTCTTAGGTATGAAGGAGCCTGAAAGCGGACAGGATTTATACCTCACCATAGATATACGTCTGCAGATTGTCAGTGATAAGCTTTTAGGGGATCATAAGGGCGCTGTCGTTGTAATGGACCCTCGTAACGGAGAGATATTGGCCCTGTCGAGCCATCCCACATTTGATCCAAACATCTTCGTAGAGCATAACACCTCGAGCCAGAGGATGGAGCTTCTGACGGATAATAAGGGCAGGCCGATGTCGAATAAAGCGATCTCGAGCACCTATCCCCCCGGTTCCGTGTTTAAGATAGTCACCGCTTCCGCGGCTCTTGAAGAGAAAAAGATCACTCATAACACAAGGTTCTTCTGTTCGGGTGTATATAAACTGGGTAGCGCCGGATTTCATTGCTGGAAAGATAGCGGGCATGGGGCGCAGAATGTGGTAGAAGGCCTGATGAATTCCTGTAATGTATTTTTCTACAATATCGGAAGGGCATTAGGCGTAGACAGGCTCGAGACATTTACAAAGCTTTTCGGTTATGGCAAGCCCACCGATATAGATCTTACCGATGAAGTGGGCGGTACCGCCCCGGGTAAGGATTGGAAGGTCGCCCATAAAAAAGGCATCTGGTATGAAGGCGAAACCTTAAATTACGCCATCGGCCAGGGATATCTATCCGTGACGCCGATACAGGTGCTTAGGATGACGGCGGTTATGGCTAATAACGGTAACCTTGTGCATCCCCACGTAGTAAAGAAGATCGGTTCCAATGAATTGCAGAATCAGAAGCCGAAGGACTTAGGGTTAAGGGATGATACTTTGCGCGAGGTGAGAACCGGAATGTTCGAGGCGGTGAATAATGATTCCGGCACCGCGAAGCGTACCAAACTATCGGGTACAATAGTCGCGGGCAAGACCGGAACTGCGCAAAATCCGCACGGTAGAACACATGCATGGTTCTGCGGATTTGCTCCATTCAGCGATCCTAAGATATGCGTGGTGGTATTTCTGGAGCATGGCGGCAAGGGCGGCGTGGAGCCGGCGGCTATCGCGCGTGGAATATTTGAGGAAGCTAAAAATTTGGGATATATATGATGATTGACAGAAGAATGTATAAAGATTTCGATGTCATGCTCGCGACGATGGCCCTGGTTATATTCATACTGGGGCTATTAACCATCTGGAGCTCGACGCAGGCTAAGGGCCTGCCATTCGCGCAGAGCTATGTATTGAAACAGCTTATGTGGTTTGGTGTGGGCATGATATTTTTCATTATCGTGATTAAAGTCTCTTACCATAAGTTCCTCGATATGGCTTACATTATATATGCGGTCAATGTCTTGTTGCTGGTATTTGTCCTGATCATGGGCCATGCCAGGCTTGGGGCTCAGAGATGGTTTTCTATAGCCGGCTTTGCGTTTCAGCCGTCAGAATTTATGAAGATAAGCCTCATATTGGCGCTTTCTGCGTACGTAGGACAAAAGAAGGGCTCCATGGAGTCACTCGAGAATCTTATAGTACCGACAGCGTTATTGGTTATACCGTTTGTGCTCGTCCTTCTACAGCCGGATCTTGGGACGGCGCTTCTCTTGGTGCCGATATTCTTCGCCATACTTCTGGTGGGAGGGGCCAAACTGAAATATCTTACACGAATGATATTGCTCGGAATCGCGTTCATGCCTGTATTTTGGCATTTATTGCGCGGCTATCAGAAGCAGAGGCTTATGGTATTTATAAATCCAAATGTAGATCCGCTTGGAGCGGGATATACAATAATTCAATCGAAGATAGCCATCGGGTCCGGAGGGCTTATCGGTAAGGGCTGGCTTAATGGAACGCAGAACCAGCTAAACTTTATCCCTGAGAGGCATACCGACTTTATATTTTCAGTTATAGGAGAAGAGTGGGGGTTTCTCGGAGCTATAGTTCTCGTCTTATTGTACTTATTGATAATATATCGCGCATTCGATATAGGTAATCTTACCAGCGATAGATATGGAAAATGTATGGCTACCGGGATAGCTGTGTTATTGAGCCTTCAGGTTGTCATTAACATAGGAATGACGATAGGGCTGATGCCGGTGGTGGGGATACCGCTTCCGCTTGTCAGTTACGGCGGATCGAGCCTGCTTGCTACGATAATAGCGATAGGGTTATTGCTTAATATTGGTATGCGGCGTTCGACGTTTTAGACTTGCGTAGATACAAAAATGACCTTCTAAACGCCGAAGGTCTTTTTGTAGGTGATAGGCCTGAATTGCTTTCGCTATCGTGCCATCTCCTCCATTATCTCTACCTGAAGTATGCCACAGGATTAGTATAAATACAAGGGTGCGAAGAAAATATTATGTTTAGAAAAATAGTTAGAATTCTTAGCTGGTTTTTAATGGGATATATAATTATACAGGCGGTAAATGAGCTAATGAAAGGTATGGCCAAATAATCAAATTATGAAGTTATCAGAATTTGAATACATATTACCGAAAGAGCTGATCGCGCAATATCCTTCGAGACAGAGGGACATGTGCAGGCTCATGGTCATGGATCGCGGGTCTCGGACCATTGAGCATAAAGCGTTTTCCGATATTATAGAATATTTTAAAGATGGGGATTGCCTGGTATTAAATAATACAAAGGTTATTCCAGCCAGGCTCTTTGCCAGGCGCAAGACGCTCGGCAAAGTAGAGATTTTTTTGATAGAGAAGAAGTTTCCGGTATCTGAGGCGCTACTCCGGCCCTCGGTTCGTGTTAAGGAGGGCGAGACGATTACCCTGGAGTCGGGTGATGAAGTTCAGGTGCTCGGTCGCGGCGAAGTCGGCAGATTCGTTAAATTTAATAGGCCAATCGATGATATTCTGAACCAGGTTGGGCACATACCACTGCCTCCTTACATTGCGCGAAGGGATGAGGTCAATGATAAGAGCGACTATCAGACCGTATACGGCGTGAAAGACGGTGCGACGGCGAGTCCTACCGCGGGACTACACTTCACATCCGAAATCCTGGATAAAATTAGAGCAAAGGGTGTCAGTATAGTTTACGTTACACTCCACACGAACTATGGAACTTTTAGCCCGATCAAATGCGAAGAGATAGAAGGCCACAGGATGCATAAAGAGTATTATGAGCTACCACAGGAGACCGTGGACGCTGTGTGCAGGACGAAAGAGCGGGGTGGGGTGGTATTTGCAGTGGGGACTACGGCAAATCGTGTGCTGGAGCACTGCGCGGATGACTTTAGGGCGTCGAGCGGATGGACGAGCCTCTTCATATGCCCGGGGTATAAGTTCAGAGTGACTGATCATCTGATCACTAACTTTCATCTACCGAAGTCGACCCTTATAATTTTGGCCTCGGCTTTTGCGGGGAAAGAGTTTATAATGGATGCGTACCGCGAGGCGATCATCCGGAAGTATCGTTTTTTCAGTTACGGGGACGCTACGCTGATACTGTGAGGAGAGAGCATGTTCAAACTATTACACAAAGATAAGAGTTCGAAGGCACGGCTGGGGAGGCTCGAGACCGCGCATGGGGTTGTCGAGACGCCCGTATTTATGCCGGTTGGAACTCAGGGCACCGTTAAGGCGCTATCGAATGCCGACCTGAAAGATACGGGCGCTGAGATCATTCTGGGTAACGCTTATCATCTGTACCTGCGCCCCGGGCTCGATATAATAAAGAAGGCAGGAGGCCTGCACAGGTTCATGGGTTGGGATAAGCCGATCTTGACGGATAGCGGAGGTTATCAGGTATTCAGCCTTGCGACCCTGCGTAAACTTACCGATAATGGCGCTGAATTCTCATCTCATATTGACGGCTCGAAGCACGTTCTTACCCCTGAAAGAGTCATAGAGATTCAGCAAACCCTCGGTAGTGATATTATGATGATGTTTGATGAGTGTGTTCATTATCCGGCGGCAAAGGATTACGTCGAGCAATCTCTCGAACTTACCACGAGATGGGCGCGGCGTTCGCGCGAATATTTCGATAAGTCAGATTCAAAGTCAGGTCAGCTTCTTTTTGGAATCGTTCAGGGGAGCACCTATCTGGACTTACGCAAGAAAGCTGTCGATGAGCTTATAAAGATAGGCTTCGATGGCTATGCCGTGGGAGGGGTCAGCGTGGGCGAGCCTCGTGATCTGTTGTACGAGATCGCGGAATATACGGCCGCATTACTACCGGAAGATAAACCTCGGTATCTGATGGGTGTAGGCATGCCTCAGGACATATTAGAAGCCATATCGTGCGGCCTCGATATGTTCGACTGCGTGGTCCCCACCCGAAATGGCCGTAATGGACAGGCATTTACATTCTCAGGAGATATTCAATTAAGAAACGCCGCGTATAAGGAAGATTTTCGGCCTATTGACGACAGATGCGATTGTTTTGCTTGCAAAAACCATACCAGAAGCTATATAAGGCATTTATTTAATACGGAAGAGATTCTAGGTTTGCGCCTTGTTTCATTGCATAATATACATTTTTATGTTAGACTTATCGAATTGTCGCGTAAGGCTATAGCGGATGACCGCTTCGCTTCGTTTAAAAACGAGTTCATGGTTAATTACAATAAGGAGAAATAAAGATGAACCCAGTACAGTCACAATTAATGGCGATTATTTTAATTTTTATCGTATTTTATTTTCTTTTGATACGTCCACAGAAAAAACAGCAGGATATTCACAAAAAGATGATCGCCGGACTTAAGAAGAACGATGAGATTATAACGGCCGGTGGAATTCATGGCGTAATCGCTAACGTAAAAGATGTCACTGTTACGTTGAAGGTGGACGATAACGTTAAGGTAGAGATCCAGAAATCTAGCATCGCTTCCATAAAGAAGCAGGCGTCCGAATAGCATATCAGTTATAGAAGTTCTTACTTTTATTAACAGGGGAGAAGGACAATGAACAAAAGTCTTCAATGGAAATTGCTGGGAATAATTGCCATCGTCATCGCGTGTTTATGGATTATTTGGCCGCCGTTTACAACCAAAGATAAAAACGGTCAGATCATTCAAAAGGGCAAGATAAACCTGGGACTAGATCTTCAGGGTGGCATGCATATTCTGTTGAAGGTAGATACCGCAAAACTTCCCATTGATGCCAGAAAAGATGCTGTAGATAGGGCCATAGAAGTAATACGAAACAGGGTCGACCAGTTCGGTGTGGGTGAAATGACCATACAGAGGACGGGTAAGGATAACATAATTGTCCAATTACCCGGAGTTACCGATAGGGAGCGCGCACTCGATATCATAGGTAAGACCGCTCATCTGGAGTTTAAGCTTGTATCCGATAACGTGGAAGGTTTGAAAAAGGCGCTGGCTAAAGAGAATGCGGCTCTGCTCGGAGCGGCGAAAGAAGCTGAAGCTAAAGAAGTGACGAAAGCCCCGGATACTACGAAAGAGACGGCCTCAACGGTAAAAGATACTACCCAAGCCCCGGCCCAAACAGCATCAAAGGAGGCCGTTCCCGCTAAAGAGACGGCTGTCGAGCCCGAGGGCGAACTTCTCCCCGGCTATGAATTAAAATACCTCGAGGGTGAGAGAGGCGGACGCGAGCCCATGCTTGTGGCTAAAGAAGCCAGCATGACCGGCGATCTGCTGGTAAATGCAAAGACCGAGTTCAGCTCCCGAGGATTTGGCGAGCCTTATGTTTCGATTACAATGAATCCCAGAGGGGCTCAGCTATTCGCAAATCTCACAGCCACAAATGTGGGTAAGAGGCTTGCTATTATACTGGATGGTAAGGTCGTATCAGCCCCAGTGATAAGGGAGGCTATACCATCAGGCCAGGCTCAGATATCCGGAAGTTTCACAGTTAACGATGCGAACGATCTGGCTGTAATACTCAGGGCCGGCGCGCTTCCTGCGCCTGTTATTGTCGAAGAAGAGAGGACTGTTGGGCCGCTTTTGGGGGCAGACTCGATAAAGAGCGGCATGAGAGCCGCCATAGTCGGCACGCTTCTGGTAGTAGGCTTTATGATATTTTATTATCGACTTGCCGGAGCTGTGGCAAATATAGCGCTCGGATTAAACGTCCTACTGATCTTTGCAGGACTTGCGTTGTTTCACGGAACTCTGACTCTGCCCGGTATAGCCGGTCTGATATTGACCATAGGAATGTCAGTGGATGCCAACGTCCTTGTATATGAGAGGATTCGTGAAGAGCTGCATCTGGGTAAACCTCTGCGGGCCGCTATAGCGGCCGGATATCACAGGGCGCTATCTGCTATCGTGGACTCTAACCTTACTACGATAGTGGCGGCGGCGCTAATATTTAAGTTCGGAGCCGGTCCGATAAGAGGTTTTGCCGTTACGCTCACAATAGGCTTAATAGCAAATTTATTCACATCCGTTACTTGCACCCGAATAATATTTGAAGTCCTGTGCGATCAATTTAATCTTGCAAAGCTTAAATTCTTACAGCTATTTCCTGTGACGAATATAGATTTCATCGGGAAGAGAAAGATATGCTATATAGCTTCGGCAATATTTATCATAGGTGGGTTAGTCTTGTTTGTGGCGCGGGGAGATAAGAACTATGGAGTTGACTTCACCGGAGGTACTCTACAGCAGTTCATGTTTGAGAAACCTGCCAATATAGAATCTATCCGGAAGGCATTAAAGGATATAGGCCAGGGTGATGCCGCAATACAGCAATATGGAGATCCTAAAGAGGTAATTATCCGTACCCAGGCAAACATTGCCACCCAATTAAATGCGGCCCTGAAGAAAGAGATTGCGAATAATCCTTTCCAGGTAATGAGAGTTGAGACCGTGGGACCGGCCGTAGGAAAAAACCTGAGACAAAATGCCATGATAAGCCTGTTTCTTGGCTTGGCAGGTATTGCGATCTATGTCATGTTCAGGTTTGATATAAAGTATGGTATCGCGGGTGTTATAGCATTGATACACGACGTCTTTGTCGCTATAGGCGCAATGGCTTTAACGCACAGGCAGTTTGATCTGACCATCGTAGCCGCACTCCTTACGATAGCAGGTTACTCCATTAACGATACCGTGGTTATCTATGACAGGATAAGAGAAAACCTTCGTATCGTAAAGAAAGGCACTTTCAGCGAGATAGTAAACCTGAGCGTTAACCAGATGCTGGGCAGGACGGTGCTGACTACCGGTGTAACGATGCTCGCGGTAGTGGCGCTATTAATGCTCGGCGGTGAAGTTCTTAGCAATTTTTCATTCTGTATATTCGTCGGATTCCTCACGGGAGTCTACTCCACAGTATATATAGCCAGCCCAATGGTCATTTCGTGGCATCACGCAAGGATAATAGGAAAAAAATAATACTGAATGGAAAAGATAGTTAAGAATCACTTCGACAGGGTGCGCTGGGTCCTGATAATTGTTCTTATTTTGAATTGGGCCGTGGCGATTGCCAAGATCGTGGTCGGAATGCTGACGCGCGTACAGAGTATGACCGCCGATGGATTCCACTCATTATCCGATGGTACTTCTAATATTATCGGCTTAATCGGCATCGCGCTGTCTTCCCAGCCTGTAGATCGGGATCATCCATACGGCCATAAAAAATATGAAACATTCTTCTCACTGGGTATCGCGGCTCTCCTTTTGCTCGTAGCCTTTAATCTGGTGAGGGAAGGTTTCGGACGTCTTTTTCATCCTGCAAATCCGGAAGTCAATGTTATAAGCTTCGTAGTCATGATCGTGACCATGCTGACAAACTACCTGGTTATGAAATATGAATACAACGAAGGTAAAAATCTGCGCAGTGATTTGCTGGTAGCTGATTCGATGCACACCAGAGCGGATATCTATACTTCCTTTTCGGTTATCATAGCATTAATAGGGATAAAGCTGGGATTTCCGATTATAGATCCCATTGCTACCTTAGTCATATCTGTTTTTATCGTCTATGCGGCGTTTGAAATAATTAAGGATGCGTCTAAGATTCTGTGCGATACGGTCGCTATCGGTGACAGCGAAAAGATATCCTCCGTGGTCCTGAGCGTTAAAGGTGTTAAGGCGTGTCATAAGATTCGAACACGCGGCAGGCCCGATGACATATGCGTGGATTTGCATGTGCAGGTGGATTCCGGGATGAATTTGGAAGACGCACACAAGGTATCATTCTGTGTGGAGTCGGAGCTTAAAAAAGTCATACCGGAGGTCAGCGACGTATTGGTTCACATAGAACCCAAGAAGGATCAGGATACACCACGAAAATAATGCGAAAAATATGGCGAATTAAAGATCCCATCGTTTTGGCCCATAACAATTTTGCCTCAGAGCTTAAGATATCGCAGGTCACAGCACAACTACTTGCAAACCGCGGCATTAATAGCACCGATAGCGCTAAGGAATTCCTGGGATTCTCCATGGCGTCGTGCCATGACCCTTTTCTTTTGAAAGATATGGATAAGGCAGTAGCGCGTATAAAAAAAGCCATATCGGCAGGAGAGAACATTCTGGTATACGGTGACTACGATGTAGATGGCATGACGAGCGTTACCATAGTGTATTCAGCCATTAAATTGTTGGGCGGAAAAATCGATACATATATTCCGAATCGCATAGAAGAGGGATATGGCCTGAATAACGGCGCGATAAAAAGGGCCCAATCTAACAACATCTCGCTAATAATCACCGTCGATTGCGGCATAACTTCCTTTAAAGAGATTGACCACGCGTCGGTTTTGGGCATCGATGTGGTCATAACGGATCATCATGAGATATTAGAGGGTCGTGTGCCCAGGGCTTGCGCTGTCATTAACCCGCTACAGAGCGATTGCAAATATCCTTTTAAGCATCTGGCGGGTGTCGGTATCGCGTATAAACTGGTAAAAGCTCTGTACGAAGGAACGCCGCACTTTGCTGAAGATTTTCTTGATCTGGTAGCCCTCGGGACTGTAGCGGATATAGCTCCTCTTCTGGGTGAGAACAGAACTCTGACCAAATATGGCTTAGCTGAGCTAAGCTCTCGTAATAGAGTCGGTTTAAGGGCTCTCATGGACGTGGCGGGTCTCGGGTCGAAAGACATTTCCAGCGGACATATCGGCTTTGCGTTAGGCCCCAGGATTAATGCCATGGGCCGCGTGGGTTCTCCGCAGACGGCTATCGATCTAATGCTTAGCCGAAATCAGGATGAGTCAATAAAACTTGCTAAGATCATGGATTCTGAGAATAAGAACCGCCAGAAGATAGAGGCCAAGATAACCGAAGCGGCCTTTGCAAAAGTCGAAAGAGAAGTCAATTTTAAAGACCATCGCGTGATAGTTCTGGCGAGTGAAAACTGGCATCCGGGTGTTATCGGGATAGTCGCATCGCGTGTTGCCGATCGTTATTATCGCCCGGCGATTATGATATCGCTGGACGGGAAGCTTGGGAAAGGGTCAGGCCGCAGTATAGAAAATTTCCACCTTTTCGAATACTTACTGAGGTGTAAGGATTGTCTGGCCGGATTCGGCGGACATGAGGCCGCATGCGGAATTACGATAGAGAAAGATATGATAGATGAGTTCAGGGATAAGATAAACGCCGAGGCCCGAAAGGATGTTGACGATTCTATCTTCAACGAAAAGCTCGATATAGATCTCGACATTCCGCTGGGGATGCTTAGCGAGGATGTTATCAACGAAATAGATAGCCTTTCTCCGTTTGGCGCTGAAAACCCACGCCCGGTCCTTGCATCGCGCAAACTTACCATTAAAGACGGCCCGCGCTCGATAGGTAAAAATGGCGTTAAGTTATGGGTGACGGATGGCAGCATTACATGCGAGGCCGTTACCTTTAATAAGGACAAGTTCGACATTCCCTCGGTGGGCTCGAGCGCCGACCTTGCTTATATTCCGTCCATCAACGACTGGCAGGGCGTGCGATCGATCCAGCTGGAACTTCTCGATATAAAGTAAATCTTTTTAGGAGATGTTTACTATGAGAAGAGTCTTTTTTATCACACTCACCCTAATTTTATTTTTAATAGCGGCCTGCAGTGTTTCCTACTCTCAATATACCCCTAAGAATGTTCCTCGTGTAGCAAGTTACTGGAATAAAATTAAAGATAAGATAGTTCAGTGCGCATTGTGTCCCCGGAGATGTGTCCTGGATGCGGGGCAGAGAGGCTTCTGCACCGCCCGCATTAATAGGGACGGTATTTTATATACGCTCGGATACGGTAACCCCATAGCGGTTCACGTGGATCCCATCGAAAAGAAACCCTTCTTCCATGTCTTACCGGGGGAAAAAGCATTTTCGATCGCCGTTGCCGGATGTAATATGAGATGCCTATTCTGTCAAAATTGGCAGATATCCCAGGCGAAGCCGGATGAAGCCAGCGCATACGATATGCCGCCTGAGAAAGTAGTAAGCGAAGCCATTAAATCGGGATCCCCGTTTATAGTCTACACGTATACCGAGCCCACGATATTTTATGAGTATATGCTCGACATTGCGAAGCTTGCCAGGGAAAAAGGGCTTAAGAATGGCATGCATTCGTGCGGGTATATTAATCAGGAACCGCTTAAAGAATTATTGAAATACATGGATGCGGTAAATGTGGACCTGAAAAGTTTCGATCCCGAATTTTATAAAAAGATGGGCTCAATGGCCGAGATTGGACCGGTCCTCGAGACCCTAAAGACTGTGAAGGCATCCGGAGTTTGGCTGGAAATAACGAACCTTATAATTCCGGGACAGAATGATGATCCGAACCAGATAAGATTGATGTGTCGGTGGATCAAGGATAATCTAGGTAGTGAAGTGCCGGTGCACTTCAGCCGTTTTATGCCATCCTTCAGGCTGCAGAATCTGCCCCCCACGCCCGTAGAAAAGATTGAAGAGGCATATAAAATCGCCAAAGAAGTGGGGTTGAAATACGTCTATATAGGCAATGTACCCGGCAATGAGCATGAGAATACGTATTGCCCCGTTTGCGGCGCGCTTTTAATTAAGAGACTTGGGTATTTCGTATGGGCGGATGGGATAAATAATGGCGTATGCAAAAAGTGCGGATATAGAGTGGAAGGGGTGTGGAATAAATAGATGGTCGATAACTTAATTACCCACCTTCAGATCCTTGGGATCGGTTTCAGTTTTGGTATCGCGGGTCCCTGCCTGCTAATGTGTACGCCGATCCTCGTTACATATATATCGGGTAAGCAGGAGAGTTGGTTTAAATCTTTTATTGATATTCTCGTATTTTTGTCCGGCAGGTTATTTGCTTATGTTATTCTGGGGGCGATAGCCGGTGCAGGCGGTTCGTACTTAAGGAGCCTTACAGCTTCGGGGCTGGTGCCGTATCTTACTGTAACCAGCGGTGTCATAAGCATTCTCTTAGGACTATTTGTTATATTTAATAAGCCGGATGCCTCATGCGCGAGGAAGAGATCCTGCGCTAATATTTATGATTTTGGCAGTATACTTCTGCTCGGGTTTATTATAGGTATAAGCCCATGCATGCCGCTTACCGCACTACTGTTCGAGATTGCGCTTATATCTAAGAGCGCGTTGGACGGCGCAATGTATGCTTTATCTTTTGCCATAGGGACATTTATCGCGGGACTTATTGTAGTGGCGGCCATAGCGGGGCTTCTTAAAGGTGCTACTCCTAAGATCGTAAGCTCCAAAATCGCCGGCATAATATTTAAAATGTTATGCGCTATACTTCTAATCATCTTCGGGATAGGCATTATCCACAGCGGAATCAGATAATCATGAGGCTATCGGTAGTATTTTCTATTATCCTGATAGGCTTTACCGCGATCGTTTCGCAGATAGTATTCACGAGAGAACTCCTGATAGTATTTTGCGGCAATGAGCTGTCCATAGCTTTCATTCTCGCAGGCTGGCTGATAGGAGGCTTCTTAGGAAGTTATACAGCCGGATCTATTTCTGATAGATTGAGAAACAGAGTATCGATCTTCGGTATCTGTCAGATCGCGTTGGCAATATTATTGCCGATGACAATAGTTGTGATTCGCTCCCTCAGGATTATCATTAATGTAACCCCCGGAGAGATAGTCCCGATATTCCCTGTAGCTATCGCAAGCCTGATAGCGCTACTTCCTGTATGCGCGACCCTCGGCTTTATGTTCTCACTTGGCGCGCGCATTCATGAGCCTGAATTAAAGTTAGGAGCCATCAGGATTGGCGAAGTTTATATGCTGGAGGCTGTGGGTGCAATACTGGGCGGTGTTACGGCGAGTTTTATATTAATAAGATTCTTAAGCCCTGTACAGATTATGGGATTACTTGGCTTCGTAACGATAGTAGCTTCCCTTTCATTAATAAGATCTTTTCCCGGAGAGAAGCTAAGTAAGCCTATGTCTTTTATAGCGTTACTGTTATTGGCGGTAATAGCGGGGCTATGGTTATCTGGCGGGTGGAATGTAATAGAAAGATATTCGCTCGATAGGGGGTGGAGAGGCAGTCAGTTAATAGCTTCGAAGAACTCAATTTACGGAAATGTTGCTATAATCAAGAAAGACCTCCAATTCTCTATATTTGATAATGGCCTGCGCCTATATACTGTTCCCGATAAACCGACCGCTGAAGAGGCTGTTCACTTTGCGCTATTGGAACACCCGGATCCTAAGAAGGTGCTATTGATAGGCGGCGGCGCGGGGGGTCTGGTGGGCGAGATCTCTAAGCATCCAGTTGAGAGGATCGATTATGTCGAGCTCGATCCGCTGATCATAACGATGTCGAAAAAATATATTACCGGGGGCTCTCGTAATGAATTGGCAGGGCCGAAGGTTAATATAATATATGAAGACGGCCGGCGATATATTAGGACCTCAAAAGAAAAGTACGACGTTGTAATTATTAATATCGGAGATCCGTACACTGCGCAGATGAATAGATTTTATACGTTTGAATTTTATCGCCTCACCCGGAGCATTATGAATAAGGGCGGGGTGCTTTCATTCGGATTGGGGGCATCTGAGAGTTATGTAGGTGATGAGCTTGCGAATTTTTTACGTTCAATATTTGCGACATTAGCGGAGGCGTTTCCGGATGTTAAAGTGATTCCGGGCGAGACTGCATATTTTCTCGCATCTAATAAAGAAGGGCTTCTCACATATAATTATAATGTACTGATGAATAGGGCCAAGGATAGAAATATAGATCTCAGGTATGTGCGTGAATACTATCTTACCTCCAGAATGTCACCCGAGCTCATAGCTTATACCGAGAATATTGTTAAGGGCGGGATCGATATTCGCGTTAACCGTGACTTCAATCCGGCGGCATACTATTACGGAGTAACCGCATGGGCCGCGCGCTTTAAGGACTCTTTACTGTCTAAGGTGCTTAAGAATGTCAGCGAGAAGAAGATCGGGTTATTTGCCATAAGCGTATTTGGCGCTATTTTAATCTCCGGTTTTATGTGCACTGCCAAGGCCCGGACCATTAAGGCCGCCGCGACGCTTTCAGTGTTAGTTAATGGCTATAGTCAGATGTCATTTCAGATAATCATACTTCTGGCGTTTCAGATGATATATGGCTTTATGTACTATAAACTCGGTATAATACTTACTGCTTTCATGGTAGGGATTGCTATAGGAAGCGTTTTGGCTATTAAGGTTTTCGGGAGATGGGATGCCTTTAGAAGAAGGTTCGTACTTATTATCCTCGAGGTATGCCTATGCTCCTACCCGTTCCTTCTATTCGGGGCGCTAAATTTCTTGTCCGGGCCACATGGCGAATTTATAAACTGGCTCGGACCAAATGTCATATTTATTATTTTGCCGGTTTTGTCCGGCGGCCTGGGTGGATTTATATTTCCGGTGGCCAGCGGGCTGTGCCTGAGCGGTGAAGATCAGAGGGGAAAGACGGCCGGCGCCAATTACGGCAGGGATCTCCTCGGAGCATGCCTTGGCTCTGTGCTCACAGGAGTTGTCTTAATCCCGGTATTGGGAATATTTAAGACGTGTTTATTAATAGCGGTGCTGAATTTTGTAGTGTTAGCAGTACTTATAATAGGAGCGATAATAATATGAAGCTTAATCTGTTTATTGCAAAGAGTGGATATTGTTCAAGGCGTAACGCCGCGTTATTAGTTAAGGACAGAATGGTTACCGTGAATGGCCGCACCGTAACCGAACCCTGGTTTGAAGTCGCAGAGAAAGATGCGGTTAAAGTGAGCGGGAAGCTGTTGAACCGAGAGAAGCAAATGTATGTTCTATTTAATAAGCCTAAGGGCGTAACGGCGACCTGCGAGGATAAATACGCCGAAGAGAAGATAACGGATCTCATGCCTAAGCGCTTCGGCCGATTATATCCGGTGGGAAGGCTCGATAAAGATTCGCATGGTCTCATAATACTTACAAATGACGGCGATCTTTGCCATCGATTTACACACCCTAAGTTCGAGATAGAAAAAGAATATCTGGTGACGATAAAAGGTGAGGTCGAAGGGTCGATCATAAAAAAACTTGAAAAAGGCATAAGCGATAACGGGGAAGTCCTTAAAGTAAAGTCAGCGATAATAACGAAGTCATGGCCTAACAGGGCTCAGCTTAATGTCGTGATATGCGAAGGCAAGAAGCGTCACCTGCGCAGGCTATTCACAGCTATAGGGTATAAAGTGCAGGATCTTTTACGGATCAGGATAGGTAAGATAAATCTCAGCGGCCTAAGGGACGGAAAACTAAGGGTAGTGGATAAGAAATTTATATACTCCGCATGCTCCTGATTCGAATATCATATGGTATACTTCAGTCAACAGAAAGAGGCGATTCCTTATGATGGCGAAAAAGATACTGGTGGTTGACGATGAAGTCGAGTTCATCGACGCAATAAGAACTATACTGAATGCTCACGGATACGATATAGTCGAGGCCTATAACGGCCATGAAGGCGTGGTCATGGCGAAAAAGAGTTCGCCTAATATGATATTGCTTGATCTGTCTATGCCTGTAGTCAGCGGATTTGATGTCCTCACCCAGCTCAAATCGGACCCCAGAACTTCCCATATTCCGGTGGTAGTGATAACGGCGCAGAGCGATATAGAATATGCGTTTGATGCCGGGAAGCTCGGAGCTAACGACTATATGATTAAACCCGTGGGGATGGAGGGTCTGCTGGAACTCGTTAATAAATATTTAAACTATTAATGGAGGCAAGGACAAAAATTCTTGTTTCAGTAATTACTGGAAATATTTAACTATGAGTGGTATGATGTCGCATTCACACTCGCGTTGTAGCTAAAAAACGTATATAAAAGATGCAGTATCAATAAAGGGGATTATCATGGGAACATCGAGGTGTTGGCAGGAAGATGTAGTGCAGGGGTTTACTCAGAAGAAGTCGAGACAGACTGTGGCCGCAAGAAAGAAGGCAAAGCGGATGCTTGTTCGAAAGATCGTAAAAGAACTGAAATCCGCAAATAAGCATGTTGACCTACAGGTCGTTAATGAACAGGCATTAAATGTGGTTCGCCGAAAGAGACAGGGCGCGCGCGCTAAACATAGCATTCTGACGATTAAGTAGCTTAGTAAAAAAATAATCTGTTGGAGTAATCGATATATAAAAAGAGAGAGACCATTCGGTCTCTCTCTTTTTACTTGTACCGTTTGCAGAATCCAACCTTTAAAGTGTCCCCTTTTCTGATATTAAAGCTGTCCCCTTAAAATATTTTAAAATAGTTTGCAACAATTTCACCCCTTTTAGCGTCTTTATAGTGGGAGGTGATTGTCTCGATTGTAGAGAAATTAAAAAAATAAACAAATACGATTTGACAAATAATCATATATAAGATAGAATGCTCAAAAATTATAGGAGGCTGGTATGTTTAGAAAGTTTATTGTTACAACTCTTTTGCTTCTCTTTACTCACATAGATGCGAATTCGCAGGAGCTGTGGACTGCGAAGGATGGATCTATACGCAATATCGATACCAAGGCATTGCTTGTTACGGGTAGTAGGATGTACCTGGCGACAAAAAATGAGCTATATTCTTTGAGCGGTACTAACGGTAAGTGGGAGTCTATCTTTTTTATCCCCTCCAGTGATAACGAGATAAGCTGTGTGGGCGGAAATTATGGCAACTTGCTTGTGGGGACAAGGCGCGGATTATATAGGTCACAGGATTTGGGTAAGACATGGCGGAATGTATTTAGAACTATAATTCCGGATAAGAGCAGTATCCGTGCGATCGATGTTTCGGCGAGTGACTCCAGTAAAATTTTTGTCGGCACTAAAGCAGGTTTATTCATAAGTGATGATAACGGTGCTCGGTGGCGCGACATTAGCGGTATCTTAAAGAATCGACAGGTCAAATGTATTGAGCTTAGTGGCGATATTCTATATGTTGGCGCAGATGATGGGCTTTATATGGCAAATGGCTTAAGCGGTAATTGGCAGAGGATTTTTGTGTTCTCAAAATCGATTGAGTCTGGCGAGAGCTCAGGAGCGGAGTCGGAGATAGATGATCCTGAGGATTTTATTGAGCCCGGAATAAATTGTATCGCGCTAAAGGGCTCTAAAATTTACGCGACAACTTCGAGAAAAATTTTATATTCAGATGGTATAGCGAACGGTTGGAAAAATCTGCCAACCGCGGGTTTACGCGGAGCGATAAACTATATTATAACCTCACGACGATCTGATAAACTATACTGCGCGACGACTAAAGGTGTCTATGAGTTTATCTCGGAGAAGAGAGCTTGGAATGAGCTGTATAAAGGGATGGATAAGGCGGTGAATGTTAAAAATATAGCCTTCGCAAGTCGTGATGAAAAAACTCTCTGGGCGAGTACTGATAGAGGTCTGTATAAACTGGAGATAAGCAGTTTTATGGAGAACCAGTATATAGATGTAGAGAAGAACCTAAAGTCTATGAAGATAATTTTTGATCAAGAACCAGCATTCAGGGAACTTCAGGCCGCCGCTATGAAGTTCAACGATGTCAGTCCCGATAAAATAAAACAATGGAAAGCACGAGCTCAAATAAGGGCGTTGGCTCCAAAGGTGAGCGTAGGCCTCGATAATAGTAAATCCAATACCTATGAGATCTACACTAGCGCTACTAAAGATTATGTGGTTAATGGGCCTGATGACAAGAGTGAAGGTTTTGATGTGTCGGTGTCGTGGGATCTGGCCAATCTTATCTGGTCAGATGATCAGACGAGCATAGACACCCGGTCGCGTCTTACCACCCAGCTCAGGAACGATATATTGGACGACTTAAGACGAGAATATTTTGAGCGTAGGAGACTTCAATATGAGTTGATGACTTCTCCGCCAATGGATGTAAAGCTCAGGTTTGAGAAAGAGCTTAGGATAGAGGAGCTAACTCAGGCCATCGATGATATTACGGGGAACTATCTGACCACGCATATAAAAAAATAGATACTCATGTTGGCGATCATGACAACGGTACCAAAAGTAATCACGGTGGTTCCCTCGTAAGCGTATCATGACGCATGGGCATCTAAAATCCTGACGATAGTTTCCCCTTGTAATATAAGCTTAAGAATAG
>Ga0114951_10001006_pt1 | contig 36878 bp, 32 predicted proteins | sample AM7aDNAmetaG_FD_88677 | JGI IMG/M metagenome (GOLD analysis project Ga0114951, IMG submission 88677) | Freshwater microbial communities from Finland to study Microbial Dark Matter (Phase II) - AM7a DNA metaG | ecosystem: Environmental > Aquatic > Freshwater > Lake | place: Finland: Lake Alinen... | reverse complement strand
GGTTGATATCCTTCTCGATCAACCCGCCGCCGTGGGTTCCGGGGTCCTCGCCGCCGTGGCCGGGGTCCACCACCACCGTCGCGGTGGCGTTCAGATGCTCGGGGACGACCAGCGGAACCGGCGCGCCGCGCACCGGCTCATCGGACGCCTCGCTGGAGGCCGCTTCGTTGGATGCCGACGCGGGGCCGAACTGCGCCGTCACCTCGCTCGGGATCATCAGCGAGGAGCCGTTCCATTGAACCGGCTGCGACAGCGTCACCGCCGATCCGTCCACCAGCACGTTCTTCATTCCGTCGAAGAGGATCACCTCGCGCCCGTTCTTTGAAAGTTTGCAGGCGTGGCTGGTCCCCAGCCCCATGTCCTTGTATTCGAGGCCGTTCGCCCTGGCAAACTCGGCGGCGCTGAGGTATTCGGCGCGGAGTGTCGATGTCGTGAATAGGAAGCACAACAGCAGGGCTAACGAGGAGACGCCCAGCCGCCCTCCTTTAGTCTCGCAGGAGGGCAAATGTCTTCGGGTTTGCTGTTTTGGGCATTGCTTCGTCATTCGAGCTTCGTCATTCGTCATTTATTGCCTTGCTGCCATCTTGCGGAGGCGCGCGATGCGCTCCTCGATGGGGGGATGCGTGCTGAAGATATTCATCATGCCGCTGCCGCTGAACGGCTTGACGATGAACATGTGCGCCGTCGCCTGGTTCGATTCCAGCGGCAGTTGACGCGAGGCTCGGTCCAGCTTCCCCAGCGCGCTGGCCAGCAGCAGGGGGTCGTGCGCCAGGTGCGCGCCGGTCGCGTCCGCCGCGTACTCGCGCGTGCGCGAGAGCCAGAGCTGAATGAACATCGCCGCGATGGGGGCCAGGATCGCCAGCGCCAGCAGCGCAATCGGGTTCCCTCCCTCGTCGTCGCGGCTGCGTCCCATCCCGCCGAAAATCGCCGCGAACTGCAGGAGTTGGGCCAGCAGGGTGATCGCCGCCGCCACCGTCGCAACGATGGACGCCGTCAGAATGTCCCGGTTGGTCACGTGCGCGAGTTCATGCGCCAGCACGCCCTTGAGCTCGCCGTCATCCAGGATCTTGAGGATCCCCTTGGTCACCGCCACCGCCGCATGCTGGGGGTTGCGCCCGGTGGCAAACGCGTTCGGGCTGGGGCTGTCGATGACGTACACCTTCGGCTTCGGAATCCCCGCCGCCTGCGCGAGCTCCTCCACCATCTCGTGCAGGCGCGGCGCCTTGTCCTGCGGCACCTCCTGCGCGTGGTACATCGCCAGCACGATTTTGTCGCTGAACCAGTAGGTCAGCCCGTTCAGCACGAGCGCGAGCGCGAACGCGAGGATCATTCCCGTCGTTCCAAACGCGCTGCCGATCAGCATGAACAAAGCGAAAATGGCCAGCATCAGCAAGCCGGTCTTGATGGCGTTCATGGGGGTCTCGCGAATAGAACAAGGACAAAGGGGACTGCAAGGGCATCAGGGACGACGAACAGCTCAAAACTTGAGAATTTCCTCCGACTTCTTCAGAACGACCGCGTCGATCTTCCCCTCGGAATCCTTGGTGAGTTCCTGGATGTCATCCTTGGCTTTGTGGGACTGATCTTCGGTGATCTCGCTGTCCTTCTCCATCTTGTCGACATCGCGGTTGGCGTCGCGGCGCACGTTGCGGATGGCCACCTTCGCCTCCTCGCCGATCTTCTTGACCTGCCCGGCCAGTTGGCGGCGGCGCTCTTCGCTCAGCGGCGGGATCGCCAGGCGGATCAGCTTGCCGTCGCTGCTCGGGTTGATCCCGATATCCGACTGCAAGATCGCCTTTTCGATGAGCTTCACCACGCTGGGGTCGAACGGGCGGATGACGACCATCTGCGGTTCCGGCGTGGCGATGTTGGCGATCTGCCCCAGCGGCGACATCGCGCCGTAGTAATCGATGCGGATGTGATCCACCAGCGAGGCGCTCGCCCGCCCCGTGCGCACGCTGCGCAACTGGTGCTCCATCGCGGTGACCGCTTTCTCCATGCGGTCGGCGGCATCCAGATAGACGTCGTCGGCGCCCATGTCACTTCTCCCCGATGTAGGTCCCTACGGACTTGCCGAAAATAGCGTCGCGGATGCTCCCCGCCTGGTTCATATCGAACACGATGATCGGCAGCTTTCCCTCGCGGCAAAGCGCGATGGCGGTCGCATCCATCACTCGAAGATTATCGCGCAGCACGTCCTGGAAGGTCAACCGGCTGTACTTGGTCGCCTTGGAATTCGTATGGGGGTCGTCGCTGTAGACGGCGTCCACGTTGGTGGCCTTCAGCAGCACCTCGGCGCCGATCTCCCGCGCGCGCAGAGCCGCGGCGGTATCGGTGGTGAAATGCGGGCTGCCCGTTCCCGCCGCCAGGATCACCACGCGCCCCTTTTCCAGGTGCCGGATGGCGCGGCGGCGGATGAACGGCTCGGCCACCGCCTGCATCGGGATGGCCGTCTGGAGCCGCGTATCCACCCCCAGGCTTTCCAGCACGTCCTGGAGCGCCACGCCGTTGATCACCGTGGCCAGCATCCCCATGGTGTCGGCGGCGGAAGGGGTGATGCCGGTGTGAGCCAGCGTGTGCCCGCGGACGATGTTGCCCCCGCCGATCACTACAGCCATCTGTACGCCGCGGTCGTGCATCTCCACCAGCGGCTTGGCGATGCGCCGGAGGCTCTCGATGTTCATGCCCGACCCGCTGCCGGATCCGAACGCCTCGCCGCTGAGCTTCAACAGCACGCGCCGATACTTGGGACGCGCGGTGGGCATCTGCTTCAGGCCTCCTCGCCAACCTCGAACCGTACGAAGCGGCGCACCTGGATGTTCTCGCCAAGCTTGGCGTTGACGCTGTTCACGCGGTCGCGCACCGTCATCGAGCCGTCCTTGATGAACGGCTGCTCGATCAGGCAGATCTGCTTGTAGTAATCCTGCAGTTTGCCCAGGGTGATCTTCTCGATCATCGGCGCCGGCTTCCCCTGAAGCTGGGAGGCGATGATCTCTTTCTCCTTGGCGACCAGGTCGGCCGGGACGTTCTCCGGCGCCACGTAGAGCGGCCGCGTCGCGGCCACCTGCATGCACAGGTCCTTCAGGAGGCTGTCGAACTCCGAATTCTTGGCGGCGAAATCCGTCTCGCAGCCCAGTTCCACCAGCACGCCGATCTTCCCGTTCAGGTGGATATACTGCCCCACGCGGCCTTCCTTGATCTTGCGCGTCGTGCGCAGTTCCGCCGCCTTCAGCCCCTGCTTGCGCAGCAGCTCCTCGGCCTTGGCCGAGTCCCCGCCCACTTCTTCAAGGGCCTTCTTGCAGTCCATCATACCGAGTCCGGTTCTTTCCCGGAGCTTCTTGACCGTTTCAGCGCTGATAGCCATTATCTATATCCTTCGTTTTCGTATCAGTGTTTATCCGTGTAATCCGTGGTTTCGTCCTTCACTGCGCCGGAGCGGCCGCAGGGGCTGCCGGAGCGGCTGCAGCGGCGGGCTTCACCGGCGTAATGGCGGCAGCGGCGGCGGCTTGCACCTTCGCGCGCTGGCGTTCCTTGCCGGCCAGCGCCGCGTCGGCCAGCGTCTTGAGCACCACCTCGATGGAGCGCATCGCATCGTCGTTGCCGGGGATCAGCACGTCGGCGACGTCCGGGTCGCTGTCGGTGTCGGCCAGGCAGACGGTGGGGATGTTCAGCCGGTTCGCTTCCGCCACGGCGTTCTTCTCGCGGCGGGGGTCGATCACGATCACCGCGCCGGGGAGGTTGTCCATCGTGCGGATGCCTTCGAGGTTGCGGCGGATCTTGGCCAGCTCGCGCTTCATGCGGGAGCCTTCCTTCTTGGAGTACTGGCTGATCGCGTCGCTCTCGACCGTCGCCTCAAGCTCCGCCATGCGCTGGAGCCGGTCGCGGATCGTGCGGAAGTTGGTCAGCGTGCCGCCCAGCCATCGCTCGACCACGTACGGCATTCCGCAGCGCTTCGCCTCGGCCTCGACCGCATTGCGCGCCTGGCGCTTGGTCCCCACGATCACCACCATCTTGCCGCTCGCCACCGTGTGGGTGACGAACATGCTGGCGGTGATGAGGCCGCGCAGCGTCTCCTTCAGGTTGATGATGTGGATGAAGTTCCTGTGCCCGAAGATGTACGGCTTCATCTTCGGATTCCACCGGCTCACATGGTGCCCGTAATGCATGCCGGCGTCAAGCAAATCGCGTACTGTGACTGCTGCCAAAGCTCTTCTCCTCAAATGAACGCGCGCTCGGCGGTTTCTGAGCTTTTCTGGCCGCCCGATGGGACGGGGAGAATGCCCCCAAACGCGTAACTAAGGGTTGAAATGGCCCTCCGCACGGAGAACCCAAGTCCCCCGATTATACTGACTTCGGCGGGTATGTCAACTCGGTAAAGGCGGGGTTGGCGGTTCACTGCGCCCCGGCGTCATTGCGAGGACCCCGCCAGAAGCGGGGGACGAAGCAATCTTTTCGTGGGGAAAGCGCAAGCATAATCCGCAGGTTTGCCCGCAGAGAGGCGGCTTCGCTTCGCTCGCAGTAATGATGAGACGCCGCGCCGGGGGCTCGCAGGTTCGCTTCCGCTATCCCCGTTCCCTTCTTCATTTTGCATCCTTGACTGCCCCGCAGACCCCCCTTAGAATCCAAAGGGTAGGCGCGTTCGCGCCCTGGCCGGAGGAAAGCAGTGGAGCCAATCTCACGACGCGCGTTTCTCGGGCTTGCCGCGAGCGCGGGGGTCGCCATCGCCACGTCGCCCCCCTCCAAGCTTGCCGACCGGCTCATTCCCTACGTCAACCCCCCGGAGTATCCCCCCTCGGGGCAGTGGGCCACCTACGCGACCACCTGCCGCGAATGCCCCGCCGGCTGCGGAATGCACCTCTGGCACCGGGACGGGCGCGTGACCAAGGCCGAGGGGAACCCGGAGCATCCCGTCAACTGCGGCGGACTTTGCGCGCGCGGGCAGTCCTCCCTGCAAGGGCTTTACGACCCGGACCGCCTGCGGGCGCCCCAGCGCAGCGGGGGGGCATTGGCTTCATGGCCCGACGCCATCACCTCCATTGGCGACAAACTGCGCAACAGGCGAGGGCGCGTGGTGGTTCTCAGCGACCTCCAGACCGGCGCGCTGCGCGAGGTAGTCGAATCCTTCGCTGCCGCATTCGGCGGCGCGGCGCTCTTCTGGGAGCCGATCAACTGCGAGGCGCTCTGCGGCGCTCATGACGCGCTCTTCGGCCTGCCGCAGATTCCCGCCTTTCGCATGGAGCAGTGCCGCCTCATCCTGACCTTCGGCGCGGATTTCCTGGACACCTGGATTTCCCCCGTGGAGTACGCCGCCGCCTTCAGCCGGATGCACGCCTTCCGCGAGGGGGGAATGGGGCGCATGGTCTATGTCGGGCCGCGCTTGTCCATGACAGCCGGCAACGCCGACGACTTTCTCTGCGTCCCCCCGGGCGGAGAACTGGCCATCGCCGTGGAAATGCTCCGCGCGATAGCGGAGAAGGGCCGGCCGAAAGGGGACGCGCGCACCCTGACCGCGCACCTCAAGGCGCTTTCTGCGCGCGCAGGCGGCTTGCCGGAAGGCGTGTCCCGCGCCAGGGTCGAATCGCTCGCCCGCGCCTTTGTTGAATCCCCATCGAGCGTGGCGCTGGCCGGGCCCGCAGGGGGGAGCGGTTCGGCGGCGCGGGACCTCGCGATGGCGGCGGCGCTGCTGAATTACGCCGCGGGCCGCATCGGCAGCAGCATGGACTTCGCCGCCCCGCACGCGCTCAGCCGGGCCGCAGGAAATCGCCAGGCGGAGGCGCTGCTGGAGGGGCTGACGCAGGAGGATATTCTGTTCCTCCTGGGGGCCAATCCCGTCTACGCCTTGAACGGCGCTGAAGCGGCGCTGCGGCGCGCGGGCGCGGTGGTCTGCCTGGGGACTATGCCCGACGAGTCGGCGGCTCTGGCGCATTGGACGCTGCCGGTCGACAGCCCGCTGGAATCCTGGGGGGACTACGAGCCGCGCGCCGGAGTCCACGGCCTCATGCAACCCACTCTGTCTCGGCTGCACAACAGCCGTCCCGCGGGGGATTTGTTTCTTGAAGTTGCCCGCGCGGCGGGCAAGCCGTTGGCGCGTCCCGGCGGGGCCGGCGCGCCGGAGAATTTTGAGCAATGGCTGCACCTGTGCTGGCGCGAGCTTCACGCGCGGCTGTCGCCATTGACGCCCTTCGATCTCTTCTGGCACGACTCCCTTCGCCGTGGGGGAGCGTATGAGAAGCCGGCGGAGGTCTCCGTGCAACTGCGCCCGGTCGCCGACAGCATGGTGGAGCGCGCTGTCCCAGCGCGCTTGGTGAACGATAGCCGGCTGGGGACAGCCGGCTCCACCACGACGGATGCGGAACTATGGGTCTGGCCCTCGGTAATGCTCTTCGACGGTCGCGTGGCGAACCGGGGCTGGCTGCAGGAAGCGCCCGAACCGACGACCTCGATCACCTGGGGCAGTTGGGTGGAACTCCATCCCCGCAAAGCGCGCGCCCTCGGGCTGAGCGATGGCGATGTGGTGGAAATCTCCAACGAGCGCGCGGCGATCGAACTGCCCCTCCTCGTCACCGAGGACGTGGCGGAGAACGTGGCCGCCGTTCCCCTCGGCCAGGGACACACCGCCCTGGGCCGCAACGCCACCCGGCGCGGCGCCAACGCCTTCCGTCTGCTGGGCGGCGTCGAGGGCCCCACCGCCTTTGGCCCCGTGAAGCTTCGCCCCGCCGGCCGTAGCGCGCCGCCGACCTCCGTCGCCCCCACCCAGGATCAGTACAAACGCGAACTTCTCCAGTGGATGCCCCTCGCGCGACTGCGCGCGATGAATCCCGGCGACGGCAATCCGGTGGTCCTCCCCTTGCCCGAGGGATTCGACCCCCGGCGCGACCTTTATCAGGGGCGCAAGTACGATCAGCACCGCTGGGCGATGGTGGTGGACCTTCATCGCTGCACCGGCTGCGGCGCTTGCGGCGTCGCCTGTTATGCCGAGAACAACATCGCCGTGATGGGGGAGGAGCAACTCCGCGTCGGCCGGGAACTCGCATGGCTCAAGGTCGTTCCCTATCGCAAAGAGGGCTCCCGCCGGCTCGGCTGGCTGCCCATGCTCTGCCAGCAATGCGAATGCGCTCCCTGCGAGCCGGTCTGCCCCGTCTTCGCCTCGGTGCATGACGGGGAGGGGCTGAACGCGCAGGTCTACAACCGCTGCATCGGCACGCGCTACTGCTCCAACAACTGCCCGTACAAAGTGCGCCGGTTCAACTGGCGCAACAACGAATGGCCCTCGCCCCTGGAGCGGCAGCTCAACCCGGAAGTGACCGTTCGCTGCCGCGGCGTGATGGAAAAATGCACCTTCTGCATTCAGCGCATTCGCAACGCCGAGCATGTCGCGAAGCGCGCCCGGCGGCCCGTGAAGGATGGGGATATCCTGCCCGCCTGCGTTCAGAGTTGCCCCACGCGCGCGCTGCTCTTCGGCGACCTGCTCCTCTCTGATTCGGAGGTGAGCCGGCTCACCCACAACGACCCGCGCCGTTATCACGTGCTGGAAAGCCTCAACGCGAAGCCTGCGATCACCTACTTGATGCGGATAGAGCAAGATGAGCCAGTCTGAAAAAGCGGCGACGGCCGGTCTGCGCGAATGGCCCTCGGAGAAGTTGGACTACGCCGCCATCACGGATACCGTGCTGGATGCGATGCGCCCTCCCTCGCGCCGCTACTACGTCTGGGTCACGGTACTGGCCCTCGTCGTGGCCGCCGCCTTCAGCGCCTGGATCTACCAGGTCCGCGTCGGCATGGTCGTCACCGGCGTGAACCATCCCGTCGGCTGGGGCTGCTATATCGGCAACTTCGTCTTCTGGGTCGGGATCGCTCACTCCGGCACCCTCATCAGCGCCATCCTGCACCTCGTCCGCGCGCGATGGCGCAACGCCGTCAGCCGCTCGGCGGAGGCCATGACCATCTTCGCCGTGCTCACCGCCGGCCTCTTCCCGCTCATCCACCTGGGCAGGCTGTGGGTGTTCTATTACATTATCCCCTACCCCTCCGAGCGCCAGCTCTGGCCGAACTTCACCAGCGCGCTGGTCTGGGACTTTGTGGCCGTCAGCACGTACCTCACCGTGAGCGTGATCTTCTTCTACGTCGGCATGCTCCCCGACCTCGCCTCCGTGCGCGACCGCGCCGTGAGCCGCCTGGGGCCGGATCATATCCACGCGCGCATCTACCGCTGGCTGGCCCTGGGGTGGTCCGGCACCGCCCATCAATGGCGGCACTATGGCCGCTCCTACCTCTACTTCGCCGCGCTGGCCACCCCGCTGGTGATCTCCGTGCATTCCGTGGTCTCCTGGGATTTTGCCATGGGGCTGCTTCCGGGCTGGCACAGCGCGGTATTCCCTCCCTATTTCGTCGCGGGGGCCATCCACTCCGGCCTGGCCATGGTGCTGGTGCTGATGATCCCCATGCGCCGCTGGCTGCGGTTGGAGTCGCTGGTCACCATCGAGCACTTCGACGCGCTCGCGCAGACCATGCTGCTCACCACCGCCATCGTGGCGTACGCCTACGTCGTCGAGCCGTTCATCTCCTGGTACTCCGGGGACCTCCAGGAATGGCAGTTCACGGCGTGGCGCGCCACCGGACACATGGCCTGGATGTACTGGGCGCTGATTCCGCTGAACGTCCTTGCGCCGCTCGCCTTCGTCTTCCGCAGGGTGAGGCGGAATTTCAAGGCGCTCTTCACCGTCGCCATCCTGGTCACCGTCGGCATGTGGATCGAGCGCTACTTCATCGTCGTTGGCTCCACCAGCCACGACTTCCTCCCGCACAACTGGGGACCGTACCATCCGAGTTGGGTGGAGTGGACCATCACGGCAGGGTCGTTCGCCTGGTTCATGTTCTGGTTCCTCCTCTTCTCCAAGACGCTGCCGGTCATTCCCGCCGGCGAGATGAAGGGACTGCTGGCCGAGGGGCAGACGCACGACCTGCATGTGCGGACGCCGCTGGACGCGCATGGGCAAATCGCGCGCTCGCGCGCGGGGGTGCTGGCGATCTTCCCCGGTCCCGAGCCGCTGCTGCTGGCGCTGCGCGGAATGCATGGCAGCTCTTTCAGACAGTTGGAGACGCTCTCGCCTGTGAAAGTGGGGGAGGTGGAGCAGTTCCTCGGCCTGTCGCACGGGCCGATCCGCTACTGGACTTTCTTTGGCGCTCTCTCCGGCTGCATCGGCGGCCTCTGGCTGGCGAGCGGCACCGCCGGGGTGAACGGCCTGATCGTTGGCGGCAAGTCCACCCCCGTCGCCTGGATTCCCTACTGCATCGTCGCCTTTGAAGGGACCATCCTGATGGGCACGTTGGCGAACCTGACCGGGTTGATTGTCCACGCCCGGCTCGGTCCGCAGCGCGCGCTGCCCGCCGCGTACGACCCCGCTTTCAGCCGCGACAAGTTCGGCCTGTTCGTTTCCTGCGAGCCGGCCCGGCTGGAAGAGGCGAAGAGAGAACTCGCGCGTTTCAAGCCCGAGGAGATTCGTGTCATCCATCATTAGAAAACTGACGGGCCCCAAACGAACCCGCTGGATGGCCGGGGCGGCGGCGCTCTGCCTGGCGGGGCTGGGGGGCTGGCTGGCCTGCCTCCTGTGCGGCGACGCGCCCCGCGCGTGGCGCGGCCTGCTCATCGCCTTCATCTATTTCACCCCGCTCAGCGCCGGCCTGCTGGTCTGGTCCCCCATCGTCCTGACCTCGCGCGGGACATGGCTGGGGCCGATTGAACGCTTCAACCTCGCCGGCGTCGCCTTCAGCATCCCCTCGCTCGCGGGCCTGTCGGCGCTCTGGATCGGCGCGGCGCACTGGGCTCCCTGGGTCGGCCGGACGCTGCCGCAGTCGGCATGGCTGAGCAAGAACTTCCTCTTCGGCCGCGACCTCGCGGCGCTGGCGCTTTTCTGGGCGCTGGCGCACTGGTACGCCGCGCGCCGCCGCGAGGGGGAGGGCTTGCGCATCGGCCCCTTCCTCATCGCCGCGTACGCGGTTGTCTTCACGCTGCTGGGGAACGACCTCGTCATGGCGCTGGACCCCACCTGGGCGACGACGCTCTTCGGCGCGTACTTCTTCATCTCCGGCCTGTACATCGCCATCTGCGCGTGGGCGCTCCTTGCCGCGCTCGACGCCGCCGAACGCGGGCGGCTGCATGACCTCGGCAAGCTCCTCGTCACCTTCAGCCTCCTCACCACCTATCTCATGTTCTCGCACCTGCTGTTGATCTGGTACGAGAACCTGCCGAGGGAGACCAGTTACCTCGTCCTGCGGATGAACTTCTATCCCTGGAGGGCCGTCAGCATGGCGCTGGTGGCGCTGGTCTACCTGGGCCCGCTGCTCATGCTGCTCACCGTGCGGGCCAAGCGGTCGGGATGGTTTCTGGGGATGGTCAGTGTTATCTTGTTGGTGGGATTGTGGGTGGAGCGCTGGTGGCTGGTCGCGCCCCAGTTCAGCAGGGAACTGCGGCTGGGCGCGCCCGAAGTTTCCATCTCCCTCGCGGCGCTGGGGGCGCTGGCGTTCGGCCTCCTCGGACTTCTGCGTCCCGCGCCGGCCGCGCAGGCGGGGAGGCGCTGATGTCCGCGGAACAAGCGACAAATCCGCCAACGCCCCGCAGCGGCCCCTCGCGACGCCTCCGCCGCGCCGCCGCCTGGACGGGGGCCGGCTCGCTCCTGCTTGTTCTGGGGATGGTGCTGCTCTGCTATTTCTATTATCCGGCCGGTCTCGGAAAGGAACAGCCGATCCCGTTCAGCCACCGGGTGCATGCCGGGGACAAGGAGATCAGTTGCCTGATGTGTCACACGACGGCTACCGGCGGCGCGCGCGCGGGCATTCCCCCGCTGGAAACCTGCATGCTCTGCCACAGGCGCATCATCATCACCTATCCCAAGGTCAAAGAACTTCGGGAGCATTACTTCGCCGGTCGGCCGGTGCCCTGGGTCCGCGTGAACGACCTGCCGGACTACGTCTATTTCGACCACAGCATGCACCTCCTGCGCGGGTTCGACTGCGGAAAGTGCCATGGCGACGTGAAGGGGATGGACCGCATCGTTCAGCCTCAGGAATTCAAGATGGGATATTGTGTGCAATGCCACCGGGATAATGGCGCCTCGCACGACTGCACGATTTGTCACAGGTGACGAGCCATGTCGAATGATGCCGGGAAACCGCAAAGCGCCGCCGTGGCCTTCATGGTCGCCGGGAGCGCCTGGTTCGCGCTCGGGACGATCTACGGCCTCTTCTCGGCGATCCACCTCATGGCCCCGGAGTTCTTCAACAACATCCCCTGGCTCGTCTTCGGCCGCACCCGCCCCGTCCACGTCAACACCATGATCTTCGGCTTCGTGGCCAACATGCTCATCGGCTGCGCCCTGTACTACGTCCCCGCGCTGCTGCGCACCCGCCTCTGGTCGCAGAAGCTCGGCTGGATCGCCTTCATCTTCTGGCAGATCGCCGTGCTCAGCGGCCCCGTCACGTTCCCCTTCGCCATCACGCAGGGGCGCGAGTACGCGGAATATGTCTGGATCTTCGACCTCTGCATCATGATCTCCCTGCTGACGCTGGTCTTCAACTGCGTCCTGACCATCGCCGCGCGCCGCCAGAACATGCTCTACGTCTCCGTCTGGTACGCCATCGGCGCGCTCATCTGGACCGCCGGAGTTTATCCCATCGGCAACGTCATGTGGCATCCCTCCTCCGGCGCGCTGCCGGGGCTGATCGACTCGATCTTCCTCTGGTTCTATGGGCACAACCTCGTCGGGCTGCTGCTCACGCCGCTGGCGATCGGTGCAGCGTACTTCGTTGTCCCGCGTGTGACGCGCACCCCTCTGTACTCGCACACCCTCTCCCTCATCGGTTTCTGGACGCTCCTGGCGCTCTACGCGCACATCGGAGGGCATCACCTGCTCCAGGCGCCCATCCCCAACTGGCTCAAGTCCATCTCCGTCGTGGATTCCATGGCGATGATCATTCCCGTGTTCACCGTCCTGGCCAACGTCTGGCTCACCGCGCGCGGCTCGCTCAGCCGGCTCTGGAAGGACCCCGCCGGGCGATTCGTCCTCGCCGGAACGATCTGGTATCTCATCGTCGGCATCCAGGGCTCCGTGCAGTCGCTTCCGGCGGTGCAGCGGATCACCCATTTCAACAACTGGGTGATCGGCCACGCGCACATCGCCGTCCTGGGCTTCTCCGGGTTCATCGCCCTGGGGGCGATGTGGCACGTCCTTCCCCTGGCCGCCGGACGCCGGCTCTACTCGCACCGGCTGGTCAATGTCCAGTTCGGCCTGGCGCTGCTGGGGCTCATCGGCTTCTTCGCGGTGCTCACCGCCGCGGGCCTCATCCAGGGAGTGGGCTGGTATAACGGCGAGGCGATCTACCGCGTGCTGCCGGAGATTGCCCCCTTCATGGTCCTGCGCGCCGCGCTCGGCATTCTCATCATGGCCGCCTCCTTCCTCGGCCTCTACAACGCCATCCGCACGCTGCGCGGCGCTCCGCTGCGCGAGTCCGAGAGCCCGTTGCAGGAGGGGCCCTTATGAAAATGACCCCCGCGCTGCTGGTCATCGGCGGCATCATGGTGTTCTGGGCCTCCGTGTTCATCGTGATCATCCTCCCGTCCATCGTCTGGCAGGAGCCGCCCAGCGCGGCGTGGCAACCTTGGAGCGACGACGAAGCCGCCGGCCACGATCTCTACGTCCGCAATGGATGCAGCTACTGCCATTCGCAGTACGTCCGCGTCATGGACTGGGGAGAGGGTGCGGAGCGCATCGCGCAACGAGGGGATTACGTCAACCAGCTCCCGGCCATCCTGGGCACGGAACGCACCGGCCCGGACCTCTCACAGGAAGGGGGGGAGCATCCGGAGGACTGGCAGATTGCGCACTTCATCAATCCCCGCAACACGCGCCCGCTCTCGCTGATGCCCTCCTGGGAGTTCCTCGGCATGCGCGATATTCGCCACCTCACCGCTTACGTCCGCTCTCTTGGCGGGAAGGACGCGACCTTCCGCGCGCAGCGGCAGGAGGAATGGAAGCCGCAGGCCGCTGATGCCTACGCCGGGGGCCCCGCCGCCAACATCCAGTGGCTGCACGACCACGTGCCGGCCCCCTGGCACCCCATGCCCAATCCCTATCCCGCCACCGACGCCGCGCTCCAGCGCGGGCATAAAATCTATCAGGACTTCTGCGCCGGTTGCCACGGTGTCGTCGGCGACGGCAACGGCCCGGCAAAGGAGTTCCTGAACCCGCCCCCGCTCAATTTCACCGAACTGCGCGACCACCTCGTCGGGGGGCAGTACATCGGCGGCATCTTCTATTACCAGGTCATGAACGGCATCACCGGTACCGGCATGCCTTACTTCAAACGGGAGTTGGAATCCGAGAAGATATGGGACGTCTCCAATTACATCGCCGTGGACTTCGTCGGCTACACCGACGCCGAGACTGCGCCTCTCGGGATCGACGCCTCCTATGAGCCGGAGTGGAAGAACAACTATTCGCTCCCGGGCGCGGATGAAAAATAAGGGAATGCGGCCATGACGAAAGGGCAGTTGCTGCTGGCGATTTGGATTCTCTTCACCGCCATCGGCTTGACGGCGATGATCGCCGCGCTCGTCTGGGCGGTCAGGTCCCGGCAATTCTCGGACCAGGAGCGCGCCCGGAGTCTGGCGCTGGAGAGCGGCATTCCCTCCGAGGAAGAGGAGCGCGCCGCCGCGGCCCATTGCGGAGAGCCTCGAACATGATCGGGTTGAACGTCCTTCAGAACCAGTGGCTGATCCTGGCGCTCTTCGGCGGAAGCGCCACGGTGTTGGCCGTGTTCCTCTGCTACCTGGCCGGCTGGCGGCCGCGGCAGGGGACCGATCAGGCCGGCAACCGGTCGCCGGTCGCCTGGACCCCCTGGGGGCTCATCGTCGTCTACGCGCTCACCGTCGCTTTCGGCCTCGCGTTCGTGGTCATGGTCGCCCTCAATCCTCCGAACTGGTGAACGGTCATGCAAGAGCCTGGATATGACGAATACGAGGAGTTCGCTCACCGCGATGCCGGCGGGTCGTGGTCGTGGGCGCTGGTGATCCTCCTGACGCTGCTCATCGTCGGCTGGGGGGTGCTGCACCTGCTCACGGTCCGGGACCGCGCGCGCGAGTGGGACTATGGCGCGATACCGGGCGCGCCGGGGGAATCGCAATACACCACCCAGCCGCCGCCCGCCGCGGGGAAAGCGCCGCCGCAATTGCCCCCGCTGCCGGGGGACGAATTGATAATTGATAAGTGATTATTGATGATTGATGATTGGGGATTGAGGAGATGCTGGGTAAAGTCATCGCAATCGGCCTGCTCGTGATCGCCGGCTTCTCGGTGGCCGGGTACCTCGTCTTCTCCGGGCCGCGCATGACCGTCCAGCCGAACTTGCGCACGTACGATGCGCGGATGCCGCTTCCTCCGCCGGGCATCGTTCCCGTGGAGGCGTTGGCTGAGCCGCGCGTCCCCGCCGCCTCGGAGGCGCGCGCCCTGGTCAATCCCCTTCCTCCCGGCGAGCGCAACCTGGCCGCCGGGCGAGTCTGGTACAACATGCACTGCGCCTTCTGCCACGGGGGTTCCGGCGCGGGCGATGGGCCCGTCGGCCGCAGCTTCTCCCCCGCCCCCGCCGATCTGCGCAGTGCGCGAATTGCCGCCATGTCCGACGGCGAACTGCTCCGCGCGATGCTCACCGGACCCGGCCACGAGCCGGTGCTTGAGCGCGTCGTGCTACCCGAGCGCCGCTGGCCCATCGTGCTTCACGTGCGGACGCTATCGGCGGGCGCGGAGATTGCCCCCGCCTCGGGGACCAGCGCGGCTTCGGGCGCGGCGAACCCCTGAATCCGCGCGGAGTTGCTCAGGACCGTCAGGCTGGACGCGACCATCGCCAGCGCCGCCACCAGCGGGTGCAGCAGACCCGCCGCCGCCGCCCCCAGCGCCACCGCGTTGTACCCGAACGCCCACGCCAGGTTCTGCGCCATGATGCGCCGGGTGTAGCGGCTCAACTCGACCAGCCACGGCGTCAGTTCCAGGCGGTCGCCGACCATCACCACGTTCCCCGCCTGCTCCGCCAATTCCGTCCCCGCGCCGACGGCGATTCCCACGTCCGCCGCCGAAAGCGCGGGCGCGTCGTTCACCCCGTCGCCGACCATCGCGACCGCTCCCTCCCTGCGCGCCGCGCGAATCTCCGCGATCTTCTCATCCGGCAGCCTTGCCGCGCGGACATCGCGCATGCCGACCGCGCGCGCCACCGCCTCAGAGGCCTCCGGCCGGTCCCCGCTCAGCATCGCCACCGCCACCCCCAGGCGGTCGAGTCGCCGCAGCGTCTCCGCCATGCCCGGCCTCACCCGTTCTGAAAAGCGAACCACGCCACGCAGCCGTCCGTCCCATGCAACGTAAATAACCGGCCCCTCGACTTCGGTCCCCGCCGCTTGTTCTTGCGCTGCCCCGATGAACTCGGCGCTGCCCGCCGCCATCTCCATCGTTCGCCCCGCCCATTCCACCTTCCCGCGCACCCCGCGCCCGGGCAGAACCTCCGCCTCCCGCAGCGCTCCGAGTGGAAGTCCGCGCCGCCGCGCTTCCTCGCGCACCGCCCGCGCCAGCGCGTGGTCGCTGCGCGACTCCAGCGCCGCCAGCCGACCCAGCAACTCCGGCTCCGTGACATCGGGCTCGCATGTCCGAATGGATTCGATTTCCGGCGAGCCGGTCGTCACGGTCCCGGTCTTGTCGAAGAAGATCGTGCGCACCTGGCCGATTCTCTCCAGCGTATCCCCTCCCTTGACCAGCATCCCCGCGCGCGCGGCGCGGTTGATCGCCAGCGCGGCGGCCAGAGGCGCGGCGATCCCCATCGCGCAGGGGCAGGAGACCACGATCACCGACAGCGCCGCCAGCGCCCCTTTCGCCGGATTCCCCGCCGCCACCCAGAACGCGCCCGCCGCCAGCGCCAGCAGCAGCACTATCGGCGTGAACCACCCCGCCGCTTGCTCCGACAGCCGCTCCAGCGGCGCGCGCGCCTCCCGCGCCTCCTCCACCATCCCGATGATCCGCCTCAGCAGCAATTCCTCCCCGACGTGTTCCACGCGCAGGAGAATCTCCCCCTCCCCGTTGACCGTCCCCGCGAACACGCGCTCGCCCGGACCACAGGAACGCGGGCGCGACTCCCCCGTGAAGGAGGCCTCCTCGATCCACGTCCGGCCTCGCTCGATTCGCCCATCCGCCGGGAGCGCCCCGCCCGGCGTCACGCGAACCAGGTCGCCCGCCCGGAGCGCGCCGACCGCCACCGGCTCTTCCCCCTCCGGGCCGACCCGCGCCGCCTGCTTCGGCAGCATCCGCTCCAGGCTCCGCACCAACTGCCCCATCCTCGTCTTGGCCGTCGTCTCGATCAGCTTGCCGAACGTCACCAGAGTCAGGAGCATCGTCGCCACATCGAAGTAGACATGCCCCTCCCCGCGGATCGTATTCGCCGCGCTCACGCCGTACGCCGTGAACGCCCCCAGCGCGATGAGCGCGTCCAGGCTCAGCCGCTTCCGGCGCAGTTCGGCCGCCGCCCCGAGGAGGAAGGGATAGCCCAGAATCGCCATCGCCGGCGTCGCCAGCCCCAGCAGCGCCCAGCGGAACCCCGGAACCGCGCCCGCCTCCACCGTCCCGGTGTACATCAGCGCCGAGATCATCATGACGTTCATGGCCAGCAGCGCGCCGACCGCGAGCCTCAGGATATGCCAGGAGCGCGGCGCGTCCTCGCCTCCGCCCACCGCGCGGCTCACGAGGTAGCAGCCGTAACAGCAGAAAAGTTCGCCATCGCGCTCGTCGGCGGTGGAGAGGGGCAGGCCGCAATAGGAGCAGCAGGCGCGCGCCATCTCAGCGCCCCCCCTGCGGCGGCGTGCCGCCTTCGCATGCGCAGCAGGGGGGCGTGCCTCCCGCCGCCTGCGATTCCGCCTGCGCCGGGCATCCCAGGAGTTGATGGAACAGCGTCGTCCCGCGCAGAATCGTGGCCGACCCCAGCAGGATCAAAACCACCCCCGCCACGGTCGTCCCCCAGCGGCGGAGCGGCTGAGTCAGCTTGTGTCCCGTCAGGCCCAGCAGCAGCAGCGACCAGACCGTCCCCGCCCCCATCGCCCCCATGAGCGCGATCCCTTGCAGCGGCGACGCGCTCTGCACCGACAGCGCCAGGAACGCCAGCACGATGGGGCAGGGGAGCAGGCCCGTCGCCAGACCCAGCGCCAGCGCCCCGCCCGGCGTCGGCTCCCGGAAGAACTGCCGGAACAGCGAGGCTCCCAGCGGCTCGCCCCCATCATCAGCGGCGCGCGCGCGTTTCGGCAGCAGGCCGATCAGCGCCAGCCCCATCAGGATCATCACGCCTCCCGCGGCGTACGCGAGCCAATCCTGCAATCGCGGAAGGAAACTCGCATGGACGGCCCACGCCCCGGCCCAGCCCGCCATCGCCCCCAGGAACATATAGGTCGTTGTCTTGCCCGCGTGCCAGAGGAGTTGCCTTGCCATCAGCCTCCCGCGTCCCGCCGGCTGCGCCAGATGCAGCGCGAACCCGCCGCACATCCCCAGGCAATGCGCAAACGCCGCCGCTCCCCCCGCGAACCCCACCCAGAGATAGCCCGTCATTCCGCCTCCTCCCATCGAGCCGAGCCTACCAAGACTATAGCCCCTCCCTCCGGCCCAAGGCAACGGAGGAATCTGAGCCAATTGCCCGGACGCGGCCTCCGGATGAGGCAAGTCTGCTCTGTTGAAACCATCGTGAGAGCGTGTCGTTCTTCCCGTGGGCGAGGTGGGGACGGGTCGAGGGGGGGCGTGGTCGAGGTGGGGACACAAGACTTTCCTTTGGAAAGTATTGTGTCCCCCCCGGCCCCTGTCCCCCCCGGCCCCCCCCAGCCCCAATCGCGCGCCCCTTGAAGCCGAAGTTCCCCGTCGGTTACACTCCAAGGCGAAAGGGGTGGAGGAAACGGCATGGGAGTATTCGGCGCGTTCAGTCGGGCGGGCAGGTGGTTTCGCGGCAACTGCCACACGCACACCACCCTCAGCGACGGCAAGTCCTCCGCGGCGGCAGTCGCCACGATGTATCGTCGGGCGGGATATCACTTCCTGTTCCTCACCGACCATCGCAAGGCCCAGCCCGAGGTGGATTCCCTCTGCCGAAGGGGCTTCCTGGCGCTCCCCGGCATCGAATTGCATCCCGCGGCGACGCTCAAGGGATTCGGTGTCCACCACATCATCGGCCTCGGCATTCGCGCGACGCCGAACGCTTCCTTCATGGACCGGGCCACCGCCGGTTCCGTCATCCGCTGGATCGAGCGCCAGGGCGGCATTCCCGTCTACGGCCATCCCTACTGGACCGGCCACGACATCCGCGTGATGAACGAGGGGCGGCGCGCGCTGGGGATGGAGGTCTTCAACTCCGTGTGCGAAACCACGCGCGGACTGGGGGACTCCGGCGCGCAGTACGACCAGGCGCTGACGCTGGGGATGCGTTGGGCGGCTTTGGCCGTGGACGACCTCCACGAGGTGGAGCGCGACCGTTTCGGCGGATGGATCATGCTCAAGGCCGCCGCGTTGACCGAGCGCGCCATACTCGACGCGATTCGGCGCAGACGTTTCTACGCCACGCAGGGGCCGGTGATCCAATCGCTGACGCTGCGCCGCAACGTCGCGCGCATCGAGTGCTCGCCGGTGCGCAGGATCGTCTGGCATTCGCGCGGGCCGGCCGGCGTGGGCGTCACGGCCGGTCGCGCGCTGCTCACCCGGCATGCGTTCGACGTCAAACATCTCGCCGCGGCTGCCACCTATCTGCGCGTCGAAATCACCGATGCGCACGGCCTGAAGGCGTGGAGCAACCCGGTGTGGCGCAACCCCGCCGCTCGACGATGGGAAGAGTGAGCCGACACGGCAGAAGCTGTTTCAAAACTGTGGCGTGGGTTATCAAACCCGCGAGAAACATAGCGCGGACTCGCCGCTCGACTCCGCTCGCGGCCCCGAGCCAGTCGAGGGGTTAGTCCGCGCCACCTGCCGAGTTTTGAAACAGCTTCTGCTAATTATGGGTTCTTGCCCTGAGAAACCCCGCGGGGCAAAATGCCTTGCGGCAGCGACCCGTGAGAGGTCATTGCGAACCGTTCGACGTAGCTCACGGCCCTGAGCTTGCCGAAGGGGGAGGCGCGTCACCGGAGGTTGCGCGGTCATTCCGGCAACCGCGCCGACTGCGGCAATCTTCCGATTCCCGAATCCCTCGGCGCGGAGGGACAACCCGGCCTTTGCGCGGGTTGATCAACAGGAAGATCGCCACGTTCGCGCCGATGGCCCGTTGTGAGCCAACCTGGTTTGTCGCGGCGCTCTCTCGCGATGACTATTGAGCGATCGGGACACAATACTTTCCTTCGGAAAGTTTTGTGTCCCAACCCTGTCTCACGCCAAAGGCACCGCCGACGGGATGGTTTCAGCAGAGCAAGACAGCTTCTAGTTGGCGCGCGCCTCAGCCCGTGCGCGTGCGCAGGACGCGCGAATCTCCCTGCCGGATCGTCACCCCTTCGCGGTCGAGCGTTTCAAGCAGGGGGAGCAGGTACTTCCGGGAGGCCCCCAGCAGATCCCGCGCCTGCGCGATGTTCATGCTCCCATTTCGGGCGATGAACTCCACCACCTTGCTCCGGCTTTGGTCGAAGACGCCGGGCAGGATGCAGATATCCTCCGCCAGCCGCCGGATCATCCCCGCCTCCGTCATCGCCTCAAGCACTCGCTTCTGCTCGGAGGAATTCAGAGCGGCCGCGGCCGCAATCTCCAGCGGCGGGGGGGCCGAGAGTCCGGACTGCGCGAGGCTCGAAAGTATTTTGTCCCGCGCCTGCGCATAGCGCCCCACCCACTGCGGCGAGTGGCCCGCCAGCGCCAGCTTCTCGCCTGAGGCGACGACCTTCTTCTGCTCCTGCAGGAGCGCCAGCGCGATGCGGAAACATTCCCGCGTCTCCGGCGACGGCGAGCTCGCCGCCGCCACGGCATTGAGCGGAGCGAACGGCCTCAGCGGTTCCTGCGCGTGCAGCTTCGCCATGCAGGAGACGATGGCGGACTGCATCTCCTGCACCGCGCCGCTCCCGAACCAGAAGTCCTGCCGCCCGGCGCGCGCCTCCCCCTCGGCCTGGAACTGCTCAAGCACCCCGCGCAATTCCGTCTCCAGAACGCCGCAGAGCACCTGGAGCTTGTCCAGCCGAACCCCGCGCGCGCCCGCCTTGTCGAGGGTCTCCGCGACCGTCTCGGCCAGCGCCGAACTCTCGCGCTTCGCCACCTCCTCCGCCCCCGCGCGCTTCTGCCGTTTGGGGGGGTGCGCGTCCACAATCGCGCCCCCGCCGATGACGAACATCGGCGAGTACGACCGCATGACGAACGGATCGCCCGCCACCGCCACCAGCGCGCTTTCCAGTCGCAACTGCACCAGCGCGGATTCCCCCGGCGGAAGGCTCTCCGTCTCCAGCAGCACCACGCGCGCCATCACCTCCCGGGTCTGGTGGTGAATCCGGACGCGCGTTCGCTGCCCCAGCGCGCGCGGCGCACGCGACGAAAGGTACAGCCGCGCATCCATCATCAGGCTGGGAGCCAGCGCGCCCGGCGTGGCCAGCACGTCCCCGCGCTCCAGATCCTCCTTCGACGCGTCGGCGAGGTTCACCGCCGCGCGCTGCCCGGCGAACACCTGCTCGACCGTCTCGTTGTGCACCTGGAGATTGCGCACACGAAGGTCGAGGCCCTTCGGCAGCGCGACGACGTTCTCTCCCGTCTTCAGGCTGCCCGAAATCACCGTCCCGGTGATCACCGTCCCCGCTCCCTTGAGGGAGAAAACGCGGTCGATGGGAAGCCGGAAGATTCCCGCCGCGCTGCGCGTGCGCACGCGGGCGGCGATCCGCGCAAGCTCCTCCTGAAGCGCGGGCAACCCCTCGCGCGTGACGGAGGAGACCGGGAGCACGCGCGCCTCTTCGAGGAACGTCCCCCGGGTGAGCGTCCGGACCTCTTCGGTGACTTCGGCGATCCGCTCGGCGGCGGCCTTGTCGCTCTTCGTGAGCGCCACAACGCCGGTGGAAATCCCCAGCGCGCGCACCACTTCGAGATGCTCCACCGTCTGCGGCATCACCCCTTCGTCCGCCGCGACGACGAAGATCACCGCGTCGATCCCCGTCACCCCCGCCACCATGTTCCGCACGAACATTTCGTGCCCCGGCACATCCACGATGGCGGCGGAATGTTTCAGCCCCGGCAGCGGGAGGAAGGCGAAGCCCAGGTCGATCGTCATCTCCCGGGCTTTCTCTTCGGCCAGGCGGTCGGGATCGGTGCCGGTCAGCGCCAGCACCAGCGAGGACTTGCCGTGGTCCACGTGCCCCGCCGTGCCGAAAATGACGTGCCGTTCCACGCTCATGACGGGCCGCGCTGGAGGGAGTCGCCCACGCCTTGAAGCGCGGCCAGGATCAGCGGCTCCTCGCCCGGCAGGATCGTGCGCGGGTCCATCAGGACGCCCTGCTCATGCACCCGCGCGAAGACCGGCGGGTCGCTCAGGCGCAGCCGCTTGGAGAGTTCCGCCGCGGCGATTCGCTCAGAGCGCAGGCGGACGCAGACCGTCGGAAGCGAATGCCCCGCGAACGACCCACCGCCGATCTCCGAGCGTTCCTCAATCGTATCCGCGTCGAGCCAGCCGGAACACCCCTCGCGGACCAGTCGCGCCAGCTCTTCGGCGCGCCGCTGAATCTCCTTCACCGGCATGGCCAGCAGCGCCGTCACCCGATGTTCCTGCGGCAGGCGCTCCGCATCCAGGAACAGCCGCAGCGTCCCTTCGAGGGCGGAGAGCGTCAGCTTGCAAACCCGGAAAGCGCGGTAGAAGGGGTTCTTCCGCATCGCCTGGAGCGTATCGGTCTTGCCGAGAATGATGCCGCATTGCGGCCCGCCCAGGAGTTTGTCCCCGCTGAAGAGCGCGGCATCGACCCCGGCCGCGAGGCTCTCCGGCACGTTCGGCTCGTATGGAAGACCGTATCGCCGGTAATCCAGCAGCGCGCCGCTGCCCAGGTCGTGCACGCAGGCCACTCCCTTGCTGCGCGCCAGCTTCGCCAGTTCCGCCACCGGCGGCTGCGACGCGAACCCCTCGATGCGGTAATTGCTCTGGTGCACCGCCAGGATCAGCGCCGTGGCGGGCGTGATCGCCTTCTCATAGTCGGCTAGGTGCGTGCGGTTCGTGCAGCCCACCTCGACCAGTTGGCAACCCGCGAGTTTCAGTATCTCCGGGATGCGGAACGAGCCGCCGATCTCCACCATCTCCCCGCGCGACAGGATCACCTCGCGTCCGGACGCCAGGGTATTCAGCACCAGCACCGTGGCCGCCGCGTTGTTGTTCACCACCAGCGCCGCCTCCGCCCCGGTGATGCGCTGCAGCAGCCCCAGCACGTGGATCTCGCGGGGGGTGCGTTCGCCGGAATCGAGGCCGGCCTGGACGTTGCAGTAACCGGCCGCCGCCTCGGCCAGCGCCTCCTGCGCCGCCGCCGAAAGGGGGGCGCGCCCGAGGTTCGTGTGAAGCGCCACCCCCGTCGCGTTCACCGCCCGGCGCAGGCTCCGCGCCGACTTGCGCCGGTAAAGCTCCATCGCGCGCGCCGCGACGGCCTCCAGTGATGCCCCGGCGGAATCTTCTCCCGCCAGCAGGCGTTGCCGCGCCTCTTCGATGGCCTCTCTCGCGGCCTCGCGCGCCAGCGGACGATGCGCCTCCGCCAGCGCGGCCATCCTGCCCTGCGCCATCAGGTCGTCAACCCGCGGCAACCGGCGCAGCAGAGGCACCTTCTCTTCCATGTCTCGCTCCGATGTAATGCGCCCGTTGCACGCCGTCATTGCGAGGAGGCTCCCCGCAAGAGCGCGAAGATTCCCCGCAATGACCCGCACGTGACGGGCGCACCGCTCTTCCGACCGCGCAACGCGCGGTCATTGTCCCAACGTTCAGGAGAAGCAGAAATTCTGCGCGTTCTTCAGCACGTAACCGGCGTCGCCATAGCGCAGCCCGATGACGAGCATCGCCGCAAAAAGCGCCGCCAGCGCGCCCGCAATGATCCACGCTTTCTTATTCATCTTTCTCCGCCCTCCGCTCACTGACACTGACCGCCCGGCCGGCGAGCGTTGCGGAAAGCGCTCCCTCCTCCAGGCAGTTCCGAACGCAGTCCAGGCATAACACGCACTCCGCCGTCGCTTCCTTCCGCTTCTCGCCGACCGGCACGTGGCGGCACTCCGTCGGACAGACCTTGACGCACCGCATGCAGCGCGTGCACTTCTCCTGGTCCGTCCTCAGGCGCAGGAGCGAAATTCCCGACGTGAGCGCCATCAGCGCCCCCAGCGGGCAGAGCGCCCGGCAGAAACTCCTGCGCGCGATCACCGCCAGCCCCAGCACGAGCACCATCAGGCCGATCTTCGACCAGGTGCGATAAGAAGCGTGCGCGCGTCCTTCCGCATCAGTCGCCAGGTACGGCAGGCTCCCTTCGAGCGTTCCCGCCGGGCAGACCAGCGAGCAGTAATCCAGCGCGCCGGTCTGCTCGCCCGTGATGCGCGCGTTCGGCGTCGTGCCCTTGGCGCTCCCGAAAATCAGCGGCAGCGCCAGCACCAGCACAACCAGCAGCGCGTACTTCAGCGCGTTGAACGCCTTCGGCATGCGCCATTTCCACGTGCGAATCCGGTACAGCATATCCTGCAGCCAGCCGAACGGGCAGGCCCAGCCGCAGAAGGCGCGCCCCACGGCCACTCCGAGGAGTCCGAGCAGCCCGATGATATAGAACGGAATGCGCCGCACCAGCGCGAAGGCCGTCAAGCTGCCGATGGGGCAGGCCACCGTCCCCACCGGGCACGAGTAGCAGTTCAGCACCGGGATGCACAGCGCCTTGCCGCCGGGGCTCAGGAAGTAGCTGTTGAAGGCCGCGAGCGAGAGCAACTGGACCGGCATCCGCCGGCCCGTCCTCCCCGTTTCACTCCTGGATTGGCTCATCCTCACCTCGAACGGCCTGTGTCATGGCGCGCAGATGTTCCGGCGGCGTCGACGGCACCAGCCCGCAGGCCGGCGAGACGATCTGGAACTCCCGCGCCGCTCGGCGCGCCGAGCGCTGTATGGCCGAAACCGGCCCGCGTTGCAGAAGGATCGCATCCACATTTCCGATGCGGACCACGCCGGGCAGCTCCTCGCGCAGCATCCGCCCGCTGACCATCGCATCCACGCTCAGCGCCAGCCCGCCGCCGAGGCCGTCGTTCAACTGCCGCAGCGGTTCCAGCACAGGGCGCACATCGCCACATATATGCAGTATATGCGGCGCGCCCCCCTCGCGCAAGGAGCGAAGAAGGCGCGTGAGCGCCGGCGCCGCGAAGCGCGCAAAATGCGCCGCGCCCAGGATCTCCCCGGTCGCCGAGGGCTCCGCAACCATGACGGCATCTGCCCCCGCGGCGCGTTGCGCCAGCGCGAATTGCAGAACGAACTCCTCCGTGCGCGCCAGCAGCCGGTCGACCGTTTGCGGTTCCCGCCGCGCCAGGCGGAAGAATATCCCCGCCTCCATAATCGTCGCCGCCAGCGTCACCGGCCCGACCAGCGCCCCGATCACCGGGTTGGAGCCGGGGGCGGCCTTCAAGCGCCGCAGCGCCTCCAGGACCGTTCTAACCCTTGGCATCTTTTCCGGATTGAACTGCGGCAGGCCCTCGATGTCGGCGGCGCCCGCGACACTCTCGGCGAGCACGCAGGGAAGCACCTCGGGCGTGCCCAGCTCCACGCGGCAACCGAGCGCTTCGGCCTCGACCGTCATGCAGAAGGGGGCGGCGAGGCACTCGAAGCCCGACTCCTCCCGCGTCGCGAGAATCAGGTCGGCCATGGCCGCGGCCTCCGAATGCGCCCGGGGCCACCCGCAGCCCGTGCGCGCCATGGCGGAGGTGGTCGCCAGCGTCATCATCCCGCCGGGGCAGATCACCGGAGGAGGCTGGACGGCCTCGCCGGCCAGGGCGCTGAGGAATCGTTCTCGTGAGTTCATGGGTTTCCTGCGCGTTGCGGCAGATGCGCGAATGACGAATGACGAAGCCCGAATGACGAAGGAAACGCCAATGACGAAATGCCCGCGCGCCCCTTTCTTGAGGAAAAGGGGGTCAGGCAACTTTTCCAGCAGCGGAAAAGTAGCCAGACCCCTTTTCCCGCCCCTTTTCCCCCTGGGGCGTCGCAGGAGAGCCACGCTTTTCGAGCTGGGGGTTTTGGACATTCCTTCGTCATTCGGGCTTCGGCATTCGTCATTTCATCTGCCCATATTCCTGCACCGCGCTCATCATGGCGTCGATGTTCCGGCTGGCCGTCGCGATGGGCACCTCGCAGCCGCTTCCCAGAATGAACCCCCGCGCGCAGCCGCGCCCGATATCGCACAGCGTGCGGACCTCGCGCGTCACATCCTCGGCGTTTCCCTTCAGCAGCGTCTGAGTCGGGCGCACGTTCCCCATCAGCCCGATGCGCCCCCCGACGCGGTCGCGAGCCTCCGCCATGGAAATATCATCCAGGCTCAGCAGGTTCGCGTTCGTCCCCACCATCGCGTCCAGAATGCGGCTCGTCTGCCCGCAGATGTGAAGCACCGCGGGGCATCCCCGGCGGCTGATGGCGCCGTGCAACTCCTTCAGGCAGGGTTGAGCGAACTCCTCGAACATGCGCAGGCTCAGCACGCTCCCCGTGGCCACGGGGTCCACCACGACGGGGATTCCCCCCGCGTCCAGAATGTCGTTCGCGAAATCGCAGGCCGTGGCGGTGGAAAGCTTCAGAAGCTTCAGCGCGAGGACGCGGTTGCGGATGAGGTCGCGCGCGAACTGGTCCGTCCCCCGCAGGCAGGCCGCCGTGGTGAAGGGGGCCGGCACGCAGCAGGAGACCGGCACCTCCGAGCCCACGGCCGCGACGGCGACCCGCACCGCCTCGATGAACAGCGGCAGCCGCCCCAGCGTGTGCGCCTGCGTGGTGACGAGCCGGCTCAGGTCGCCGGGAATCGACACGGCGGGGCGCTCCACCAGCGGCACGTCATCCTCTTGAAAATCCAGCCCCGTCCCCATCGCCTCGGCGAGGATCGCGGTATCCGAGAAGATGGCGATCAGATCGTGCCCGTACCGTCGCCACGCGTCGGCATGGCACTGCCCCATCAGCCGGCCATCGCGGTTGTACGCGCCGACCTTCACGCCGTTCACCCGCGCGGCGTGGTTCAGAATGAGCGGCACGCAGAGAAAACGGTCCATCGGCTTCCCGGTCAGAAAAGCCGTGAACCGCTCCTTGGGGGTCATTGTGTCCTGGCGCATGGCAGGCTCCTTGAAAGTCGGTCGGCCAGTTCGACGGCCTCCTTCGCGTTGCGCCCGAATCCGTCCGCATCGATCTCCGCGGCGAAGCGCGCGCTCGCGGACGCGCCCCCGATCATCACCCGGAAGTCCCCCCGCAGCCCTGCTTCCTTCAACCCGCGCACCACCCGCGCCATGTTCTCCAGCGTGGTGGACATGAGGCTCGACAGCCCGATAATTCCCCCTCCCGCCGCGCGCGCGGCCTCGACGAACCGCTCCGCCTTCACGTTGCGCCCGAGGTCGATCACCTCATACCCCGCGGCATCCAGCAGAATCTTGACGATGTTCTTCCCGATGTCATGGATATCCCCCTCGATGACCCCGAGGATCACCTTGACCGGTTTGCGCGTGGCGTCCGCCTTGATGTGCGGCTTCAGAACGGCGATGGCCGCGTTCATGGCGTCCGAGCAGATGAGGATCTCCGGCACGAAATACTCGCCGCTGTCGTAGAGTTCCCCCACCTTGCGCATCCCGGCGGAGAGTCCCTCCGTGATGGCCAAGTATGGGTCGAGCCCTTCTGCGACGACTCGGTTCGCCGCCGCCACCGCGCGCTCCTCATCCATGGCGACCACGGCGTTCGCCAGCTCTTTGTGAAGTGGATTCATAGGGGGTCCCAGCCGTTCTGTGAGAGGAAATGCGTCGAATCGTGCGCGCCTCGACCGTCCGCAGGGGCAAGGCATGCCTTGCCCCTACAACATCCTGGGCTTGCTGCGTCAGAACTCATGCGAATCGAATACGCCAGGAAGTTGGTGGAGCGCGCTGTCCCCAGCGCGCTTTGGAAATACGCCGCGCGGGAGAATGGCGAGAGCGTGTGGGAATCGAACCCACCAGGGACCTTATTAGGGCCCCGCACCGGGTTTGAAGCCCGGCAAGATCCACCAGGACCCATCCGCTCCCATAACAGGGTTGATTGCGCGGAATCCGTAAGCAGGGGCGCGGCATACTGCACCCGCAGAACGCCTTCCGATTTCCGCGTCGCAGAGCAATCGCTCCCCGTTCGCCGTCCGGAAACCAGACGGGCGCCGGAAGTGCACTCCTTCCGGCGCCCGAAAATTGCAGCGGCTCTATACAAAACAGCCCTCAGCGCATGACGGCCGTCGTTTGACCTTTCACGATCCCCAGCGGGCCCGCGTCGATGGTCGCTTCGCACGTCACCTTGCCTTTGATCGCCACTCCAACGGAGTAGCAGGGGTTGCCCCCTCATGAGAAGCCGAAGGAACTGATCGGTTTCGCTACGTTCGCGATTTCCTTCCCGGCGCTGTCGGTCGTCCTCATCTGGAGGTTCACCTCCACGCCGTTCTTCTGCACACCCGTCAAATCCGCAGTGCCGGCCTTGAGATGCACCCCCACGCCCAGCGTGCGCGCGCTGTCCTTGGTCAAATCCTTCGTGGCCACTTCCAGCGTCAGCTTGTCCATCGCCGGGACATCCAGGACCACATCCTTCTTCTGCGCCTGCATCCCGGCCAGAGTGGTCAGGTAGGTCCAGGGTATCTTCTCTTTATCCAGCCGAGTCACCTTCAGCATGGCGAGCACATAGGACTGGCCCTGCGCTTGGGGATAGATCATCACCTGCGCCTTCATCCCCGTGCAGCCGGTCGGAAGCATGTCGGCGGGAATCGGCAACGGCGTTTCCGCGAAGCGCGGGGGGGGGGCGCCCTGCGACTTCAGCGCCGTCGCCGTAGCCACCCCTTCCAGCGTCGAGGCCATGCGCAACTCATTGCCATTGGCCTGAGCGAAAATCGTCACCTTGTCGGATATTTTGAACTGGAAATTGATCACGCTCGGTGCGGCTGTAGCCCCTGAAACCCACGCACCAGCCACCACCGTTACGGCAGCCAACCATCGCCAAGTGCCTTTGTGCAGCATGGTTGCGCTCCTTACAGAGTTTCCCCTCCGTGCATCCACTTCATTATACGTCGCATCGCCAGTGTGTCAAGAAAATCCGGCCTTTTCCTGCATTTAATCGCACGCTCGCCCGGACGCGTGCCGTATGTGGCACAGCCGCCCTCGGCTGTGCCGGTACAAGATGCCCCTACGCCGGCCCCTTCTCCTGCCAGAACATCATCGCCTTGCAGCCGCCGAAAGCGACCCCCATCCACGCCGCCTCGCGGACGCGCTCGGGCGCGATACCCAGGTTCCGGCATTTCTCCAGATGAATGCGCAGGCAGGGCTCGCACTGCACCGCCACCGAAAGCGCCACGATCATCAATTCCTTCTGAACGGCATCCAGCGTGCCCGGCGCGGTCACCGCCGCCATGAACTGCTTGAACGCCTCCGGCGCGCCCGGCGCGGCGGGGGAGGCCGCCTGCGAACAACTCTCCGCCCCCGGCGCGCTCTCGACGCCGGAATGCGCGGCGCAGCAGGGCGACTGCTTGGCAGAAACTCTCGCCGGGGAATCCGTCTTCTTTCGGGTCACCACGATCTTCCCTTTCGATTTCTCGACCACCCGTCCGATCACAGCCGCGTCGCGGCAGCCCGCGGCCCGCAACTGAGAGACCATCTCCGCAGCCTTCGCCTCCGGGAGCGCAATCAACAGCCCGCCCGAAGTCTGGGCATCGTAAAGAATGTCCAGCGCGTGCTCAGGCAGCCCCTTCGCCGCCTCCACAAACGCGCCGGCGAACTCCCGGTTGCGTTCCGCCGCGCCGGAGCCGATCCCCTGCGCCGCGTACTCCGCAACCCCTGGCAGCAGCGGCATCGCTTCCCACCACACCTCCGCCGTCACCCCGCTCTCGCGCACCACGTGCCGCAGGTGGCCCAGCAGCCCAAACCCGGTGACGTCCGTGCACGCGTGCGCCCCCATCCGGACCATCACTTCGGAGGCGCTTTTGTTGAGCGTCGACATGGACAGCGCGGCGGCCCGCGCCGACTCCGCCGAGGCGCGGCCCATCTGCGCGGCGAATGAGATAATCCCCGTTCCGAGCGGCTTGCTCAGAATCAGCGCGTCCCCCGGCTGCGCCCCCGCGTTCGTCACAATCGCGTCCGGCCTCACCACCCCCGTCACCGCGAAGCCGAACTTGATCTCCTCCTCATTGATACTGTGCCCGCCCACCAGCAGCACCCCCGCCTCGTTCAGCTTGTCCAGTCCCCCCTTGAGCATCTGGTACATCGCCTCGTCGCCGAGGGTGTGGATCGGATAGCCGATAATGGAAAGGGCCGTCAGCGCCGCGCCCCCCATGGCATAGACGTCGCTCAGCGAATTGCACGCGGCGATCTGGCCGAACTGGTACGGATCATCCACGCAGGGGGCGAACACATCCACCGTCTGTACCAGGCAGAGGTCGGGCGAAATCTGGAAGACCCCGGCATCATCCGCCGTCGCCAGCCCGACCAGCAGCCGCGGATCGCTGGCGGCGGGCAACCGCGAGAGGATCCGCGCCAGGTCCGCCGCGGGAATCTTCGACGCGCACCCCGCGTTCTTCATGCGCTTCATCAACCCCGGCTTCTCCGCCGAGAGCGGCTCCTCAAGCCGTTCCCCCGCGCAAAGGCAGACATCGCGCTGGAGGAAAATGTCGCACGGGCAATTCTTGCGCGGGTCGCAGATGCAGTGCCCCAGCGCCTTCGACCGGGCCATCACGCGCGCGCGTTTGGATGATGCTTCGGACATGGGGTCCTTTCAAGGGCTGCGGAAGAACCCATGCTAACAGTCGGATGGGGGGACGTCAACGCAAACGGGAGACGTTTTTCCGCGGCCGAATACCCCCTCGCCGGCGGTCAGATAAGTTCTTGACTCGCCCGGAATCGTGGCCTATAGTTGAGCAGAGCCGGGGGATGTTCCATTCTCGGAGGGCTGAGTGCGAGGTTGCGGCAACTGACGGCCTCCAATTCACGAGGCGCGGGCGCCGCCGGAGGCAGTGTTATGGAAGCCATCGAGGCGAAGGTCCGGCTGGTCGAGGACAGAACCGAGCGTCTGCGAGCTTTCTGCACGGTCACCTTGGACAGCGAATTTGTCATTCGCGACATCAAGATCATCGACGGGGTCAAGGGGCTGTTCGTCGCCATGCCGAGCCGCAAGTTGACCGACCATTGTCCCCAATGCCGCTTGAAGAACCACCTGCGCGCCAAGTACTGCAACGAGTGCGGCAACCGACTGCCCGGCAATCGCGCGCCGGACCCCGCCGAAGGGGGGAGCAAGCTGCACGTGGATGTCGCCCATCCGATCAACAGCGACTGCCGCGCGCGATTCCAGAAGGCCATCCTGGCGGCGTACGAGCATGAACTGGAACGCGCCAAAGCCCCCGGGTACGTGCCGCCGGATTTGGACGCTATCGGGCGAGAGAGCAAGTAGGGACGGATGATTTGCGATTGGCGATTACTGATTGGCGATTTGCGATTTCGTTGACGATTGGCGGCGGTGCGCACAAAGGGCCGTTGATTCGCAAATCAGTAATCGCCAATCGCCGTTCATTCCGCCTCAGCCGCGAGATCGTATTCCTTCCACCCCGTGATCCGCACCTTCACGAACTGCCCCGGACGAAGGTTCCTGCCGGTTACGATCGTCACGCTGTCCACGTCAGGCGCTTGAATCGCCGTCCGGGCGAGCCATGAGCCGTCGGGGCGCGCGGCGTCGATCAGCGCTTCGGCGCGGCTTCCCACCAGCGCGCGATTGCGCGCGAACGCAATTTCCTGCTGCGCCGCCATGATCTCGCGCCGCCTCCCCTCCGCCGTGCGCCGCGAAACCTGCGCCCGCATCCGCGCCGCGCGCGTTCCCTCCTCGCGCGAGTAAGCGAACACCCCGAGGTACTCGAAGCGCAGCGCCACAACCAGCCGCAGCATCTCCCGGAATTGCTCGCGCGTCTCGCCGGGGAACCCGGTGATCAGCGAGGTGCGGATCGCCACGGCAGGCACGCGCTCGCGCAACCGCTCGATCAGCCCCAGCACCTGCGCTTGAGTCACCCGGCGGCCCATCCGCCGGAGAATGTCGTCGTTCAGATGCTGCAACGGAAGGTCTACGTAGGGGACCAGCCGGGGTGTATGCGCGTACGCCTCGATCAGCGCCTCGGAAAAATGCGCCGGGTGCGTGTAGAGCAGGCGCAGCCAGTGGAGTTTCGGAATGCGCGACAGCCGCGCCATCAACTGTTGGATGCGCGGCGCGCCGCCGAGGTCGTTGCCGTAGAGGCTCGTGTCCTGGCCGATCAGGTTCAGTTCGCGCGCCCCCCGGGCGACCAGTTCGCGCGCCTCGGCCAGCAGTTCCTCGGCGGGGCGGCTGCGGAAGGGGCCGCGAATGTCCGGGATGGCGCAGTAGGCGCAGCGGTTGTCGCACCCGTCGGCGATGCGAAGGTATGCCATGTGCTTCGGCGTCAGCAGGAACCGTCCGGCGTGCGCCCCCGCATGCGCGCGCAGGCCGCAGGCGGCGAGAATCGCCTCCTGCTCCGCCAGCCCGAAAATGCCGTCCGCCTCGGGAATCTGCTCGCGCAACTCCGCAGCGTACCGCTGGGCCAGGCACCCCATCACCAGCAGCGCGCGGCAGCGGCCGGTGCGCTTGAAGCGCGCCAGCCGAAGGATGGTCTCGACGGATTCCTCTTTCGCGGGCTGGATGAAGCCGCAGGTGTTGACCAGGATGACGTCGGCCTCTTCGGGGGGGGCGTTGACGACCGCGCCGGCTGCGGCGAGGCGTCCCAGAATGCGCTCCGAGTCCACCAGGTTCTTGGCGCAGCCCAGGCTGGCCAGATGGACGCGCAGCGTCGGCTCCCGGTTACTCGTCATCCTCATCGTCCTCATCATCCTCGTCGTCGTACTCATCCTCTTCGTCGTCGAACTCCTCCTCCTCGGAGGGTTCGCCTTCGCTGCCCGGAGGGGGAGCGGTGTGGGGGATGGGAGGGGTGTCCGGGACCTCCGGCACGTCGGGAAGTTCGATCTCGGAGGCGGCGTCGGGCCATTCCTCCTCGGTCTCGCCCGCTTCGATCAGCGCCCCTTCCGGCGGGGCTGCGGGCCCTTCGACGGGGGCGGAGGAGGCGGCGACGTAGGGGGCATCCTGCTCGCGCTCCTCGGGCGGAACGTAATTGATCCATATCTCCCCGAACGTCCCTTCCTGGTCGGCGCGCATCACCTGGAGCTTCACCAGTTCCAATAGCGCCAGGAAAGTGCCCATCAGCCGCGGGCGCGTCACCTGCCCCTCGAACACCTTGAAGAAGCTGATCCGCCCCGCCGTGCGCACGCGCTCTTCCAACTCCGCCTTGATCTGCTCCTGCGGAATGTTGTCGATCACCAGCCGGTGGAACGGCTTGGAGCCGGTCTGGTCGAGCACCTTGTTGAACGCCTCGATTAACGCCCAGAGGCTCACGCCGGCGGGGGTCTCCGCCTTCAGGTCGCGCGCCCCCTCGGGGTGCTCCCCCGGGCGCGCGAAGCGCTCCGACTGCGACTGCGCGCGCTCCGTCAGCGCCAGCGCCGCCTCCTTGAACCGCTTGTACGCCATCAACTGGCGCACCAGCTCCAGGCGCGGGTCGCCGCCTTCCTCCTCCTCGGGCATCGCCTCCGGCTCGGGGGTCATCATCCGCGACTTGATCTCGATCAGCGTCGCGGCCATCACGATGAACTCCCCCGCGACGTTGATGTTCATCTCCTGCATCAAATCGAGGTACTTCACGTATTGTTCGGTAATACGGGCGACGGGAATGTTGAAGAGATCCACCTCTTCGCGGCGGATCAGGTAGAGCAGCAGGTCGAGCGGGCCGCTGAAAGTGTCCAACTCGACGCGATAATCGGCGGAAGGTTCATTCATGGGTCAATAATCAATGGGTCATTGGCAATGGGCAAAAAACGAAACGGCGCATGACAACACGGAACGCATCCGACGCATGCCGGCGCCGTTCATTGACAACTGCCCATTGACCATTGCCAATTGGCGATTGACTACGGCTGTGCAACCGGAATCTTCAGCTTCTGCCCGACCTGGAGGCGGCCTCCGTCGGCCAGGCTGATGTTGTTCAACCGGGCGATCGCCACCCAGTTGTCCTCAGACTTGAAGTAGGTGCGGCTGATGGAACGCAGCGAATCGCCCTGGCGCACCGTGTACTCGGCGTAACGCTTCGCCGCCTGCAGCGTCGTGGTCGGGCTGGAAATATTCAGCACAGTGACGGGCGCCGGCGCGCGGTTCGGCTGCACCGCCGGCGGGACGTACGCGGCCGGCCTCGCCGGCGTGCCAACCTGCGCGGCGCGGCCCGGGGCCTGCAGCGACGCCAACTGCGCGCGCTGGTTCGCTTCGATGTTCGCGACATGGAACAGGCCGAAAACCGCAATGGCGATGATCCCGGCCGCCACCGCGCCTCCCATGGCCGCCATGCGCTTGACGCGCTGCAACCGGCGCTGGATCAGCCACATCTCCTGCTCCGCGCGCTTGTGCAAGTCCGTCGCCTCGCGCTCGAAATGCGTCCGCAGCGTCTCCAACTCCGACTCGCGCGCGGTGATCTTCTCCTGCAACTCCTCGACCGCGTGTTCCTGCGACTGAATCTGGTCGCGCAACTGGGAGTGCTGCTCCTCGCTGCCGGAGAGGTCCTTCTCCAGCTCGGCGATCCGCTCCGACTTTGCCTGCTCGCTTTCCTTCAGGCGGTCGGTCATGTTCTTCACCGAGGCCAGTTCCGCCCCGGTCTTGGAGATCTGCTCCTGCGCCGCGTCGAGCTGGCGCAGACGCACGCTCTGCTCCTCCATCTTCGAGGCCAGCTCTCCCGCGCGCGCCACGGCCCCTTCGCGCTCCTTGCGTTCCTTGGAAAGGGTCTCGTGCAACTCGCGCAGCGTCGCATCCTTCTCCGCCAGCACGGTGTCTTTCTGGATCAGCGCGAGTTCGCGCTCGTTCAGGCGCTTCTCGATGGACTGGCGCGCCTCGATCAGGCGCGTCATCTCGCCGCGCGCGTCCGCCAGTTCCTTATGCGCGGATTCGAGCTGGCTCACCTGTGTGCGCAACTCCTTCACCTGCTCCCCTTCGGTCTTGAGGCGCGCGATCTCCGCCTGCGACTTCTGAATCTGCGCGGCGATCTTCTGGCGCTCCTTCTCGAACTCCTCTTGCGACTTCGTCATCTGGGCGGCGAGCTTGTCGCGTTCCTTCTGGAGCGCGGCCGCTTCTTTCTTGACGGAGGAAAGTTCCTTCTGGACGGAGCGAAGGTCCGGCGCGCGGGGCGCCGCCGGTTCGGGCGCTGCCGCGGGTTCGACGGCCACAGTGGGTTCGGGCGCGGATGGAGCGGCAACGGAAGCGACGACCGGTTCGGGCGCGGGCTCGGCGGCAGGCGTCGGAGCGGTCGCCTCGACAGGCGCGGGAGCGGTTGCCTCGACGGGCGCGGGTGCGGGATCGGCTGCGGGCGTCGGCGCTGTTTCGACCGCGGGCGGCACATCCAGCCGCGTCACTTCCTCGGCGGGTGCGACGGCCTGGACCGGCGCGCTCTCCAGCAGCTTGAGCACTTCCGAGCGCAGCGGCTCGGGCCGCATGCTGGCGATGATTCTTATCCTATCGTCGGGATACCCTTTACGGCGATAGTCCGCCACGAATTCTTCCGCGCTCCTCATGGCGTTCCTCCATGCCCCAAACCACCATATTTGGGTGCCAACAGTTATAGCACCCCCTATGGAATGGATATTTTAGCAGGTTGCACAGTAGTGTCAAATGAAATCATTGAATTTCCATGAATCCGCAACCCGGGCGGCCGCGTCGTTTCGGCCCGAATTTTGCTTGCAAAACCGTTCCGCCGACGCTGGAGTCTGGGCCGCACGGCCAGGGAAGAGGACAAAGGGGGCGGCTTCGCGGCCCAGCAAACGGAGCTTCCACTGAGCCACTACGGCTTAGTGGACATTGCGTCATGCCATTTGATATACAAACGACTGCATAGGTGGGATCAGGAAGTTCATTTTATCAGGAGTTGGGCATGGACCTTCGGAAATCCGGTCGGCTGCTGGGGTTTTCCCTCTTCGTCGTGCTGGCGGTTATCAGCACGCCGGCTTGGGCGAAGAAGACCGCGTTCTTTGGGACAGGGGAGAATAGGAGAGGGCAACTGGGAATGGGGGATACGATTTCCCGTCCCACGTTCACACTCATTCCCGGAATGTCGGATGCCGAGTCCATCGAAGCCGGTTCCTACAACACCGCTTTCGGACTGAAAGCGGGGGGAGTCATCTATTCCGTCGGCGCAGGCACCGGCGGGGAACTCGGATTGGGCAGCGGGGCGGATCGGAATACGTTCACGGCGGTAGGCTCACCCACGGGGGTGAGCGCGTGTGCCGCCGGCGATTATCACACGGCGGCGCTGAAAGAGGGCGCCATCTGGAGCGCGGGGGACAACGGCAATGGCGCGCTCGGACTGGGGGACTACGACAATCGGGATGTCTTTACTCAGGCCACCGGCCTCACAAACGTTACCGCCATTTCAGCGGGGGGGAACTTCACGCTGGCGCGGAAGAGCGATGGCACCCTGTGGGGAGCGGGGGGCAACTACTTCGGGCAACTGGGACGCGGGACAGCCGAGCAAACCTACAACACGTTCGGGCAGGCGGTGAACATCACCGGCGTGACGGCGGTTGCCGGGGGGAGCGGCCATGCCCTGGCGCTCGACAGCGATGGTCTGGTCTGGGCGGCCGGTCTCAATAACATGGGACAGCTTGCGGTGGCGGACACTACCGACCGCAACGTTTTCACCCAAGTCAGCGGCCTCGCCAGCGTGGCCACCGCCATTGCTGCGGGCGAGACGCACTCCATGGCGTTGATGGCTGATGGCACTGTCCGGGTGGCCGGCGGCAACGGGGACGGACAGCTCGGGTACGGTTCCGACTTCTCCTCCGCCACCGCTTTCGTGGAGGCGCCGGGCCTCACGGAGATCGTCGCCATCGCGGCGGCAAAATCCGGCTCGCTGGCGATCAAGGATGACGGCACGTTGTGGGTGGCAGGCGACAACACCGGCGGCGGGCTTGGCCTCGGAAGCAAGCTGGCCAGCGTCTACTCCTTCACCCAGGTGCCCGGCCTCACGGGCGTCCAGGCCGTGACGGGCGGCTGGGGGTTCGCCATCGTGAAAGCTTTCTATGGCGCCGAGGTGACGTATCCTTCCGATGCGGATATCGTCCTGGAGCGGGGCGGGACGTATAACATCAGGTGGAATAGGTTCAACCTGCTCCCCAAGAGCGCCGTGAAGATTGAACTGGTCAAGGGGGGAACCACCGCGATCACGCTCTGCGAGAGCACGACCAAGATGCCGTTCAAGTGGATCGTGGGCGCGGCGGCCAAGGGAGCCGCGCCATACGCCGATGGAGAGGATTTCAGGATTCGCGTCAGCCTGGTTGATGGGAGCGATTCGGACGAGAGCGACAATGAGTTCGCCATTGACCACGTCGTGAGCCTCACGATAGACGGATCGGAGTCGTTCGTGGGGGGCGACGCGCCGGAGGAGTACACCTGCACGGCGAATTACGGCTTCGGCGGGAAGCAGGACGTCACCAATCTGGTCAAGTGGAGTTGCACGAAAGTCAAGGGCGTCAAGATGGGCAAGACCGGCACCCTGACCACTGTGCCGGTTCTCTCGGATACGCCCTGCGAGATCACCGCGACCTATGGGAAGGGGAAGCCGC
>Ga0114951_10001005_pt1 | contig 36904 bp, 26 predicted proteins | sample AM7aDNAmetaG_FD_88677 | JGI IMG/M metagenome (GOLD analysis project Ga0114951, IMG submission 88677) | Freshwater microbial communities from Finland to study Microbial Dark Matter (Phase II) - AM7a DNA metaG | ecosystem: Environmental > Aquatic > Freshwater > Lake | place: Finland: Lake Alinen... | reverse complement strand
TATTGGCCCACTTGTCCGGCAATGTCCGGCGGTGCGCCCGGCGGCAGCTCTGGCGATGCGTTGAACAGCCCGTCCAGCTTGGCCACCAGCGCTTCCCGGCCGCCCAGCAGTCGCGCCAGGCCCTTCGGGTCCTGCTGCACACTGAACGTCGTTACCCACGGATTCGACTCCGTGTAGTCTCTCCACTCCTTCGTGTGGCCCATCTCATTACCAGCAAATGGCGTCGTCCACTCGCCGTTGTCCAGCTTGGGACGCACAAAAGTCGTGCTCTTGTCATATAGGTTGCGATAGTAACCGGCCTGTTCGCGCAATGTCGCCGCATCCGCCTTCGCTCCGGCAGTCTCCGCCAGCAGCGCCGCCGCCCATGCGTCATAGGCATAATCCAGCGTCTTGCTGGCAGACTCAGGCTCCTTGTCGGCGGGAATGTAGCCTTTCTTCCTGAACGAGGCCAGACCCTGGTAATCCTCTTCAAGCGCGCGCTTCCTTGCCGCCTTCCAGGCCCGATTCACATCAATCCCGGGAATGCCCTTGGCTACCGCTTCGGCCATCACTACTACGGAATGGTAGCCGGTCATGCAGCCCGTCTCCTTGCCGTGCAGCGGCCACACCGGCATACCCGCCGGACTCTCTTCCGCCATGCGTACCAGGCAGTTCACAAACCCCGGAACCCGCTTGCCCTGCATCAGGATGTAAAGAGGATGAGCCGAGCGATAAGTATCCCAAAGCGAGAACGTCGAGTAATTATGCTGTCCACCGTCCAGCGTGTGCACCTTGCCGTCCATGCCGCGGTACTGCCCGTCCACATCGTCGAACAGTGTTGGCGCCACCAGCGTGTGATACAAGCTGGTGTAAAAAATCTGCTTTTGCTTTTCGCTCGACGTCTCAATCTGGATGGCCGAGAGTTCGCGCACCCAGGCCTTGTGAGCCTTCGCCCGCACATCTTCAAAGTCCCACCCGGCAATCTCGGCGTTCAGATTCTTCATCGCCCCTTCGGCGCTCACGCTCGAGATGCCAGTCTTCAACAGGATCGTTTCGCCGTCGCCGGTTGCGAACTGCACAACCGCCTTGATCGACTTGCCATTCCCTTCGCGCGTTGACTCCGGCAGCGGCTTGTCTTCAGAGAAAATCTGAAAGGACGTGAAGGGCTTGGAGAACTTCATCGCGAAATAAACCTGGCGTCCCGCGGCCCAAAGATTGGTGCTGCGCCCGCCAACCCAGGTGTCGTTGCCCACCACCTTCACCGTCGACCACAGAACCTTATCCGCTTCGCTGCTGCATACATGCGTCAGATCCAGGATGAGGTGGCTGCTCTCGCTCTGCGGAAAGGTATAACGGTGAATTCCGGCCCGTTCCGTGGCGCTCAATTCGGCATGAATCTTCGAGTCCTTCAGCCAAACAGAGTAGTAGCCCGGCGTCGCAATCTCGTCCTCGTGCGAGTACCGCGAGCCATAACCCTCGCCAGGATGGTTCGGATTGCCCTGCGCCGTCTTCACCGCACCCGTCCCCGGCATCACCAGGAAATCCAGCAAGTCCGCAGCTCCCGTGCCACTCAGGTGCGTGTGGCTGAATCCGCTGATGAACCTGTCGGCGAGATGGTAGCCCGCGCAGTGGTCCCAGTCGTAAAGCTCCCGCGGAGCATCGAACGTGTCCGGGCTCAGTTGCATCATCCCGAAGGGCACCGTGGCCCCAGGATAATTGTGCCCGTGGCCTCCCGTGCCGATCCTGATCTTGACGTAGTCGATTACGTCTGCCTTTGATGGTGATCCCGCGCCGGCGGCCATAATCTGGGCCCCCACATTTTTCAATCCCATCGATCCCGCAACTGCCGAAACACCGCCAATGAAATTACGTCTGCTGATCATTCCATCATTCCTTAGGGCTGGCTGAATTGAGCAACACATTGATCGTCGCCCGCAAGGCGCTGATACCTTCCACCTACAGTCGGAAAGTTCTGCAGCCCACTCAGGTGGCTTTCAAGCTCCGTAAAATGATAGACGATGTAACGGTGATGCGCCGTTACTTCTCCCGCGCCACTACGAAGTCCGGCACCCAAAGCAGGGCGCGCTTGAACTCGGAGTCGGGCAGCCCGGCCAGAGCCTGGCGGCTCTGCTCGGCGTAGCGGTCGGCAATGGCCATTGCATATTCCACTGAGCCATTGCGGACCAGAATCTCCTGAATCTGCTCCCGGCTCACCCGCTCAAAGCTGCGGTCATCCAGAACTCTCTGGATAGCCTGGCGGTCTTTGGCCGTTCCGTGATCGACGGCGTGAATCACAGCCAGCGTAGCTTTGCCCTCGCGCAGATCGCTCGCCACCGGCTTGCCCAGAACCTCTTCGGTGGCGGTCAGATCCAGTACATCGTCCACTATCTGGAAGGCCAGGCCAACCGTCCGGCCATAGGTGGCCAGGCTCGTCTCCACCGCCTCACTCGCCCCGGCCAGCACCGCACCCAGGCGCATCGAAACAGAAAACAGACACGCCGTCTTGCGGAAGATCAGATCGTAGTACTCGGCCTCAGAAACCGCCTTGCCGAGCTTTTGAATCTGCAACAGCTCGCCTTCCACCATCTGCTGGGTAAGGCCAATCAGCAATTCGAGTACGCGCAGGCTCTTTTCTTCCAGAGCCACCTTGAAGGCCTGCATGTAAAGCCAGTCGCCGGCCAGCACGCACTTCTCATTGCCCCATGTCGTATTTGCCGACGGCCTGCCGCGCCGCGTATCCGCTCCGTCGATGATGTCGTCGTGGACCAGCGTCGCGGTGTGTACCATCTCCACCACTGCGCCCAGGCGGATAGCGCCCTGGCCTGTGTAGCCCAGCGCATGCGCCGACAGCAGCAGCAGCGTGGGTCGAATCCGTTTGCCGCCGCCCTCGCGCAGATACTCGGCGATTTCCGTGATGGTGCTTACGCCGGAGGCGGCGTCGCGGCCCAACTCCTGCTCGATCGCTACGAGATCGTCCCGTAGCAGATCGAAAACTTCTCTCGCCGTCGCTATCGCCAATGTGCTCAAAGCTCTCCGGTTCTCGGGTACTTATTTTGTCCTGCCGCCCCAGCCGCCTGTGCGCTAACCGTTTGGGGATTGCGCCGCTCGCTCGGCAAGTCCTGGTCTCAATTCGTTCTGTAATTCGTAAACTGCAACTCCACGCCTAGATCCTTGCCCCGCAACAGGGCAATAATCGACTGCAACTCGTCGCGGTCTTTGCTCGTCACTCTGACTGTATCGCCCTGGATGCTGGCCTGCACCTTCTTTTTCGAGTCTTTCACCAGGCGAACAATCTCCTTGGCCTTTTCGATGGGAATGCCCTGCTGCAGTTTGATCTTCTGCCTCACGCTCTGTCCCGTGGCCTGCTCAATCTTCTCGTAGGTGAGATTCTTGAGTGAAACGCCGCGCTTTACCAGCTTCTGGCCCAGAATCTCCTTCACCGCCTCCAGCTTGTATTCCCCGGCCGAGGCCAACTGAATCTCCTTGTCGCCTTCCGTGAGGGCGATCTCCGAGTGGGAGTCCTTCAGATCAAAGCGCTGGCGAATCTCCTTCAGCGCCTGGTCAATGGCATTGCGAACCTCTTGAATCTCCACCTTGCTGGCAATATCGAACGAATTCTCCTGAGCCATGGCTATCCTATCCTTTTGTTTGCCGGCAGGGTCCTGCCGCTGCAACTCTATCAGTTTCCCACGTCAGGCTCTAGACGAAACAGCCGTAGAAAGTTTTTCGTGGTTGCGGACGCAATTTCTTCGTCCGAAATGTTTAGAACGGTGGCCAGAGTCCGGGCGGTTTCAGCAACCCAGGCGGGCTCATTGCGTTTTCCTCGATTCGGGGCCGGAGCCAGCCAGGGCGCATCGGTCTCCACCAAAACCCCATCCAGCGGCATCCGGGCGGCTACATCACGCAGCGGCTGCGCCTTGGGATAGGTCAGATTGCCCGCAAAAGAAATCAGAAAGCCCAGATCGAGGGACCGCCGCGCCTGTTCCCACCCGCCCCCGAAACAGTGCATCACACCGCCCAGGCCAGTTTGCTTCCAATGTTCGTCCAGAACCTCAAAAAGATCATCCCAGGCGTCGGTTGACCCATCCTTTGGCCGGCAGTGGATAAGGATCGGTCTCTTCCGCGCGGCGGCAATCTCCAGTTGGCGGATAAGACCCTCGCGCTGGACATCATGCGCTGCGCCTTCGTGGTAGTAGTCCAGGCCAATCTCGCCGCAGGCGATTACTTCGGGCTGGGCCAGCAATCCATCCAGCTTGGCGAGGACACCCGCGTCGATTCCAGGCGTGGTGTGCGGATATACGCCCGCGCTGGCATAAAGCCTCGGAATCCCAGCGCCACTTTGGGGCAGGGAATTGAACTCCCGGCAGATGTCGAGCGCCTGATGCATCTCGGCCGGCTGCTCGCCAATGCCGATCGCCAGCACCGCGCCCACACCCGCCTCCCATGCGCGCCCCAGCATCGCCGCGCGATCCTCCGCATAGCGAGGGCTGTCCAGGTGCGCATGAGAATCGATAAGCAAATGAAGACCTCGGGCTGCGGGTGCGGAACTGCTGCGGGGATCGCATAAAAACGGCTCGGTATTCCCGTTGGTGCTACTGTCCGCCTATTTCAGCCGTGCTCCCAAGGGAGCTTCTTCCAAAAATCCAGCCAGCACCGGCGCGCCGTCCGGCAGCGATGCAGCCAGCAGCATCCCGTTCGATTCCAGCCCACGCATCTTGCGCGGAGCAAGGTTGGCCACGATCACGATCTTGCGCCCGATCAGCTTTTCCGGCTCGTAGAATTGCGCGATTCCTGCCAGAATCTGCCGCTTCTCGTAGCCGAGGTCGACTTCAAGCCGCAGTAGCTTGTCGGCCTTGGGAACGCGTTCGGCTACCAGAATCTGCGCCACACGCAAATCCACCTTGACGAAATCGTCGATGGAGATGTGCTGTGGCTCTTGCGCCGTGGCCGCCTCAGTTGCAACCGCCGCCGGAGCCCCAGATGCAGGCGCATGCACCGTGGGAACTGCCGCAACCGGAACTGCGACATGCACTTCGGGAGCCTTTGCAGCCTCAATGTGTGCGGGAACTGCTGCCGCGATTCGTGCCGCAGCGGCCTTGGCCGCGGGTTCGGGCGAACCGCCGGCCGCCTCAATTACGCTCTTGCTGTTTTGGTCTTCTATGTTCTGCATACGTTCCACTGCATCCTTTTCCGCGCGGGGAAACAGCGGCGCGGGCTCTCCAAATTGAATCCCAGCCTTCAAACCGCCCCACGTGAGGTTCGTTAGGAATGATTTCTTCGCCGCTTCTGCGATCTCGCCCTGCCCAAGCTGCCGCCACACCTTTGCGGCCGAGTCCGGCAGTATGGGATAGACCAGTGCGGTAATAATGCGAATGGCCTCGGCAGCCGTCACCAGCACACGGGCCTGCAATAGTACGTGGTCCGCCTCCGAGCGTTCCGCGGGCTTTTTCCACGGCGCATTGGCGGTCAGGTAGCCGTCAGTCTCCGCCACCAGCGTCCACAGCGCCTTCAAAGCTTCTGAGAAATTCAGAGAATCGAACTCCGGCCCAAATGCCGCGATGGCTCTTTCCGCATTCTCGCGCAAGGAAACCTCGGCAGCCGTCTCAGCATCAGTTTCCGGTACAGCCCCGCCAAAGTACTTGTGCACCATGTTCACAACGCGGCTTACCAGGTTACCGTACCCGTTGGCCAGATCGCTGTTGTAGCGCTGCACCAGCGCATCGAAACTGAAGCTGCCGTCCTGCCCGAACGGAATCTCGCGCAGCAGAAAATAGCGCAGCGCATCCGCGCCCAGAATCTCCTGCACCGTTTCCGCCCGCACAATGTTGCCCTTTGACTTCGACATCTTGCCCTGGTCGAACAGCAGCCATCCGTTGGCCTTCACACTCCGCGGCGTCGGGATGCCCGCGGCCATCAGAAACGCCGGCCAGTAAACGCAGTGGAAGCGGCTGATCTCCTTGCCGATCAGGTGCATATCCGCAGGCCAGAACTTCTCAAAGCGCGCCTGCTCTTTCGGATCGTCAGACCCGTACCCCAGCGCGGTGATGTAGTTCGCCAGTGCGTCCAGCCACACATACACCACGTGCTTCTCGTCGCCGGGCACCGGAATGCCCCAGGAAAAACTGGTCCGGCTGACCGACAGATCCTTCAATCCCCCACGCACAAACGAGATCACCTCCCGCCGCGTAGACTCGGGTCCCATGAACCCTGGGTTAGCATCGTAGAACTCCAGCAGTTTGCGCTCGAAGGCCGATAGCTTGAAGAAATAATTCTCCTCGCTCACCGTTTCCGTAACGCGCCCGCAGTCAGGGCAGACCGTTCCCGGCGGCCCGTCCACATAGGCTTCGTCCGAGACGCAGTACTGGCCGGTATAGGAGCCCTTGTAAATAAAGCCTTTGTCGCGTAGCGTAGCAAAAAGTTTCTGCACGCCGCGCTTGTGCCGCTCTTCCGTGGTCCGGATAAAGTCGTCGTAGCTGAGCCCCAGCCGGTCCCACAGACCACGAAATTCGGCTGAGATAGCGGCGGCGAACTCGCCAGGCGTGCGTCCGGCAAGTTCAGCCGAGCGCTCAATCTTTTGCCCGTGCTCATCTGTGCCGGTCAGAAACCAGGTGTCGATGCCCTGTGCCCGTTTGCGCCGCGCTATGGCATCGCAAACGATGGTCGAATAGGCATGGCCCAGGTGCGGCCGCGCATTCACGTAGTAGATTGGCGTGGTCAGGTAATAACGATTTTGGCTGGATGTTGAATTGGTCATAGGCGGGGCTTTGCGTTCAATTCTCCGCTGTTGGCAGCCGGGAATATCAAGGCAATCTACTCCCTATCTTACGGCATTCAAGAAGATACGGGCTGTCGTGCAGATCCCGGGTGCCCCAGGGTCCCGCCCCTGAGACCTGGGAATCGACAACAGCTCAAAGTCCTAAGGGGCTGTCTCACCACAGGTTCTCTGTTAGAATCACCTTGAAAATCAAGCATTTCTGAGGCATCCAGACGTGTATCTCCAACTACAAAAAAAGCTCGGCGACCATCTTCGCGCGGTTCTAAAAGAAAAGTACGACCTTCAGCTTGAAGCCATCCCGCTCGAGATCCCTCCTGACATCAAGTTCGGCGAGCTATCCACCCCCATCGCTTTCGAACTGGCCCGCAAGCTCCGCAAAGCCCCCAAAATCATTGCTCAAGAGATCGTGGCTGCCCTCGGTGCGCTCGAAGGATTTGCCGGCTTTGAAGTGGCCGGAGCCGGGTACATCAATGCCCGCCTCGACCGCAGCGCCGGTGCACGCAGCATCTCCTCGCCGGATGCGGGTTCAGTCCCCGCCAGCGCCCTCCATGTCCTCGTCGAACACACCAGCATCAATCCCAACAAGGCCGCCCACGTCGGTCATCTGCGCAATGCCATTCTCGGCGACACCTTCGTGCGCCTGCTCCGCGCCGCCGGTCAAAAAGTCGACATTCAGAACTACATCGACAACACCGGTGTTCAGGTTGCGGATGTCGTCGTTGGATTCCAGCATCTTGAAGGCAAGTCGCTTGCTGACGTCCGCGCGCTGCTTCAAGAAATTCAACGGACCGGCCAACGCATCGACTACTACTGCTGGGACCTGTACGCGCGTACTTCGCAGTGGTATGAGCAAGGAAGCGAAGAGGAAAACGCCGCGCGCAAGAAGCTTCGCTATGCCACCCTGCACGAGCTTGAACGTGGTTCCAATGAAACCGCCGATGTCGCCGAGCTGATCTCGACCGCCGTTCTGCGCCGTCATCTTGAAACCATGCTTCGCCTCGATATCGAGTACGACTTCCTGCCCCGCGAGAGCGAGATTCTGCACCTCAAATTCTGGGATGCCGCCTTCGAGCAACTCAAGAAGACCGGCGTGCTCTACTTTGAAAACGAAGGAAAGAACAAGGGCTGCTGGGTAATGACGCGTCCCGGTGCGGAGGTCGTCGAGGGCGATCTCAATGAGGATGCGAAAGTCATCGTTCGCTCCAACGGAACCGTGACCTATGTAGGCAAAGACATCGCCTACCACCTCTGGAAGTTCGGTTTGCTGGGGAAGGATTTCGGCTACAAGCCCTTCTTCACTTATCCTGACCGCGAATGCTGGATCTCCGCGGAAAATGGCGACGAGCCCCACCCCCACTTCGGCGGCGCGCAAGCGATCTACAACGTCATCGACGCGCGCCAGTCTGACCCGCAGGCCAATGTGATCCAGGCCTTGCGCGGCATGGGCCATACCGCCGAAGCCGATCACTACACGCACTTCAGCTATGAGATGGTCGCTCTTACGCCACGCTGCGCTGTCGAACTCGGCTACGATGTTTCTGCCGAAGATCTGGCCCGCCCCTACATTGAAGTCAGCGGCCGCAAGGGTTTCGGCGTCAAAGCCGACGACCTCATCGACAAGCTCATCGCCGCCACTCGCGCTGAAGTGGATGCGCGCCAGACCGGTCGGGACGATATCGAACGTCAGAAGATCGCGGAACAGATAGCGATTGGCGCACTCCGCTACTTCATGCTCAAGTTCACGCGCAACTCAGTCATAGCCTTCGACTTCAAAGATGCGCTGAGCTTCGAGGGCGAGACCGGCCCCTATATTCAATACGCCGTGGTCCGCGCCCGTAACATCTTTCGCAAAGCGGCCATAACGCCGGATGACGTCCTGCGCGAGTTTGCGGCCATCGATCCCGCCCCTTATCTGGCTGGCGACGCTGGCGAAGACATCTGGGCGCTCTGGTTGCGCGCCGGTCGCCGCACATTGGTCCTTGAGCAATGCATAACTACATCAGAGCCGGCCTATCTTGCCAAGCACGCATTCCAGTTAGCCCAGGAGTTCAATAACTTCTATCACCGCCATCACATCCTCACTGAAGAGGACCCGGCGCGCAAAACATTCCTGCTGGCTACGGCCGCAGTTGCCCTTCGAGAGTTGATTGTTGTGCTCAGCTGGCTCGGCATCGAGAGTCCAGAGGCCATGTAACCGCATCGCCTCTGGAACCAAAAGTCTCAGGAACTAAAACTGAATTTGCACCTTCAATGAACGCGACTTGTCCGATGCAAAATTCAATGCCTCAGCTGACTCGCTTTGCTTGAATTTGCCACTGAAAAGTGGCCGCAAATCTACGCGCCCCGCCGCCACCAGCCGGATCGCCTCGCCAAACACATTTCCATAGCGCATGGATCCGATGTAGTTAATCTCCTTGTTCATCACCCGGTAGCCGGGCAGCGGAATGTCGTCCGTCGGCACAGTGCCAATCTGCACAATGGTCCCGCCCGGCCGCACCAGGTCGAATGCCTGGCGCAACGCGGTAGCCGATCCTGATGCTTCAAAGACCGTGTCGAATCCGTCTCCGGTTAGTGCGTGCACTCTTTCATGCAGATCCTTCGCTTCGGGATCAAAGACCGCATCCACGCCACCCTCAGCCGCCCTGACTCGGCGCGAGGGTACTATCTCGCTGATCGCTACCGGCGCAGCGCCGAAGGCCCTCGCGGTGATCGCTACAAGCCGCCCAATGGTTCCCGCGCCTGCCACGAAAACACGCTTCCCTGAAACGCCGCCAGCGCGCTTCACCGCGTGCAGTGCCACGGCAAACGGTTCAATCATCGCGCCCAGGCTGTCGTCCACATCGTCTGGTAGCACGTGGCATTGATCGGCGCGCACGGTAACAAATTCCGCCATGGCGCCATTGGTTGGAGGGGTGGTGCTGGCGCTGCCCAGCATAATGGTCTTGCGGCAAAGATTACCCCTGCCGGCCTTGCAGTAATCGCAGAACCCGCAAGCGCGGGCGGGATTCACAGTGACGCGCTCGCCCACTCTGGGCGTATCAACGCCGTCCCCTGCTGCGGCCACTTCCGCCGTAAGTTCATGGCCCAGAATAAATGGGCGATCAGGCACGGAGGCGCCGCAATGGCCCTGCTCATAGTAGTGCAGATCAGAACCGCAAATTCCCACGCAGCGGTTGCGCAGCAGCACCATTCCCGGCAGAAGGTCCGGGCGCAGATAAGTCTCCACTCGCAAGTCCTTTGCGCCATAAAGCACACTGGCTATCATCCTCGTTCTCCTGGTTAAGAATACCTCGGCTGCGAGATCGAGATTGGGCGCAAGCCGTGGGCGCGGCTTGCATGCTGCTCCTTCCTAAAACGAGAGGAGTCGCAGTCGCAGCTCATGGCTTTCTCATGCGGGGCTCACAACCTGGGACACCAGGGAATTCGTCATTTGCCAACTGGCCGCTGCAGAGTTGACAATCTCTGCGAGTGGTCTGACCAGTCTGCGCCGTTCCCTACGCATTGCTCCCAGCCCGCATCATCCGGTTCCGAGGTTTTCTGCATGGCTCGCACGCGTCTTCCGCTTATTCTCTGCCTGTTCGCTGGCATTCCTTTTATTTCCATGACGCAGGCCCAGGTCGCTGTCGAGTCCGCACCGCCGACCACGGTGTCTCTTCTGCCCCCGAACCCGCACGCCTCTGAACCAGGCCTGCTCTTCTATCTCTCCGGCGATCATGGTTTTAACGCCGACTACGCTGCTGGCGGTAACCCCGTCCCCAACTATGCCAAGGACGTCAACGCACTTCCCGGCGGCGTTCATGGATCTTACATCCAGTGCGGCGACACGCAACTGCTCTCCTACTGGGCCCCGGGCAATATTTACGCCCAACGCGGCACGCTTTCCTTCTTCTGGCGTGCGCGCACGCCTCTTGACGAGACTGCGTTTCCAGTCTTTCGAGTCGGCTACGCGGACCACTCCAGTTGGGATATGGTTTGGATGCGCATCGATTGGAACGGGCACGGTTTCGATGCATTTGTCACCGACATCAATCTCGGCCGTACCCGCGTCTCTGTCATGCTGCCAGAACTCCCCAAGCCCGACCAGTGGGTCCACCTTTCGCTCGCCTGGGATGAGACCAGCGGCATTCGCTTCTATGTGAATGGCAAACTCGCTGGCACCAAGGCCGCTACCGGCGTCTTCGATACCGCTCTCGACCAATTTGGCCCGCACTCGCGCATCATCGGCCCAACTGGGGTTGAAGCCTCCTACAGCTACGACCGCGGCGGCGACATCGACGAACTCCGCATTTACGACCGTACCCTCTCTGACGGCAACATGGTCACGCTTGCCAATGGCGGCGCACCGCAAAGTATTCCCGACCTTGACCGTGCCGTTGCCGCCGGTCCTGCTCCATCTCCCACAGCATCCACGCCCGCATGGCAGCACGAGTGGAATCTAAACTACGGCTGGAATCGTCAGGGCGACACTCCAGTACTCATTGACTCCGCCAGCACCACCATTCGCAAGGTTGAAATCCACGATGCCTTCGACCTCAAGCGCTGGTGGTGGAAGGCCAACGACGGCATTCGCGAAACCACATGGCCCGGCGTCTATAATCGTTCTCGCCTCACCGGCCGTGACGATTATTTCGAGCTGCCTGACTGGGACTGCTACTCGCTTTCCGGCAAGGCGGTCAGCTTCTACATGCCCCACGAGCCATGGAACCATTTGGAAATTGCAGGTGGCGCATGGGGTAACATGAGCCTTCTTTCGCACGATATGGAGAAGGGAACCGACGCGGAGAGAACCCTCTTCGAACGCCCCAAGGGCCAGCAGATTACCTACCATAACTTCGATCAACCCATCATCGGGCAAAAGATCCGCTTCACCAACGTCGAACAGGAACAGCCCATCGGAGAGCTTTCCGCTTACTACGTTCATCCCGGCGTCGAGCCTACCGGAATCGCCACACTTCGCTACCGGCTCACCAGTAAGATCACGCCGGACGACAATCCTTCCACCAGGCCTGTTGTCGATTACATCGCAGGCCGCTTTCCAGCCGACGAGCGCATGACCATGATCGCCATGCCCTCCGCCGCAGCGCCAGGAACCCCGCGCGAGAAAGCGCAATCCGGCCTGCCCATCGTGCACATTATCGTCCCCGCCGACTTCCGTTCGCAGATGGTCGATTCCGGCCACGGCTTCACCTACGGCTGGGAAAACATGGATGGTGGACTCGACGGCATCGCCATCGATCTGCCCGCGCTCAATCTGCAGCCCAATGCCGATGGCGTGATCCCGATCAACATTCAGATTAAGGACCCGCTGTGGCTCATGCGCGACATGCTTGACTTCACCTTCGCCGTCAAGCCGGGCGCGCCCCACACCCTCTGGCTCGACACCCGCGACCGTGTACTTCCCAACGGCAAGAGCCTCTATATCACCATCGCCGCTCAGGGAGCGGACTTCAACACAACCGCTCTCGAAAGCGCTGAACTGCGCCTCATCTTCAAGCCTTACAAAGACGCACTCCCCGAGCACATCGCCGACCGCCTCACGCAAGTGCGCGACGAATATGCAAACCTCGTTGAAGAGTCCGTCAGCTCACGCCGCCTTAATTTCTTCAACCGCATCGACGGCGACATCTCCGATCTGCTCCGCGTCGATCCGCAAAATGACCTTGGACGCAAATACTGGCATGAGATGAATAAGGAACAAGTGCGACCGCCGTTCGTCCTGCCCCAGGCTCCCGCGGGCGTTCCCCAGTGGGCCTATCTGCAGGTCGAGGACCTCGGCTATCTCAAGCGCCTAATCAATTGGTATGTCGACAATCGCCAGATCTCGAACGGTGAATTTGGCGGCGGCCTCTCCGACGACAGCGACTTCACCGAGTGGTGGCCCGGCCTGGCCGCCATGGGCTCCACGCCCGACAAGCTCAAGGCCTCGCTGCTCAAAGAGATGGACGCAATCTACGCGCAGCACATGTTCACCAACGGCCTGGCCACGATCCAGACCGATGAACTACACAGCTACGAAGACGGAATCAATGTCCTTGGCGAGGCCATGATGATGGACTTCGGCAGCCCCAAACAAATCGAACGCGCCATGGTCACCGCCAAGCGCCTGGAGTGGCTCTCCGGGATCAACCCTGCCGGCCACCGTCATGTGCGGTCGTCCTACTTCAATGGCGCCAAAATGGCAGAAAACGGCGTCTGGGGTTGGTCAAAGGAATACTCCTACATGGTCTTCCATCCTGCGCTTTCGCTTGTGTTGTTCAACGGCGCGCCGGAGACCCGCAAAATGGTTCTCGAACTTGCGGACGGATTTCTCGCCCATTACAAGCCCGGCCCCGACGGCAAGTACTCGCTCCATGCCCAGGTCAACTTCAAAACCGATGAGGATCTTCCCACCGGCATGCGTCCTTGGTTCATCCTGTGGGCAGCATATCGCTGGACTGGCGATGAGAAATACGTCAAGCCATTTGTCGATCTCGGCTCGGCATCGCTGGAACTCATCAACTCCGACGAACTCGACATACTCAATAAGCGCAAGGAGTGGACCGCCCCCGTCATTGCATCCGCCAGCCGGCGCAACCAGATTTCCGAAGCTCCCTGGCAACTCGCGTGGCAGGTTACCGGCGACACCTCTTACCTGGAAAAGGTTTATGCATCGCAGATTCAAACCGCCCACGAACGCGAATTCATCAACACAGAAGGCAGCCTATGGATCGATCGCATCTACTTCAATAACGGCGAATTGCAGCGCTCGCGTCTCGGCGGCGTAGCACTCATGCGGAATTATTGCTACCCTGGCAACGCTGTCAGCTGGAAGTTCAAAAAGCCCGCCAACGACCAAAGCGTCGCCATCCTCGTTCCAGAAGCCAAACCCGATCACGTCAAGATCGTCGCTTACAATCTCGACGCGGAGCCCGTGACCGCGCACATGACCGGATGGGAAATCGATCCAGGCCAGTGGACCATCACCCAGGGCACGCAGCAAGGCATTGGCAACGCCCAGCCCGCGCCCGATGCGACCGTCAACGGCCTCACTACCCGCACCGTTGCGTTCGAACGCAGCAGCAGCGTAGACATCACCTTTGCGCCTAGAACCACTACAGTGATCGAACTCAAGCTCGCCACCAAAGGGGTCCCCTACTGGTCGCGCCCCGATCTAGGCATCGATCCTGAAGATGTCAAGGTCGAAGGTTCAAACGTCGCAGTAAAGGTTCATTCGGTCGGCGCCGTCGATGCTCCCGCCTCCACCCTCGTGCTTCGTGACCGTGCCGGCAAAACCATTGCCACCTCCACCGTCCCCGCCCTGAAAGCGCCGACGGACCTCAACCCCAAAACCGCAGTCGTCAAGCTCACACTGCCTGCGCACGCCGACTACACCGGCGGCAGCATCACCATCGAATGCGGAGGGACCTTGCCCGAGATTACGCAAATGAACAACCGCGTGGATTTCTAGGCTTTTGACCGCTGGTAGTTGTACGAATGCCGCAATCCCCCAGGTCCCGTTGTCGGGCTCTGGGGGATTGTGCTTCTCATTTTCAAGACACGAAATCGCGCGGTCGGAAATGCGTCGGCGCTCCGGCCAAGCGAGCCAATCAGCGTACGCAGTTCTCAATCTCGCGAATTGTTCGGCCTAAATCGCCTAAATGTCGTAGGGCCACGCGCCGGAGCTGGCACACCACGCATAGTCCTTCACAACAGGTTTTCCGTCCTCGCTATTGCGGAACTGCCAGTGAACGGGCGTTGTGTTTGTCTGCCAGTCACTCACCGTCACAGTTGCACTGTCAGCTGCGGCGGCACTCAGTTGGAACGCCTCGCGGAGTGCGGCGCGCTGCTCCTCGCCAATAGCTGAAGGCTCCGGAGATACAAGCAGTACCGTGCCGCTCCTGGCCAACAGATCGAGCCAGTTGCGGCTCAACGCCCACGGGATTGACGCGGTAACCGGTGCGCAGTCGGCATCGAGATGGAAAAATGAATGGTGTTGTGGCATTCGGTATGCGAGCGTGTTTACGCCCATCCGCCGCGTTCTCTCCCAGTCTTTTCCGCTTACATCGTCGCCAGTTCTTTGCGCGTCGAAAACGCCCGCTCCAAGATGACCGATAGTATTGCATCCGACGATGATTGATCGTTCCCCTGCGGCCTTGCGGATTGAACCGTAAAGGTCCCGCACAATCTCTGCGTTGGTCCTGCTCCGGTCATGAAAGCCCCAGCCTGGCAGTGTGGGTTGCGCTTTCATCTCCGAACCCCATTGTCCGAGAAGATCGTACGTTGAGTAGTCGTGCTTCACAAGTTCGTATCCCCACGCCGTGGCCTCGGTCACCTTCGCGAGTATCGCGGCCAGCGATTCAGGAATAGTCGGATCGTAGGCCAACTCCCTCGATCGCTCCGCGCGCCCACCAAATCGCGCCGCTGGTAGCAGCAGTTCTTGAGCTGTGTCGCGGTCCGCTTCGAGGGGGCGAATCCACAATCCCGGACGCACATCCCGCTTGCGAATCTCCCCGGCGAGCGCGGCCATATCCGGATATGCCTGCTTGTTCTTCCATCCGTCATCAATCACCGTGAACGGCCGCTCTGCCTGCTTCGGCGAGACAGATGAAATCAGCTCAGCGTCGCGAACAATCTGCTCTGCTGAGTTCTTGCCGTAGGCATAATACCAATCGTTGCTTCCATAGATGTGCGTCGCAGGGCGCGGAGCTTTGCACATCGTTGTGCAGAATGCTCGTGCCGCCTGGAGCGGATCCTCCCCGCGCTCGCCGCGTCGCGAAACAACGGTCGCCGCCAGCAACTCGCGCGCTCCTAATTCAACTCCAGAGCCCCCATTGCAAACGTTCAGCCACAGCGACACGCCGTCTTGATCCAACTGCCAGAAGCAGAGAGCGCCAGCGCCTGTCATAACTCCATATCCATGGAGCGAGTGCTCGAAGCTTGTGACAAAGTACCAGGGCATAGAGCGCTCCGGCACCAGAGAACTCCAGTGCAGATCGCCATAGCTGCGCTCCCATGCGTCGCCGAGAACCATCACATTGGAATCGACTTTGGCATTCCATCGCAGTTGGACATGCGTGGGGCGCGTGTCGGTCGCGGCGATTAGTATGGACAAACCGGTCTGATCCGGTAAGGTGCTCACGCCTATTCCTCGTCCACTCCAGGCGTTGGACAGGCGCCTCAGATTGAGCGATTGATTGAGACCGAAGAATGCAGTAACCGAATCCGGTATGCGGAGTATGTCGATGAATCCATCCGGTCGATTGCCGCTTGCTGCGGGTGCGCCGTGAAGCAGGTTAGTCTCGGAGAATGCCGCGACGCCCGAACAGGCAAGTCCAGTCACTAGAGTTCTGCGCGTAATTTGTTGCATTCGATTCGCTACCTCTTTGGGCCTGCACCCCAGAAGGGCAATGCGCCCGTGAGTGAGATTCAGTATCGATATCACAACCAGGCGGACCCGACCAAATCAACATTGAGTGTAACGCCTTGGAGCATCCTGAAGGAGCGGCGTCGACCAAAGCACTCTACTTGATTCTGGCGGAGACTATCGAATGAGTTAGGGGAAATAGGTTAGGACCCTCACCCAGGATATAATTCCAGCCAATCCCACTTCCTTTCGGTACCAATATTCGTAGTGGGGTATAGGCCCGGCCCTGCCGGTGCAACGTTACGGACTTTTGTTGAAAGAGAGAACCAATGCCAACCTTGCCTCAGTCTTTGTCGCGGCGTTCCGTCCTCGCCGTCCTCGCTGGTTCCGCCGGTTTCGCGTGCGCTCAAAGCTTTTTGCCCGGCATCCCGAACATCGGTCTCAAAGGCGACAATGACCCAAACCGCACCGAGTGCGGAATTGGTGCGCTGATGCCCTGGGCGGACGGACTGTACGCCATTACTTACAACTCCTCCGGCATCGGCGGCAGGGCAAGTGGTGCAAGCAGTGGCGGCGGGCTCGGCCTTTACCGCATAGACGAGAATCTGAAGTCCACTCAACTGGACATCGTGAACGGCGTCCATGCCAACCGCTTTATTCACCATCACTCCGATCAATGCATCATCGGGCCATACATCATCGATGCCGGCGGGAAGTGGCGCCGCATTGAAAGCCTGCTCGACCACAGACTCACCTCGACCATGCCCCACCTTACAGATCCGGAGAACCGCGTCTACTTTCAGACCATGGAAGGCCTGTTCCTTGAGATGGATGTTGCCGATCTGAAGACGCGCGTCTTGTTCAATATCACCGCCGACATGAACATCAAGGCGCAGGCTCACTTCAAGGGCGGCTATACCGCGCAACATCGGGTTGTCGTGTCCAATAACGGCTTCTTCGAATACGGCCAGACAGATGCTGGTCTGTTTGAATGGGACGGAGGCAAGAGCTGGCGCAGAATCTCAAACAAGCCCCATATGGATGTTGCCGCCCGGCAAAATATGGGGAGCGTAATGTTTAGTTCAGGCTGGGATGAAAAGTCGGTATTGCTGGATGCGCTCGTCAAAGGCGAGTGGCAGCATTATCGCCTGCCCAAGCCGTCGCACGCATTCGAGCAGGGCTGGCAGACCGAGTGGATGCGGATTCGGGAGATTGAAACCGAACATTACATGATGGACATACAGGGCATGTTCTACGAACTTCAGCCCATTGCCTTCGAAGACCACATCTGGGGTGTCAAGCCAGTTTGCCAACATCTGCGCACAATTCCAGATTACTGCAGCTTCCGCGGCCTGCTCGCCCTCGCCGGAAACGAGACCACGCCCAACCTTGACAACAATGCCGTAGTCGGCCAGCCCCAGAGCGGGATCTGGTTCGGCAAGTCGGACGACCTGTGGAGTTGGGGGCGGCCTCAAGGCTGGGGCGGCCCATGGCGCAATGAAGCGGTCACTGCCGGCACGCCGTCTGATCCATTCCTCTTCCTCGACTTTCAACACAAGATGCTCCACCTCGTCTCGGAGAGGAGCGGGGAGGTCGAAATTCAGATTGACTTCCTTGGCAACGGCACATGGGAGAAGTATGAAACGGTGAAGCTGAATGCGGGCGAATATCGTCCCGTTCTGTTTGAGGACGCCTTCAGCGCGCAGTGGATTCGATTGGTCCCGGGCGTCTCCTGCAAAATGACCGCGGAGTTCATGTTTAGCTAAGCCGCGCGCTTCCCGCTTCAAACCAAGGGCAGTTCGCAGTGCCGGGAGCTGCCAGCAAGCTGCATTCCGACCTACTTGTCGCGCCGCCGCCTCTGATGTGTCGAGGGAATGTTCATGTCCTCGCGATACTTGGCCACCGTGCGGCGGGTAAGCTGGATGCCCTGCGCCTTGAGCATTGCGGCCAACTGGTCGTCGGTCAGGGGATGGCTTGCGTCTTCGTCCTCAATCAACTTGCGCACCTTGCCCTTGAGCACCACCAGCGGCGTATCTGCGCCCTCCGGGCCGTTCGAGCCCTCGGTGAAGAAATAGCGCAGCTCGATCACGCCCTGTGGAGTATGTGCATATTTATTGGCCACAGCGCGGCTCACCGTCGAAGGGTGAACACCAATCTCCTCGGCCACTTCCTTGATCATCATCGGCCGCAGGGCCTCAAGACCCTTGTCTAGGAACTCCTGCTGCCTGCGCACAATTACCTCGCAAGTGCGCAGGATCGTGCTCTTCCTCTGGGCGATATTGCGCATCAATTGCATGGCCGAGCGGAAGCGCTCCTTTACGTAGTCCTTGACCTCTTTATCTGTGCCTTCAGCGGTCAGCATACGGCGGTAGCGCTGGCTCAGACGCAGGCTGGGCAGGTCCTCTTCGTTCATTGAGACAACCCACTCGCCGCCGCGCTTGATAAACACCACATCCGGCTCAATCAGGCGTGTTTGCTCACGGTTGTAGAGGCGGCCGGGCCGGGGGTCTAGGGTGCGAATAAACTCCATCCCGGCGTGTGCTTCCTCGGGCGTAATTTGAGCGGCCCTCGCGAGGTCTTTTAGGTCCCGCTTCTGTAGAAGTTGCAAGTGGCGGTCCACAATCAGCGCAGCGACTTCCATGCTGCGCCGCCGTTCATCAATTTTAGCCTCGGCCTCGGCTTGGAAGCTGCCATGCGGGTTCTCGGCCGGCTCAATTGTGTGCTTTCCATACAAATGGGTAAATTCGCGCTGCTGGGCGGAGATCTGAATCAGCAGGCACTCGCGTAGGTCCTTGGCTCCTACTCCAGCGGGGTCAAGATGCTGCACCAAGTCAATGCCACGCCGCACCAGGTCAAGTGCGGCCGCCTGCTCCTGTTGATCACTTTCCTCCTGCGCAATGCCGGCAGGGGATTGCATGAGCGCGTCAGCCAGTTCTTCCTCGGTTGCGGCTAGATACCCATCCTCATCCAGATTGCCAATAACGAACTCAGCCGCATCGAACAGGCTGGGTTCCAGGCTCAGAGCTCCCAGCTGCCACGCCAGGTGATCGGACAGAGTCGTAGGCTGGGAGAGAAAATTCTCAAACGAGGGCTTTTCACTCTCTTCATACTCCGGCTGTGTGCGGTACCCAGGGTCAAGATAGTCCTGGAAGTACGATCCAAAATCAATTTCGTTGAAAGGGTCCTTGGGTTGAGGTGCAGGCTCCTCCACTCCCCGTTCAAGCAGGCCCAGCCGTTCCTCGCGCTCGTCGCGCTCTTGGCGGCCCGCGACTTCGTCCAGCATCGGAACTGATTCATCAATCTCCTCCAAGACGGGGTTTTCCACCATCTCGGCATCAATCATCTCCTTAAGCTCGAGTTTATTCAGTGCAAGAACGCTCACCATTTGCATTAGGCCCGGAGTCAGGACCTGGCGTTGCGACACTCTCAGATTCAATCTTGGTTGCAACAGTGCCATAAATGGGACTCGTTCCCCGTTTGGACTCATTGTGAGTGTAACCGTGTGAGAAAAAGCTTAAACGGAAATCCGCCTCGTTTCCAGACAGCCGTTCCGGTTTGGGCCATGACCGATTTGGTGATCTCCGTCTGGAATCGACTACATTCCCTCGCCCGTTTGCGGGATTGACAGCCTTAAGCGAGCAATCCCTCTTCCTCCAACCTGCGGCTCAATCGTCATCCCAGCGAAAAACCCTCGCCCAAATAGACGCGCCGCACTTCTACGTCGTTCCCAAGCTCCTGCGGAGTTCCGGCACGGAAAATTCGTCCCTCCGCAATAATGTAAGCGCGATCGGTCACGCTCAGCGTCTCGCGCACGTTGTGATCGGTGATCAGAACGCCGATGCCGCCGGCCTTCAGGTCAAAGATGATCTTCTGCAACTCCAGCACCGCAATTGGATCGATGCCGCTGAACGGCTCGTCCAGCAGGATAAAGTTGGGCTGGATACACAGAGCCCGTGCAATCTCAACCCTGCGCCTTTCGCCCCCGGAAAGCGCGTAGCCACGCGTCGTGCGGATGTGCCCCAGGTTCAATTGGCTGATCAGCCGTTCGGCCCTGCTCCGCCGTTCCCGATTGCCCAGAGGTTGCGCCTCCAGCACAGCAAGAATGTTCTCCTCGACCGTCAGCTTCCTGAAGACTGAAGGCTCTTGTGGCAGGTAACTGATACCGAAGTGGCGTGCGCGCAGATACATAGGCAGTCGGGTAATGTCGGTGTCGTCCACCAGAACACGCCCGGTTTCCGGTGCGACCAGCCCCACTATAATATAGAAGCTGGTTGTCTTGCCGGCGCCGTTCGGCCCCAGAAGTCCAACCACCTCGCCGCGTGAGATCTTCAGGTCGACTCCGCGCACAACCTGTCGTCCCTTGTACGTCTTGCCGATTCCTTCGGCTATCAGTGTTTCCATTTATCTCTGAAGCTCGCTTCCGCCTTCACCTTGGCGCGGTTGTATCCGTTGTCGTATCGTGTCCGCCGCCTTCGATACTGACGCTATCATCGCGGCTATGGAAAATCAAAGCCTCCCCGGTCACGGTTCCTCGCGCCGGGTCGTTCATCCGAGGTGGCGCGACCGCGGTTCCTGTCAGCACATACTCCCCGCTCCCACTCGAATAGGCTAACTGCTCGCCGGTTCCGCGCCGTCCCTGGGAACTAACCACCACGTGCCCCCGGGCTGTCATGTGATCCACCTGCCCCTGTCCGGACTCCTTGGTGGCATGACTGCTGGTCGGCTGAAGCGTCAACTCAACCTCGTTTGAAGTGGAGGTTGCGGAACTCGTCTCGGCGACCACCGTTCCCAGTGCGCCACCCAGCATCACCGCCTTGCGGTCAGCATCGGTATACTTCAGGTCGCCTCCCCGCACTCGAATCACAGACGGCCAGGCCGCTTTACCAGTTATCCCCCGGCCTGTTTGCGGCCCCGGAGCGCTCACCAGCACCACGCGCACCGGCTCCAATGCGTCCGAACTGCGCGCCGTCAGGGATTGGGTCTCGCGGTCGAGAACGATGACTGGCCCGGAAATCGAGTTGGCCTGCTGCCACAACCGCGCGTGCCCCCGGAACGTCGCTTCGGCGCTGGTTCTCCCCGCCGCGCTGTGTAGTTGGGCCTCGGTTGCAATCACGTGCGCCGGCCCCTGCCCTCCCAGAGTCATACTCTCCTGGACGTCCCTGACGCTTGCCGGCTTGCCGCCTTTGCCCGAGTCCATCCAGGTAGCCTTGACGTTCCCGTGCGCAAACGCGTCTCCCGATTCCTGCGACACGTCTATCTTGTTTGCGGTAAGCTGCAACCCGCCATCCTCGACCCGGGGGTTCAGTGTCAGATGTACCCACTGTCCCTCACCTGCGTAAACTGCTCGACCCGCAGTGGCGCGCATCGGAGTCTCTGCCTTGGCGCCAGCCTTTGCCTGGGGCTCCTGCGTCAGCAAAACATGGCCATCCAGATCCGCTGACTGCACCTGAGCCGGCCCTCCAGAAACGCCACCCGTGGCCGTCGCGTCACCGACAGAAAAATGAGCCTCTAGCCGGTCTCCACTTGAGGTCTGCCTGGCTCCGTTTGCGGTGGTTTGCTCTATGGAGGCATGGCCCACCCCGGTCAGGGCGGTCAGCGACGAACCCGGTCCGAACGTACCGCTCACTGCATCGGCAGCCAGCTTCGACGGCACCGGGGCTGCCTTGCCGCGCTGGCTTTCACCACCGATGACCACACCGCCCGTGCCTTGTACGGTGGCTGGCTCCACCTCTCCAGGTCCGGCATTGCGGAACTCCACATCGACCACCGGCGAACGCCAGGTCCGGCTCAAACGTTGCCAGTTGGTGGCTGACCGGTTCTGTTCATCGCTGTGCATCTCCACGCCGCGCTCCAGGTGCGCATGGCGGAGTTCGCCCTTGGGCGTGAACGAAAGTTCCATGGTCGGCGAGTTCCCGTGCACCTGGCGGATGTCGGTTACAGAGTCCATCCTCACACCGCCCTCCAGGTGACCGCGGCGGGGCTGGTTGTGTTCATCGAATTCCAGCGAACCCGTTGACGCGGCCAGCCGCCCGCCGGCAGTCGTGGACAGCGTAAACCCACTGGTGGCGTCCAGTCGCACCGCCGAGCCGTCCTCGCCGAACAGTATCCTCGCTTCGCTCGCTGTCGCCTGCCCGGTGCGAAAGTCGGCGGTGGCCGCATGCATACGGCACACTTGCGCCTCGCGCTCGAACTCCGCGTGCTGGGCATGGATTGCAACCGCCTCATCGCCGCGTCGCGTGTTCAATTCGACCGATCGATCCAGCACCAGAAGGCCATTTTGCGAATCATAGGTTGCGCCTATAGAACTGCCATTCCCCTGGGCCATTGAGAAATCCACGCGCTCGCTGGTTGTTGCCACCCCACTCTTTTGGTCAAACGACAGCCCGCTGGTCTTCACATGAATCTGACCGGAAGCAGCCGTCTCGGCAACTGCGGCCAGCGGCTTGGCGATGGATTTGCCGCTGACCACCTGGCCCGGCGTCGCCTTGGGCGCAATCGCCGGAGCCACGCCCGGTCGCATCAGCGTGATCTCCACCGGTCCTTTCGCCGTGGCCGTGCCACCCTTCTGGTCGTACTCAAACTCTTTGCCTTCAATGCGGTCCACGCGGCTGCCGTCTTCCCCGTACAGCTCGATCTTCACGTCGTGCAGCAGCGCGTATCCCTGCTTGAGCTGGACCACTTTCGAGGCATGAATCTTGAACTGCGAGTGCGCGCCCAGCGCGTGGGAAAAGGTAACATCGTTGGCTTCCTGCTGGATGTCGATACCCAACCGCTTGGGCAACTCCTTCAGATTGAGAGGGTTCTTCCACTTGCCCACAACCAGAAAAACAGCCAGCGCCACCACCAGCAGAACCCCTGCCGCCAGTACCAGCGTTCGCAACCGTTCAATGGTGAATCGCACGCTCTAGTTCCCCATGCCCAGCCGGGCCGCCAGCCGTTGGGCAAGACTCTCGCCCAGTTCGCTCCACAGCAGGCGCGCCGTGGCCCCTGAAGCCTTCTCGACGGCTCCGGTCAAAGCCACTAGCTGGACCACATTCTCTGCCACGTGGCCCGCTCCCTCGGAGTCCAACTCCAGGTCTTCCTCAAGGAACGGCGTGTCTGAACCGAAGTCGATGCGGATGTGTCCGTCGGCGTCGTATGCTCCCTCGTCGAAGAGCGGGCCAAAGCCCGTAACCCGCACCAGATGCGGCTCCCGCACCCAACGCGCATCCAGGCTGTCCCCGGTCTCCAACTCCCAGAGGCTCCAGCCAATCTGGAACTCGTACGCGTAGTCGTCGTGCAGCGACTCAAGCGCCTCTTCGACCACCAGCCTCGGCTCTGCGCCGCCGCGTTCACCCCGGCCATACACCCGCTGGAAAATGGGCGTCTCGGTCCAATTGATCGGCCACACCGTGGCGGAATAGATTTTGGGCTCGCCGCCGTGCGCAGCAAAAGCGTCCAGCACTGCCGTCAGCTTTTCAGCAAGCGCGGCCAGTCGCAGGTTCGGGTACCACAAACTCAAATAAAGAGTGTCGGACATCTGTCATTGATTGTAGACGCGCGGCAAGAGCGCAAGATGCAGGGCAGAGACTCTGGGCAAGCACGAACTACCCGTGGTCCCAAGTCCGGCCTTAGGAACCCCCGCGGCCCGCAATTTACAATCCCGCCCTCACGCTATCGCAAGAAGGCTCCGCGCCCCATTCTTTCCGCAGCCTCATCGCGGAAAGGGTGGGATAGCAAGAATTTGGCCGTCCAAAAAACCGGCTCTCGCCCTACCCCGCCACAATCTCGCTGAAGTCCGCAATCCCCGAGAACCCGCGCAGCACCCCATCGATCAGCCCCAGATGCGCCCCGCGCACCGTGGCATCGGGATCGAGCACCATCACCTTGTCAAAAAAAGCATCAACAGCTGGACGCAGTGCAGCGATCAAAGCCAACGCTTCACCGTAAGCCCGTTGCTGACGGAGCTTTGCAACTTCCGGCGCGAGAGCCTCGGCAGCATCGTTTAATTGCTGCGCTTCGGCGGAGAGAGTCGCATCCTTAGGCGAGCCAACAGCGAATTTCTTCTCCTCGGCTTGGCGCAGGATGTTCTTGATGCGCTTGAAGGCCGCGGAAATCGCGGCAAAATCCTCTGACCCGCGCACCGCGGTCAACGCCTCGGCGCGTGCAATCGCGTCGCGCACATCGTCCGCGCCCGCAGCCAGCACCGCATTCACCACGTCGTAAGCAAATCCGCGCACATCCTTGAGATAGAAGCTAAGCCGTTCGCGCAGGAAGGCCGCTACATGCTCCTTGTTGGCCTGCTCCGTCCCAGAGGCGTCGAGCACGTCGCTCAACGTAAGCGGCAATTCAGACTCCGCCAGAATCTTGACAATCGCATTGGCAGCCCGCCGCAGCGCAAACGGGTCCTTTGACCCGGTTGGTGCGGAGCCAATGCCGAACATCGCGGTAATGGTCTGGATACGGTCGGCAAGGCCGAGCAACTGGCCTTCCACGGTCGCGGGAATTGCGTCGTCAGTCGAAGCGGGGGCGTATTGCGAGTAGATTGCCTTGCCGACGGATTCGCCAAGACCCTGGGACTCTGCGTAAAGCCCGCCGATAATGCCCTGAAGCTCCGTGAACTCTTTCACAAGCTCGGTGGTCAGGTCGGTCTTGGCCAACTCGGTGGCTTTCAGGAGCGCCGCCTCGTCGAAGGCGACTCCGGCTGCTTTGACTGCTAAGTCCAACACCTGCGCAATTCGCAGATTCTGCTCGGTCTTCCAGGCGTAGCTGCCAAGTTCCTTCTGGAAAGTCACGTTCTTCAGGTTCTCGACGCGGTCAGCCAAGGATACCTTCTGATCGAAGTCCCAGAAGAAGCGCGCATCCTTGAACCGCGCGCGAAGGACCTTTTGGTTTCCGTGGCGGATGGTGGCTTCACCCTCTTCGTCGACCTGAATGTTGAGCACCGTGAGGAAGTGAGGCAGCAGCTTGCCGTCCGGGCCTTCCGCCGCAAAATACTTCTGGTGGTCGCGCATCACCGTAACCAGGACTTCCTCCGGCAGCGCAAGATACTCCTGCTCAAAGTTGCCGAGGATGACGGTGGGCCATTCGGTCAGGTGCACCACGGTCTCGATCAGCGGCTCGTCTTCACGCCAGCGCGCTCCGGCAACGGTGCGCGTTACCTTGTCCAGGGCTTTGCGGATCGTCTGCCGGCGCTCGGCTACATCGACCACGACTTTGGCCGCGCGCAACGTTTCGACATAGCTTTTGGGTGAAGCAAGATCCACGGCGTGGTCGCCGTGCAGTATGCGATGGCCGCGGCTCAAGTTGCCCGCCGCTATTCCGGCGATCTCCAGGTTCACAACCGCAGCATCCAGCAGCGCGACGATCCAGCGCACCGGCCGCACAAACCGCTCCGGCTTGCCCGCGCGCCAGTACATATTCTTGGCCCAGTACAGGCCCAGAACTTCCTTGGGCAGCTCGCCAGCCAGCAACTCCGCTGCTGCGCGTCCCTGACGCTTGACCGTTGCGCCCACGTACTCGCCCTTGGCGTTCGTCACCTTTTCCAGGGCTGCAACCGCCACGCCGGCCTTCTTCGCAAAGGCCTCTGCCGCCGCCGTTGGTACGCCGTCCTTGAACGCCACCTTCCAGGACGGACCGGTCAGCTTCTCTTCGGTATCCGCCTGGCCAGCAAGCACATCTTCCACCACAACGGCCAGCCGTCGCGGCGTCGAGTAGGTGGTCACCTTGGCTCCGGCGCCAAGCAGCCGTTCCCGCGTCAGCAGGTCATGGACGCGGCGGCCCAGTTCGGCCTCCGCCCCAGCAATCATGCGGGCCGGAATCTCATCCAGCCCAATCTCCAACAAAAAATCGGCCATTGCGTTTCTTTTCTGCTGTTGCTTGCGAGGAGAGCTTTCAGCTCTCAGCCTTCAGCTTTCAGATCTCGTTGTTCCTGCGCTCAAAAACTATCTCAGTTGCAGCCATGCTGAAAGCTGAGAGCTGACGGCTGAGAGCTACACCGTTTGCTGCGCCGCGTACACCTTGGCCACGCCCACCGCCAATGTGCGAATCCGCCCAATCATGCCCACTCGTTCGGTCACGCTGATGGCTCCACGCGCGTCAAGAAGATTAAAAAGGTTCGAGCACTTCAGCGCCAGTTCATACGTCGACATCAGCGGGAAGCGATGCTTCTCCGCAGCGCTTGCCTTTTCGTCCGCCAGCAGGGCATTCGCCTTGGTCAGCAACGCCTGTGCCTCGGCCTCATAGCTGTTGAAGTGCGCCCACAGCCGGTCCACATCCGCGTCTTCAAAGTTATAAACGGAGTACTGCAGTTCCTCGGTCAGCCTCACATCGCCGTAGGTGACCACCGCGCCCGTCTCCGGATCGCGCGCCCACACCACGTCATACACGGAGTCCACGTCCTGCATGAAAGCCGCCAGCCGCTCCAGTCCATACGTCAGCTCAGCGCAGATTGGGTCCAGGTCCAGCCCGCCGCACTGCTGAAAGTAGGTGAACTGGGTAATCTCCATGCCGTCCATCATCACCTGCCAGCCCACGCCCCAGGCGCCCACGGTGGGGCCTTCCCAGTTGTCCTCTTCAAACTTGAGGTCGTGTTTGCTCAGGTCGATGCCGATCGCTTCCAGAGACTGCAGATAAAGCTCCTGCACATTCACCGGCGGCGGTTTCAGGATCAACTGAAACTGGGTGTGCCGGAAGAGCCGGTTGGGGTTTTCGCCGTAGCGGCCGTCAGCCGGGCGCCGCGAAGGCTGGGCATAGCCAACTCTGTAAGGCTTGGGCCCTTGTACGCGCAGGAAGGTCTCCGGCGCCATCGTTCCAGCGCCCACTTCCACGTCAAAGGGCTGCTGCAACACGCAGCCGCGTGCCGCCCAAAAGCTTTGCAGGCGGAACAGCAATTCCTGAAACGTCAATGCTGCTGGTTTCGCAGGAGATACATCGGTAGCCGTTGATGCAGTGGATAAGGGCACGGGAAACTCTCTCTCGACTGGACTGACGCAATTTTACCAGCCTCCAGTCTTCGTCAGCCGCCTATCCGCCCCAGCGCCTCGGCGGTGCGCAGTTTGCGCTCCAAATGCCGCTCCAGGGATTGCAGGGTGAATCGCCGCAAATCCATCCCTCGCCGTCGCGGCCACGGTTCGGCGGCAAAGGCTGACGCCGGCGCCCTCAGCATCCGCTGCGCCATTAGCCAGGAATCGGCCGACAGCGGGCTCGCGCTCCCGTTGCGATGCAGGGGACAGAACAACCCGTCACCGAGCGAGTTGAAGGTTGCCTCTCCGGCCGCGAGCAGAGCGCCGCAGGCCGTGCAATGGGCGATGTCCGGCAACAGGCCCATAAGCCGAGTCATCCACAATTGGAAATAGGTCAGCGCCATCCAGGGCTGGACGATATCGGACTGGGCGACCGTAGTCTGCTCCAACACCGCTACCAAAAGGCGGAAGACCGTTTCTTGCGGATCGTGATCGGGCAGCGCCTCGTCCAGCACCTCGGCAAAAAAGCTGAGCACCGCCATGCGCGCATGATCCACCGGGGCGGCCAGCGGCGAGCGCAGAATCTCAAGCTGATCCAGCCGCACCAGCTCCTGCCCAGGCCGTTCGGCAAACCAGGCCCGCGCCAAGGTCATCGGCTCCAGAGCCCCGCCAAAGCGCTTGCGGCTCTTCAGCGCCGACTTGGCGACGCCGCGAATCCGGCCGTAATCGCGCGTGAAAAAGCTCACGATCAGGTCGGCCTCATGCACCGGCCAGGTGCGCAAAACCACGGCTTCTGAGGTGAGCACGCTCATCTGTTTACTATCTTCGCACTGTGCCCATCTGCTTGTCCGAGACTACAATTGAAGACAGAGGATCCAAATGCCCACCGCTATGGTCACCTTCAACGGCCGCATCACCCTCCCCTCCAACGTAAGAAAGCAGCTTGGTCTCAAGACCGGCGATAATGTCGATTTTGTCGAAATCGGGAAGGGCCGGTTTGCGCTTTGCCCCAGGGTCGCTTCGCCCATCCATTTGAACGACGGAGTGCAGCCGCAGGATGATCTCGCCGCAGCCACCGAGACCGTCAACTAGCGTCCAGTCTCTGAAGTTCATTCAGTGCCATTATCCGGAGCCGAGTTTGGCGATAGCTCTTACGCCAAGCCGAACCGGAGGTTCTGCGTGTACGTCAGTGATAACGCGCCGGGATGCCGCCGCAACCACAGGCGGACCAACATCAGTTGCTTTGGCGTTCACTTGGACATGCAGAGACATGAATGCGCACCCCGCCGGGGCAGGATGCGCTTTTGGACAACGCTCAATTGTTGGTGGTGGCGCGGAACAGCCTACCGGCCGAAGTGCGCAGCGTTCTTCTCGGTAAAGTGGGCCCACTTCTCCGGCAGGTCGTCCTGCGCGAAGATTGCCGATACCGGGCAGGCCGGGACGCAGGCGCCGCAGTCGATGCACTCGACCGGGTCAATGAACAACTGGTCCTTCTCGGCAAAGCCGTCTTCGTCCTTCTTGGGGTGGATGCAATCGACGGGACAGGCGTCTACACAGGCGGTGTCCTTGGTGCCGATACAGGGTTCTGCAATGACGTAGGCCATATCTGAATTTCTCCGGGGAACTAAACTTCTCGTCGCTGATAGTAGCACAGGAACCCAAAGGTTGACTCCACTCTGAGCTAGGCGTTTTGCCATGCGGGATGCGCGGGAATCATCTCCCTTTTGCTGCCCGGCGCTCGGCAAACTCCTGCGGCGTCGGAATCGGCGTCAGGCCGCGTCCGGCAAACATGTTCTGAAACATGTCCACCAACTCAGTCTGGATCAGGCCGTTCGATGCCAGGATCTCCCTGCTGTCCAGCCTGAAATGGCTTCCGGCGAAATCTGTCACGCGCCCCCCGGCCTCTTCCACCAGCAATATGCCTGCTGCCGTATCCCATGGGTTCAGGTTGAACTCCCAGAACGCCTCAAGGCGCCCGCAGGCGACGTATGCCAGATCAAGCGCTGCCGAGCCTGCGCGCCTTACCCCATGCGAGCGCAACGTAAATTCGTTGTAAAAATGCACGTTCGGGCTGGCATGGCGCTTGCGGCTGGGAAACCCGGTAGCCAGCAGTGCTTCGGCCAGTTCCGGAATCCGCGAAACGTGCATCGGCTTGCCGTTCAACCGTGCGCCCCGGCCCCGCTCGGCGGTAAAAAGTTCGTCCCGAAGGGGGTCATAGATGACGGCGGCCACAAGCGTTCCATCCCGGTCCGGCGCAAGCCCTGCGGCGCGCTGCTCCAGGCCCAATGATGTGCAGAATTGGGGAAAGCCGTGGGCAAAGTTGGTCGTCCCATCCAGCGGGTCCACATACCAGCGAAACTCGCCTTCCATGCGGTCGCGCGTGCCCTCTTCGCCATACACTCCGTGCTCCGGGAAGGCCTCGGCCAGCCGTTCGCGGATCAGCTTTTCCACCGTACGGTCGGCCACGGTCACCAGGTCCACGTCGCCCTTGTACTCGGTTTCAACGCCCTGGGCCAGAAACTCGCGCAGCCGCGCTCCCGCCTCGCGTGCAATTTCCGCAGCTTTAGGAACCCACACCAGGTCTTGCTCCGTACCTACCGCGCCGGTCATGAAGTCGCCTTCTTTGAAACTGGTTCACTAGCTTCCGGTGTGCGCGGCGTGCGGCGCTTGCCCGCTTCGCTGATGCTCCGTATCTGGTGCTTGTAGATGAACAGGTTGGGATGGCCTTCGCGCGTCAGGCGCAGCATCGCGTCGTCGAAGTACTCAATCCAGCCGCGTACGGTCTCCCCGTCGCGCAGTTTGATCGAGACGATTACCTGACGCTCGCTCAGGGAGCGCAGGTAGAGCGCCTCCTGGCCGGTCTCACCGGGCGGGGGTGTCTTGGAACGGCGGCGCGTGGTCAAGGGAGGAGTCATGTTGCCATTCTAGAGCAAAACCAGAGTCACTGTGTCCTGTCCAATCCATGCGAGGTCGCCGCTCCCTGAGGGTCGCGTCAACTTGGATGAACTCCTTTCGCGATATACCAACTCTGGTTTTGCTATAGCCGCAGAGTCGAAGGCTGGAACCATGCAGAGGGAAAATGTGCAGATGTGGATTCACCTGCCGGCCCGGTCATAACGAAATTTTCAGTTGTGCCGTGTCTGCGAATCGATGAAATACCCGGTCTTGTGCCGTACGTTAAAGTCCTCCGGCGCTGCTCTGGGGACGGTGACCTCCAGCCGGTGGAAGGTCATTCCCGGCAATTGATGCTGGGGATAGTAGCCCAGCAGGTATTGCGTGCGCAGGTCGTCGCTCACCCGCGCAAAGGCCTTGTCCAGGCCGCCTTCGCTCACATAAAAGCTCTTGCCGCCTGTCTGTTCGGCCAGCGTGATCAGCGCGTGCTCGCCGCCCAGGTCCCGTCCCGCGCTCTCCTCGATGGGGACGTCGATGATGCTGTAGATCATGACTTCGTTACGCAAAGCCTGCTCCAGGGCTTGCGCATAGGTGGTGTTTTTCGCAGTGTCGTCGCCGTCAGATACCAGCACCAGAACCTTGCGCCCGTCTTTCCTTCCCAACCGCTCAGTACCTAGAAAGACCGCGTCGTATAGAGCCGTAGCAAAATCGCCTCGCAATTGGCCCAGCCCGCGATCGATCTGTGCCACTTTGCTGGTGAACGGAGTTAGTTCGCGCACTTCGGTGGCAAACTGCAACAAGCTCATCTGGTCCTGGGACCGCAGAATCGCATGCGCAAAACGCCGTGCCGCCGCCGCTTCCTCCGCCAGATCCTTGTGTACGCTGCCGCTAGTGTCGATCGCCAGCGTCAGGTTCAGCGGCATTTCAGACTGCTTTTCGAAGACGGCAATCTGCTGGATTCGGCCATCTTCATAGACTGCAAAATTCTCGCGTGCCAGCCCGCCCACAATCGCGCCGTTTCGGTCCGTCACGTTGACAAATACATTCACCAGCTTCACGTCCACACGCAGGGTAGGCTCCTGCGCAGGCATCTTTGCTGTCAGCAACGCGGCTAGCAACAGCGGAATCGCCAACAAAACCCGGGCACCGCGCGTCATGCTCAGTGAAGCTCCGCCCCGGCTATCCTTCATGCGGACCCTCCGGCGGCGTCACGGCGATCTCAACCGGAAACGGCTCGCCCGCAGCCCACACCGCTCCATCCACAAAGGTCTCCTTTTTCCAGATAGGGACGGTTTTCTTCAGTGTGTCAATCATCCATCGGCAGGCTTCGAAGGCCGCCGCGCGATGCGACGAGGCCACAACGATCAGCACGCTGGTTTCGCCCACCAGCAGCCGCCCCAGACGATGAACAAGCGTCACCTGGCGCACGCCAAATCTGCTCAGAGCCTGGCGTGCGAGTTCATCCATCTGCCGCGCGGCCATCTCTTCATAAGCCTCATAGTCCAAGTGGAGCGTCTGCCGTCCGCGCGTGTTATTACGTACAATCCCGTCGAAGACCACCACCGCGCCGTCTTCGCCTCGCTTGGCCGTTGCAATCAATTTTTCCGAATCAATGGGCTCGCGGGTCAGCGCCGTCCTCACCGGCATTTCTTCGGTGGTCTCATCTGAACTGCCACCCGAGACTGGCGGCAACAGCCCCACCTCATCTCCGTCGTGCAATATCTGTGCCGCAGTGGCGTATTCCGCGTTCACGCTTACCGCAATGCCGCGTAGCGTCAACACAGGCTGACGTGCGGGCAACTTGGCTGTCACACACTCCAGCAGCGCCGCTACCGAGGCGCCCTCAGGCAACTCGACGGCGACCGCCGTCGCGCCCAGCCAATCTCTCAATATCCCAAAAGGAAGAACTCGTACCTGTATCACTTGAAAAAGAATACCGCCTGTCCGTTAGACGCGGCAGGCGGCAATCAGTAGGTGCTGCTTAATCCGATCAGACCAGTTTGTAGAGGAAGCCCGTAGGCGTCCCCCACAAATTGCGCGCCCGGTCCTCATAAAAGATGCTGAACTCAATGCCGGCCATGTCGAAATCGAACAGTGGAACGCGGTCGAACGTATAGTCGCCCCGCACCGAGTATTCATCGCCGCCGCAATCGATCATCAACGCATCCCCGCTGGAGAGCCGCTCTGGATGCGTCAGCAACATACAGCCGAAAGCAAATACGCCTATCCCAAACTCGTTTCCGGCCATCGCCGCCCGCGTGCGCCGCGCCGAAGACCCGCGGTGCAGCATACCGGCCTGTGCACCCACCACCAGCATGTCGTTGCCCTGCTGCTGATCGGCCAGAATCTTCTCTGCCAGCTTGGAGCGCTCGGTCTGCCGCAAATAGATCTCCCCGAGCTTGCCCGTAATCCGGTTGGAGAACCTGCGCTTCGAGGCCAGCACTCGAAGCATGATTTCGACTGCTTCGCTATAGGTGCCGGCCAGCGCTTGCCAGCGAGGGATTGCGAACCACGCCTCCGCTCCCGCAGGAAGCTGCCTGCGCGCCAGCTTCTCCTGGCAAGGGCCCAGGCTTGGGAATAACTTCCGCAGCTCGGTAACCTGCGCTTCGATAGGGCGCACCTTGTACGTGGCGGGATACGTGCGATTCGAGCCCACCTCTTCGTCCTTGTACTTGTCGCTCACCGTGTGGCGATGGATAATCTCCACTATCTGCCCGGCCACCTCGCGCTTCAGCTTCAGGTCCATGTCAAGCACAGCCTGCGCGCTCTGCCTGTCCAACTGTTCGATAGCAGTTTCATAGGCGCTCTGTGCAGCTTCTCCAAGAAACTCACGGAGCATCCTGTTTTGCTGATCGGTTGTGTTCCCGGAAAGATGGAGCGGAACAATCTGATGTGGGTTCGCCTGTGAAGTCGCCATGGTCCCCGCTTTATGCGCGCCGTGCGCTGGAGTCTTTGATTTTTATCGGCAGAAGCTGAGGATTCAGCAGTTCGGATTATTTTGCTTGTCCCGTATTTGACCAATCAAGAGCGCGGATTCTCAGGGTGAATCGATGTGTAGCTTAGGCGGACGTGGGTTTATATTTATTGTTATCAATCATTTAAAGTTGAATAGGCCGCGCGGGCTTGTTCTGTTCTGAGTCGGGAGGGGGGGTGGGTAGGAGGGGTGGGAGGGGGGTGGTGGGTGTGACTACCTCCGGCTTGCTGAGTCGCAGGACGCGATCCGGCGGGCAGGCGGCGAATTGTGTGGAGAGAGCCATATAAAAATTGTGCGCCAAAGGGCCTTAATTATGTGCAAAAGCGCGGTGATTGAGTTCGCGGAGATGGAGTTCATGCTTTCCCAAGTGCGGGCGTGGACGCCCGCACGACAGCCGGTCTGGAGACACGGCGCTTCGAGGCGATCATCACGAAGCCAGGTAGTCACGGTTGAAGTCGCGGGTAGTTGAAAGGGCCAGGAACCGGGGCCAAACGACGAAGGCCGGCAGGTTCGCCGGCCTTCGTCGGGTTGATTGCAGTCCTTCTCAGGATACGGAACTCACCGCAAGTTCAGCCGCGGCCAACTGTGAATCCGGCCGGGCCTTCAAGAGAGGCAATGCCACGGCCAGCACGTCTTCAATGCGGCTGGCGTAGTGCACCGCCACGCCCTCCATCATCTCCGGCGTCAGGTCTTCTTCCACGTCCTGACGGTTTTCAGCGGGCAGGATGATGGTTGTCACACCAGCCCGTCGCGCCGCCAGGAACTTTTCCTTGATGCCGCCCACCGGCAGTACATTGCCGCTCAGCGTGATCTCGCCGGTCATGGCCGTCAGCGGGCGCACCGGTGTATCGGTCAATAGCGATGCCAGCACCGTAGCCATCGTCACTCCAGCCGAAGGTCCGTCCTTGGGTATCGCTCCTGCTGGCACATGGATGTGCAGGTCGATGTCCTTGGTAAAGTCTTCGGCCAGCCCGAGTGAGGCGGCGTTCGACCGCACCCAGGTAAGCGCGGCCTGCATCGATTCCTGCATCACCTCGCCAATCTGTCCGGTCATCGTGAAGCCGCCCTTGCCTTTCATCTTGTTGGCTTCAATGAACAGAATGTCTCCGCCTGCCGGAGTCCAGGCCAGCCCCACGGCCACGCCCGGCCGCTTCACGCGCTCGGCGACTTCGGTTTCGACGCGAACCTGGATGCCGCCCAAAAACTCCTTGAGCGTATCGCGAGTCACCACCAGCTTTTCTGCATGCCCCTCGACCACGCGCCGTGCCTGCTTGCGGCAGACCGTGCCCAGCACCTGTTCCAGTTTGCGCACTCCGGCCTCGCGCGTGTAGTGGCGCACGATGTGCCGCACCGCGTCTTCGGGAAACTCGATCTGCTCCGGTGTTATTCCGTTCTCCTTGATCTGGCGCGGAATCAAATACCGGAAGGCGATGTGCACCTTCTCCTCTTCGCTGTAGCCCTGCAGGAAGATCAGCTCCATCCTGTCCAGCAGCGGCGGCGGAACCGGATCCAGCATGTTCGCTGTGCAGATAAACAGCACCTTCGACAAGTCGAACGGCACGTCCAGATAGTTATCGCGGAACGTGTTGTTCTGCTCCGGATCCAGCGTCTCCAGCAGCGCCGAGGCCGGGTCTCCCCGGAAATCCCTGCCCAGTTTGTCGATCTCGTCCAGCATGATCACCGGATCGTTGGTCTCGGCCCGCCGTATGCTTTGAATGATCTGCCCCGGCATCGCGCCGATGTAGGTGCGGCGATGGCCGCGAATCTCCGCCTCGTCATGCATGCCGCCCAGAGAAACCCTCTGGAACTTGCGGCCCAGCGCCCGCGCAATCGACCTGCCAAGGCTCGTCTTGCCCACGCCCGGAGGGCCCACAAAGCACAGGATAGGACCCTTCATGTCCGGCTTCAGCTCTAGCACGCTCAGGTAGTCCAGAACCCGGTCCTTCACCTTTTTTAACTCGTAGTGGTCCTCGTCCAGAATCTCCTTCGCCTTGCTGATGTTGACCTTCGCACCCGAACTCTTGGCCCAGGGTAGCAGCGCCAGCCATTCGATGTAGTTGCGCGCGAGCGAGTAGTCGGCGGCCATGGGAGACATGCGCCCCAGACGCGCAAGTTCCTTCAGCGCTTCCTTCTTCACGTCCTCCGGCATTCCCGCGGCGTCGATCTTCTGACGCAGTTCCTCGGTCTCGCGCTGGCCCTCGTCCTGCTCGCCCAGTTCCTTCTGGATAGCCTTGAGCTGCTCGCGCAGATAGTAGTCGCGCTGCGACTGCTGCACCTGGTCCTGTACCTCGGTCTGGATCTTGGCGCGCAACTGCTGCACCTCGATCTCCTTGGCAAGGTGCTTGTTCAGAAGTTCCAGCCGGTCCACGATACTGGCCGTCTCCAGCAGAAGCTGCTTGTCGTCCGTGGTCAAAAATGGAAGCGATGACGCAACGAAGTCCACCAGCCTGCTCGGCTCCTCGATGTTGGCGGCGATTGTTCTCAACTCGTCTGAAAGCGTCTGAGACTCGGCAACAATCTGCTGGAACTGCGCGATCACATTGCGCACCAGGGCTTCAACCCCCGAGCTGGCCGCCGGCTCCGCATCTTCAAGCGTCTCCACTTCGGCAATCATGAAGGGTTCCGTCTGCGAATAGCGCACCAGCCGCACCCGGCTCACCCCCTCGGTGAACACGAAGCGGCTTTGATTGGGCATGCGCACAACCTTGTGCACGGTGGCCAGTGTGCCCACGGCATGCAGATCGTCTGGTTTGGGCGAGTCCAGGCGGGGATCCAGTTGCGCCGTGACCACAATCATCCGCTCCTCTCCCAGCGACTCGATCAACTGGATGGAGCTTTCCCTGCCTACCGTCAAAGGCAGCACGGCATGTGGAAACAAAACTGTGTCCCGAACCGGCAGGACTGGAATCCTGCGTACCCCCACCGAGTTCTTGTTCGCGGGGTCTTGGGATTTCGGCGTATTGGAAGGCTGGTTTGGCAATTGAGTGTCCTCTTATCAACTTTCCTACGTTAGACAGCGCAGACTTTGAAAAGTTTCAGGAATCTGACCGCCTTCTGGTCAACTTTCCGCCATTCCTCAACCCCTGCGGCTCTGCGCTTCTTACGATTCGAGCTCCGGCGGGGTTCCCCTAGTGGCTTCATGGTCGAGTATCCACTTGAAACCAAAGGGCTCGCCCACCAACGTGCGACTTCTTCCCGAAATCTCATGCTGGTTGGATGCACGGTAGCTTGAAACGTATATCGGCCAATGCCGCAGGAAGGTGAGAAGTCGCAGGATGTCGGGAAACAGGAAGATTTAACGGAAGCTGAACTCCACACAGAGCCGGAACTGCTTTTTATCATTCATCCCGCAGTGCCTAGATCTGCTCCAGTGCGAATGGGCCCTTCAACACCCCTCGTGGACGGCTCTCTCCTGCCGGATCGCAGATTCGATCTGTTCCCACAATTTGTCCGGCGGCTCCACGATGGGGAATAACTGCCGGGCAGCCTCGGCGATGGTCTCCAGGTCGGCCAGCAAAGCGCGGCAAAGTTCGCAGCTCTGGATATGTGGATGGATGGCCGCATTCTCCCCGGAGCCGATCAGTTCCGGCAATTGAGCCTGAAACTCGGCGCAGCTTAGCTGGTTGCGGTCGACGATCATTGCGCCTCCTGCTTTGGGCGGATGTGCAGGGCGTCGCGCAGCTTGAGGCGCGCCTTGTGCAACTGCGACTTGCTGTTTCCGATCGAACACTCGAGCATGGAGGCTATCTCATTATGCTCATACCCCTCCACATCGTGGAGGATAAATATGAGCCGGTAACCGGCTGGCAAATCGCCCACGGCGCGCTCCAGAGCCAGCCTGTCGATGGTGCCGGACAGGGTCAGATCGGGAGCTCCGAAGCTGCGTCCCGGTCCCTCCTCGGGTGCCGGGTCCATGGCCTCGTCCAACGAAATCTGGTTCAAGGCCTTTTTGCGCAACTGCATCAGCACAACGTTGATCGCCAGCCGATGCCGCCATG
>Ga0114951_10001004_pt1 | contig 36919 bp, 30 predicted proteins | sample AM7aDNAmetaG_FD_88677 | JGI IMG/M metagenome (GOLD analysis project Ga0114951, IMG submission 88677) | Freshwater microbial communities from Finland to study Microbial Dark Matter (Phase II) - AM7a DNA metaG | ecosystem: Environmental > Aquatic > Freshwater > Lake | place: Finland: Lake Alinen... | reverse complement strand
TAATTGCTTGGTTGAAAATATACTTATGTTGCTTACCAATTTCTCGGTTTCAACCAAAAGTTCGTCAATCTTCTTGCTAATCTCCTCATGCTTTTGTTCTAAAGGTGCAAGTTTCACCTTGAATTTATCATTAATTTTTAAAATAGCGCTATAAAGCCCTTGACCTGAAGCCTTCTGGACCTGTAATTCCTGATCGGTTTTTATCACAGATATGCTTGCTTTTAGTTCATTCAACAATAAAAGTTCTTTTTGCAATTTTATATCTATATCTTGTTTGTTTTTACTAATTTCCTTGTACTGATTTAAAAGAATTGGTGCGCCAGGTTCAACAGGGAGTGAATTTCCTTCTTTAGTAATTTGTGAAATGCATTCCTCCAAAGCTGTAGTAAGAATATTCCTGGCTTTTAATGTAAAATAATCATTCTGCTTTGGAGTACCGGGATTAAGGCTTGCAATCAATTTATTTATATTGGATGCGACCTTTTTATATCCGATAGACTCAAAAAAATATTCGGCATACATTATTTGCATATGATTTTTAGCTGGTTTAATTTCATTTTCAATTTTCAGATTACCAACTTCATTTATTTTTTTTACAAGTATTTCCAAAGCTTCTATTCCCTTGTTAATATCCTTTGCAGAAACATTTATTTTCTTTTTATCTTTTACATCATTTCTGCGGTTCCAAACATATAATAATTTTTTTCCATGATTTTTGATAAATTTTATGTAATCATTATAACCGCTTGAATTTGTAAGGCCCTTTTCTTTTAAAAATTTATTATTAAAAAGGCTCCCCAAAGTAGTTTTTTGTATAACTATTGCATCATCAAGGTACAAGTATATAAAACTTTTAAAAATAAATTCGACCATTTCTGCTATCATTAAAAAAGCATCATGCATTTTAGCGCTTTCGCTGGCAAAACTACTATTAAGCAAAAGCTTCTGAACTCGGTATTCATGGGTCATAAATGCATCAGCTGAACAGAAGAAAAGGCATTTTTTAAGGACCAACTTAAGACGATTAGCATAATACATTGATATTATTTCATCCCAACTATTTGAAATACATGATCTAAATACCTTTTGGGGAATGAAATAATTAAATGGCCAAAAGATGTCAGGTAAACAGCTATCATTATTGTTCACAAGTGAAAGCAATTCAGCTATCGAATTGTTTAATAGCTTCAATTCACCATCCAAATAGTGTTTAGCTTTTTTTATTTGCTCCATAAAACGGTCATAATACTGAATAAAATATTGTGGATTGTCGGAACTTAGTAAATCTTCGTGAGTTTTTGGAAAGCATTCAAATGCACCATGATTAACAGCTTGTCTGTACCAATATGCGTCATCGGTGGCGGTTATTACTATAATTGGCAGGCATGGATAATTTTTCTTTATGCTTCCAAGTATTTGAATACCAATCTCTTCAGATGATTGTGGATCTGAGAGCGGAGGGTTTTTTGGAGAAGCATAGGGGAGTTTCAGGTCCAAGAATACAAAATCTACATTTTGTGCCTCTTTTAAAATATCATTCAATAAAGTATTACAAGTATACTTTATATGATTTATAAATACATCCGGTAAAATTAAATCAAGTGCGGTTTTCCAACCTGTATCTTCAGCATTATCATCGATAAATAGACAGGTATACTTTTTTTCTACGCACTGGTATATATTCCAGTTCAAGGTGTCATAGCAGTTAATAATTTCATCAACGCTATCCTTTTTTATTTCACTCCGGATTAAGAGATTCTCTGCGCCGCTTTTTAAATATGCACCTTGTACAATGCGGGCAGCCCCGGCTCGGCCACGATTTTCATGCCCCAGAGTATATTCATATTTTTCTGTTCTATATTGAGTAAGGTTAATGGTGTTTATCACAGGTTCGAAAGAATTTATCTTCGAGTTGCTGACATTTTGTAAAAAATAGTTAAACCAATTATAACAATCTTTAAACACTTTAGCTGCATTCGCAATATTGTACTTACTATCTTCAACATTGAGATGTTGACAGTCACCAAATTGAAATAAAAATGCTAAACTAGGGATGTCTTTTTTTAATTCATCTAGGTAGTATTTTTTTAAACCGAGATTCGCTGTTGCACAATAGCTCCTTTGATTATTGGGCATTTGGGAAAGTAAATAGTTTACGTGAATTTCGACGGCAGTATAAAAATGGCTTATGGCTTGTCTTGAAATTTGCATTTCAGAAGTTATGCCGGAGTACAATTCACTAATGATTTTTTCTTCAGTATTAAGTAATGCACAAAAGACCCCCTTTTTTATTTCCTCATTGCATTTTTGATAAATTGCTTCCGCAGTAGTATGCTTGTTTTCTATTTCTCTGTAGCTTTTGCAAATGTCTCGAACGGGGTGATTCAAAGTAAAAGTTGAAAGCAGTACTCGCTTCAGCATCGTATAATACGCAACCGAATTTCGGTCTGATCTGTCCCGGCGCTCTTTAACAAAGCAGAACTGGGCACCGTATAAATAAGCAAGTCTGGTAATCTCATTATCGTCAAAGGCCGTCATCATAATGACCGGAAGTTCAAACTGGAGATTTTTTATGTGTTGCAGATAGTAGAGGCCGTTCTGGTCATCCTTGGCAAGATTGATGTCAAGAAGAACACAATCATACTCATTGGATTCATCAGTGATTCTTTCGATCCCTTCTTTCCCTGTTGCAACAATTTCAACTTTATTTCCAAAAACAAACTCCCATACGGGCTTCCACATGGCTATTTCATCATCAATAACAAGTATTTTTTTAAAAATTGAAAGCCAGTCCGGAAATACTGGTGCAGTTTCTAAGAGCTCATTACAAGCCTTTGCCTTCTCAATAGTAATCAATGCATCTTTTAGATCTGCATTATCTTCACACAGATCGTCTAGCTTAAAACTAAATTTTAACAATTTTCGATAAGTGGCTTCAGCCCTCCCGTTGCTTAAATTGAAATCACCAGCGCCAAAAGCCCCATTTAAAATTCGGGCGGCAGCCAAAACATTTTCCAGTCTGTGCCGTTGCCCAGCTGTTTGCTTGTCATAAAGTTCCTTCGCTATTTGTTGCGATTCTTTATTTAGTTCTTTTGTATCGAGGTCGGCTGGCTTGATCTGCGTGATGATATCTTCGATTTTTGCAGGCAGTTTGACAATCTTTATGAATTTTTTATCCAGGCATGTTTTGAGATGCGGAAATTTGTTTTCGGTCAACTTATCTTTGATAAATATCTCGCTTGCTGTTGTGACTATCACAGCTTGCGTTGTGTTTGACGCATGCCCAAGAGTTGAGCTTAAACCTTCTTCTATTAAGTCAATTGAATCGCCTATAATAATAACCTGTTCAAGCTGAGGATTTTTTACGATGTCGTTCTTGAATTGTTGAGTCCCCGGTGCATCTCCATAAAAGACATATTTATTATCAATACCAATAGCCGTTGCAAATATATTAATTAAATACTCCGGTTGGCCAAAAACAAAAACCGATGGTGTTTTCTCGATCACATCCATGCTGAACCCTTTATTTCTCAAACTACAGGTCTGATAATTTGCATAACCGGCGGAAATTGACAGGTGTTATTTTGAGTAGTTTGGCCAACTCCCGGCCTTTGGGTTCGCTGCCGTATTCTTTTCTCCAGCGATCTACAATAGCCTGCATGAATTTTTTTCTTAAGCTACCCTTTGCACCGAATTCAATTTTGATGTCATCCCAAGAAATCTCATTTCTAAAAAGTTTTTCAACTGCCAGGGATATATTTGCGCCGATCCCATTATCCTTTTCTCTCTTTCTGAGCATCTCTGGAAAATTACCAGGCTGGAGCACGTTTTCGCCAGCTATTGCTACAGCCCTATTTATAATGCTTTCCATCTCCCGAATATTCCCAGGCCAATCATAATCAGTTAAAAGTTTTTTTACATCATCGCGCAATTCGGTGAGTATTTTTACTTTGGGGTTTTCTGTTTTATTGGCTTTCTCAACAAAAAAACTGAAGAAATCTGGAATATCATCAGCACGCTCGCGCAAGGCCGGAAGATGTATCTCAACACCGATTAAACGAAAATAAAGGTCGTCACGAAAGCTCCGTTCATGTATCATTTCAGCAAGGTCCTTATTCGTAGCCGCGATTATTCTGCCCTTAAAGACCAACTCCGTAACGCTTCCAACTGGTTTAAAGCGTCTTTCCTGCAAAATACGAAGCAGTTTGACCTGGAGAGAAAGCGAAAGGTCACCAATTTCATCAAGAAAGATTGTTCCCTCTTCCGCCACTTCAAACAGGCCTTTTTTATCCGCTATAGCCCCGGTAAAAGATCCTTTCGTATGGCCGAATAATTCGCTTTCAAGCAAATTTTCTGGTATCGCGCCACAGTTGATTGCAACAAATGGATTTCTCGCACGATTGCCGGAAGAATGAATCGCTTTTGCAATAAGCTCTTTTCCTGTTCCGGTTTCACCGGTAATGAGAACAGTCACGTTTGATTCAGCTACCCCCTGAATTATTTCCGCAACTTGTGCCATGGCTGGAGTCTTGCCGACTATAAAGCCAAAATCGCTGAACGGACTGTGTCCTTCCTTCGTTTTTTTGTATTGTTCAATTATACTGTCAAGTTTACCTGCTAATTGGGAAAAGTCCCCATTTTTAAGGCCTTCTTTTGCATATCGATAGTCTGCAAGATTATATTCATCTTTTTTATATTTGGGATCGTATTGAGTGCCTGTTAAAATGACAACTGGCAGTGCTGAATGTTTATTTTTTATTTTTAGGAGGGTCGGCTGTCCCTTAGGCCCCTCAGGAAACATGATATCAAGCAGTACGATGTCAGGGTTATATGTTGAAATGGCATCTAGCGCATTTCTAAAATCAGCTTCGCCTTTAAGCTCAAAGCCGAACTGGCCGAGCTCTTCCTTTAAGAGGTCCTCCCATTCATCAAGCTGGTCATCAATAAAAAGAACGCGTTTAGTTGCCACTGGTAAGCTCCTTTGCCTGTGAGAGAATTTCCGCTACTGACTGTATATTGGCCGCACACTTAGCAGCCATCTTGGCAGCCTCGTGGACGGAGACCGATTCGTTTTCTATCTGAGAGATCGCGGAAATAGTTTCGGTCATTAAGGATGGAATGTTTTCAGCCCCTGTAATTCCAAGATACCTCACCATAGATTCGATTACATTATAGTCATTATTCAGCTTTTCTATTTTTGCTATTTTAAATTTAAGCAGGGCAGCACGATAGCGCTCATCTTGCCCCTCTGCCAGTGCCCGTTTAGCTATTTCCGCATTGGCATTCATTGTTATCCAGACATTGTCGCACCTGTGCTTAACCTCCCTAATCCTAGGGATAATATGAATAGCAATGGTTTGTGCATCCAGTACGATATGTTTCGGTAAATTACAGAATGCTGCTTGAAAAAGAATTTGTTCAATGTCTGCGAGTACTGCCGGAAGCTTTAAATAAAATATGCCCGGAGTATTGAGAATAGTGCCAATCTGCCCATTTATTAGTCGTTCTTTTTTATCAAATCCATACACTATTACCGCATCTCCGCTTCCTGATACTCTTTTTTCAATTAAACGGCCAATGCCTTCTATATCTTCTGCACAGAGCATCGCAACTGCTCTGTATTCGGGATAAATCGCATAAATTATTTTCTCTATCGTTGTGGTCATATTTCACTGCCTGGGTCACGTTTCATACTATTAATAATTATAAGCCGCCTGTATTGGAGCAGGGTGCACACAAAGGGCTGCTTGGACTTTTTATATTCAACCTATTTCGAAAGCTCAGTTATCGCCTGTTCAAGTTCACGGGCGGCATTTTCAAAATCTTCATGGCTGTTTACTTCTTTCGCAGCTATCATATTTTTGATATCCTGCAAAAAGGATCGACATGTTGTCCCGAAAACTTTTTCCATTTCTCTAAGCGCCTTCTTGTATGCCTCTTTATCCATTTCAGCATTAATTATATTCATTAGATCAGGAATTATTTTCTTTGCTTTAACAGAAGAAGTATCTTCGGAATCTTTTATTTGTGTAAGCAAATCTATTCCGACCAGAGGGGTTAAAACGATTGAGCGAAGTCTTTCAGCATTTTCAGTCGGACTTGGAACAAGTGCCTTCCATAGGTTTTGATGAAGCGCTGGATATTTATTTTCTTCTGTGCCTCTGCGAATGCACTTAAGCAAAGGTTCTATCTTTTCACTCCAGAGTGGGCAATGCGAAGCATGGCTAAATCCCTTCATTCGATAACCCCATCCTTGTTGAATAATAAAGTTACTTGCATTCTCATTACTGTGATTTGCAATAGCAATTTGATCTTTTTGAAGGCTCTCAAAAAGGATTTCTAATCCTTCGGTGTAACCAGGCTCGATGACAGCAAAATTCCAGTTATTATCATTAAGTTCAGACAAATCACCGTTATCTTCAAAAATAAGCTCGGAATTAAGACCATAAAATACTGCTCGATGATTGCCCAACAAATCCTTTTCATTGTTGCTGCTCACTAAAAGAATCTTGTTCATTTTTCCTCCAATCTTGTATCCTTGGGTCTTCTTAATGAATAAAGGGTTTGGACGAGAGAATACTTATCAAAATCCCCAAGCATCTTTAAAAGAGCCGATATTTGGATAAAACGTACCTTCTTGAAAAGTTCCCGTGGCCTTCCCCTTCCAGAATCAACAACTTTATGGGGTACAGGGAGACTTAAAAGCCATTCCTCCCATTTCTTAATTGAATCTGTGGATTTATCCATTATGCCTTGATGAATAATAAAAAAATGTGTTGCTCCATTGATTGGAATCATTTGATGTTCCATTTTCGCAATCAACTCTTTAAGAGTCATGCCTTTTTTGACATCTCTAACGACATAAATCCCCATTTTTCTAAAAAGTTGAACCATCGGAATATCTATACCTTTAATGCTCTTTGTTTGTTCGATTAGAGAAACAATTCGTTCGTCAACGATAATTATCTTTGTCAGAACAGCCTCAAGAAGTTCAAGGGATGCAAATTCTTTCATTGCGGTATCATTTGTTTGCGCCAAGTCCTTAATAAATGAAGTAAATGATGATGAACCAATGTATTGTTGATAATAGACTGCGTTTTCCTTGAAACATTTTTTTTTCTCATCGTAAAAAGTACGTATATTATCCCCATGTCTATCAAACACTGCGTAATATTCTTGGGTCGGCATATCTTTGGAATAACAGCAGATATTATTCTCGCATTGTTTAAAACTTTCATCAGTGTCCCTAATAAGAATCTTGCTATTAACTTTATAGCCAAGGTGATTTATATATGCCCAGTAACAATCCCTGATCCCAATGCCCATTTCACAATCAATTTTTAAGTCAGCATATTCTGTCTGTTTTCCTTTACCAACAATAAGAACTCTCGGGGTGATGACCTCTTTTTTTTCGCTGATTTCGTCTAATAACTTTTTATCTGGATGCACAAAAACAATAATTTTATGTCTTTCAGCATTAACTTTTATATATTTTACAAAATCAGAGGCAGTGGACGCGTGAATTGTGAAGGATTTATCATCCTCGAATTTTTTATTTATAATTTTATCATCATTTACAATTAGCAGATCGAATGGCTTAAGTAACTTAAAAACATAGCAAATATTGTTGCCAGATGAACAATTTAGACATTGTTTATCCAAGCAGCTCGTACTTAAAATTTCCTCGTGATTATTGAGTAGATCTTCTGCTGAATTCATATTTAGAAAGTTTGCCGAAATTTTCATTTCTTTAATTCCCCATCCTTCATGGGAAATTTCGCCTGATTTGAGATCAATAAGGGCAGATTTTTCACCATTCAAATAAGGTAATATTTTATCTTCGAGAAAGCCTTGATTGCAGTTTCCCATATTGTCGCTTAAAAGTATTTCATAGAAATTTTCATCTTTGCCAGGATCATTTATTTCAATTGTAATTTCAAGATCCCTCTTTTTTCCGCCTTTGGTTCCATGTTTTGCGCTATTCCTTATAAAATTTTCCAATATGGAATAGAAAGCATGTACTCCGACAAGCCCGTGAGGAATTGAGGCGCATAGAACCTTGTTGCCAGGCGGTAGCTTATGGGTAATTGTTAAAGCAAACAATTCTGGTGAATATAATATTTTGAGTAAATTTTGCTTGTGTTCCTTGAGGGTAACCCCAGCGCAAAAAAGTTTTTTTAAAAACTGTCTCGGAGTGTTACGAATATTTTTTTCAGTTGCACGATTGTAACAGCATTTCATCGCAGTTTTTTTTGCCGCATCAACCCCCTCTAAACTATTAATATATTCAGTCAATTTATTCTTTATAGAGTGTGCTGTCCCAAAATATTTTTTTAACTGCGAATCATCAAGTTTGTATTCTGCAGAAAGATTTTCTGAATAGGCGATATACATACCTAAAGGATTAAGATTAATAAAAGGATCAAGAATATCCCGCTTCAGATCCATTGTCCTTTCCCAAGCTGGCGAACTGGTCACAATCTCGGCAATGAAGTCCATACGCTGTTGAAGATAGTGAAAAAAAGCGTTCGAATCTTTATCTATAGCATTGGCAGAGGAAGACCAAAAAAGCATATCCAACAACCGATTCCTATTAATCTGCGCTATATCCACTTGTCCCTCAAGCGTTGTTTTTAGCTGCTGGAACACATTTATTGCTTCTTCATTTTCAATGTCATTTTTTGGTATAATGTGATTATATGCATCCCCCAGTTTATCAAACACTTGGTTCCAGTAAGAAATTACATGGGAGCCTATATTGTGAGACATATTGCGTGTCATAATTGCAGCCATAGCGGCTTTTGTACCATGCATTAAAATGGCGTATTTTCTCTTGAATGCCATGATCGCCGTTTCGACAGTCTCTCTGATGTCGATATCATCTGTTAAATCCCAGGCAGAAAAACTTTCTTTATGGTCGATGCAAACAAGATAATATTCCAATTTTTCTTTATTGTTTTCGACTTCCCTAAGCTGATATTTCCGTACGATATATTCCTCTATATTATAAGGTTCTTCAGAGCCGATTGTTTTCTCGAATTCATCTTTGATAGTAGGAAGATAATTTCCTATTTGTTCCAATAACGATGCCGCATTTCCTAGAAACACAGTACCACAGAGAGGTCCTTCATTGATTGTACGGCTGACCGCATTCAGCCTTTTATCGAGTGGCTCCTCTGAATTAGAGGTGTCGTAACTTTCTTCAAGTGTTCGCAAAATAATACTGCAGGCCTGTTTAACTTCTGCCTCCTGCAGATGGATTTTCGCCAGATCTATTCTTCGCAATACACTGCTAAGTCTTGAATATAATTGATTTCGATTATCTTCAGGGATGAAAAAAGATATACTACCAACCGCATTGTCCTTAATAAGCAGGGGGAAGACTGCCAGAGACATATTCTTCGTTTGTCCTGCCAATTCGACTAAAAAATATTTTTCCAAAATACCTAATGTGTCCCTGTCATATTTATAATAATCGGCTCCAATTCTATCTTCAAAGAAGGCGCTTTTACACAGTACAGGATATTCATTAAATATTGTGTTGTCATAAATAAAAATATCATAAAAATTCCTTAGCTTTACAAGACTATTGACGGTTCCTTTTTGCAAAAGTTCTGGATATTTCTTCGGCAATTTATTCTCAAAAGCATCCATGCAAAATTCGACAATCTCTGAGTCTGACAATTGTGATATGGATTTTCCCTTATAAGGAGGCAAATTTTCATATTCCAATTCTTTTAAAAAAGTCTTCAAAAAAGCTTTGAGTTCTCGAAACGCTTCAGCTTTTATTTCATTTAATAATTTAGCAATCTCTGCTTCTGACATTTCCGATATGCGTTTCCCCTCAAAATTTAAATTCTTGAAAACGGTTGTGAATTCTTTAAGTGCTTCAGTTTTTCCCCCATTTAATAATTGGGAAAAACTATGTCGTTGATCATGCGTAAGAAAAAACTGCATGGAATAATCGTAAATGTCCGGGCTGAGGAGAATAAAAATATTATTCGGTTGATCCTGCCAGCCCATGTCTGCAAGTAGAGCTTTGTGAAGCGTTTCAAGTATGCGGCGGACATACTCATCATCGACTTTTAACTGGGGAGGGCTAATTCCCTGTTTTGTCTGTTGCTGCGTAAGCTTCTCATGTGTAAACTCCGCCTTATAAATTCTGTTTATAACGTCTTTGTCGTTTTCGCCTGAGATTTTATAATGCTCTATAATATAAAGACTTATTGCAAGTACTAAACGTAAAATTTGGTCCGCATGATATCGGGGAAACAACTTATCCTCTTTTCTGGTCGCAACCCATATTTCGATCCAACCCTTTTGTCCATTATACCGGAAATAATTGCAGGTATATGAAGGAGCAGATTTGCCATATTTACAGGGAAGTCCGAAATAATCACGAGCATCGAATTTTTTTTCATTATATTTTTTTAAGGGAATGCGTTTTGAGGCATAGCTGATTTCATTTCTTACACGAAGCCGATTCGGTCTTGGAAATTCATCTAAAAATTCCTTGAATGATAAAATGATTCTGCCTTGCTCGTTATCGGTTATGATCTCTTTTGTGGTTAACGTGTCAATAGAAGGTATATTGGCGGCGTCAAGATTTTTATCAGGGTTATGGGAGTCTTTTTTTGTGAAAGCTGCAATGACTTTTCCTTCAATAAATATAAGGGGCAGCATTCTAAATATCTGTCTTATAATGCTACCATCTTTGGTAAACATTTTGTCTTGTATATATCCAATTGCGTCATTATATCTCTCCTCGTATCTCTCGCGAGATTCCTCCAGGGTCACTCTTTTGGGAGGAGGGGTGTTAATCTGCTCACTTGTCGCATTTTTTGTTTTTATTCCGGGCATTACTTAATTCTCCATGAAGCGATATCCGCAAAGTTTCCGTTCTCAACGACAACCTTATCGTCGATCACCAACTTCCCCCCGTTTTTCAAGGAATAGATCAAATCCCAATGAATAGCGCTTTTATTGCCGTTGTCCGATTGGGGGTAGCAATGACCAAGGGCCAGGTGAATAGTCCCGTATATTTTTTCATCAAAAAGAGGGTTGAAGAATTGACGCTTTATACGGCGGTTAAGGCCAAGGGCAAACTCTCCAAGATAGCGGCTCCCTTTATCCGTATCTAAAATATTTTTTAACTCACCGATATCGTTTCTTGCCGACTCTTTCACCACTTTTCCCTTTTCAAAAGTAAGCTTCACATCATAAAAAAGCCTTCCCTGATATTCTGCAGGCAGGTTAAACAAAATAGCGCCTTCAACCGAAGTTCTGTCCGGGGCAATAAAAATCTCACCATCGGGCAAATTGACTTCTCCGGCGCACAGCACGGATTTTCTCTTGCTTACCGTAAATGTCAAATCGGTGCCCTTGCCGGTGATCGTAACCCGACTGCAACTGTCAAGCAACTTCTTAAGCGGCAGCATCTTCTTCTTCTCTTTTTCCCAGTCTCGCAAACAAGCCTTAAAAAATAAGTCGGTAAAATCATCAAGACTCATGTTGGCATCTTGCGCAAGGCCTATCGAAGGATACAGCAGGGCACACCACCGGGTGTTCTTAAGGCGCTCTTCACGCAGCGGGGCCAATGCATTTTTATGAAGAGCAATTCTTTTGCCATCTATAAGCGCTAACTCTCTTGTGTTGGACTGTGCGCCTATCCAGATATAAACATCGGTTTGTTTGATTATGGAGAAATACTCGGGAGGGATAAAGGATAGCTGACTGTTATCAGCCAAAGACAAAAAATCCCTGGTGATGGATGGTTCTCTTAAATCGTATTCAACATGCCGGGCTTTTCTTACAATGCATTGCCGGTACAAAGCCTTAACTAAAGGCAAGCCCTCAAGCCCTTCGCAGACAATACGAACCCGATCTCCGGGCTTAACTTTCGTGGAATAATCTACAATGATCGCTGCTAATTTCTCTATATTGGTCGCCATGCCCTGTACTGTGCCCCCTATGCATCGTCAAATCTGCCTTCTTTTGTCAGTATTGTCTCCAAGACCTGAAAGTACGTCTTCTGGATTGCATCCGCAGTGAGGTGCTTAGTCTCGATATTGACCCTTGAAAACGTATAGCGCTCCCAATCATCATCGATTATCTTAATACCGTATTCATTTGCCCGGTGAAAAATATCTGTTCCGGGAAGTGGCGTAAGCACCGTGAAGGGTGTAATGGTTACACCGATACCATGAAGGCTGAGGGCAAAATCAACAGTATCTTGTATTGTCTCTTTGGTATCTTCCGGATGCCCTATCATAAAGGTGCAGATGATATTTGAAATACCTGCATTATATGCACTGGCCACTGCTTTTCTGACCTGTTCAAGGGTAATACCCTTTTTGATTGAATTTAGCACCAACTGATTGCCTGATTCCACGCCATATTGTATGCTCCTGCAGCCCGCTTCAAACATCAGCTTGGCCAATTCCGGGGTTATTGTTGAAACTCTCGACTGACAGCCCCAGGTAATCTCAATCCCTTCGGCCAAAATCGCCTTGCAGAAAGAAGCGACCCTATCTTTTGATATTGTAAAAGTATCATCATGAATTTCAAATTCAGTTATGCCGAACTGATCGATGGTGTGCTTTATTTCATCAAGTATATGGCTAACTGAACGGGCGCGATAGCTGCTGCCGGAAAAGGCACCGCATGAGCAGAATATGCACTTGCTTGGGCAGCCCCTGCCGGTCAGAAGCGCGCCCTTTTGATGATAGCGATGCAGATCCAGCATGTTTTTGTCTGGAGCAGGCAGATCGTCAAGATTTTCTATATAGGGCCTGTCCGGATTATGACAGATAGTTCCCGCTGAATTTATATATGAAATCCCCTGTACCGACGAAAGCTTTTTGGGCTGCAACGGCAAAAGCCGGGCAAGCTCAAGCATCGTAATCTCGCCTTCACCTCGAACAATAATATCAAAAGGTGCCATGCGAAATGATTGCTCGGGCAGTGCAGAGCCGTGAATACCTCCCAGAATAAGAGTAATTTTGGGATAGTATCGTTTGACGATTTGCGCCATTTGTTGCGCCTGGGGGAATGATGTCGTGGTAGCTGAAATGCCGATTGCTTTCGGACTGTACTGCTCAATCATGGGGATTATCTGATCAAAGCTTTTCTCCGTGGCCTGAAAGTCTTCCAGTTGAACCTGAATGCCATTTTTATGAAGCATTGTGGCTATAGAGCATAAACCTAAAGGAGGAGAGGAGTTCTCTGGAATTTGATAAATTTTTTTATGGTAATAGCGGGAGTTGGGTGGGGAAACCAGCAGCACATCGACTTTTTTGGGTGCATACTGCAACTCAATTAAATGGTTTTCTGTGGCATGGGTAACAAAACCGATAACGTCTCTCTGAATTAATTCCTTGGGGGGCCTTTGGCTGGGGTCAATGGATTCGTAAACCGCACTGGAAATTTCATTAACAGTTTTCTTGCCATCAGCCAAGTACCATATATGCGATGCTACATGATTGAGCTTATAGTACTGAATGCGCATAAACGCATCGCTGAAAATGACAGCCTGCTCTTCAGGTGAGAGGCTCCACAATTCAGTCAGCTTTTTTGGCACTGCAGTATAGATATCCAACAACATGTATTGCCGCTCTTTTCACATCAATTAATTTTTACTCAGTTCCTCTTCTTTATGCCGAAGTTGCCGGAATTCATCTATAAGCTCTTGCTCTGTTATCTGGGCCTTTTTAGCTTCCGGCAAATCCTTAATGATATTCCCCTGATGCAGCATAATAAGCCGATGGCCGTACTTAATAGCCAGCTCCATATCGTGAGATACCATCAAGGTGGTCAAGCCATGAGATTGGACCAGCTTTTCAGTCATTTCCATAATGAGACGTGACATGCGGGGATCCAGGGCAGCCACATGCTCATCAAGAAGAAGAATCTTTGGCTTTATGATTGTTGCCATAATCATGGCCATTGCCTGCTTCTGACCACCGGAAAGATTAGCGACCTTTTCGCCCAGTCTGTTCTCAAGGCCAATGCCAAGCTCCTTAAGGGAGTTTTTTATCTGCTCTCTGCGCTTTGCAGTTACTCCGAGCCAAAGACCGGCGCGACTTCCCCGCAATGAAGCCAGAACAAGATTCTGTTCAACAGACATAGAAGAGGATGTCCCGCCTCCGGGGTCCTGGTAAACCCGGCTGATATGTTTTGCCCTGTCATATAAAGGCGTATCCGTAAGATCATCTCCATTAAGCAGTATTCTGCCGCTTGTAAGTTTAATGGCCCCGGCAATCGCATTTAAAAGAGAGGTTTTCCCGGAGCCATTGCTCCCGATGATAGAGACAAATTCACCTTCGTGAACATCAAGACTCAGCTTATGTAAAGCAGTAACTTCCTGAGGAGTTCCCTGATTATAACTCTTGCTGATATTCTCAATTCGCAAAAAAGGCTTGGAATTATTCATTTTCAGATCTCTTAAATCTAAAAATTAACACGGCTATAACCATAAGAGCCGTTGCAATTTTAAAATCTGTTGGAGCCAGCCCCATCCGTAACCCAAGAGAGACAATGACGTAATAAATTATGGTCCCGATTATAATTGCAAGGGTATGGACGAAAGTTGTTTTAGGATGGAAAAGGGACTCTCCAAGAATCAGTGCGGCTATGCCTACGATGATGATCCCGATACCCATGGAAATATCCGCAAAGCCGAACTGCTGTGCTGTTAAAGCCCCTGATACTGCAATCAGTGCATTTGATAAACCCATACCTAAAATTTTTATTCGGCCCGTATTAAAGCCCAAACCTTGCGTCATTTTTTCATTATCTCCTGAACTGATAAGCACGAGGCCTATTTCTGTTTTCAGGAAAAAATCAATCAGCAGTTTGAAAAATAATGCAATTACTCCAAGGAATACAACCAGTGCTATCTGCGAATAATCACCCATATCTTCGATTGGTTTTAATATTGTCTGTAAATCGAGAAGCGGATAATTCGGACGGTTCATAATTCGAAGATTAATCGAATAAAGCATGGTCATCATCAGGATCCCGGCAAGCAGAGGATTGATCTTGAACCGGGAGTTGAGGACTCCTGTGCAGGCACCTGCCACAAACCCTGCGGCTAAAACAACCAGGAGGCCGAGATAGGGATTTATTCCCGCAGCAAGTAAAACAGCTGCCAGCCCGCCTCCCAGGGAAAATGAACCATCGCAGGTCAAATCAGGAAAATTCAAAATGCGGAAACTTATATAAATCCCGAGCACTGCCAGCGAGATTACAAATCCCTGTTGAAAAGATGACAAAAAAAGCTCTTGCACTGTTCAGCCCTAAATTTAAAATAATGGTATATTTACATTCCCAAAATCATATATTTCTGTCCAGCATAATTATGGTTGAGATCCTATGATGCCACCAGCGCATTTTGACTCTTAAAAAAAAGCCCAGATAACTATCAGTAAATCTGGGCTATAAAAATCAGGACTGCCAACTTAATAAATCTGAGAAAAAATCAGTATTTTACTTTTGCCTCTTTTGCTAATTCAGCCGGGACATTTATTTTTAAGGTATTAAGAGCGTTCATATTAAGATACAAGTCCGTTTTCGTATTGCTGACCACCGGCAAATCGCCAGGATGTGCCCCTTGCAAAATTTTTATCGCCAGGCTCCCTGATTCTTTGCCTATTTCGTTATAATTTGACCCAAGAGTCGCAATAGCTCCTTTTTGAACGCTATCCGATTCTCCCGCTATGATAGGTTTTTTGCTCTTATTAGCCACTTTCACCAGTGTCGAAATCGCCGAGAGCACCGTATTATCAATAGAACTGTAGAAGGCATCCACGTTTGTGGCCAAAGATATTGCAGCGAGATAAACTTCACTTGTGTTGGCAATAGACTTAGTGATCAATTTTAATCCCAGTTGATCACAAGCTTCTTGAAGCTTTCCCAGCATAAATGATGCATTTGATTCACCGGGATTGTAAATCAACCCTATTTTTTTTACCGAAGGCACCAGCTTGAGTAATAATTCAATTTGTTTCTTTATGGGCCAAACATCACTCACGCCGGTTACATTGCCTCCGGGGCTTTCCAGGCTCTTCACTACGCCGGCTGATAAAGGGTCTGTAACGGCACCAAAAACGATATTGGTTTTATTTGTGGCTTTTACAACCTGTTGCGTAGATGGTGTTGAAATACTGAAAATAAGATCAAGATTATCTCCAGCAAATTTCTTGGCAATTAGAGAAGAAGTGCCCATATCCCCCTGGGCATTTTGCATATTATAATTTATTTGGACATTCTTCTCTTTTGCATAGGCATTCATCGTTTGCAAAAAGCCTTCTTCAATTGCATCAATTCCGGGGTGGGAAACGATTTTAGTTATGCCAATAGTATAAGTTTTGGTTGTTTTTTCTTGTGCCTGCTCAGCTGATGCGGGCAAAGAAAAAAAACAACATAGTATCAAATAAAAAGAGAAAGTTCCGTTTAACCATTTTTTCCTTATCTTCATTGCAGCTCAGCTTTCTTATGGGGATAAAGAAACTTTTTTTCGACAGGTTTATTGGTTTGAATATTTTCATTTAAATGGAGCCAACCGCCGCCCGCAAAAGAAGCGGTTAAAGCATCCGTATTCTTTTTAGCAATAAAGTCTGGTTTTTCATATTTATAATTATTGAACATCTTTCACCTCAACCACTTTCACTTAAATAATTTTTTAATTAATAAAAAAGGCATTTCTAATTTCAAAAATTTCTATGGACGGTATCCGCCTTGCATAATGCTAGTATCAATTGGGGGGTTACACCGCTTGCATGTCTTGACGGGATCCGCAAAAAAGTTTACCCTCAGTTCCGGATCGCGAATTGTTTTTTTGATTAGATCATTGATATTCATTTATTCATTATTCCTTTATTTGTAATGCTTGTTATCGGCTAAAATAGTTAATGACATTACCCATAGTTGCACTTTGCGTGCCAAAAACATTTACCGCAGGTGTTACACAGGCCTTAGTCATAAAAATTTATTTATTTTACTTTTTAGTTATATTTTATTGTCTTAAAGCCGCCAGAATTAATTTGTCACAAAAAACATGTTACAAAATCATAACAAAAACTGTTTTAATGATGTAACATTTTAACGGCACTGTCAGCCGGTTCATTGCGAAACACTTGAAAAACGAATACTATTGCATATTTTGGAAATTGTCAGCTGGTGCATAAAGCGCTCAGGCAAAAATCAAAAACGGTTGATGATATAACCGTTCATAAGGTCCAAAGCCTGATTGATGATTTGATTACAACGCCGTGCATGTCAGGGGAATGGGCCTTGCATCTGAACCATATATAGTACCATGACTATAAAGGGGGCTTGAGGTGCCGAAATGTAAAACTTGCTCAAACTATTGGCATAAAGACTTTAGCATAAATTACGAGTGCAGACTGGGCTACGATACTCCGGACTTTGGTGATACCGATGCCTGCTCATCTTATGATGAGCAATATACGTTCGGTCAGCAGAGTGGCGGGAGCTATGAAAAAGAAAGATCGCAGAACAAAACAGATGATCATGCCGAACATGAGGAAGAGGATCAAACATCAAGCTCAGGGTATTCCGGCTATTCATCTTCAAGCGGCTCCAGTTTTTCAGAATGGGCATTTGGAAATCTCCTTGGGGGTGGTATCGCAGTAGCCATTGCTTTCGGTGCCATATGGGTTACTGAACATGTCACCCGTTTTTCCGGGGCATGGTGGATAGCGGTCGTTATAGGCGTACCAGCAGTGCTCTATGCAATTCGATTTATGCTCGCAATAGCAATACTCTTGGGGATTGCATATGTGCTCATTCAAATAGTTGTTCATTTTGTGGGAACCCCTTCGACGAAACCGGATTCTAAACCCGCTATTTATCGCAATACAGCAACATCTTCAATGTATTCCAGCAGTAGAGATAATAATCTGAGACCCGCTACAAGCGGGAGCAAGGCACCTCAGTCGAATGCAAATGAATTTTCGGTATCAGCCAGTGGATATTTGAATCCGAGTGGTGGACTGAACTATTACCCGCAGAATGCTACCGATGAAAATCTTTCTACCTGGTGGACTCCTTCTCCGAACAGAGACGGTCAAAATACCTGGATACGATTGGACTTCAAGTCAATAAAAACCATTTCGGCAATTGATATTCTTGTAGGATCTCATTACGCGAATTATCCGAAATACGGGAATCTTTGGGACAAAAATAACCGTTTAACAAAGGCTGTGCTTCGTTTTTCAAACGGCAATCAAATTACTGTAAGCATGCGTGATGTTGACGAAGTTCAAAGAATACAATTTCAACCGCAGGAAACCAGCTACATAATACTTTATCCGGTTGAATGGATCAAAGGAACCAAATGGAATGATCTGTGTATTTCTCACCTAAAACCGATTGAAGTTATAGTCTCCTCGAAAAAATAAATGCCAAAAATAATTTTAAAAGTTGCAATTTGCTGGATTTTAATCGGAGTCGCTTTTATAGCTTATAAGGTGATACGTTCAGATTCGCCAAAGTTTAAAAATGGTATTTTAGCCTCAGGTAAATTGCGCAATAAATCTATTGAAGAATTCACAAGCCCGCAAAATAATCCGGTCCACCAATATCTTTTAAAATCCAATCCGGAATCTGATCATGCCACGTTTATACTGGCCTCCTATGACAATATTTTAAAAAACAAATTGTTGTTTTGGGGCTTTGATTTATCAAATTATTTTATCCCTTTATGTAAAACCGGCATAATAGTCAGAAAGAAACAGACCATTAAAGATACTGCCGGCACAATAAAGTTACAGCACAGCCAAACGATTACTCTTAATAACTTTGAAATTGATATCCTGCAAAATAAAACGTCCTGCAGAGGTGATATTTTGGTTTTGCCGGGTTGGAATTTCAGCAGAAAGGCATGGTGTAATTCTACACAACTCTGCACAAAGGCTCTGCAAAAGGGCTACAGACTTATACTCCCCGAAATGGGGAAAAGCATTTACGCAACACAGTATTTTCCGGAATCAAGGAAGGAATGGCGCAAATACCCCACCCTTTCATGGGTTACTGACACAATGATTCCTTACCTTCAAAAAAAATATGGCGTCTTCACCGGGGAGCAAAACTATCTTGTTGGGCTTTCTACGGGGGCACGTGGCGTTATTCTTATTGCTATAAAGACGGGGGCTTTATTTAAGGCTGGAGCAGCGCTTTCAGGTGATTATGATCAAACCAAAATGCCCAATGATAATTTAATGACGGCCATTTATGGCCCCTACAAAACATTCTCAGCTCGCTGGCATACTATGGATAACCCGACAGAACAAATCGATCAACTGAATATCCCAATATATTTTGGCCATGGTTTGAATGACAAAATAGTACCATGCGCACAGACAAAAAATTTCTATGATTTATTACGCCAAAAAAAACCAGATTTGAAATTTGTATTCAGCAATCCGAATCATGGGCATGACTTTAAATATTGGGGTTCCGAGGTTGACAATATTTTAGACTTTATCGAGAGCCAATGAAGTGTATCGGCAATAAAAAATTCATGCCAGCCTTCATGCAATTCTTCCCCCATCAATTTTAGAAGAAAATGTTATTCTGTTAATCATTGCAGCCAACAACTAAGGAGGCCAAAATGTATAAAGTAGTAGAGTTGAGAGAATCGGATAATGGAGTTATTGAGTCGAGTGCGATTGAAAAAATTCTTAATGATATGACAAATCAAGGATGGTCATTTGTACAGATGTATCCAATCAATAATGTATGGTATGAAGTTGATGATCATCTGAGTACGGTAGTATATCTGATTTTTAAAAAGTAGCAGCAAGAGGGTTTTTTACAACCGGGTGCGTTGGCATTCTGTTTTTAGCTATTTGTCAACCTATTGATCGAACGCTCAGTTTTAGGTGGTCAAGGGAGAAGGGCACAAGTTTTTGTGATACAATAATCAAGACAAAACTTGTGTTATGCACAGTCCTTGGGCAATACCACACTTATTAAGTAATTGTTTTTCACGATAATCATAAAAAGCGATTCTTCACTATGCAGGATTTCCATTAGGCTGTTCTTCAGGCCAAAAAAACCAACGTCTACGCAACCCCTTTGACGGTAAATGTTCATCAAGGCATATATTTTTTACCAATATATCTGCACTGTTAGAATCAATTTTATAATATTTTTTACCAGAGACTACATCCATCCCATACAATTTATTAGTTCCTAAGTCAAATAACACGAAAAGCCAATCGTGTGAGTTTCTAGCCTGAATTGCATCTGGAGATATTTTGTTGCCACCTATGTGAATACTGCTATCGCTGTTGCCTGTTAAATAGTCACCCTCCTCCTTCAGTCTAATGGCAGGCAAGAGCTTTTGGTTGGCCTTCAGCAGTTCTTGCCAAAAAGCAGCTATGCTCTCATTGCATTTATTAACCTTATCCGTTTCATATGCTCTTTTTGCTGCTTCGTTCTCTTGCCAGCCCATAATGAACTTCCTAATCGTATGTTTTCAAAAGTTTTTGGACAGAAGCGGAATGCAACCAAGAGATGGTTTTGTCATCCTTATATATGGCCACAATCCTTTACGCAAGTCTAAACCACAATTTTGCCTTCGTCGCATCATCATCAATTTCCTCCTGACTTGTGTTCGTTTTTGCAGCACCTTTCCAATTATTGCAATATAAACCGGAATGGTTGCTTGCAAAATCATTGGCCTTCAGAATGTGGTAAATTGTAAATTTCGAGATGTAGTGACCCTATATGTCTGTGATATGATCAGTAAGTTATCCTGGCGATTTCTAAGGCCTATACCCCGTATTAAAACAAAATTTTTTATACACCAGCCTTGGATCTCCGACTGAATCTCAAAATCAAGACGTTTCTAACGCTTAACTTTTTATCTGTGCGTCCGTGCGTTAGCACTTCAAAACCCCTGTTGTTAAAGGCTTTGATGCTCGTACAGCATTTGTGCGCAAACCTTGCGTCACCGTGCGTTTTTAGTCCTTGCATGGTGGAAAAATTTTGCCAACCGCTTTTGGAACCGCCAGTGGCCCGTTCCAAGTTTTTAATATTAGTTTTCAAAACAAACTGAAAGGAAATCCCTGTTTATTTAAATTTATACACCCCCCTCTTTTACTTTATTTTTTTTTTGGAAGGAGGGGGTAATAAAGTATTTTTTTGAAAATAGTCTACCTGGAAGAAAAAGTGTTTTTGCAAGGAAAGGAATTTTCATTAACCGCTTTTTGATTTTATTGAATCTGGAAAATAATAATCTACCTAGAAAAGGAAAATGATTTTTAATTTATAATAATACTTCTGCGGGTTCTAAAATTTTCACAAAATCATTTTCAACTTTGAGTAAAGTATTCAACTGGGGGTATTTATTGATTAACCCCCGAAGGGATTTATTTGATTTACGAGAATCATAATTAAAATGCTTCCTGGTGATTTCCTTAAAATCAAAAATATTATTTCTAAAACATTCAATTATCAAACGTCTACCTTGGGTCTTTTCTGTTTTCAAAATCCTATCAAATATTAAACTGGGTTTTTGAAAAGCTCCTACTGGTTCAGGTTCTCTTGAAAGAATATTTTCAAAGGCCTCAACCACGGAACGATCCCCTGCAAATAGAAGATCAACTGGAATACCAGTCCTGATCCGAGTCCTGAATATTTCCTGTATCCAGCAACCCACTGCCATTGCTACTTCATTGAAATTGGGATACACCATTTTCACCAGTTTTATGTATTCCACCGGCAGTCTGTAGGCACCAATCAGTACTACAGAATCTGATTTCAGAAAGTTGTTTGATCCTCTGTTGCTGCCGTAATGAAATACACTATGCCCAATCCTGTCAGCTACCTCCTTTTCCAGTTCCTTGAAAGTGACGACATAGGGCGACTTGAACCTTGAAAAATTTTCAATCCACTCCCGGATCACATCCATATTGAATTCCAGGAATGCTTCTTTGTGGTTGCGGATATTGGTCTTGGAGAGATCGAAGGTAGTTACATACTTATATGACCGGTTGATTAACCTGAAGTCATGGCCGTCACCAACAATCTTGAACCCCGGATATATGAACTCTGAAAATCTTGCCGTGGCATCCAGCACCGTGACATGTTCGAAGAAATCTCCCCAGGACAGGTGCGGTGCCAGGGGGACCAGCACCTTGATCCCGGTGGGCTCATCCAGGTAGTTGCCCATGAGCACCTGAACCAGCGTCATCTTCAGGATGTAGCGCCGGGCATCACTGGCCATGTTTCCGGTGCCATAGTTTAGGGCCGTGCAGTATTTCACAGAGTAGTCATGGAATGGCCGGGCGGCATGCGCGTCGATTTCCGTGTCGGCACGGGAGACTATCATGTTTGCCTCAACCGCATCTTTTGTTGTAAAGCCCAAGTGTACTCCTGCCCGAGACAGGAATCCCTCGACCAACATCCGGGGCATCCCGATCACCGTCACCGGCGGCATGGCCTCGTCAACGAACATAAACCGGCGGGGCCTTACCGGCACCCCGAAGCTGGTAAAGGCGACAGGGTTGTCGATCTGGAGCCGGGTATGAGTAATAAGACCAACATAACAGTCCTGCCACTGGCAACGGACCCGGAACTTGTCTTCCACAGATGAGTGATATACTTTTATGGCGTCAGAGGGAACACCAAACCAGCTTATGAGCTTTTCTTTGGCGTCATCAAGCTGCTCAATACGTTCTGCGACATACAGCACCCCGTCCTTCCAGTTCCGGGATATGAACTCCAGAACCCTGAGCGTCTTTCCGCTGCCGCAGGGGTTGGCAAGAACCAGCCGCCGATTATCGTTTATCTGCCTTTCAACCTCCTGTGCATCAAGCTTGATTCTTGAAAGTATTGCTGCTGCTAAATCCATAACTTTGTCCCTTTCATATATATAGTGGTTCCCTGTACTGTACCGGTCTTCTATATGTCAGGGCCAATACCCCCTCATTGGCGTGTCGGGATTTTATAAAAGCGCTATCAGGGAGGGGGGGCTGCATTATCAATATGCAGGAATATCCGGCAGGCGGCAAATGACTATCGGTAGCAGGTACGGAGATGCCCACGGGAGGGCCGGAACAGCCTTTCCCTTTAATTCGGGATATATGGGTTGGTGCTTCGGCCTTCACAGCCCCTAAAAAAACTCCCGGAAGCCACAGAAGGACAGGTGGATGCTTAACGAGCAGTAAATATTAAAAGCTTTTCCCTGGAGAGAGCTGGTGCCGCGCCATTAGTATACACCCCATGATCCAGATTCCCCAGAGAGAGCTTGGTCCGCGCCATACCTATACACCCCATAAAGCGAAAGCCTTACAGCATACCCTTGCCTGTGACCCATGCGGTTATGCGTTGCAACCGGTAAAACAGTCAACCATCTGGAAAAGCGACATAAAAACTTCGCAAACTCGCTGTGCGCAGCCCCGCGAGATAATACGCGAGCTGGTTGACCCGTATCAACACATGGACGCGCACAAAGAACAGCGGACATACAAATAAACAGGGCCGCATACGGGATGGTCGCTATAGGCCGAGAGAGCCTTTTCCTTGCACTCGAACCAGGGGAGTACCTATTTTACCCGCCCGACGGACTCAAAAATATGCCGTGAACCCTAGTTCAAGTTATTGCGCATCGAGTCTGAAGATATTAGGCGTTTTATTTTTGGTTCTTACTAAACAATCTAATTATTTGAAAAAACTTCGTTATTTGCTAATTTTTTACCTCAAAATTTGACATAACACATACTTTTTTGCTTCAATTACCCTCAACCACGAGTATTTTCAGCCCCCGGCACCCATCTACCAGGTAAGGCTCGGTAGCCGTAAATAAGCCGGTGCGAAAAATATGCGGTTTTCAGTGTGTCTGGGGAGTTAGTGCGCGGCAAAATGGACTCGCATGAAGGCGCACGAGTGCGCACAAAGGATATACGGGCAAAAAAATAAGTAAAAACAAGGCATTTTACAGCTAACGCACGGGCGTCAGGAAATACAAAGCAGGCGTAACGGATTTTATTACAAATTTATTTAAACGCCGTTTTTGTGCATTGTGTGCAGAAAAGGCAAAAAATAGCAGCACATTTTTTAGGGAGAAACAGCAATGAAAAAACGACCTTTTGCACTAACTACCATCATGAACCCAAAACACAGCCCTCGAACCTTTGAAGAGCACCAGGAGCTTTTAAAGGTGTACCAGGTGATACCATGGCTCATTCTGGTAAACCCGTTGAATCCGCATGTTGAGCTTTCAAATGACCTCATGACTCAAATGAACGAACAAGCTAAAACGCCCCAAGGCTTGCAGCTATATGTTATATGCAAGCGCACGGGGGAGGTTTATGTCGCTACGGTTCAAAAAATAACGCCGGTGTGGGACATTGCTGCAATAAATATGTCTGATCCTAAACTCTGCTCTTATTATCAACCAGCTATAAAAAAACTCACACCTAAATATTTCCTATTGATTAGCTCTCTGAAGCCAGCCCATGCATATGATCTGCTGTCGCTGACTCCGGTTAAAGGCTACGATATATCCCCTTGGACTGACAACGGTACACTCCTTTACCCGATACCACAGCGGATCATAGACGCAGTGACGCAACCACAAGTGGTATGTTTATCGCCGGAGTTTTTGGCCGGGTTAGAATGGCCAGGTCTGAGAATGATTTTTGACAATGGGCATGATGTGCTTTTGAAGAATAAAGCTGGGCTAGGACAGAAAAAAAATTATAAAGAGCTGGGCTTCGCAAGCGGCAAAGGGGGGGCGTGCAACAAACAATGGGAACTCCTCCAGCACTTGGCAGAAAACCAAGGCCATCTGGAATTGAAGTATTTTGGGGAGGGTAAAGGAAAATTCAGTAGGCAAATCATATCAACTCTGCGTTATGAACTCAAGCGGCTCTTTAGTGTCAGCAACGATCCTTTTCTACCGTTTAAAAAAAAATTGGGGTTCCAGCTAAAGTTCAGTATTGGTTATGATGACCAGACACCCAAGCCGCAAATACCTCCTGCGATAACCAATCATTTGGTAGCCACTTCCCAGGTACCTGGTTGTCAAAGTCCACCAACGCGGCTACAGATCCTTAGTAAAAACCCTGCCTTTGACAGGGATATTTTTGAAAGCTACATAGAGGATGTCAGGCGGGGTGGAGATAACATTAAGTATCGCTGTGATTTTTTGGAAAAGGAGAAGGATAACAAAAAGATTGAGTATTAGCTCTACAGCATAAATCGGCCCGCGCTTTTGGTTTCAGAGGCGCGGGCTTTTTTTCTGCCCTGTATAGCCGCTATCAGCTTTACCTATACACCTGCCGCACACCAGGAGCCGTAGCTGTGCCTACTGAATCAGCTGACCCCACACGGTGTCGGGATGCCTATCTCGCGCTTGCCCCTGTCCGGTTTCGGGATCGTTACTCGCCGTACCGGACTAGATCAGTAGGTTCCCCGCAGCAGTTGGTCATGTAACCATGGCTAATCCGTGATTAAATGGCGAGTGGTCTGTTCAATATCCAGTTCAAACACGCCATAACGCGAGATATGTTCAGATAAGCGCACGCGCCTTCGCTGCACAGCCACCGGGTTTAGCCCGCACCGCCTTGATCACGAGAGCTTTGCAGTTTAATCCCGTTCGCCCTGCTCGGCGAGGCCTTCAATCCGGTTCTTGTCCTTCAGCGCGCAGCCTCGCTCCACGCCAATCATGCCACACTCGGTCGCCTCAAGCGGTTGCGCCTTGCTTCGTTCGTTGTGATCAACTGGAGGCAGGGCTTCCACCCGCAAGAGTGCGCTCATACTGGACGGACATTAAATACAGCCAGCCTAACCAACATAAGTACCCTGTTATATACCTGCTGTTCAACTCTCCATCCTTCGCTGCCACAAAAAATCAAAAAAAATATATTACAGGGTCTTTTTTGACCAATACCAAGTATGGGCAACTAACGCCTCAACTTCAGACGGGAAGGAGAACAGAAATGGATACAGGGTAAAGCATACACGATTAGAAGCGGTCATAGTGATACACCAAACATATTAAAAAAGGAGAAGTAAAAATGCAAAAAACGCGATTTTCAAAACCATTCAAGAGCAAGCAATTTTGGAATTTTGTCGAGGGCCTCGAAACACGGTACCGGACCAATGGCTTTTGGAATTTCTACAAAAAAAGCCTGAAGGGCTCGGCAGAGGTCAGCATAGAAGGATCACCGATAAAGTCACCGGCTTTTAAGAAATACCTGGAGCGGGATTGGCAGCGACAGTTTAAATCAAACCCATCGCCAGGTCTAATAGACCATGTTGTGAAGGTGTTAGATGCTATTTTTTGGGCAGATAGGGAGAGTTTATTCTGGTGTAAGTTTACCGCGATAGTTTTAAAAGAGTCGGCCTGCCAACTTGATAAAGACAGTGCCCAGGTGGTCAAGCGATTAGTTCGGCACTGCCGCGCCTATATAATTTATATTGATGGTGACGGAAATCAATTTACTGAGGAACTGGCTAATCAGATACCTTCAAGCGCCAACAGGAACGACTTAAGATCCTGGTATAAAAAACAATATGGCATCCTTCCAGCAAAAGAAACGGTGGCATTGGCCGAGAAGATTATTACGGAAACATCTGAGAAAAACGCCTCCAATTATTTCTGGAAGGTCAAGGTTGAATGGGCAAAGAAACACTTTGGTGGCGGGGAGATGTGTAATGAGAAAAAGGCATGAAGTAAAAAAACCGAGGCCTGATTTAGGCGGGGTTGTATGCTGCTTCGACAACAGATCGAAAAAAATCAAGCGGATCGAGATTAATGGTTCACCCCATGACGGGCAAAATGTCATACGGGCAGCAGATATCATTAACATTATCGGCCTGGAAAATTACGAAGACAGCTACTGGCCCGTTAAAATCACCTGGCGGGGTAAAAAAGCCGCCTAAGCAAAAGATTAGCATAATATATATGGTGGCGCTCACTGATCTATGAAAGCAGTGAGCGCCGCCGTTTACCCCAACCACATCCGCCATTTATATCCCACCCCCAGCCTCAACAATATTCTCATAAAAAACTTCAGCAAGCGTCAATTTTCACCAAATAAATACAGACGGTGAATGCGCCCATGGAAGCATGCTCGGCGCAGAGTCATCAGCAAAAAATATTTTTTTTCGGTCTAATTTTACGACTAAAGGTAAGGACCACAGCAAATAGTTCAGCGGAAAGGAGGCGGCCAGACCAGAAGCGCGATACGAGATGCAACGGCAGCATTAACAAAAATTGAATTAATTATGTTGGAGAAAACAATGAAGTCGAATTTAGCAGAAGATCAATATTTGATCGATCCGGAGGTTGAAATTATCACGGAAAGCGGCCAGGGCCTTACCGGCAAACAAGGCCCGATACAAATCGCGCCAGCGCCAGTGCCAACCCAAGCCGATTTTTCAGACAGTGGCACAGCTGATAGCACTGACGCGGATGCGGAATCTCAGGAGACGCCCAATACAGCGACAGGACAAGCCGCGATATCGCCTGAAGATGAAGCAGAAGCGCTCGCCTTTCTTCGTGATTCAAACCTGGTCAATATCGTCAGGGATGATATCGGCAGGCTCGGCCATGTCGGTGAACCGGACTTACGGCTTATCGTCTATCTCATCGGCCTATCGTGCCAGCTGGGAGCCTTAAACACCAGCAGAAGCCGCCCGTTGAGCCTTATAATCAAAGGCGACAGCGCGATCGGCAAGTCGCATTTGATGGAAAAGGGGTTGTCGTGCATACCGCCCGAGTGGAAAGTTGATATGTCCAGCCTTTCGGCAAAGGCCTTGGTTTATATGGCCCAGGACTCGCTGAAAAATAAAATCATAACCGTGGCAGAACATGTCGGCAGCGAAGATAGCGATTATTATCTGCGAACCCTGATATCAGAAGGTGTCATCCGCCACAATGTCACCGTGAAAACCGACGAGGGTTTTGTTACTCAGCAGATAGAGATGCAAGGCCCGGTCGCTTTGGTCCAGACGACAACTTTGGTCAACATCAACCCCGAGAATGAGTCCCGACTGCTTGAAATCCATCCCGATGATTCTTCAAATCAAACCGAGCGCATTTTGAATCAGCAAAAATGGCAGCGCACCTATGAGGGCATTACCGCCTCTTCCGAAGGACCCGCCATTCTCAGAAAGCACCACAACGCCCTGCGCCTTTTGAAGCCCGTCGAGGTGGTAATCGAGTATGCCCCGCAGCTTAAATTTAATGCCCGGACGTCAAATCCTCGCGTGCGCCGAGATTTCGAAAAGCTACTGAATCTCATCACCGTGATCGCGTACCTGAGGCAGAACCAGAAGGAACTCAAGGCGCTGCCGGACAGTACGCCCTATGTGGAGGCCGACATAGAGGATTACCGCATTGTTTATGATCTCGCATCCTCTGTCTTTAGTGCCGCGCTTGATGATCTGCCGCCAAAATCAAGAGAGCTACTGGAAGACATAAAGCGATATTCAGAGCGCGTTACCGGCTGCATCAACCGCAAAGGAATACGTGATGCGACCGGCATGCCCGAGGCGACCCTGCGCAAATACATCAAGCCCTTGGAAGATAATGGTTATCTGACGATCATCGACGGCGGCATCGGTGGCAAGACAGTTACCTACGACTCCAACATCGACACCCGGAGCGCCGCTGAACTGGGGTTGATAAATCCGGATGAGCTCAGCGCTCTGATAAAAAAACAAAAATAATTTAGGTGCCACCCCAAAAATCGTAATTTATGACCAGTGTATATTGAAAGGAGAAAAATCATGAACAGAGCGCGCGATGGCCCTTAGAAACAGTAAGTGAGATCAGAACAGATTCGCAACACGAGTACAAACAGTAAGAATTAAAATCAAATTTCACAGGGAGTATTAACATGAGTACACACAGCACAAAAAGTAGTCTAAAGGATATCCGCAGCAAGATGGGTGAGCGCTGCCGTTATATGAAAATCGTCGATGGCGAGCTTGTATGCGACGATCAAAAAATGGGCTCATTTATTGATGCACTTATTGAAGAGCCTGACTACCACCACGTCAGATTTGTAGGGAAGGTGCCAGAGCGCAAGTTCAATATGACTGACCAGGAAGCAAAGGATCAAGGCTTCGAGAAAGAAGTTACTCTCAAAATCCGGGTTGGCAAAATATTGTATGGGCTGACGATATCAAAAGGCAACGTGAGCAGGTTCGAGCAGTACATAGATTTCCTGCTTAGCAAGGGCTTAGAATACACGTCACAGGTCGTGACACGCATTACCGCTACACATATTCCGGCAGTGCCGCATCCTTATAATGTTTTATCCTTTAGGCTCGCCGACGCAGAAAGTTCACTGAAATCCGCAGCATAAACCACAGGTGGTCGGGCGGTGGTAATGTAACTACCGCCCGCCTCCATAATTAATGGAAGGCAATAGTATGAGCGACATAAGCAGCGTTAAAGAAATCATAAAGATGCAAAAAAAAGTAGCGTCGCAGAACAAAAATGAGCAGGGCGAATATGCCAACGAGCTGTATTGGCACAGGGAATTTCCTGACTATGAAGCGGCCAGGCAGGCGATATTGGCTAGTGTAAAACAAAGCAGGGACCAAGACAGCAAGCAATGAAAAGCCACTTTCCATGGGGTGGGTGATCGCGGCGCGATCCCCGCCCCCAACCCTTTATGAAGGACATAATATGATGACGAACAGCGTAATAGAGATGAGCATTGGCGAAATGAGGCGGCAGGTAGAAGAAATAATAAAAAAAGAAGCGGCTGAGTTTGCCTCGGAATTTGATGATTACGTCGGTGAATTTTCTGATCACCAGATAAGGCGGCTTAAGGCTATTTATAATCAGAATTCCGAGAAACAGGCGGCATGAGCATCATAAACGTAAACAATAGAGGCAAGGACTCAGTATCTATTCTTGAAATACTGGGGGCCTATGGCTTTTCCTTCAAGAGAGTCAGCAGCACTGGGGGCTCTGAATATGCCGGTCCTTGCGTTTGGTGCTATGGCAAGGACCGGTTTAGGGTATGGCCGCACCAAAAAAATGGCGGTAGATACTGGTGTCGGCAATGCGGGGCGTCTGGCGACAGCATTCAGTTCCTGCGGGATTATTTAAATATCGGTTATGGCGAGGCGGTCGCAGTGCTCGGCATATCCGCACGCCCAAAGATGCCAGATATAGCACAGCGAACTCAGTGTCAGTGGACGCCGCGTGAAGCAACGCTACCACCTGAAGCGTGGTGTAAACAGGCTCTTAAGGTGGTTGAATATGCACAGGATCAACTTTCGAAAAATCCGGCGGCCCAGCGTTGGCTTTCGGAGCGTGGCATTACGCCAGAGGCTGCAAACAAAGCGCGGCTTGGGTGGATATCATCTAATCTTTATTTTGATCGGGCCGATTGGGGCCTGCCGGATAAGCAGGATGCCGATCGTATAACAACGAAAATTTTTATTCCTATTGGCGTGGCTATCCCCAGCACCACAGGTGACGCAATTACGAGAATGAGGATACGAAAATTCATTGGGAGTCCGGACAACAAGTATCACATCCTGCCCAGCTCCTGCATGGCCCCAATGGTATTGGACTGCAACACGGCTAAAGACGTTGTGGTTGTTGTGGAGTCCGAGCTTGACGGTATTCTGCTGAACAGCGTCGCCGGTGATCTTGTAACCGTCGTGGCACTGGGCAGCGCCCAAGCAAAGCCTGATGCCGACACCGTAAAAATTTTAAATGATGCTGAGCGCATATTGGTTGCCTTGGATACGGATCGTGCCGGGTACAACGGCTGGCTCTGGTGGCGACAAAATTTTAATAAGGCCGTCCGCTGGCCAGTAATAAAAGGCAAAGACCCCGGCGAGGCCTACAAAGGCGGCCTTGATCTGAGGACATGGATCATGGCAGGCCTGATAAATGATGACAGCCCTTAACCCAAAGTTTTGCCTAGGGTGATATTTTACTATTGTACAGTAGAGGCTTGGTATGCCGCCTAAGGTTGATGGCGGCAGCACTACCGGGCTTTTTCAATGCGAATCTTGACAGCTGAGGTTCTCATAGTATTTACTTTTTTTGGAGATGATTTTATGCAGACAGAAATTTTAACAGTAGAGGAACTCGGAGAATACCTGAAAAGGACGCCGAGTGCTGTGCGCAATATGGTCATGCGGAAAAAAGTGCCGCATCGTAAGCTTTCTGGCCGTATTATTTTCTTCAAGGACGAAATTGAAAAATGGCTGTCTCAGGCACCGGGCGTTACTTTAGCAGACATCAGCAAACAGAATTGAGCCAGGATATGTACAAGCGCAAGAACATTTACTACACCGATATCTTCAGAGACGGCAAGCGTTATGCCAAAAGCCTCAAGACTTCGAGTCGTAGCATAGCTAAAGAGCGCGAACGTAAGCTTATCGTAGATATTGATTCTGGCGCTTATGATCTCAGGAAAAAACGGGAAGCCGTAGATATACCATTTTTAACCATAATTAATGACTACCTCCTTTCGGAAAGCACCGAAAAGAAATCACACCGACGGGATAAAGTTGCCGCAGTCCATATAAAAAAGTTTTTTGGCAACAAAGGCCTGACCGAGATCACCCCCGACGACGTTGCCAAATTCAGAGCCAGTCGGAAGCAAGAACTCGAATATAAAAACAGCAATAAAAAAGTTCCCCGTGAACAGACGAGCTTTGCCACTATAAACAGGGAATTGGCATTATTGCGGAGAATTTTTAACTGGCATATCTCACGAAAAAGAATCTCCCTCGACAACCCCGTTAAAGGTACAAAATTCTTTCGGGAACAGCCTCGTGACCGAATATTAACCGAAGATGAAGAAGCAAGGCTTTTCACAATCGGGAAACCGAAGCCTGATCTGCGTGATATCATGTCCTTTGCTTTATGGACAGGCGCACGCAAGAACGAAATCCTTCAGCTGAAAAAAGCGGATTTAACGATCGGTGAACTCGGCGGACTTGCCATTTTCCGCGATACAAAAAACGGAGATAATCGCCGGGTTTTGCTCACGAAGGATATAGCAGCTTTCCTCCGAGGGATCATTGCAAGACATCCTTTCGCAGAAAACGTATTCGCCCATAAAAACGGGGCACCAATCAAGTCGATTGATGGGGCATTCAGGGCTGCTTGTAAAAGGGCCAGCATTAAAGATTTGCGATTTCATGATTTCCGGCATACGTTTTGTACGCGGATGGCATACGAAGGTACAAACCCGTTTTTAATCATGCAGCTTGTCGGCCATAAAGATACAGCCACAGCAAAACGGTATACAAACCCGGCTGACGAGCAGCTTTTAGCGGCTATGGACAAGGTTTTTCAGCCCCATCACTTTTCCCAACATACCCCCCTTGACTCCACAGCCAATTCTGATAATATGCAGGGAAATACCGTTCTTACGATATCTTGAAGATATGCCGGTGTGGTGAAATTGGTAGACGCAGAGGACTCAAAATCCTCCGGGCGCAAGCTCATGTCGGTTCGATTCCGACCACCGGCACCAAATAAAATCAAGGGTTTACAGCTTATTGCTGTAAACCCTTTTTGATTTAAAGATGCCGGGAAATTTACCGCTGCGGTTTGAACACCAGGCAGGAAAGCGGGGGCAGCGTCAGCTGCAGAGAAAACGGTCTGCCGTGACAGGGCACCGGCTCTGCCGGCAGGCCGCCGCTATTGCCGAGATTGCCGCCGCCATAGAGTTCGGAGTCGCTGTTGAGCACTTCGCGGTACCAGCACTGCAAGGGCACACCGATGCGGTAGCCGGAACGGGGCACCGGCGTGAAATTGCAGACAACGACCATGAAGTCCTCGGGGTTTTTGGCCTTGCGCATGAATGCCACAATGCTTGACTCCCAGTCGCTGAAATCAATCCATTCAAAGCCCCCGTGGTCGAAATCAAGCTCGTAGAGCGCCGGCTCGGTGCGGTAGAGGCTGTTTATCTCGCGCACAAAAGCCTGAAGTTTTATGTGCAGTTCGTACTGCAAAAGGTGCCATTCCACGCTTGAGTTATGGTCCCATTCGGCCCACTGCCCGATGTCCGAGCCCATGAACAGGTGCTTTTTACCCGGATGGGTGAACATGTATCCCAGCAAAACACGCAGGTTGGCAAACTGCTGCCACCGGTCACCGGGCATTTTGCCGATGAGGGATCCTTTGCCGTGCACGACTTCATCGTGGGACAGGGGCAGAATGAAATTTTCATGAAATGTATACAGCAGGGCAAACGTAAGCATATTGTGCTGATGCTTGCGGTAGACCGGGTCTTTTGAAATATAGGACAGCATGTCATGCATCCAGCCCATGTTCCACTTGAGGGCAAATCCAAGTCCGCCCAGATAGGTCGGCCGGGAAACAGCGGGCCAGGCGGTTGATTCTTCGGCTATCATGAGCACGCCGGGATAGCGGCTGTAGACGAGCTCGTTTAAGCGCTGCAGGAAGTGGACGGCATCGATATTTTCCCGGCCGCCGTAGCGGTTGGGGATCCACTCGCCCGGATCGCGCGAGTAATCAAGATAGAGCATGGAGGCAACGGCATCCACCCGCAGCCCGTCGATATGATACTTTTCAAACCAGAACAGAGCGTTAGCCGTGAGAAAATTGCGCACCTCGTTGCGGCCATAGTTGAAAATAAGAGTGTTCCAATCGGGGTGAAAGCCCTGGCGCGGATCGGCATGCTCGTAGAGTGCCGTGCCGTCAAAACAGGCAAGCGCGTGGCTGTCGGTCGGGAAGTGGGCGGGCACCCAGTCAAGCAGTACGCCGATACCTTTTTGGTGGCAGCAGTCGATAAGATACATGAGGTCCTCGGGCCTGCCGAAACGCGGGGTGGGGCTGTAGTAGCCTGTCACCTGATAGCCCCATGAAGGATCATAGGGGTGCGCGGCAAGGGGCATAAATTCGATATGGCTATAGCCCATGTCTTTAACATAATCGACGAGCTGTGTTGCTGCTTCACGGTAGGTGAGGGAGCGGTTGTCCTCCTCCGGCACGCGGCGCCAAGAGCCCAGGTGCACCTCATAAATGGAGATGGGCCTGTCGAGCTGGTTTTCTGAATCGCGCCGAACCATCCAGTCTCCGTCTGCCCAGTCATAGCCGTCAATAGAATATGCTATCGAGGCTGTTTTGGGGCGCAGTTCGCTGAAAAATCCGTAGGGGTCGGCCTTTATGATGATGGTGCCGGCGGCAGCCCGCAGCTCGTATTTATACAAACCGCCCTGTTGAAAATCCGGAATGAAAAGTTCCCACACGCCCGACATGCCCCGCGCGCGCATGGTATGCCGTCTGCCGTCCCAGCAGTTAAAGTCGCCCACTACGCTTGCGCGCACGGCATTGGGCGCCCAGAGGGCAAAGCAGAACCCCTCAACGCCGTTATGCACGATCTTATGCGCACCCAGGCGCTCGTAAATGCCAAGATGGTTGCCTTCATTGAATAGATGCAGGTCATAGTCCGACAGCACAGGCGTGAAGCTGTACGGGTCGCGGATGGTGATCGGCGGACCGGCTTCATAGTGCAGCTCCAGGGCATAATCAAAAAATTTCGCAGCCTCTGGAAATACCGCTTCAAAAAAACCATCCTTGTGCACGCGGGCCATTTGCATGCCGGGGCCTGACGGCAGCGGCAGTACCCATGCCGATTGCACATTCGGCAGAAATGCCCGCACTGCAAGGGCTGCAGAGCCCCTGCTGGTCACTTCGTGCATACCGAGCACGGCAAACGGGTCATGATGCTCGGCAGCGATGATTTTTTTAATCTGGTATGGTGAAATGGTTGCTTTCATAGCATTTTCAACCGGTTGTAAAAAGTTAGGCTGTGAATTTACAGGTTACTGCAGGCTGCAGGGCATGTAAGCCTCCTGCAGCCTGGCGCGCAGCGGCAACTGAGAGCATAACTTATACCCTGCTTATTTACGAGGGCCGCACAGGTCGACAAGGGCCTGCAAAACAGCTGCTATGGTAAATGGTTTTTTTATAAAGCAGTCGATCCCCCTTGTTTTGAGTTCGGCCTGTTCGAATTCCACATCACATCCGGTGAGCAGCACGACGGGAACAGAAGAATTGAGTTTTTTGATCCGGCCGGCCACATCCCAGCCGGAAAAGACCGGCATGTAAAGATCAGTGAACACAATATCAAAAGGCTGAGCTTGAAAATATGCAAGAGCTGACTCCCCGTCCGGGACAGCAATAACAGCATGCCCTTCACCTTCGAGCACTTCCCGCAGCATATCCAGCACGTCGCGTTCATCCTCGACAACGAGTATGCGAAGGCTTTGCTGCGCGGTCTTTGTCTGCTGCCTGCTCTGCAACATTCTTATATCCCCTGCCGTATATGTGCGCTGGATGCCCTGCAGCCACTTATACCAAAGCCCCCGGAAATCGTCCAGATAAATAGGGGGTGTATGAAACGCACTACCTTTGAATTAAGAACTCCTTCTGCCCCCCGGAGACTGCGGCATAATTGAAAATGGAGCTGCAGCCGAATCCTATATATTGAATAACGCGGTGAAATACCCTATACACTACAGGGAAGCTCATTTCTGCTGCTCACACGTCTTGACCGGACCGATACAAGGCGGAAAAGTTAGCCAGCGGCACATTTTATTATTGACCTGTTTTTTGCAGCATGCCATGCTTTAATTTAAATAATGCAGGCAGCTCGTGACGAATAATCAGGACACAGCACGGAAGGGAAAGTCTCCTATGGAAAAAAAGCTTATACAGTGGTCAAGCGCCTTTGGGGCCGGTATTGTCTGGATGGACTATCAGCATCAGACGCTTATAGAAAAAATAAATTTTCTTTATACCGCCATTCTTGAAAAAAAAGGTGAAGACCTTATTGCCGAAACAATTATTTTTGTGGAGGATTATATTTCAAACCACTTCGCCCTTGAAGAAAAATACATGGAAGCCTACAGCTACCCGGAGCGCTACGAGCATGTGGAGGCCCATGAGCAGTTCCGCAAAAACATGCAGGAATTAAAATCCTTCAAAAACACAAAAAGTGAGCTGGTTGCTGAATCGCTGTGCTATGATCTCTTTGAATGGTTTAAAAACCATATCAAAAAAACAGACAAAAAATTCAGCATTTTTTTAAAAGCGCAATCGGCAATGTAGAAAACAAAAAAACCTGCAGACCAAAGTCCGGCAGGTTTTTTCTTTTTGCTGTATCGTGCCCGCGGACTGCAATCTGCTAGACTCATACATATGAGATAAGGAGGTGTTATGCCGCAAAAAGATGTCCGCATGCTTATCTGTGCCTTTGTGCTGCTCTCCGTGGGCGGCCTGATGCTGCATATCCGCATCCACCCGCCTGCCGTGAGCCTTTTTAACTGCCTGCCCGTGGCCTTCGGGGCTGTCAACATCCTGCTCCTGCCTTTTCTTTTTCGCAGGGCAGAGACTGCCCCGCTTGCCTTCATGCTCTGCTGCCTTACCGTGATCGCGGGCACCATCGGCATGGCCTATTTTTCAATTGTCGAATGGAAGGAGCCGGTGACGCTCTATACGGTGCTTTTTAAATCGACCCTTGCCGATATCATTATTCTTATGGCAAAAGTGCCGCTGGGATATGTGCTGCTCAGGCAGGTGCAAGGCGCTGCGCCTGGCGCAGGCCGGGGCCAGCATGCATAAGCCGCAGGGGCGGCAAGCCTGTGTTACGGCCCGCGCCCTTCCTGCGGGCATGCGGAAGGCGCTGTGCGCTGTCGTTATCGCCGCTTCAGCCTTTGCGGTATGCGCTGCCGGCATGATCCCGCTATATGGCCATGAGCCTGAAGCCGCTGCCGCCGGAGCCGCAGAGACAGCCGGAAAGATATGCGCCACTGCCGCCGCAGCCCTTGTGCTGCTGCAGTTTACCTTAAGCGCCCGGCTTAAATTTCTTGACCGCCTGTTTGGCTTAAACAGGCTGATGAACGCTCACCGCATGCTGGGCTG
>Ga0114951_10001003_pt1 | contig 36931 bp, 17 predicted proteins | sample AM7aDNAmetaG_FD_88677 | JGI IMG/M metagenome (GOLD analysis project Ga0114951, IMG submission 88677) | Freshwater microbial communities from Finland to study Microbial Dark Matter (Phase II) - AM7a DNA metaG | ecosystem: Environmental > Aquatic > Freshwater > Lake | place: Finland: Lake Alinen... | reverse complement strand
GATTGAAAAACTGAATCGCCCTACAAAGCCCGCAGAGCGATCGGTAATGCCTCAGTGAGGGTTTTGGTATTCCGATATTTGCCACATTCCGAGACCTCTAAGTGTTTTTCAACAAGTTCCTAGGGGCATGCAATGGAATCATGGCCGATAGAAGCAGGCGCTATGCCAAACGGAATGAGTCCACGATGCGACGTGCACTTTCCATTTTTCTCGCTCTAATTTTCGGACTCGGACCGCTTGCAGCGACATTCCAAGTCCGTGCAGAGTCGCGCCTGCCCGCCTGCTGCCGCCGCCATGGCGCACACCACTGCACCATGGACGCTGAAGCGGCAATCAATCCGACCCTGGCATCGCCCAGTTCTTCTCCTGCTTTCAATTCACCCGTGCGTTGCCCTTACTTCCCCGGCAATTCCGTTGCATCTGCAACACCAGTTCACGCCCTAGCCGCCTCTGCGGAAGGTCTGCCGACCCTCCTCACACAGGCTCACATGCCAGCGGCCGGGCGCGCAGCAGCCCGACTGAGCCAAATACGCACTCGCGCTGGCCGCGCACCTCCTTCTTCCCTCCTCGGTTGAGAATCCCGTTGACGGCCCAGTCTCTCCTTGAGGTTCGGGCCTGAGTCCATCTCCAGACTATGCAGACCGACAAGTGCCTACGGCCTTGAGAAGAATCATTTCCCTCAAGGTGGGTCTTCATACAACGTACACCTCGCCGCGTCAGGCTTTGTTCACATCGCCTCACTTGCGTCCGTGAAAATGCCTGTCCAATTGCAAGATTCTTCGTGGAGGATAGTCCCATGCGTATCCCGTCTCGCCTCGCCCTAGCCCTCATGCTCGCATCATCAATACCTGCGCTTGCCACTGTCTTCGCCACGGTCCACGGAGTGGTTCACGATCCTGAGCATCGGCCCATTGCCGATGCCACAATTACGCTCATTGCCGCCGACTCTGCGTTCACTCTTCACGCGACAGCCGGTCCCGAAGGTAATTTTGATCTACCCCAAGCACCCATCGGCACTTACCACTTGAAAATCAGCGCAACAGGATTTGCAACAGTGACTGAAACGATTGTCATCGCCTCCGGTACCAACCCGGTCGTTCATATAGCACTACCCGTGGCCTCTACGACACAAACCGTAGTGGTGGAAGGGGCAACGGCTCAAGTAGATTCCGTTACGCCGACAACGCTTGTGAGCCGGGCGATGATTGAGCAGACCCCAGGCGCAAGCAGGGCGACATCGTTTGCCGCCATCACCAATTACGTGCCTGGCGCCTATATGTGCCACGACATGCTCCATGTACGCGGCGGCCACCAAACCAGTTGGCTGATCGATGGTGTCAACATCCCCAACACCAACATAGCCGCGAACGTAGGTCCGCAGATTGCACTCGCCGATGCAGACCAGATTGAAGTTCAACGCGGAAGCTATGCCGCCGATATTGGCGACCGCACCTACGGAGTGTTCAACATTGCGCCGCGCAATGGATTTGAGCGTGACCGAGAGGCCGAGTTGCACATCAGCGGCGGCAATTTCTATACCAGCGAAACCGCGCTCTCCGCAGGTGACCACACATTGAGGACCGCATGGTATGCCAGCGTGGCAGCTGCGCGTTCCAACTACGGGCTAGAAGCTCCGAGTGTCGCGGTAATCCACGACTCAGCCAATTCACAGAGCGGCTTTGGCTCGTTCCTAATTAATCCCAGTGCGACCAATCAGTTCCGCTTCAACGGCCAACTGCGACAGGATTTCTTTCAGGTACCTTACGATACCAATCAGAATAGCTGGCTCAATCAGTTGTTCGATTCAAGCGGCCTGCGCGATGGGCAGACAGAGCGAGACGGCTTCCTGATTGCAAACTGGGTACACACCATATCGCCAATCGCGATGTTTGAAATCGCACCTTTCTACCACTGGAACCTCGCCAATTACGGTTCCAAAGCAGCAGACACTCCCACTGCAACCACATGGGACCGTACATCACACTACGCCGGCTTGCAGGCCAACCTTCGGGGTGAGGTCAAACGCAACAATCTGGCGGCTAGTCTCTACTCCTTCTATCAACACGATTCCTCCCTGTTTGGCGTGGTGTTTAACGATGGTTCCGGCACCGGGCCTATACGGGAAATTGACGTAATTTCCGGGGGAATTGTCGAGGGGTCGATCTCAGACAGTCTGCGCGTGAGCGACTGGCTCACCCTGCTTGCCGGAATACGCTTTTCCTCGTTCCGCGGCGGCATTGCCGAGAATCACGCAGACCCGCGAGTTGGAGCCACGTTTACTATTCCGCGTCTCCATTGGGTCGTACGCGGCTTCTATGGACGCTACTACCAGGCACCGCCGCTAGCCAGCATCCGGGGGCCGTTGCTCACTTACGCAAATGTTAATAACACGGGTTTCGCCATGCTGCGCGGCGAGCGTGACGAAGAGCATGAATTCAGCATCCAGATTCCGTATCGTGGGTGGGCACTGGATATCGACAATTTCAAAACGCGGGTCAACAACTTCCTCGATCACTCCAATATCGGCGAATCCAATCTGTTCATCCCGGTTACCGTGGATGGAGCACTCGTTCGCGCTTGGGAAGCAACACTGCGCAGCCCGTCCCTCTGGCGGCGCGGCCAATTCCACCTCGCGTACTCCAACCAGATTGCGGAGCAGCGGGGAGCCATCACCGGCGGCCTCATTTGCACATCGGACTGCGACACCAGCTTCAACTACACCCCGGTCGATCACGACCAGCGGCAAACACTCAACACGGGAATCACCGCAACTTTGCCCATGCGTAGTTGGTTCTCAAGCAACGTCTACTACGGCTCCGGTTTTTCCAACGGTACCGCCGGTACCACCGATGCCAATGGGAATCTCATCAGTCCCTACCAGGGGAACTACCTCCCGGTGCATACCACCTTCGATGTGGCGGCCGGAACAGCACTTGGCGAAAACTGGAAGCTGGCCGTTAATGTGGTCAACGCCACCAATCATCGTGTGTTGACCGACAGTTCTCTCACTATCGGCGGATTTCATTTCAATGATCCGCGGCAGGTCTCCGCGGAACTGCGTTACCGGTTCCATTTCTGAGGGACTCTCTTTGGTGGGATCTTCTGCAGGCAGGTGACTAGGCTAATAATCGATGCGAATTGCAGAAGATTCAACCAGAAGGCATGATCCTACCGAAAGCAATGCTGAAGAGCTGAAGACACGGTAACCCTAGAATGCTCAGGCACATTTGCGCTAAAGCAAAGACGTCCCGCCCAAAACCGCGCAATGATCTTCTAGGTTACTAAGGTATTTGCGATTAGATTGGAGCGCGTACCGGAAGAGCATGAAACGCAAGCGTCCGGATGGAGCTAATGCGGATCTTGGAACCGGGGCAAGAGAAGTTCAGATAGGCCAGGAAGATCCGCACCAATGGCGCGTCTCGGCATTGCATCTTTTTCACGGTAAGCAACTTTGAACCATCCCCCTCTATTCTTTTGAACTCGACGAGGGGGCCGAACACTTGGACTTTCTCCGAATTGAAGAGCCGCTGAACAACGCCAGCGACAATCGCTTAGGGTAAGGCGCAAATCCATCGCAGATTGAGCGCATCGTCCTATGCGAAGGCAATAACTGAAGGTTGGGGTAGGCAGTAGATATTGTATCTACCCCGCAAGAAACTCGGTCCGAAATGGAGGTATCGAGTGGCACGAAATAGGCTTTTTCTGTTCCCTCTTGCCGCTGCGTTGATTGCGGCATTAACGTTCGGCATTTTGCGCCCGAAACCAATGACGGCCTCGGTGCATAGGGTTCTTTACTATGTAGACCCTATGCATCCCGCCTATCGATCCGATAAACCGGGAACGGCTCCTGATTGTGGAATGGCTTTAGAGCCTGTATACGCCGAAGATGCCAGCCAGTCCCTGCTCCCTTCCAACGACGCAACGCCGGAAGCAATACAGATTGATCCCGCGGCCCAGCAGTTGTATGGAATCCGGCTCGCGAAAGTTGAGAAGGACTCGGGGCAAGGAACCATTCGCGTGTTCGGCAAGGTTGCAGCCGATCAGACCCGCGTATATAGCGTCAATCTGGGTACTGACGGATTTGTAAAGGAAACCCATGACGACGCCGTCGGCAACTATGTCAAGAAGGACCAACATCTGGCCATCGTCTATTCCCCGGAATTCCTCTCAGTTACGGGAGGTTACCTCTCAGCAAACGAGCGCACCCCGGGTGGCATGAGCGCGCAGAACGAAAACACTTCTGTTTCGGTCACTCAAGGAGCAGCCAGTGCTCAGGCCCGTGCAGATCGCCTGCGCAATCTGGGTATGAGCGACTCACAAATCGCTGAGATTAGTACAACCCGCAGGATTCCGGAGAATGTCTATGTAGTCTCTCCTACCGACGGATTCATTCTCTCCAGGAACATCTCGCCAGGACTTCGCTTCGAGCGATTCTCGAACATGTACACCATTGCCGACCTAAGCCATGTGTGGATCCTAGCAGAAGCCTTCGGAAAAGATGCCCAGGCTTTCAGTCCAGGTGCGAGGGCTAGGGTAACCCTTTCGGACACTGGAGAGACATTCCAGGCCAGGGTGAGCGATGTGCTGCCGGAAGTAGATCCTACTACACGGATTTTGAAACCTCGGTTGGAACTTGATAATCCCGGTTTCAAACTCCGCCCAGATATGTTGGTGAGTGTCGAACTTGCAATTTCCGTGCCACCCGGTCTCACGGTACAGTCGGCAGCAATTGTCGATTCGGGATCTTCCAAGCTGGCCTACGTCCAGACATCTGTAGGGCATTTCGAAGCGCGTGAAGTTCAAACAGGGTGGCGAATGAATGACCGCGTCCAGATTGTAAATGGACTGCGGGAAGGGGAAACTGTGGTCTCAGCGGGCACGTTTCTCGTCGATTCAGAGAGCCGATTGCAGATGGCTGCGAAAGTGGGCAGTTCGGCTGGCAAAGCCGTTCGGTCTATGGCAGCAATGGACCATCCCATGAATTGATTTCCCGCAGAACGGATAAAGCTCGTGTTAGTTCTTTGTCGAGTCCGTCGAAATCCGTATTCGACCCTCGACCGACCGCTCTAAGTGATTTTCGTTGAAGGCAGGCGAACGAGCCGCCTGAGTGGAGGCTTCAACAGTGATCGACTGGGTAATTGATTTTTCGGTTCGCAATAAGTTGCTCATCTTTACGGCGGTGGCAATTGGCTGCATAGTCGGCTGGTGGTCGATTCTGCACACACACCTGGACGCTATTCCTGAATTGGGTGATACCCAGGTCATAGTTCTCTCGCGTTGGGACCGCAGTCCCGACCTCATCGAGACACAGGTAACTTACCCGATCGTCACCGCTATGCTGGGCGCTCCTCACGTGAAGGCGGTGCGCGGCGTCTCAGATTTTGGTTACTCCTATGTGTACGTAATCTTCGAAGACGGCACAGATCTATATTGGGCGCGCTCTCGGACTCTTGAATACATGGCCAGCGTGGTTACGCGTTTACCTGAAGGTGTAAAAACGGAGCTAGGGCCGGATGCGACCAGCCTTGGCTGGGTGTTTCAATATGCGTTGGTGGATACGACAGGCCGTCATAGCCTCGCGGAGCTTCGATCCTATGAGGATTGGAACCTGCGCTACCGTTTAAGGTCGGTTCCTGGGGTTGCAGATGTTGCTCCAGTTGGCGGTTACACTCGCCAATACCAGGTGAATGTTGATCCGAACCGGCTGCGAGGTTATGGGATTGCAATCACCCAGGTAGTAAATGCGGTCCGCGAAGGAAACAACGAAACCACGGCGAGATTGCTCGATTTCGGCGGGACCGAGTATATGGTCCGAGGGCGTGGTTACGCAACCTCAATTGATGACTTTCGGGACATTGTGGTTATCACTACCCCAGATAGCGTTCCCATCCGCATCAAAGACATCGGCGAAGTGGTCGAGGGGCCGGAACTGCGCCGCGGGGTCTCGGACTTGAACGGATCCGGCGAAGTCGTATCCGGAGTCGTGATGATGCGCAGCGGGGAGAACGCGCTGGAGGTCATCGACAGGGTCAAGGATAAGCTGAAAGACATCGAGCCAAGTCTGCCGGTCGGCATCAAATTGGTCCCCATCTACGACCGCTCTCTTTTGATCCATCGCACCATCAGCAGCGTACAAGAGACGATCTTCGAAGTAGTAATCACCGTAGTATTGATCATCCTGATTTTCTTATGGCATTTCCCCAGCGCTTCCGTTCCGCTCATCACGATGCCGGCAGCTGTGTTGATTTCGTTTATCCCGTTGCGGCTTATGGGAATCAGCGTCAATGTCATGTCCCTCGCCGGAGTTGCGATCGCGTTCGGTGAGCTGATCGATGCGTCGATTGTTGTCGTTGAACAGACGCATAAGAAACTCGAACTGTGGCAGAGGAATGGATATCCCGGAAGCCATCGCGATGTCGTACTGTCTGCTGTCAAGGAAGTTGCAGGCCCGACTTTTTTTGCCTTGCTTGTTATCGGGGTTTCATTTTTGCCCGTATTGACCCTTGAGGGGCAAGAAGGGCGGATGTTCCGTCCGCTGGCGTATACGAAGACGCTGGCGATGCTTGTTGCAGCTGTTCTAGCAGTCACCCTAGACCCTGCTCTCCGTATGTTGCTGGTTAGGTCTAGGCAATTCAATTTTAGGCCGGGGTGGGTGTGCAGAATCACCAATGCGTTGCTGGTGGGACGGATCCGGCCTGAAGAACGGAATCCGGTGAGCAGCTTTCTAATGCGCGTTTACGAACCGGCGGTGCGATGGACGCTACGTTCGAAGTGGATCGTACTGGCTGGGGCGGTTGTGCTGATCGCAATCACCATACCGGTATTTCTATCGCTGGGATCGGAGTTCATGCCACCGATGGATGAGGGAACGATCCTGTATATGCCCACGACCATGCCCGGCATTTCGATTGCTCAAGCACGGCGTGTATTGCAAGCGACCGATATGGTTCTGAAGGAGTTCCCGGAAGTCGATCAGGTGCTGGGCAAGGCGGGCCGGGCTGAAACCGCAACAGACCCAGCTCCATTGTCGATGCTGGAGACGGTCATAACCTTGAAGCCCAGATCTCAGTGGCGCCGGGTGGACACCTGGTATTCATCCTGGGCGCCGGAGTGGACAAGGGGCGTACTTCGACATTTCACCCCGGACGCAATCTCCACAGAAGAGCTTATCAGCCAGATGGATGCGGCGATCAAGGTTCCGGGCGTGCGCAATGCCTGGACGATGCCTATCAAGGGTCGCATCGATATGCTCACCAGCGGCATTCGGACCCCAGTGGGCCTGAAGATATCCGGTGACGACCCGAAGACGGTCGAGGAGATCGGAAAGCAGATTCAGACCGTTCTTCCTTCCGTTCGCGGAACGCGCGGTGTGTTTGCCGAACGTACGAACGAAGGGTACTTCCTGGACATTCGATGGAACCGAGAGCAACTGGCGCAATATGGGATCAGCATGGAAACGGCACAGAATGTTCTCAACAATTCAATTGGAGGCGACAACGTCTCTACTGTGTTCGCGGGTGCAGAGCGCTATCCGGTGAATGTCCGCTACATGCGCGATTATCGCAGCGATGTTGACTCGATAAGTCATATCATCGTTCCCGGATCTGGACAGCGTCAGGCCACAATCGGCGAATTGGCAACCGTTCAGGTCACGAGCGGTCCGTCCATGATCCGCGACGAAAACGGCGCGTTGACTGGATACGTCTATGTGGACCTTGCAAATCGCGATCCCGGAAGCTACATAGCCGAAGCTGGCCGGGTGTTGCAGGACAAGGTCAAGCTGCCGGCCGGGTATGTGATGTCGTGGGGCGGACAGTTTGAGTCCATCCAGCGTGCGAATCAGCGGCTCCGGGTTGTTGTGCCTGCGACCATTTTATTGGTAATGATTCTGATTTATGCAAATACTCGCTCATTCATCAAGACGACGATCGTTCTTCTAGCCGTTCCATTTTCGGCGATAGGCGCGGTCTGGTCTCTCTATTTTCTTCATTACAACGTGAGCGTTGCTGTTTGGGTGGGTTTGATCGCGCTGCTGAGTATCGATGCGGAAACCGGAGTGTTCATGCTGTTGTACCTTGACCTTACCTACGAAGAGGCGAGGGTGCAGGGACGTCTCAGGTCTCTAGATGACCTGCGCGAGGCCATCGTTTATGGCGCTGCGAAGAGATTGCGCCCCAAGTTCATGACGTTTGCGACTACCTGCATCGGCCTGCTCCCAGTGATGTGGTCGATTGGTGCAGGCTCCGATGTAATGAAGCGTATTGCCGCGCCAATGGTAGGCGGCATATTCACTTCGTTCATTCTGGAACTGCTTGTCTATCCGGCAGTCTATGAGTTGTGGAAGCGCAAGACCGTTACCAATGCATTCGCACATTCTAACGTGCCCGACAACGACGAAATGCTGGCCTATCAAGGATTGACAGTTCCTACGATGCTGGATTGATGACCCAGTGAATAAACAGCCAGCGCGTTCAGTGAATTTGCAAGTGAACCTGGAGGTGGAGAATGGAAACGAACAAGCTAACCCGGTTGCTTACAGTAGCGATCCTATTTGCGCTGACAGCTGCCGCGTCCGGCACGCAGCAGCTGTCAGCGCAAGTTGAGGGCACGAGCCAAGATACCAATTCGCCAGCATCCTCAGCCCCTCCCGAAATGGCCCAGGCACCGCCCAAAGCGCCGAGAGTGACCTGCAAGAACGACCAGCTGACTATTTCCGCTGATAACTCGACGCTGCGAAGCATATTGGCCTCAGTGCAGACGTGCGCCGGAATCCAAATCGATATCCCTGAAAGTACGGCTGGAAGCCGAATATTCGAAGAGCTGGGCCCCGGACCCGTGCGACAGGTGCTTGCGTCGCTGCTAAACGGGTCAAGCTTCGACTATGTAATAGGGTCGTCGGAGGCGAGCCCGCAGAAGGTAGAGACCGTCCTGCTGATGGCGCGCTCAAAAGATACGACGGCCAGACCCGAAGTCGCGGACCGTCCCATGACTGCTTCGCGGCGCGCCTGGATGCAGACCCGCCAAAACAGAGCGGCATCCCTCAATGTTGACGAGAGCACCATGGCCATTGACGACTCTTCCTCCCCGGCTGCGGACGAAGCGGCAGCCGCACCCGCAGAGGCGCCTGCAACGACCGCGTCCACAGCCACGCCAGCCGCCGATTCCGCACCTCCGGCTGACGCAGCGGCTGCGATTGCTCCTGCTGCTGGGAGCATGGTTGGTCCCTTATCCACTTCCCCTGCTCAAAGCGCATCCCTTGCGAACCCCAGTCTCGATTCTGGCAAGAGCACAGCGGAGCGAATTTCGGATATGCAGCAGCTATTCCAACAGCGCAGCCAGTTGAATCAAACTCAGAGGCAAACTTCCAGCCCTCAGTAGGCATAAGGAACTTCCGATTGAGTCTCACTCCACGCCGGGTATTCCCTCTGGGGCTAAAGCCATCTTTGATTCTGCGGTATTTACGGCGTGGCTGAAGCCGCGCCCTTTCAAAGCATTGACTTAAGCAGAGGTTCCATAGGCGATCGGATATCCGCGCTTTCATCTCATGAGCGCAGCCGCAGGCCGCAATTACAGCGAAGGTCAGCGACCTGTGCATACCAATATTCCGCAGCCATCTCGACTAGTGGACCTTCTCAGACGCGCTCGGGGTCTTTGCGAGTGCGGGAAGGCATTTGCTGGCTAGACCCATTCCAAGCTCTGAACCAGTTGGGTGAGGGGGGATGGGAGGGAGGGTGGTGGGAGGGGGGTGGTGGGGGCACCCACTTCCGGACTGCGGAATTGCGGCAGGTGATCCGGCGGGCAGGCGTTGAATTGAATAGAGAAAGCCATATAGAGATTGTGCGCCAATGCATGGTAATGATCTGCAATTAATATTGCGTCTAAGCCACTTAGCTTAAGCAACATGAAAATCAGTTGCCTTTTTATCATTTCTACGCGCGGCGAAGCCTCTTGTGAGACTGCAGGCGAGCATTAGGGGATGGAAGAGCGCGAGGTTTAGTCGGTTGTTGTCCCACCCTTTCGCGATAAAGCTGCGAAAGGATGGGGCACGGGGCTTTCGTCGTGAGTCAGAGCTTTCGTCGCGAGTCGGAGAATTCTGAGGTTCCTGCACTTAAGTTATCGGCGGAGAGATCACATGGATAGAACACAGCGTTGCTCTTACTGCGCGGCTATCGCCTTGGCGCCGACAGGGTCAGTACCGGTCGATAGGGAAAGAGCCGCATCCAGTTTGCCCGGAGTCGTGGCATCGAAACTATAAACATTCAGGTCCGGATTACCTCCGGAATTGACGAGGAGCACTACTGTTCCAGTGGAGTCCTCAGCCAGGCCAGCCGGCGTGGTACCGGTTGAGACAGTGCCAGCGAGGGCTGACAGCGCATAGGTAGTCCCTGTTGCCGTTACAGCGAATCCTGACACGCTGCCTGTGGAACTGCTGCTGGCCGTGGCATTGGCAACGTAGACATACGCGCCAGATGCTGAAGGCAGAATGGAAACCGGCGTGAGTCCAGCGCTTGCAAACGGAGAGCCAGTTACCTCGGTGGGAGTACCGCTGAGCGAACTGTATAGAAAGGCGCGCAGGCCACCGGTGTTGCCGCTGCTTGAGAGGGCTGAGATCTCGCCAATATAGAAGAGCCGGCTGGTCGGATCCACAGCGACCGAAATTGCCGCGCCTCCAGTTCCCTTCACCGCAATGGGTGTGCCTACGGAGGCCGGCAGCGGATTGGCGTTGGCTGCGGCAAATGGGACGACGACAGTTCCGGTGCCGCCAAGGGCGACAAATACATTCTTGTTGTCAGGAGAGATGGCTAACTGGTGGGGCGCAATAAGGGAGAGAGGCACCTGCTGGACAATACCGGCAGTTGCGAGCTTGCCGGTTGCGGGGTCGATCGGGATTGCATAAAGGTACCCCGAGCCTGAAGCCTCGACCAACCATGAGTCAGTTGCGTCAACCTGCATGGTATAGGCGGAGAAGTCTTTAAAGACGGGGGTCGCGCTGGCGAGCGTCAACGCGCCCCCAGAGCCTATGGTGTAGAGGAAGATGCCGGATTGCGTGCTGACGTAGAGGAAGCTGTTATTGGGAGCTACGGCAATTGCGTAGGGTCCTGAAGACAACGTGTAGGGGCTGCCTGTAACTGGAGTCAATGTGTTCTTGACTAAGGAAAAGCCGGCGATTTGAACCTGGCCCGCGGATGAATTGAGGACGTAGAAGACGCCGCTGGATACTGTGGTGCAGTTGGTCGTGCATCCGGAACCGCTACCCGGCACATTGAAGAAGTTCTTGCATCCAGTTATCAACAGCATTGCTGTCAACAGGATGAGTCGTGCATTTCGATCCATCTTCATCGCCGCCCCTTACGAACAATTACAGCTGGCGCATTCGGGTTGAATGACCCGTTCTATTCTGTGGGTTTGCCGCCTGCCAAGATCATTCAGCAGCAGGCCAAGGGAAAAGAAACGAGCAGCTAGTTTTTCCGGCAAGCGGACGCCGACGCACCGGGTCCAGTGTGTCTAATGATTTGACACTGGACCCGCAGGTCTGTCTTTGCTCTCAGGCAAACGGCAATCCAATCGCTGTGATAGATCCAGTTCTCCGAACCTATAGATTTGTGATCTCCCAGGTGCCCAAAAGCGAGGCTCCTCTACCCCACAGACGAAGACCTGTCTGCGGGGACCCCGGACCTGTGGCACCCAGACTTTATGGAACCTCTGATTAAGTCTTATTCCACCCCGAGCATTCCCTCCGGGGCTAAAGCCCTCGTTCATATTGCAGCATTTGCGGCGCGGCTGAAGCCGTGCCCTTTCAAAACATCGACTCAATCAGAGGTCCCTTATATTCCGATTCCGAAATTGCACAGTCCTGGCGCTAGTGGCGAATTGACGCAGTCTGGACCTCCGGCTTCACAAACAGCGATGCATCGAGCTTAGGATTTACTTCCACTTTGTCGATGACGATTTTCTCAATCGGTAAGGGGGTGTTGTCGAAGGACCTCACGCGCGGGGTGGCGCCGGCCACTGGAAGGACCTTAGTCTCCAGAACAAATGGAACCTGCAGACCGTTCACCAAGCGGTAATCGCGGTAATACACTTCAACCGGATGGTCGATGCCATCGAGGCGCCTGGGCTGCGCTTCAATCTTGGCTTCAAGAAAAGTCTGCGCGTCGATCCACAGATAATTTGAATGACCGTCCTTCATAGTTAGTTTGAGTTTGTAAGTATCGCGATTCTCGACCTTATCCATGCCGTCCAGTTCGATCCTAGTTCCCTTGGCGGCGTAGTCAACCAGCGGGCCGTCCAGTTCGGACTGCATCGATGCGGACTTTAATTCATCGGCGGTGAAGGGCTCGACTTCCAAACGGTTGAGATAGGGCCTCAGCTTCCAACCCTTCGCGCCGTCGAAGATCTGCACGGCAGTCTTGCCATAGAAGTCGATCTCAAGCCGCTGCTTGCGAGGACGCTGCATTTCCATCCGGAACGGCAGTTGAACCTCCTCTGCCGGGCGGGGATCCGTGGGGAGTGTGGAAACTTTCTTCCCTTCAGGAGCGACCGGAACAGGCGAGCGGCGATTTCCGCCTGCGCCTAATTTTCCCGTCCAGGTTATCGCTTGAACCGATCGCCATGCCTGAAGTCCGCCTCGGGAGGCGATGTTCTTATTTGCAATTTCTGAAGCTGAAATGTTGGATCGCATCTGTGCGGTATCGGCCGCAGCAGCAAAGGAGATGGCAAATACGAAGCAAGCACCGAGTGCCAGGATCTTTCGAATCATCTTACGTCCTCGCTATAAGAAATTGGGGGCTGACGCCGAAGGGTCAAGCCGGTTTGCGGTATTCGCATCCAGTAGCGTGTGCGGGCTGCGAAGGATCAAAAGGATGGTGCTATTCGACTACCAGCCCTTCAGCCTGGAATTGACCAATGACTACGTTGACCTTGTCTCCGCGCTTGACACGCCGGCCGGGATTGGAAAATGCCATCCAGTAGGATTTGCCTGCCTCGGCGGTGCTGGTCTGGCGCAACTGGCCGACCTTTTCAAGGGCTGGAATGACGAGGCTGATCCTGCCTGCGGGGAAGACGAGTGAAGGTTCGATCTTCTTGTCGTTGAGAGATTTGGCTTTGTCCGCGTCCAGCACGTGGTAGCTGAAACGAATCAATTCACCAGACTCGACGGACTTTACGGTTAAAGAATCGACTCCCCAGAAAAGCCCATAATATGCAGCCTCTCGCGTCGACATTCGATAGTGGATTGGAGTGCTCGCTGTTGTTGCCGGCTTGACGGCAGGGGCACTGGATTGGGCGCATACCGGCGAGACAAGAATGCTGCCGGCGATGAGTCCCGTCAGCAGCATGGCTTTTGTTCCCGGATAGGTATTGCAACCGAACAGATTGGCTTTTGGAGTCATCACGTTCCTCTTTCGTCGTGATGGGCCGGACGCCTGGTTAGAGTATCCGGCCCAGTTTGGTTGCTACTGCACCGTGAACGCCCCGGTTAGAGTGTTTGTGGTTCCGTTAGGCGTTGTGACGCTCACGCTTCTGGCTGTGTGTGCGGCAGCGTTGGTGATTGCACAGTTGGCGCTGACCGTGGTTGAAGTAGAGCTAGTTACAGTGCAAGTAACTCCGGCGCCTGAGATAGTGACTCCGGTAGCTCCAGTCAAGTTAGTGCCCGTCAGGGTGACCGGGACGGTTGTGTTGTGCAAGCCGGTTGCAGGAGTGATGGAAGCCAGCGTCGGGCCTTGCACGGTGAAGGTCACCGTGTTGCTGACTCCTCCTGGCGCGGTTACGGATACCGTCCTCGCCGAGAGCGTGGCAGTGGCGGTGATTGTGAAGGTGGCAGTTACCGTAGTGTCATTGACTACAGTTATGCCACTAACCGTTACGCCAGTACCAGAGACGGTGATTGCCGTTGTCCCGGTAAGTCCGGTGCCGGTTAGTGTTACCGGTATGCTGGCTCCGCGCGCCCCTGTGTTAGGAGCGATGGAGGTGAGCACCGCAGCCTTGACTGTGAACGTGACGGCGTTGCTGGTTCCACCCGGTGTTGTAACCGTGATGTTCCTGGCTCCGAGTGCTGCCGTGCCGGTGCTGGTGATGGTCGCGGTGATCGTGGTTGAGTTCACCACGGTCACTCCGGTGATGGTTACGCCGCCTGCAGGAGCCGCGATAGCTACTGTGGAACCGGCTGTGAAGTTAGTGCCGACCAGAGTTACCGGGGTGCTACTGCCGCGATTGCCCGAGTTAGGCGTGATCGAGGCCAGCGTGGGAACCGGTGGGACTACTACGGTGAACGGTACCGTGTTGGTAACGCCTATCGGCGTTGTGACGCTTACGGTTCTGGCTGTGAGCGCTGCGGTTGCTGTAATCGTGAAGGTCGCGTTGACCGTAGTGTCGTTCACAACGGTGAGATTGCTGACCGTAACGCCCGTACCGGAGACGGTAATTGCCGATGCTCCAGTGAGGCCAACGCCGATGAGAGTTACAGGAACCGCTGTTCCACGCGCTCCGGATGTGGGAGCGATGGAAGCCAGCTGAGGACCGGTAATGTTGAAGGTTTCGCCGTTGCTGGTTCCGCCCGCCGTTGTGACCGTCACCGACCGGGCGGTAAGTGCGGCTGTCGCTGAGATCACAAAGGTTGTGTTGACTGTTGTGGCGTTGACGGCGGTGAAGCTGCTGACGGTTACACCAGTACCCGATACAACCACCGACTGCGCTCCTAGCAGATTGGTTCCTGTCAGGGTTACAACGACGGTTGAACCGCGAACACCGGTTGTGGGAGTGATCGCAGTCAGTGTTGGCGGAGGCGTGCTTCCTACAAACTCGACAGCACCGATATCAAAGCCGGACGCCACAGCTGAGTCGGGCCTCTTGTTACCGAAGAAGTCCAAAGCCTGTGTCGGCCACTTCGCGGTCGAGTAGGTTGCAGAAGTGGTCGGGACATAGTCGATAGCCGGTGAACTCGCAGCCAACGCGTAGTTGCCTAGCGTGGCGCCAGTTACAGGGTTGATCAGCGACAACGGCCCCCAACTGATGTTTACCCAGTTGTTGCCTTCGTCCACCGTGGCGGAGGGCTGCAGGTTGAAGATCGGGTTGGGTACGGTAGCATCCGAAATGCCCGGAGGCACCTGGAAGCCCGACCCGCCGAACTCCGGAGGTGTGCGCGATCCGTTGCAGTACTGATTGACAACGGTCGGGTTGGCGTTGAGCACATGCGTCCCAGTTCCGTTCTCTGACGAATTCGTCAAGAGCGAATATGCGGGAGCGAGCGTGAACAGCGAGCTGTGGTCGCCGGGGCCGGTATCGCCGCGTACACCAATGTCCCAATAGCTGGCAGTGGTGCAGGCTCCGGTGCCTCCAGTGACGATCGTTCCGTTCCCATTCGCGGCAGTCGCACCGGCTGAGGGCTGGCTTGCCGCCTGGTTGGTGGTGAACGATTGGAAGAGTGACACAACGTTCTGCTGGTAAGCCGGACTGAGAGCGCCGACACCGATGTAGAAGGTGCGGTTCTGCCAGAACAGATCGTTGGCCAGGTAGGGGAACGAAATGCTCGTGCAGTGTGGGTGGTTGGTGGGGCAGGTAATGGTAAGCCCCGCGAAGGTCGCAGTCAGGTTCGCGCTGTTTGGCATGGTGACCAAGCCAGCGGGTTGGGGCGCGGAGGTAGTTGACGAAGTAGTTTGGTTTGTGGCGCCCGGCGCGCTGGCCAAGGGAGCCCCCAGAGTGTTGAACAGCACGCCCGCCGAAGCAGTTGTGTCGTTGGACGCGATGGTGTTGTTGACCAGGTCAACTGCGAGCGCATCTTGTAGCGATACGCCTGCACCATCCCATCCCGCAACGTTATTGGAGATGATGTTATTGGTTACCGTGACGGTGTTCCAGTTAGCCGGAGTCTTGGGGAAGGTGGCAATCTCAGTGCCGTTGACGGACTGGAATCGTAAACCGCCACCGCTGCCACTTTCAGCAGCGTTGCCCTGAAAGAGGTTGGCATTGATGACCAAGCCCGGACCGGTGCCGTCTGGCAAGCCAGGAGCGCAATCCGCGTCGGCCGCAGTGCTGCCGCATTCAATGCCGGCCGCCGTAAAGCCATCCGGCGCCGCACCCATCACGATCAACCCGCCGCCGTTAGTGGAGATAGTCGGGTTTGTGCTTTGGTTGAAGATGATGGTGTTGTGCTCGATGTCGCCGTTCCAGATGAACCCGATGTGAGCTACGCCGCCGCCGTCGCCCGTGCTCTGGTTACCGCAAATCCAGTTGTAATTGAACTTGTAGTAATCGGCGCCGGTGCAGAAGCTGACGCCACCCGCCCCCGCCGGCGTGCCCGAGAAGAGCTCGTCGCCGATGGAGGTGTTGGCCGTGACCGCGTTGTTGTGGACGTTGACGTTCAGGTCGAAGCAATACGGCAATTCCGTGCCCGTAGGATCGCTTGGGACGTTCCGGCAAGAGCCGGGATCGGAGTCAGCGGCGGTTCCGGCGGAGTAGATGTCCGGCGATTCACCCTGGCCGATGTTGATGCCGCCCGAGAGCGTTCCTATATTGCCGTAGATGCGGTTATTGGCGATTTGGAGGTTATGCGCCCAGGCGTGAGCGAAGATTCCGCCGCCGCCCTGGGAAGCGTCCGTGAATGTCAATCCGTCGATGCTGGATGGGTTGCATTGGAAGTTGCTGGGGTACGGGTTAGCACCCTTCACCAGGCAATCGCTGCTGGTGAGGACAACGGATCCAGTTGGGAACGCAGCTTCCGCACCGCTTCCGTAGTAACCCGGCAAACCGTGCGTGTTAACACCCTTAGAGAGGATGGTGATCCCGGCTCCCTCGTAGGCACCCATCAGCGTGGGCTCCTGCAAGAGTTGTGCCAGGTTTCCGTTGGTTGTGGTGTCCCATCCGACGATGCCTTCCAGGGGCAGACGGTCTACCTGAGGATTCTGGTCGGCTTGATTGAAGCCGAGCCAGGGTGTACCGTTGGTCGAACCGCAAGAGAGAGCCCCGCTCGGATCAAACGGATTGTTTGGTTTCCCGGTTGCAGTGTTGATGGAGTTGTCGATCGGAGCGCCATTGACGGCCAGCCCGAAGAGGCAGGCTACCTGGTGACGCCATGGGTCCAGCTTTCCAGCAGGCTGGGTTTTGGCGTCGATAACGGACGACGCAGCGCCCACGCCCTGGAGCCGGACCGGTTTCCACATCAGCAACATCTCATAGTAGGTTCCGGGCGGGATCATGATCAGATCGCCAGGAGCAGCAGCGTCGATGGCCTGCTGAATGGCGCCTGAACCGGTGGGTGTGAGCGGGGCGGTACTCGTGACATAAGTGGGAGCCTTGCCGCCGACGGTGACGGTTACAGCGTCAACGGATTGTTTGCCGTTGCCAGCGGTGATGATCATTTGACCGCAGAATGCAGTAGACCCTCCGTAGATGGCCTGCTGCTGCACGGCGCACTTGGGAATTCCGCCGGGAACAGTGACGGTGATCGATGCGTCGCTCCAATTTGTAACGGGCGCATTGACCCCGCCTATGGTTACAGTTCCGGTCCCCTGAGCAGCGCCAAAGCCGTAGTGACGGTTGATGGTCTTCTCGTTGAACGGAGCGGTTGTGGCTGCGGGACCGGAGTACCCATAGTTTGTAACTGTCTGGGTGCCGAGCCCTGTGATGGTGAGGGTATGACCGGCAGCCTTGACCCAGGGTCCCTGCCCCTTGACGCCGTCGCCATCCACTTCGGCGATGGCAGGAGTCGCGTCAGGGTAAGCGCAGTCCGGATGGTTGTAGCCGGCCGAGAACGCCGAGGTGGGCACAACCGGCGTATCGAAGTACCCGGTCTGTCCCGGCATATAAGGCAGTTCGTAGCAGAACTGGCTGTATCCGGGGTTGAACAGCGGATCGGCGGTCGGCCCGTCGCCGCGGTCGTTCATGCAGGTGACCATCATGGACGGCGAATACCCGGTGGGGTTCGGCGGGTTCACTTCCCATGTGGAGTAGCTCATGCCATCGTAGATGCCCCAGTGATCGGCATAAACGCGGTTCGTCTCGGCTCCGGTCCAGTCACGGATGGATACGGGCAGGTCGGGGGGCGAGAATTTCTCACCGAACTGCGGCGAGAACGGGTCGAATTCAGAGGTGAAGTCATCCGTGATGACGCCGGTGAACTTGGATGCCTTGTGGGTGGAGGTGTAGATGTAGAACTTGGCGATCGCGCCCATCTGGTCGTTGAGCGTGACTTCCTTGCGGTCGCACAGGTTGCGGGTAGCTCCGGCGAACGGGGCCACCTGTTGGGACTGCGGATAGAGGCTGATGTAATCAGGTACGGTGCGAGACGCTCCGACGCACGGCCAAGTGGGATCCGGGGCGAACCCAGGTACGAGCCCATTGTTGGGGCTGGCGCCAAGGCTATTAGTAGGATTCTGGGCGTTGTTGGCATTGTAGGCACTGGCAACCGAGGCCTGGTCGGGCATGATGAAGATGTTGCCGAGGCCGCCGAACTCCTGAGTTACCGGCGCGATGAAGTTATCGCCGATGAGGATGTTCTTGTCCTCTTCCTTCACCAACTCATAACCTGCCGGGGGAACCACTTCCACGACGTACTTGCCGACAGGCAGCATAGGCAGCCCGTAGTACAAATCTGTCGAGGGTACAGCGGTATTCGGCGAGCAAATGGAGCAATTGGTTCCCGCGGGCTTTCCGGTCGTCAGATCCAAGCCGGTGATGCTTGGGAACTGATACATGCCGTCGTAGGGCGCCGGCTGCAACTGATTCCAGTTGTGCATGCCGTCATAGCACTTGAACTGGGAGTTGTACGGCACGGTATGGAGCGCGGTTCCGTAGTGCTGGTTGTTGTAGACGTCGAGGTAGTCGGGCTGGTTGAACAGCGAGAAGTAGAACAAGTCGCTGGTGGACTGGCCGGGGCAATTCATGTTGGGTTTGCCATCGGCACGGAAGCCTTGCGCCCAGTCGTCCCAACTGCTGGTCTGCGTGGTATCGACCAGGGTGAGAGACTGGCTGCCATCGGGCGCTGTCCCCTCCTGGTAGAGGTTGATGGTTACGTGGGGAACGAGAGGCTCCCATTGCGTCTGGACGAGCATCTGCGGATCGTCGAAGGGACGGGTCGAGGCATAGACCACGTGTCCCTTGATGCCGCCGTTCTCTCCGGCCGCATAAGGCTCCTTGCCGAATTCGATGAAGTTGTTCTGGCCGGAGTAACCCTGCCATCCTTCAACCCCACCCAGCCAGGGAGTGTCGATTCTGCCTGTCGAAGCGCTGGAGGAACTGGCATGTGGCCCGTTCAGAATGGAGAAGCCAGAGCAGTCCGCATTGTCGCAATAGACGGCGCCCGGGACCGACAAATCCCCAGGCAACGGATTGGGATCGAGGGTGTTGGCAAGGTTCTTGCCAATGACCGAACCTCCGCACTTGGGATAGCCGGTTTGGCCGCACGCCACTGTACCGTCTGCCGGTCCACCTGCGTCATAGACCGTGTGAGTTCCAGTGTTCTTGTAGCGGGTGGTATCCGTTTCAACCACATACCAGTTGAACAGCGGGAAGGTCTCGTTGAAGTTGGCAACACCCGTGAAGTCGGTGGCCAGATTGTTGGCCATGGAGCCGTCGCGGTACCGGACCGTGGTGTTGATCAGCGGAACTCCTGCCTCACCGGGGTCCGCGACGCCATTCTTGTTGTCGTCGATAAAGGTCTTGGTGTAGACGTTGGCCTGCCACTGGTTCATGGCAATCTCGCCCATGTCGAGCGTTTTACCGCCTCCCAGGCGGGCGGGCGTAGATAGACCATCGACGAGCAGGTCATTCCACTTGTCGAAGACCGTGACTCTCCAGTCACCAGGAGGAAGGCCGGAGAAACTGAAGTTCCCCTGGTCGTCGCACTTGGTGAACGCGAAGTCCTCACCGTCCGGATCTCCGAAGCTGACAAAGCACTGGGTCCAGTAGAAGCTGTTCCAGTTGCCGCTTCCGTAGAGTCTCTCATCCGGTGTACGGCTCATGCGTTCGGTGGAGATGTGTCCCTTGACAATGTTATTGCAGGCGCCGGTGGCCTGTATGTTGATGTCGGAGCCATTGCAGACGCCAGCCAGACGGTCATTAATGATCTTCGGGTTAGCAAAGCCAATGGTGACGTGGTAGCCCGCTGGACCGAATTCCTGGAAGTACGCCGGCTCGCCGATTCTCATGAAGGAATCGTGGGCCTTCTGTCCGTCAAGGGTATTGGTCTGGTGCCACTCTTCACCCTTGGCGATCCGGTCGGCTCCAGGGGTGGCAACCACTCCGAATCTGCCCGGCATCAGGTTGGCCACTACGGCCTGACCAGCCAGGGGCGAAAGCGATTTTCCATCGGATTCAAACTTGGGGCAGGTCACGATCATTCCCGTGATGCCGGCTTGAGTTGGATCCTTCTGGGTCTGCTGAGAAATGGGGCATGCATTCAAACCACTGATCGGATCGATGGTTCCATCGAGGCTGTTCGACAACGGCTGGTTGAACATGTCGTATGTCATCTGCCCGGTGAAATCGCCATTGCCGCCCATTGCATCCCATAGCTGAATGTTGAAGCCGCCGAGACCCGGCTCGTTGGGAGCCAAGACATCGACACCACCGCCGGCATCCTGCTCGCCGTTGAGCGGGAAGTCATCTTCAAATACAAAGATGGAGAGTTTGGACGGCTGGTAAGGGCTGGGTTGCGAAAGCACTGTGACGGCTGTCTGCCCATAAGTGATGGGAGCGCCGCCCATTCCGTGGCCAACAGTGCCCGCCGCATAGAATGGGTCCGCCGCATCGCCCGGCAGAACGGAGATGTAGTAGCGCTTGGTGGGATCCAAAGATACCTGGCTGGGAAGAACCGGTAGCTGCCCGTTTGCAGCGGAAGGGTCTGTTCTGCAAGTGCCGAGGGCGATATCGCATACCGCCGGCGCACCCAGCACCGTCTGGCCGGCTTCGCAGGATTTTGGTCCTGTGCAGCCCTGCGCTACGAACGGCATGTCGCTGGCATGGAAGTTCACGCCATAGGTGGGGACAATAGTGTTGCCACCGTTGTTCTGGGTGGTGGTGGGATCAACCCAGAAGGTTCTGTCTTCTTCGATGATCCAGCGGTAATCACCAATTGCGGCCTTGGTTGAGCCGTCCACAACCGAGACTTGAAGATTGCTGGGTTGCGGGAAGACGAGAGTTACGGTCGCCGCAGAGCTAGTCGTCAACTGCGAGTTCTGCGCCTGATAGGTGAAGGTGTAGGTGCCGGGTCCCGGAACAGTGGCATTGAAGCCGCCATTCTTGTCGACGTTAAGCACCAGGCCCGATGGCGATGACGCCGCAGCGACACTCGTTGCCAGGACTGTGAGCGGATAACCTGCGGTGTCTTTGTCAACCGACAGCACGCCGGGGGAGGGGATCTTCAGGGACGTCGCAACTTTCGACGAGAAGGTGATGTTGTTCACCAGGATGCCGCTGGCCGCTTCGATCGGGGCCGCATTCAGTGTCACCGTTGTGCAAGCGGGGCCGGAGAGTGCGCCGTTTCCGCAGTAATTGAAGGTGTCCGGGCCAGTCCAGCCAGCGTTTGGAACGTAGGTAAACGTGCCATTCGTAGCCAGGGTGAGCGCGCCTTTTGCCGGTGGCGTAGTGACTTGAACGCCAAGTACATTGACGTCGTTGGCGATGACACCCTTGGCTGGATTGGAAATGGTGAGCGTCACGCCGGGAACCACTGAGGCATACGTGTCCGGGTTAGCTACCGCCGCCGCCAATGCAGGGGCGCCTGGCAGTCCAGAGCCATTGATGCTTAGATAGGCCAGCATACCGGCATCGCGGTTGATGGCGTTGCCCGAGAGGCTGAGTTCGCGGTCATACACGGCAAGAGCCGAGCCGCCGGCAGGGGGTGCGTTGATCATTACGTCATAGGTTTTGCCCGCGGCCAGGAATACTTCGCTCTGCACACGGGTAACGCCAGGCAGAGGATTGCCGTCTTCGGCTATCAGCGAGAAGCCGGGAGTTGCCGCGGTTCCGGTTTGCGCTCCTACGATGGCCGGCACGTGCATGTGCGAGCCCGCGTTTACGAGGCGAACCAAGACCGTTCCGGTTCCCGAGGCAGGGGCAAGAGTCGCCGGAGAGCCGGGGAAGAGCGAAGCATTGGCGGTCGTCTTGGTGAAGGCTACGCCATTGATGAGGTAATACAACGGCTTGTAATTCACGACCGGCGGATAACATGTGCTGTATGTCGCCGAGGAGGGATTACCGCAGCCGCCGGGCTGCCCTGACCAGACCGCGGTCTCGCTGAAGCCCGCGGTATTGACCGCAGCGCTGACCGCCTTGTTTTGAACGGGGTCAATCTCGCTGAGGACGAGCGGGACCTCAGCATCGTAGGTGACGCCGGGGTACGCGGAGCCGGCAGCAGTCTCGGTTCCGGCAGAGGAGGTTGGAGCACTGGTGACCACCAAGACGCCATAAAGGCCCATGGTCGCCTGGATAGAGGGGTGCGTACCGGACTCAAGCAAATAGGTGCCCGGGCGTGGCGCCTTCCAAGTGAGCGCAGTGGTCGCCCCTGATGCCACTTCAGTACCGAACGACTGCACACGCGGGGCCTGAGCGGGCGGTATGAAAGTCGGATTGCCGCCGCCGGGGGTGTTCGGGGTTGACCATGAGACACCGAGCGGATCGTGGGTCGGACTGGCCACGGTGGTTCCACCGCCGCCGAGGCCGCCGCCAAGCTGACCGACGATCATGAGCGAAGTCGGCACGTTGTTGCCGTTCGCAAATGAGAGGTTATTAGTCAGGTTAATGGTAAGGTCCTGGCCTGTGGGAACTGTAATCGCGACCGGTGACCATCCTGTTGCTGTCGGATTCGAAGCATTACAGGTGGCAGTGGAACCAGCCACGGCTGCGCCGCAACTGTAACCCCACATCGGCACTGTCGAGCCGTCGGGCAGGACGATGGTGGCCGGCCCAGCAGTCAAGTTGACCTGCTGCTGGGCGACTGCCATACCTGCTCCGAGGAGGAGAACAGCTACTGCGGATACCGCTGTCTTCATGTTCGTTTTGAGTTGGTTGAATCGCATTTCTTTTCTCCTCGCGCTCAATTTTGTTCGTCGATTACGAATTCCCGAGAGTCAATGAGCATCATCATCATCATTCCGCCGGGGAACAGGTTATTGGTGGTGATCTCGCGCTCGTTGTGCGAGTGCCACATGAACGCAAATCCGCGCTCGTTGGCAGGGTTGCCCTGCGTGTTGGAGGGCAGGAAGTCGCTGGTGGTGCCGGTTGCGCGGGTGGTTGCATTGGGGCCCAGATACGGGCTGCCGCTGTACCAGTTGCCGTTGGTGAAGATATTGGCATCAGGCAGTGTCACCGGACCGCCTGCTGCAACATCGCCGAAAGGCGCGACCTGCAAAGGCTTGTTGTGGTCCTGGCACCATTCGAAATAGTTGACTGCGGTCGGAGCTCCGGTGTTATAGCCATTGGCATCCGGCGTACATCCGAGGGTGGCGAGAGGATCCGTCGATGTGGGATTGTGAGCGTACATATCCCAGTTGAGTCCCCTGCCCGTGTAGTAGAAGATTCCATCCATCGCCAGGCCAGGAGTTGTTGTGGTGGTGAACAGTGCAGGTCCGGCAAGGCTGTTCGGATCGGTCGCGCTCACAATCAGGTTGGCGTCGCGAGCCAGGATGCGAACGTGATTGGCGTGCTCGTGGAAAGGATGCTGCCATCGACCCTGCCCGATAATGCGCAACAATACCTGTTCGCCCGGATGCATGTGCGGATTGCCGTTGTATGGCTGGTGGGGATACTCGACTGCATAGTTTCCATCCATGTCATCTGGCATCGAACGGCCGTTGATCATGAAGTAGCCCGGATGATAAGGCTCAGTAGGAACGGTAAGACTGCATCCGGCGGCCCCGGCGATGCAGCCTGACAGAGCTGTAACCTGGGCCAGAGCCTGGGCGTGGATGTTTGCATCCATCTCAGAGAACTGGAAGAGATACTCTCTGTCGTAGCAAGTCTTTGGATGGTCGTATGCGGCAGCCGAAAGCCTGTAATCCGCTTCTCCCCAGTGCGCTTCGGCAGTCAGATTCGCTCCCGGATTCGTGGTGGGCAATCCGGTCGAACAGGCGGCTGGGACGTGGGCGGGCAGTACGATGACCGCACCGTAAAGCCCCATCTCGACCTGAAGATCGCCCTGCGTGCCGCTGTAGTAGGCGCGGGTTCCCGGCGATCCGGCAACGAACGTGTATGTGACCGAGCCGCCTGGCGCGGCTTCCTGCGCCAAGAGGCCGGTCGTACCGCCAGACGATGTAACGTTGAAGCCGGGAAACAGGATTGACGTATTGCCTGCCGATGAGGGCAGGCCGTTGGTCAGGTTCACAGTTACCGTCTGCCCTTCGGTCACAATGAGGGTAGGGCCGGGCACCTGCATCGAAGGGCACGAGGCGCCGGTGATTGCCGCGGGAGCAAATCCGCTTGGAGCGCCGTTACACCCGTACCCCCAGGAATAAACCGAGGATCCATCGGGCTGGTTGAGGAAGGCGGGTTGCGCCGTCAGGTTGAAAGTTGGTCCGGTAATTCCTGGAGCCGCAGCGTGAGCCGTCGCCGTGAGCGAAGCCACTGCCACCATCGCCGCCAGGAGCAGTCGTGTCTTCAAGAATGCGCTTTTCATTTTCGTCGGCCTCATGGCTGGTCTCCTAATTGATGTGGACTTCTGTCATCAGTCCGCCGAAGTTTTCGGCGTCGTTCGACAGGTGGTCAAGTTGCGGAGTGAAGAGGTAAAACACGCTGCCTGACGGATACAGAGTCTTGTTGCTGGCATCGAGAATCACATCCAGCGACTCGCCGCCCGCGAGCGTAATCGAATTGGTGCTGTAGTACAGGTTGTTTCCAGACTGATCCCGAAGCAGCTTGGCATTGAGACCGACAACCTGCATGGGAATGCCCAGCGAGGCAAGCGTCTGGTACTCGGTGACATCCAGGTCGGAGATGCGAAGCAAGGCCCTGCCGCCTGCGGGTATGTTGATGATCGAAGGCAGCGGCTGCGAGAAGTGGTTCTTGCCGTCCGCGGTCTGGGTCTGCATGGGGCCTGGGGTGACTGTGTCAGGGTAGCTCCGCCCGTTAAGCAGGAAGTACTTATCCTTCATGTCCACAAAGCCTTCTGGATTGAAGGTCATGCCGACGAAGTGGAAGTTGGGGTCGAAACCGTGGATCTGCAGCGGATACTCCACATCGTAGGCAGTCGAGCCATCGCCATCGTTGTAGGCGAATCTCTTGGTAGCCGCTCCGTTCACATACCCACCGGTCACGCCGTCGTCTCCTCCGGCAGGCAGTGGATTGGTGCACAGGATGTCGGCTTTGGAGTTGCACGCGGTGCGCAGATCGGTCTGTTGCGCCTGCAACGCCGCATACACGCTGGTGGAGCCCGGGACGCGGTTCTGCCTCGGACGCACGTAAATCTGGCCTACCATGCCCATCTGCAAGTGCTCGGGAGGCGTAATGTGGCAGTGCCAGAAATAGGTTCCGGCGTCCGGCGCCAGGTAGTAATAAGTGAAGCTGCCGCCGATGTTGATGGCCACAGATGCATCTGGAACACCGTCGTAAAACGCCGAGGCGTTGGGATAGCCGTGGAAGTGGATGGTGTGCTGCTCGAATAGGTCAGGGCGCATGATCATGCCCACGTTGCTGAGGGTGAGGAAGAACTCGTCATCCTCGTCGATCGCCATGAGCGGGGCGGGAATGTTCCCGTTCATCACGCCGATGTCCATGGTCTGGCGGGGATCCACATGACCGTCAATGGCGTTTCCGTTATCCAAATCGGGGGCAAGTCCGACGGCGCCGTTCCAAGTAAATGCGCCCAGGTTATTTGTGGGGGGCCAGACGGTGTTGACCTGGGCATCCGACATGGCTGGATCGCCGGGTTTCAGCGTGACCGGGGCCAGGGTATTGAAGACACTTGGGAATTCTGTACCGGGTTGTCCGCTGGCGATATCCGCAAGGCCCGACAGCGGGCCAAAGGCGAACATGAATGTCTGTGTCCCGTCGGCCATGGTTGCGTATCCATCGCCACCGGAGACCTGTTGGCACTTGATTGCGCCATTCACGTTGGTGCTCGGCACCAGGTACCCATTAGCGCCAGGTGTGAGCGCGGTTGGACCGGTGTATGCAGGTTCCAGGTTGTTAACACCTGTATTACCTGGATCCGGATGGGTGATGGTGCTGGTGGGACATTGAACTCTGAAAGATTGTGCGCTTACAGGCAGTGCAGCAAGTATGCCTGTAACGAACACTGACAGAATCGCGACCGCGTTTCTATTCGACATGCGTTCTTCTCCTCCCCGCCGACGGCGTCTACCCATTCCGGGTAGCGAGGTGTCGTGCCACCGTCCTATTCGTTTCGCTAGTTTCCCGGTAGTCGCCATTGAGCACGTTGCGCCTCCGCAAAGAATCTATGATTGTTTGCTTTATTTGCATTTGATGTTTGCTAAAGCGCAAACAGCGAAGTGCTTCTCTGGCGCCGGCAGGGCCAGGCCTGGAGTAGAGACTGTATGGCGCCTGGCGGCTTGATATGCGGCGTCAGTTGACCTTGCGCAAAGAGCCGCGGTAAGTTGCGGTGCATCATGGACTTTGAATTTCAAACGCCACCACGCACGAGGCGAAATGAAACGGTCACGACTTTTTGCTTATGTAATGATGGCGGGGATTGGGGTAATCCCCGCTCTAGCCGACAGTGCCGAACACGCATACAAGATCGGCGACCACTCTGAAAAGAAAAACGATTATGACGCGGCCTTCGAAGCATACAAGCAAGCCCACGAAGCAAAGCCGAACGATCCGAAATTTATGGCGGCCTATCTTCGGCTGCGATTTCTAGCGTCGGGTCTGCACATTCATGCAGGCGAACAATTGCGCGATGCCGGAAAGCTGCAGGAGGCACTGGCCCAGTTTCGCCTGGCCGCCGAGATTGACGGCAGCAACTTCTCTGCGACCCAGGAAGTCAGGCGCACTGCAGATCTGATACAGAAGCAGGTCAGGGAAAAGGAAAACGCCAACCAGCCAAAGGCACCGGTTGCTTCCCTGGATCGAGAGGCCGAGACCGCCGCGGGGCCTGTTTCAATAACCCTTAAATCCGATATGCCTATCACGTTGCATCTGGCCACAACAACCGATGCCGTTTACAAGACGTTGGCACAGCTGGCGGGCATCAACGTGCTGATCGATCCAGACTACAAACCTCAAAAGATCACATTCGAGCTGAAGGACGTGAGCCTGCGCGATGCTCTTGACATGCTGGCGACGCAGTCGAAGACGTTCTGGCGCCCATTATCGGCGAACACCATCATGGTTACGGCTGACAGCGGGGCCAAGCGCAAAGAATTCGAGCAGAACGTAATGAAGACGTTCTATCTGCGCAACGCGTCAACGCCGGCGGATCTGCAACAAGCCGCAGGCACGCTCAAGGGCATACTAGATATCAGCCGGATTCAGGTAACTCCTGAACAGCGCTCACTTACGCTGCGTGGCACGCCAGACCAGATGGTGCTGGCTCAGAAGTTACTGACGGATATCGACAAGCCAAAAGGCGAAGTTGTGATCGACGTAACGATTATGGAAGTTAGCCGCGACCGGGCCCGCACCCTTGGTACAAACCCGCCGACGAGCGCCACGGTGACATTGGCGCCCTCTGGAGCTACCTCGTCTGGGACCTCAGGATCCTCGGGCTCATCCTTGACATTGAATTCCTTCACGTCACTGAATGCCGGCGAGTTCTCCGTGTCTATCCCCGGCGCCTCCTTCTCACTACTCGCGTCGGACGGCAACACGAAGGTTCTGCAGCGGCCTGAGATGCGCGCCATCGATGGCGAGAAGGCCTCCTTGAAGATAGGCGACCGCGTTCCAATTGCTACGGGATCGTTCCAGAGCGGGCTGGGCGGTTCAGTCAATACCCAGTTCCAGTATCTGGATGTTGGTGTGAACATTGACATCACGCCTTATGTGCATTCGGATCGCTCGGTTACGCTGAAGATGTCCCTGGAGGTTTCTTCCGTTGCCGGGGTACAAAACATCGGCGGCTTCAATCAGCCCACTATTGGGCAACGCACGATCAACCACGAGGCGCGGCTTGCAGACGGCGAAGTCAATTTGATCGGCGGAATATTCGAGGATACCGACACCAATTCCATGAGTGGTTACCCATGGTTGATGAAAGTTCCTATTCTCAAGTATTTCTTTGGGCAGGAGTCGAAGGATCACCAACAAAACGAGATCGTCTTCGCCATAACTCCCCATATTATTTCAACCGGGGGCGTCACGGACGAGAACCTGAGAATGGTTGATATTGGATCGGCTAACTCCGTAACCTATCGCAGAGCGGATGCAAAAGCAGATGCAGTCATGTCTCTGCCTAGCCAGACCATTACAAAGCCCGCTGCAAGTTCAGCAGGGAGCCCTTCTACAACCAAGCCTTTGTAATCGGTGTCGCGGTTTGTGCGCAGTGCGCAGTGCGCTGTTCCGCAGTTCAGTAATGCCAGGGGGAACCGGGCAGATTCACGTTCATTGGCCGCCGGAACTCATTTCGCAGTTCGCCTGTTGAAGAATGGTGTTACAACGTCACCCGGGTGAAATCGAGAACGGCATAGAAGTGCCGGTTGCATAGTAGCTTCAGAAGTGGCAAACTAAGCACGCTGCCCTTTTTCCCCGAAGATGCGACGCTCGATAGCACTATCGCTGGTAATGCTGTTCAGCTGGATGCTGATTGCGCCGCTGCTCGCCCATGACGCGGATTCGAATCTGCCTGCCTGCTGCCGAAGAAACGGCAAGCATCATTGCATGATGCAGAAAATGCAGCGGCCGGGCAGCAAAGAGACCGGCTTTGCATCTGTCTCTGAGAAGTGCCCATGCTTCCCGGCGAGTACCTGCGCAGCGCATTCAACAAAATGCAAGGCTGAAGCTCATAAACAGTTCTACGCCTATGTAGTTAGCTATCCGGCTCGCTCCACCCGGACCGAAGCACATTCCCGCATTTCGTCTCTCCGCAGCCATCAAAGGCGCGGCCCTCCCACACTTCCGGCCTAACAAACTGTAGTGCTCTGCGAACGGATTAGGGCTGCCTATTCCGTTGCGATATCTCGTGTTTTGTTAAAGCCAGAGGAGAACCCATGAAAGCCACGCTATTACTGGCGTTAGTACCAACTGTTGCCCTTTGCATTCCGGCACTGTCGAGCCGCGCCCAGAATATGTCCGGCGCAGTCACTTTTGCCGAACCCGCGCCGAGGCCTAGTCAATCAGTCCCTTGCGTGCGGGGAAAGCTCGATGCAACCGGCTGGATTGCCGGAATTTTCAAGGATCAGACCGGCGCAGTTGTACCCGGGGTGAGGATAGAAGCCCTGCATTCAGCATCGGGGATCAAGAGGACGCTGGAGACCGATGGCCAAGGCCGATTCGTGTTCGATGGACTTCCAGTCGGGCGCTACAAGGTCACCGCCACAGCCGGTGGATTTCAAATGGTCATCGTTGACGATGTTTCCGTTGCGGCGTGCGACGAGACGATTGTCGATATTTTTCTGAAAGTGGCCGGGACAGAGACGGTCGTTGAGGTAGCGTCGGAAGTTGAATTGAGCGCCGACACGCTCGCAGGCAGGAATGCCGGCACCAGCGATACAGCCTCGCTGTTCGATGGAGTACCGGGGGTAAGCCTTGCCGCCAATGGTGGCTTGTCGAGTTTGCCGGCTATTCATGGGCTGGCCGATGACCGGGTAAAGGTACTGGTGAATGGAATGACCCTGACGGCGCACTGCAGCAACCACATGAATCCTGCCATGTCCTATATCGATCCGGGGGGTGTGGGCAAGATCAGTGTTGTGGCGGGCATTACGCCGGTGAGCAACGGCGGCGACAGTATCGGCGGCACGATTGTCGTCGATAGCGCGGAGCCGGAGTTTGCCGCGCCAGACCAGCGCACGGTTACGCGCGGCAGCCTTACTGGATTCCATCGAACCAATGGCGTCGTCAGTGGTGGAGAGGCTTCGCTAACCATAGCAACACAGCATTTCAGTGCGTCTTATAAGGGTACGTACGTGAATGCCGCCGATTACACGAGCGGAAACGGAGACAGAGTCATATCCACGCTGTTCAAGTCCAGGACCTATACCATGCAACTGGCTGCTCGGCGGGGCATCCACCTTTTTACCGCTAGTATTGGCTATCAGGACATACCTGAAGAAGGATTTCCCAACGCGCACATGGATATGCTCAAGAACGAGTCGAGATACGGCAATGTCCGCTACCGCGCGGGCTTCGCCTGGGGCAGGGTGGACGTGCGTGGTTTCTATGAGCATACCGGACACGAGATGAATATCCTCTCGGAGAAGCAGCTCATCATGAACATGAACATGCCCATGGATACCAGAGGTTCGAACCTTGGCTATTCGCTGCAAGCGGAGATTCCATTGGCGGGCCAGGATGTGTTGCGCGCGGGCACTGACTATCACCGCTTTACGTTGGACGATTGGTGGCCGGCGTCGATGACGATGGTGGGCTCCATGGGGCCAAACACACTGTGGAACGTACACGACGGTAGCCGGGACCGCTTTGGAACTTTCGTTGAATGGGAGGGCAGGCGCGGACGGGGCTGGACGGAGTTGCTGGGGATACGCAGTGACGTGGTGATGATGAATACGGGCGCCGTGCAGGGTTACAACATGTGCGGAGGTCAAATGAATGCGCCGGGCTATTGCATGATGAAGACACAAACCGGAAGCGCTGCCTATTACGACGACGCCACGGCCTTCAACTCCAGCAGGCACGGACGCCGCGACATTAATTTTGATTTGACCGCATTGGGCCGGTATGCGCCGAATGTGAAGAGCACTTTCGAATTCGGCTATGCCCGGAAGACGCGCTCACCTAATCTTTACGAACGCTATCTCTGGGCTAAGCAGAGCGCGATGTCGGCGGATATGAATGGGTGGTTCGGCGATCTTAACGGGTACTCCGGGAACCTGAACCTTTTGCCCGAAGTTGCCCATACAGCAAGCGCCACAATGGGCTGGCATGATGAAGCGCAGACGCGCTGGGAATTGAAGGTGACGCCCTACTTCACCCATGTGCAGAACTACATCGACGCGGGCCGCTGCCCGGTGAGCGAAAACGGCCTGGGGAACGGCTGCTCTCTCGCGCGGTTCAACGCCACCGCCGCAACAATTGCGACTACTCAATACGTCACCTTGTTATTCGGCAATTATGGGGCGCGACTCTATGGCGTGGACGGATCCGGACGCCTACCGCTGGGTGATCGCACACGGGCCGGTGAGTTTTCGCTGGGCGGATTGCTGGGCTATGTCCACGGAGAGAATACCGCTCCTCAGGCAGCCGGCTCGCCTGGAAAGCAGCCGCTTTATCACATGATGCCGCTGAATGCGAAGGTGACTGTGGAGCACCATCTGGGCAACTGGTCCAGCAGCTTCGACCTGCAAGCTGTCGACGCCAAGAAAGATCTGCAGGCAACCCGCATGGAGCTACGCACTCCGGGCTACGTTCTGGCCAATCTTCGAACCAGCTATCAGCACCAAATCTCAGACCCTTTGAGCCTTCGTTTCGATGCCGGCATCGACAATCTAGCCGGCAGGAATTACCTGCTGCCTTTGGGAGGGCGCTACTATGGCCCAACGATGAGTGCGATCAAAGGAGGGGCATCCTTGCCCGGTATGGGCAGGTCATTTCATGGCGGGCTGACCTTTCAATTTTGATTGAAAGATCAGCCCGGCAGATTTGAGAGACGTCAGGAGGAATGGACTTCGCGAGGCAAACGCGGAGCGTAAATTCAATAAGAGCCGATGAGCGTGACGTGCGGTTCAGCGATCTCATCTGCTTCAGCGGCGGGGCTCAGGCCTCGCGACTTCCAAATCTCGTAGACCGCTGGATAGACTAGCAGCTCCAGAAGGAACGACGTGAAAATGCCTCCGACCATGGGGGCGGCTATACGCTTCATCACATCGGAGCCGGTGCCGACGGCCCACATGATTGGAAACAGGCCGATGCAGGTAGTGGCAAAGGTCATGAATTTGGGACGAAGCCGCTTGGCAGCGCCAGCGACGATGGCTTCACGCAGGTCTTCAAGACTCTGCATTCGGCCCCTCCTTTTGGCATCCTCGTAAGAAAGATCCAGATAGAGGAGCATAAAGACACCGGTCTCAGCATCGACGCCGAGCAATGCAATCAAACCTACCCACACGGCTACGCTGGTGTTGTAGCCGGCGAAATAGAGGAACCATACGGCTCCAATTGCAGAGAACGGAACGGCAAGCAAGACGATGAGTGTCTTCACCGTGGAGCCGGTGTTCAAGTAAAGAAAGGTAATGATCAGAAGCAGAGTCAGCGGCACTATGTACTCGAGGCGGTGCTTGACACGCTGCATGGCGACATATTGTCCGCTCCAACTGATTGCGTATCCGGGCGGGAGGCTGACCGACTTACGGAGCAGTGGTTCGGCTTCGGCAATGTAACTCTGAACGTCGCGCCCGGCAAGATCGACATAGACGTATCCGGTGAGGAGTCCGTCTTCATTTCTAATCATGGAGGGGCCGGTAGCCAACTTGATCTGCGCCAGATCTGACAGCAAGACCTGCCTCTGGCCGCCTGCCGGGACCAGCACATGATTGAGCGCGTCGAGGTCGCTTCTGAAATCGCGCATGTAGCGCACATTGACCGGGTATCGCTCCTGATCGATGAGCACAGTGGAAATATTTTCGCCGCCGATGGCATTTTCGACGACCTTCTGGGCCTCCTCAATACTCAAGCCATAGCGGGACAGTTCATTGCGGTTCCAATCGACATCAAGGTAATAGCCGTCTCCGGTGCGCTCCGCAAACACACTGCGGGTACCGCGAACGGAGGGCAGCACTCCTTCAATCTGCGTCCCGATTTTTTCAATTTCGGCGAGATCTCCTCCAGAAATCTTGAGTCCGACAGGGGTTCGCAGTCCGGTGGTGATCATATCGATGCGGCCTTTGACGGGCATGGTCCACGCATTCGAAACGCCGGGCACCTGGAGAGCACGATCAAGCTCTGCGATGAGTTCTTCAGAGGACATCGTGTCCTGCGTGATGTGGCGAAGCAGCGGTTTGAGCCATTCCGGCGCCCATGCCGAGTACCACGTATGGACGCGCCTCCACTCGTTCCTCGGCTTCAAGGTAATCACAGTTTCCAACATGGAAAGCGGCGCCGGATCGGTGGATGTTTCGGCCCTGCCTGCCTTTCCGAGCACAGCATCGACCTCTGGAAACTGCTTGATGATGCGATCGGTCATCTGCAGGAGCCGCGAGGCTTCGCCGATGGAGATGCCGGGCATGGTCGTAGGCATGTAGAGAATTGAGCCTTCATCCAGTGGCGGCATGAACTCCGAACCCAAGCGAAAGAACACCGGAATGGTGACGAGCATGAGTACGGCAGCAGACGCAAGTACAACCCACTTTCGGCGGAGCGTCCACACGACCACGGGCTCGTAGATACGCATCAGAATGCGGCTCAGGGGATGCTTATCCTCAGAGCGTATCTTTCCCACCAGAAGAGCGTTGAGTGTCTTGCAGATCCACTGCGGATGAAAATCGAAAGGCTCCGCCCTGGTGAGCAGCAGCCGCAGCGCTGGGTCGAAGGTAATGGCGAGGGCCGCCGCCACTAACATTGCCAGAATCTTGGTATAGGCCAGAGGCTTGAACATCCGCCCTTCCTGCGCTTCCAGTGCAAACACAGGCAGGAAGGAAACGGCCAGAACCAGCAGCGCGAAGAAGGTGGGACCTGCAACCTCTTTGACCGCGCCGAGCACGACTTGCCGATAGTCGGCCTTTCGACCGTCATTCTCCCACTGCTCGAGTTTTTTGTGAGTCTGCTCAACAACGACAATGGACGCATCGATCAATTCGCCAAAGGCGATGGCCAGGCCCGCGAGGGACATGATGTTGGCGTTGATGCCGAGCAGGTGAAAGGGGATGAACATGAGCAGCACCACGACCGGCATGGTGATGATGGGAATGGCGGCGCTTGGAAAATGCCAGAGAAAGATGAGGATGATGAGCACGACTGTGACGATTACTTCAATGATGGTCGTCGTCACGTTATCGATGGAGCGATGAATCAGTTGGGAGCGGTCATAGACGGGAACGATTTTTGTGCCGGGTGGGAGGCCGGGCTCAATCTCCTTGATCTTGGCCTTGACGCGGTCGATTACCTGGAGGGCGTTTTCTCCGTTGCGCATGATCACGATGCCGGAAACGGCCTCTCCCTGGCCGTTGAGTTCGGATACGCCGCGCCGATAGTCGGGACCGATTGTTACTTCGCCGATGTCCTTGATTCGCACGGGAACACCGGTGTCGCTTGCGGTGAGCACGATGTCTTCGAAGTCGTGAATAGAGCGCGCGTAGCCGCGGCCGCGAATCATGTATTCCGTACCGCCGAATTCAACGAGACGGCCGCCCGTTTCACTGTTACCGCCACGCACGGCGTCAACAACCCGGCTAATCGGAATTCCGTATCCCTGCAGGCGGCGGGGATCGACATTGACCTGATACTGGCGGGTGAAGCCGCCAATGGGCGCTACCTCAGCAACTCCTGGAATTGCCTTGAGGTAATAGCGCAGGTACCAGTCCTGATAGGCGCGCATGTCCGCAAGGCTGCGCTGGCCGGTGGTATCCACAAGGGCGAATTGGAAGATCCAGCCGAGGCCGGTAGCGTCTGGGCCGATCTCCGCCTTCACGCCTTCGGGAAGCCGAGGCAGTACGCTGGATAGATACTCCAAAGTCCGTGAACGCGCCCAATAGAGATCTTTGCCGTCCTCGAAAACCACATAGACATACGAATAGCCGAAGTCCGAGAATCCGCGCACCGTCTTTACGCCCGGTGCGCCGACCATCGCCGACACGATGGGATATGTAACCTGAGACTCGACGATATCGGGACTTCGATCCCATCGCGCGTAGATGATTACCTGGGTATCGCTGAGGTCGGGAATTGCGTCGATCGGCACCGAGATCATTGCCCACCAGCCGAACACGCAGGCCACGGCGACGACCGCAAAGACCAGGAACTTGTGGGTTACCGAGAAGTCAATGATGCGACTAATCATTGCCCTCCCCCAGGTCCCATCTGCATGGAACCACTCGTGGTGTCATTGGTACCCGCCACTGCATAGCTTTTCGGATCCTTGTGGAACTTGTCGCGACAGGTGGGAGAGCAGAAGTAGTAAGTCTTACCTCGAACTGATTCGAAATTGCCGGCGGCAATCGATTTTGCCGGGTCTACGTCCATCCCGCAGACCGGGTCTTTGAGCATTTTCGAAGAGCTCATGGAATGGGCTGGGCTGGAAACGCTCTCGACCTTCTGCGGCTGCATGGTTTTGGGCGCCTTCAAACGGCTCTCGGAGTCGAGCAGGAATGTGCCGGAGACGACCACCTTCTCGCCAGCCGCCAGCCCACTTTTGATCTCGACGCGATCGCCTGATCGCCGGCCGGTCTCTACTTGCCGGGGCTCAAAGGCTCCTCCTCCCAGATCGACATAGACACGCTTGGTCAACCCTGAATCGAGTAGTGCCTCCTGAGGCACAGTCAAACCGTCTGGGTAATGAACACCCAATTCGACGTTGACGAACATGTCCGGACGCAGAGTGAGACCTGGATTCTCGGCCTCGAGTCGAACCTGCATGCTGCGCGTAGTTGGATCGAACTGAGGCAGAGCGTTACTGACACGCGCCTTCCAGCGCTTTCCCTGGTTTGGCAGGGAGACCGTGGCCTCTGTTCCCGGGTGCAAAGCTTCAGCATCATTCGCATTGAGGCTGGCCAGAATCCAAATGTGATTCAGATCGGCGATGCGATAGAATTCGGTGCCTCTCTCGACTTGCTGCCCTGAAGAAAGGCTGCGCGAGAGGATAATGCCGTCTACGGGCGAAACGATCTGGAGAGTCTGCACGGGCTGCTGTGTCGCTACGAGCTGCTCGAATTGGGCTTCGCTCATTCCCAAGGAGCGGAGCCGTTCGGCAGCCAGTTTCAAGTATTGGTCCTTCCAGTCCTTGGTTGACGCAAACTGATATTTGTTTTCCGGGGCCCGGCGCATGCCCTGCAAGAAGGTTTGTTCGGCCGCAACCAGGTCAGGAGAGTCGAAGACCGCAAGAACTTCATCCTTCTTTACGCGACTTCCAACGGAGTGATCGAATGTGGCGGAAATCACGCCGCCTAAACTTGCGGCGAGGCGATAGGTGCGCGTGTCATCCGCAACAACTCTGCCCGGAACTTGAAGATGGTCCTGACCGGAGGTTTTGACTACGGTTGCGACCTGCAGGCCGATGAGTTGCTGTTGCTGAAGATTGATATTGACGACGCCGGGACGGGCGGGACCCGAAGCGACCGTGCCGGAGGCCGCACCTCCGTCTGAATACACAGGCTCAAGAGGCATGCCACAGTCTGGAGCAATGCCTGGCTTGTCAGATTTATAGGAAGGGTGCATGGGATCTACATAGTAGAGAATGGTCGGTTTGTTCGCCGCTGCGACAGGAACGCTTGCGGTGTGCATTCGACCGACCAGAAAGGCAATGACAAGAAGGACTAAAACTAAGAGCACAGGGAAGATTTTCTTCATTAGCTGCGGCCTCGAGGTGACAAGGAAGGATGAAGGAATCAAAATCCTCCACAAATATCACCCAGTATGCGTGGAGCATAGACGAAGAAGACCTTCAATTATGTGATCAGGGTCACTCGAACCGTTCGTATTTTGCAACTTCCGGCCGAGGTGAAAGCCTGAATCACAGTTTGGATGGCGTTGAGGCGCCGGAAAGTCAATGTTAGCACGAGAACGGGCTTAACTTCTTTATATTCAGGGTGAAACGGACTGGACTGCGGGCGTGGCATTCAGGCAGGCTGTTGCGGAGATGCGGACGGAAAGCGGTGGTCGAACCTTGGGGTTTCAGAGGGAGGGGGGGTGGGTGGGAGGGGAGTGGGAGGGGGGTGGGGTC
>Ga0114951_10001000_pt1 | contig 36969 bp, 38 predicted proteins | sample AM7aDNAmetaG_FD_88677 | JGI IMG/M metagenome (GOLD analysis project Ga0114951, IMG submission 88677) | Freshwater microbial communities from Finland to study Microbial Dark Matter (Phase II) - AM7a DNA metaG | ecosystem: Environmental > Aquatic > Freshwater > Lake | place: Finland: Lake Alinen... | reverse complement strand
TAATTTTTTTTATAAAAAAAAAGAGTTTCTTTGATTAATTCTATTCTCGCACCAGTAAAGAATGATTGAACATTATAATAAAGTGGGCTTTCTCCTTTCCATCTTTCTTCTCACTTTCTCACCTTCTCTTTTCCATCATTTTATTGTCTTAACTCCACTCCTTCGCATCTTCCATATAATTTCATTCAAAAAAACTCTCATTAAAAAGTTGTCTTTTTAACCCTAAAAAAATACGCTTCAGTTAGATTATTATCATTTTCATTTGTTATCAAATTGCTTACCTAACATTATTTAATTATTTTTGTGTTAAGTTTATTTTAACCTTTTAAATATTAAAGCCATGAAAAAGATATTTTTAATTACACTTATTTTAGCAATAAATTATTTTATTGTTAATGCTCAGATTACTATCACAGGCAATGATTTACCCAAAAGCGGAAGGGTGGATTTATTGGCTCACGACACACTTTCAAATCCAAACATAGGTGTGGCAAGCGCTGTTGCACAAACATGGAATTTTTCAAATATAAATATCAGCTATCCGCAGGTGGCTTCATATTCTTCAACAAGCCCCTACCAGGAGTATGCTTCAACCTTCCCCACAGCTAACATTTATGCATACGGTCCTTCTCTTTTGTATGGAGTGCTGTCAGGTGCTGCCCCAATCAATTACGCCAATTTCGGTTATATGTTTCTTTCGTCTGATGTTAACGGATTAAGCGTTATCGGATATAAAAGTTCGTATGGATTGACGCATCAGGTGACCAAAGATGTAATAATACAAACACCAGCTCATCTGAATGACACTTATAATGACTCATCATATTGGGAAGTTAAGTTAAATCATAGTCTTTCAAGCAGTATAGATACAATTTATAAAAGTTCAGTAAAGAAAACTATTACTGTTGATGCTTTTGGAACGATGACAACGAGTTTCGGTACTTTTGATGTTTTAAGGGTTCATGAACATTTTGTAAAAGTAGATAGTGCACTTGCCCAAATGGGTGGCATTACAATTTTAGGTATAGAGTTATTACGCGACACTGTTAATAATTTTCATTTCTGGGCAAACGATGTAGGATATCCTGTAGCTGTTGTAAAAACAGATGCTCACAATAATGTTATTGCCACAGAAGTGCTGATTGATACGCTGCCTAATTATCAGATAACAGGTACTGTTAAAAATACAGATGGCAGTGCTCTTGTAACATCAGGGAAAGCCCAGCTGATACCTAAAAATGCTATTGATAATTACTTTGGTGTACAGGAAATCGTTGATATTGACAACAATGGGCATTTTCAGTTTTCAAATGTACTCCAGTTCGGCAACTTCCTTATTATTGCCATACCAGACTCAGCATTATATCCAGCCTTAATTCCAACATACTATGGTGACTCTATTTACTGGCAAAATGCCCTCACTATGCAAGCACATTCTGATACCGGGATAACTATTTACTGCCGTAACAATTCACAAATGCAAAGTTACCCGGGCAATGGCAATATCATTTCAGGGATTGTATGGCAGAATCTGAACGGCTCTAAAGGTCCTGCAAACAGCACACCAGCAAGAGGTATAAGGGTCACGCTTGAAAAGAACCCCGGCGGTATAGTTGTAAGACACACCGAAACAGATGAAAATGGAAAGTATACTTTCGAAAACCTTCCTTCATTCAGCTATCTTACAATTGTCGATGTACCTGGACTGGGAATGGATTCTACCTACTATCTTGATCTTACAGCAAGCAGTAATAAAACCTTAGACGGATATGACTTTGTTTACGACTCTACAAAAATATATATCTACGATGCTACTTTTATTAATCCCTCGCTTATAAAGAACAGCATTGATCTCTCTATTTATCCCAATCCATATTCAGCTTATGCTAATGTAAACTTTTACAACCCTTCAGGTGAGATATTGAGTTATAATTTCAAGATTTTTGATATCACTGGAAGGCTTATTAAAAATTACAGCGGTTTTACCTCAGATGGTTTTACCATAAACAGCGAAAATATGGAAAACGGGATATATATTTATCAATTATTCATCAACAATAACCTGCATAAATCAGGTAAAATAATGGTAAGAAATTAGGCTCCTTTAGACCCGACTGGCTTTTATATTGAAGTAAGTATCGATGTTTTTTAAATATTGGTACTTACTTTTTTTTCAAATTATCTGTAGATTGTCGACAGTCCCATAAAGTATGTATAATTATTTTGTCTTTTATTTTCTTATAAAATAGGATATAATCACCAACTACCATTCCTCTTACATCTTCTATTTCTGTCTTTTTTCCTAAATCAAGGTGTTTAATGAGAAAATCCAATTCTTTTGTAAACCTCTTGAAAAGCTTTATTGAATATTTCTTACTTTTATTTCTTTCTGCATAAAATTCAAGAACTTCGAATAGTTTTATTCTGGCAAGATGAGACCAAACTATTTTACTTTTTGCCATGCTTCAATTTCTTTTTCGAGTTCCTCGTTGTCAACAAATAATCCGTTTTCAATTTCATTTTTTGAATAAAGAATTTCATTTTGAATTTCTGACGACAGGTTAATCACCTCATCATTGGCTCTAAAATCAAGAATTGTTTTAAGAGCTTGAAGAAAAGAAACATCATTAATTTCTATTATTCTATGAATTAAGGTCTTTTTTAATTCTATTGTGCTCATATTCTTTTAATTTATACAAATGTACTAATATTTTTAGAAACTTTACTAAATATAGTAATTGCTAATAGAGCTTTCAGAAGAAGACGGTTATTATTGAAGTAAGTATTAATGTTTTATTTATTGATTTAAGTTCATAAAATACCTGCCATAATGTTTATCTTCCTTTAAGGTATGACTAACCACCCAGTCAATAAGTAAAATTTGAATTCTAAACTTGAGATAGGTTTTATTTATTTTCCTAACTCTAATTTCTTCTTTTAGTAGTTTAAAAGATTTAATAAAATTCAGATGTTGCCTTCTCTGTTCTTTTAAAAAAGGATAATGGATTTTTGATAAAAATTTCTCTTCTGTTTTAAAATGTTCAATTACATACTTATCGAGGAAAGCAATTAGACTTTCTATTTCAGATTTGCTTAATTCTCTATCTATTGAATGCAATAGCTTTACTGAATGTGAAATAAGTTCAAAATGTTGTTTGTCAATTTCGACGTTTCCAACTTCGAAGTCGCTGCACCATTCAAGCTGTTGATTCAATTCTCTAGCACCTTCATGAAATCCGTTTTTAAAAAATGTTTCGCATCTTTCCAAATAAACTTTAGCCGGTTTGTCGTCAGGATTAATCTTGATACATTTTTCTAATAATTCTTTTGCAACATCTATTTTTTTATAGTGATAATGTGCCAATGCTTCCTCAAAAAGAGTTTTCGTTTTTATCTTTAATTTTCTGACTTTAACAGGATCATTGTCAAAAATCTCATATATAGACTGCGGTTGTACTTTCCCTTTAATAATCACACGATCAATAAAGCGAATTGAATATTTGCTAACATCATGGAGGTTGTTAATTGTATTTTCACTTATTAACAACGGCACACCATAGTTCTTTGTTAAATTTTCGAGGCGTGAGGCTAAATTTACGGCATCGCTAATAACTGTGCTTTCCATTCTATTTAACCCACCTACTGTACCAAGAATACATAAACCGGTATTCAAGCCTATACCAATTCTTACGGGATTTAATCCAACTTTTTTCCGAATACCATTGAACTGATCAAGTTGCTTCAACATTAATATTGAACAAGTTAAAGCATCATCGGCACTTGTAGGAAATATAGCCATAATACCATCGCCAATAAATTTATCAATAATTCCATTATGGTCACTAATAATAGTGTCCATTTGGTCAAGATATGAATTAATAAAATTAAAATTCTCTTTTGGTGTCAAAGATTCAGAAATATAAGTAAAATCTCTAATATCTGAAAATAAAATAGTGAGTTTCTTTTCAATGTGGTCGCCTAAACGAACATCTGTTATATTCCTTTTACCAAGAAGATTCAGAAATTGATAGGGCACAAATCTATCGTAAGATTTAATTAGCTTTTCCAGCTCACTTTTACTTGATGTATTATAATTGTTTTTTTTCATTTTCCTTTAAATTTTTGAGTTAAAGAATAACTCCGAGGCAAATCACTTAACTGTCAGGTTTTATATAGGTTCATTTTATTTGAAACGATAAAAACCTCAAAATATCGGAAATTGATGCTAGTCGCTGTTAGACTTATGCATTTCTATACTATAATAGTAAAACTATCAACCCGAATATGATGAAGGCTTTATTCTTTTTAATGCTCTTGTTTAAATTTCTCCGAAAGCATTACTCCATTTGTTGCAAAATTCTCTGCTGGTAATTCGTAGTATCCGATTGAAATTACTTCTTTCGGAATACCTGTAATGCGATTGATGTCATCTGTTATTGCTTTGGACATTTCAGCTTTCTTTTCTGATGATTGTGGTAAAATTGTAATCTGTACTACTGGCATAATTTGTTCTCCTATTTTTTAGATTTAAGTTTCTATACTATTCATATCTGCATGGTGACATTCTCTTTGTTTGTGCCTAACTTATTTTCCACATCACCTTTGTGACGAGCATTTCATTGTTTCTATTAGTGTCGAGTAGGCAGGCTGCTTCACCTTTCGGTGCACTTATATCCCGATTAAAAAAACAAGAAAAAGCCATCAAAGAAGAAGAATATGCCAAAAACACCAACAGCCATAGACAGATACCAGATGTATTTCCTTTTTATCAGGGCAGCTATGGAAGCCAGCAGAATAGATATCTGAAGAAAAATTACTGCTTTGCCAAAAACACCGGAATGCTTTTGAGCTTCATCTCTTGTCAGCTCTAACTTCTCCGCATCTTTTTTAATTTCTTCTTTCTCTTTCTCATATGTTTTTACTTTGTCGGTATATTGCTGAATCTTATTTTGATAAGCAGCAATATTTTCACTTTCATTGGCTGGAATCCTTCTTAATTCTAATTCCAGAGCATCTCTTTCAGTTTCGTGAAGATATAATTTCAGACTCTTACTCTGAAAATAAGACCATTTGTTAGATGCCTGCTCCTGGCTTAAAACAGATTTTGTTGAATATCCACCACCTTTAAAAGTTGACAACGTAGCACAAACTGCCAGAATAATAGTTGTTAAAGCTAAATAATTCAACCATGGTTCTTTTTTATCATCAGCCATAAAAATTGATTTTTAAGTTAATAATTAATATTTCTTATTTTAGTTAAGCAGCATTTTTGCCTGAGGCTCAAAAATAGTAATTTTTTATATAATCATTAATGTCCGGTAAAATTTAACTTTATAAAAATTGAATCGATAATAGCAAAACAACTGTATTCTTAGACAATCCGATTATTCAAATGGGCAATCTAAAAGTACCTCTTGAAAAAAAGATAAAAAAAAATAGGAATAGAACGCTGATAACGCAAATTGCTTATGATAAAAATTAAATATTATTATCAGTATTCATTAAAATTATCTACTTTATCTGTGTTCTATATTTTGCAGAGTAGATTCTAAATCTTTTCCTGAGAGTTCTTAAGGATATTGTAAAGAAACTCTCTGGCTCTGAATAGTTGAGCCTTAACAGTCCCCAATGGAAGCTCTAGTTCTTCGGAAATTTCTTCATAAGAGAATTCACTAAAATAGCGCAGCTCAACAAGCCTTCTGTAACGTGGTTTAAGTCTTTCTACAATTTCACGCATCATCTTAATCTTTTGCTTTTCTATAAACTTCTCTTCCGGATCTAGTACGTATGAAGGCAAATTGTTCGACATCTCAAAAGAGTTATCATTATCAAAAGATTTGTCAATAGAGAAAGTATTTTTCTTTTTCTTTCTTATAAAATCAATACAGTTGTTAGTAGCTATTTTAAACAACCATGTACTGAAAGCATAGTCAGGAGTATATTGCCGCAGATTCTTGAAGGCTTTACCGAAAGCTTCTATGGTAAGGTCATCTGCATCATCAGGGTCGTTGGTCATCTTAAGCATCATAAAGTAAAGAGAGTCCTTATAATAATTCATCAGGTCTGCATAAGCTTTCTGGTCAGAAAGGTCCAGAGCCTGACAAATTAATTTGTAATCTCTTTGCGCTTTTTCTGTTAAATTGGTGCTTAATTCCATTTTCTCTTTCTTGAAACAAGATTTGTAAATGCAAGCAACGGATTTATTACCGTAATAATAATATCAAATATTGGCGAAAATAATAATAATTTCTTTTCTGATAATTTATTTATACATTTTTTGAAAATTACCAATTGTGAAACCATCCTTAAAACAAATAACGATGCGATAATCACAATATTATATTTTAATAATATAAGGGCAATAAATAAAACATAAAACAAAATGTTGGAAATAGACAATAGTCCCAACAAAAACTTTGTTGACTTTTTATAATAAGGATAGGTGGTATAGTGTCTTCTCTTTTGTTTAACCCAGTCAGTAAAACTTTTTTTAGGATATGAATACATTTGTGCTTCCTGGTTAATCTCTATTCTTGTATTATTTTTCTTTGCAACCTGATTGATAAAGATGTCATCGTCTCCGGATATTATATGGTAATGAGACGAAAAGCCCCTACTCTTCATAAACATAGAACGGCGATAGGATAAATTCCTGCCAACACCCATATAAGGGAAACCTGATAATGCAAGGGAAAAATACTGTATGGCAGTATAAAAAGTTTCATACCTGATAAGGTAGTTCAGAAATGTAGACTCAAACACGTATGGGCTATATGCTAAAACAATTTTAGTTTCTTCATTGTTATAATTACTTTGAATATGTCTTAGCCACTGATTTGTCGATGGATAACAATCAGCATCAGTAAGCACTAAGAACTCGTTTTTTGCTGACCTTATACCAATGGCAAGTGGAAATTTCTTGCCCGTAAAAAAGTTGACATTCTTTTTAAAATTTATCACCTTCAAATGTGGATATTTATCAGAAAATTCTTTGAGAAGATATTGTGTTTCATCTTCAGAACTATCATCAACAACAACCACTTCAAAATCAGGGTAATCTTGTTCTAAGATGAGCTCTAAATGCTTTTTTAGATTTGAATATTCATTTTTAGCGCAGATAATAACTGATATGGGCTTTAACCTGTCTGAATCATTCTTTTTTTTATAAAATGCCAAACGACTAAATATACCCCAATAATATATCAATTGAATAAAAAGTACAGTTGCAAAAAGAAGAAACAAATAAAATACCGGGTTATCCGGAGAAAAATCAAAGTGTAACATTATTAATAAAATCAAGTTGCAAATTTATCTATTCTTTGCGAATATAATTTATCTTTGAAAAAAAATATGAAAATGAATTTTGAAATAATAAGCAGAGACCCCACCACAAAAGCAAGGACAGGAAAAATAAATACAGATCATGGCGTTATTGAAACACCTATTTTTATGCCTGTTGGCACTGCTGGTAGTGTTAAGGCAATACATACAAGAGATATTTCAGATGAAATAAAAGCCCAGATAATTTTAGGTAACACTTACCATCTTTATTTAAGACCAGGGTTAGAAATATTAGAAAAAGCAGGAGGTCTGCACAAGTTCAACGGCTGGCACAAACCGATACTTACAGACAGTGGTGGCTATCAGGTGTATTCTCTGGCAGAAAAAAGAAAAATTAAAGAAGAAGGTGTTTCTTTTCAATCGCATATCGATGGCTCAAAACATTTTATATCACCTGAAATCAGCATAGATATTCAAAGAGTGATTGGTGCTGACATTATAATGGCTTTTGACGAATGCACCCCCTACCCTTGTGAATACAGTTATGCAAAAAAGTCAATGGACATGACACACCGCTGGCTGGGAAGATGCGCTGAGAGAATCAAGCAAACTGTACCTAACTATGGTTATGATCAAAATCTTTTTGGTATTGTACAGGGTAGTGTTTATGCCGATTTAAGAAGAGAGTCTGCCGAAAAGGTAGCGTCTTTCTGTTGCGAAGGCAATGCTATTGGCGGCTTATCTGTTGGCGAGCCTCTTGAAGTAATGTATGAAATTACAGAACTTGTTACAGCCATATTACCCGACAATAAACCCAGATACTTAATGGGTGTTGGTACACCAGCCAATATCCTCGAATGTATCGCACTGGGTATTGATATGTTCGATTGTGTGATGCCTACACGTAATGCCAGAAACGGCATGCTGTTTACTAAAGAAGGCATCATTAATATAAAAAACAATAGATGGAAAGATGATTTCAGCCCTCTTGACGAGAATGTTTACACCTTTGTTGATGTACAATACAGTAAAGCTTACCTGAGACATTTATTTATTTCAGGAGAAATTTTAGGACCCATGATAGCCTCCATTCATAATCTTGGTTTCTACCTGTGGTTAGTGAAAGAAGCCCGTGAGCAAATTGTTAAAGGCACTTTTGATACATGGAAAAAAACGATGGTAATTAACACACAGATAAGACTTTAATGTTATTCTTCACGGTATCAAATATAGCTTTTCTATTGAAGTTTATTTATGTATTAATTTAGTTCGCTTTTGGCAAAACACTAATTTTGTATTTGTAAAATGTCTTTTGATAATGTCAAAAAAACAAATTATTTTTCCTGACCCTAACGAAACAGATGAAGAAGGATTGTTATGTTATGGAGGGGATTTACAACCCGACACACTTTTAAATGCCTATAGCCTGGGTATATTTCCTTGGTATGATGATTTTAATCCTATTTTGTGGTGGTCTCCTCCTATGAGAATGATAATGAAACCTTCAGAAATGATAGTTAGTAAAAGTCTGAAAGCGTTAATCAGAAAGAATGTATTTGAAGTCAGATTTGATGGTAACTTTGAAGCTGTTATTAAAAAATGTGCTGAAGTTAAAAGAAAAAATCAAAAGGGTACCTGGATTACAAATGAAATGATAGATGCTTATATTACACTTCATCAGTTGGGATATGCCCATTCTGTTGAAACCTATCAAAATAACGAATTGGTTGGTGGCTTATATGGCGTGTCTTTGGGCAAGGCATTTTTTGGTGAATCTATGTTCCATTTATTGAATAATGCTTCAAAAGTAGCTTTTTATCATCTGGTAAAAAGATTAATAAAGTGGGATTTTCATTTTATTGATGCCCAACAGAATACAATACATTTAAGCAACTTGGGAGCTCACGAAATTGAAAGAAAAGATTTTTTATTTTTGCTGAACAAAACACTCGAATATGATACTATTTGTGGAAACTGGGGTTCGATGTGATTCGGGGCTTAAAAGAAAAAAGTAAAAAAGAGAAAAGATGAAGAATAATATAAAAAGAAAAATTTCGGCTCCCGGCTTCCGGCTATTAACTCTTCAACCAGATAAAATATAAAAATTAAATACTTTAAATGAACTACATTATTTACATCCTTTTTCGCATTGCAGTTTTAATAATCTATCTGCTGCCATTCAGGTCAGTTTATGTGCTTTCTGATGTGATGGCTTTCTTACTAAATAATGTCTTTAAATACAGGAAAGATGTTGTGTATAAGAATATTAAATCCTGTTTCCCGGAGAAAATAGATATTGAAATAAAAGCAATTGCCGATAAATTTTACACAAATCTATCTGATGTTATTATAGAAGCTATAAAAGGGTTTACGATGAGTGAGAAAGAACTTCACAAAAGATATAATTTTTTAAATCGTGAAATACTGAACAGTTATTTTGAAAAAGGAATAAATGCCATTTGTTTAAGTGCTCACTTTGCCAATTGGGAATGGGGTGTTTTAATCATGGGTAAACAATTCAACCATAAGACTTTTGGCGTTTATAAACCATTAACTAATAAGTACATAGATAATTATGTAGAGAGAAGAAGAAAGAAACTTGATATGTCACTTCTGTCAATGGAGGATACTGTTAAGGGTATGCGCATAAAATATGACAGACCGGCAGTCTTTATTCTTATTGCAGATCAATCTCCTTCAAATCATAAAAAAGCAGTCTGGGTTGATTTTTTCAATATTAAAACAGCCTGTTCTCATGGTGTTGATATGGCATCAAGAATGTTCTCTTATCCTGTATTATATATAATCTCAAGAAGACGGAAAAGAGGATTTTACGAAGTAGAATGTAAGGTATTAGTTGATAACCCTGTTGATATTAAAAAGGGCGAAATTGCTCAGATATATATGAACGAACTTGAAAAGAATATCAGATTAGAACCATCAAATTGGTTGTGGTCGCATAGAAGATGGAAACATAAGTACGAAGATGTGATTTTATGAAATCCGAATTCAGAAACTAAAAACAAAATATTATTAAAAAATATTGTAATATTGTGCTAAGAAAATCAATATTTAAGTAGTGCTGGTTTATTTTATTTCTTAAATACTGAAATTAATAACCATACCTTAATTTTACACGGTATAAGTTAAATATGGATAATAAAAAAATTGCAATAATTCAATCTAATTATATACCTTGGAAAGGATACTTTGATATTATTAATTCCGTTGATGAATTTGTTATTTATGATGATGTACAATACACTAAAAATGACTGGCGCAATAGAAATAAAATTAAAACGCCTAATGGTGTTCAATGGCTTGCTATTCCGGTAATACATAACACATCATTGAGGATTAAAGATGTAAAAGTTTTAAATAATTTATGGAGGAGAAAACATTGGAATTCTTTAATTGGAAATTATACAAAAGCAAAATATTTTAAAGATTTTAAAGAACAATTTGAATTTCTATATTTGAGGAATACTGAAGAATATTTAAGTGAAATTAATTTTGTGTTTTTGAAGGAAATAAATAAAATATTAAACATAAAAACTACTATTACTTGGGTTTGGGATTATAATTTAGAAGGAGATAAAATTGAAAGGATAATTAACATTTGTAAACAAGCTAATGCAAATGAATATCTCTCTGGACCTTCAGCAAAAAACTATATTGATGAGGATATCTTTATTAAAAATAATATTAAACTAAGTTGGATTGATTATACAGACTATCAAGAATATGATCAATTATATCCTCCTTTTGAACATGGTGTAAGCATAATTGATTTAATATTTAATGAAGGCGAAAATGCTATTAAATACATGAAAAGTTTTACTCATAATGTCAACAATGGATAATAATAAAAAATTGCTTTTATCAGTGGTAGCCACTTGTTTTAACGACAGTGAAATTATTCCCTTATTAGTTAAAGAAATAGAACATTATGTTCTGACAATAACTTCGGATTATGAGATAATATTAGTAAATGATTATAGCACAGACAACAGCGAAACTGTTATTGAAAAAATATGTTCTGAAAACAGTAAAGTAAAAGGGGTCTCACTTGCCCGAAATTTTGGACAACAGATTGCCATGAGTGCAGGAATACGTTATGCTAAAGGAGAATTTATTGTCATTATGGATGGTGATTTGCAAAACCCACCTTCAGAAATACCCAGGTTATATAATGAAATTCTAAAAGGGTTTGATATTGTATATACTGTTTCTAAAAACCGAAACAATTTCTTCGACAGGATGACATCTAGCTTTTTTTGGTATTTACTTACTAAATTATTTGGGGTAAAAATTGTCCAGAATCAATTAATGATGAAGATCATGAATCATTCTTTTGTTGACAGATATAACCAATATAATGAGATTAACAGAACATTGGAAGGTATCATTGTTGATATTTCTGATAATTATTCCGTTTTACAAGTTGAAAATCAACAGAGAGTAAGTGGGAAAAGTCATTATTCATTTTTTAAAAGGACTAACCTGATGATAGATATGCTTATCAGTTTAACAAATGTCCCTTTAAATATGATGTTGTATTTTGGCTGGATAATATTTATGGTTACTATTGTTTTATCAATATATAATCTTATCCAATATCTGTATTTTGATGTTCCCCCCGGTTTTACATCCATTATTTTATCTATTTTTCTTTTCGGAAGTCTTATAATTCTATTGTTGGGCTTTATTGGCAGATATTTATCTAATATATATAATGAAGTACGCAGAAGGCCACTCTTTCATATTAAGGCAACATATAACATTGATATGCCCAAGAATAATTAATGAGCTGTTCTTTTGTAAATATAAAATAAAGAAAATATGAAGAAAAAAAATATCATTGTTTTTGGAGCAGCAGGTTTTATAGGTACTTACCTGATTGATGAGTTATTAAAGCAAAATTTTAATGTAATAGCATCTGATATAAGCGAAATTGGTGAATTGTATTATAAAAAGAATAAAATTCCATTTTTGCCTATTGATATTACAAATGTGAATGACTTTGAGAAAATAGAAAAGATAAAATATGATGCCGTCATTCATTTAGCAGCGCTTCAACCAGCTAACGTAAGCAAAAAAAGCTATGATCCAAAGAATTATATAAATGTAAATGTACTTGGGACTTTAAATATTCTTGAGTTTTGCAAGAAAAATGAAGTGGGTAAAATTATTTATGCCAGTTCGCACAGGAATACTCAAACATTATGGGCCAAGAACAGAGCAATCTCCGAAAAAGATGGAAGAGGCCAAAAATACGATGGCGAATATGCAATGTTCAGCATTTCTGAAAGTGCTGCACAGGATTGTGTTCAATACTACATGGCCAACAGTAATATAAAAGGGATATTGTTCAGGTTGCCACCGGTATATGGTTATGGTCCCCATACCGAAATATTTAAAGAGGGTAAGCCCATGATGACAGGGTTTCAAACATTTATTGAAAAAGCTATTGCTGGCAAACCAATTGAGATGTGGGGAGACAGCAGTGTCGGCAGAGACATTATTTATGTTAAAGATGTTGTTTCTGCATTTATTAAAGCACTAAACAATGATAAAGTACAAGGTTTATTTAACATAACATCAGGCAAATACTTAACTTTAAAAGAACAAGTAGATACTACAATAAAAGTGTTTTGGGAAAACAAGTCAAAACCTCAGATTATTGAAATGCCTGAAAAACCTCACAATATGGATTCCTTCTTATATGATAACAGTAAAGCTAAACATGAATTAGATTGGAGTCCTCAATATAATTTTGAAGAAATGTTGATAGACTATAAAAAAGAAATGAAAAATAAGAATTTTGAATACTTGATTGAAAAAAGAAAGTTAATGTTCGGCAACGATTAAATATTTTGTATTTTTGATAATATTTAAAAAAAATAAGGAGGAATTATGTACACAATAAAAGACATTGAATTTATGGGCGAGAATGTAATAGACAAGCTCAAATCATGCGGTAAAGGAGTAAAAATTTATCCATTGGCAAAAATTGCAAAACCTCAGGTAGTTGAATTAGCTGATAATTGTAGGATTGGAGATTTTGTTTTTATTTTTGCAGGAGAAGGTGTTAAAATTGGTGAATATACCGATGTACAGCCACACACTACTTTTTGGGGCGGAGGATTGACAATTTTAGGCGACAGGGTTTCTACCGGACCCGGTACTGTTTTTCTGTCAGCAACTTACTCTCATGCTGCAGGATTAAAGATGGTTGATGGATTAGGTGAGGGCTCAGCAAAAGCAATAGGAGGCAAATTAGTTGTGGGTAATGATGTGTATATTGGTGCAAAAAGTGTGATCATGCCTGTAACTATTGGAGAAGGTGCAGTAATTGGAGCCGGAAGTTTTGTGAATAAAGACTGTGAACCATGGGGTATATATGTTGGTAGCCCTGCCAGAAAAATTGGAGAAAGGCCCAAATTATAAATCTACTTTTTGATGATAGATTTTAACAAACCTTATCTGACGGGAAAAGAAGTTCATTATATTTACGATGCTGTACATAATGAGCTGCATATCTCCGGTAACGGTAAGTATACAAAACTATGTCAAGAGTTTTTTGAAAAACAATACGGTTTTCGTAAATGTTTACTCACAACATCTTGTACTACTGCGTTGGAAATGGCTGCCATTTTATGTGATATTAAACCTGGCGATGAAGTTATAATGCCATCATACACCTTTGTGTCTACAGCCAACGCCTTTGTATTACATGGTGCTAGAATAGTCTTTTGCGACAGTAAAAGTTACCATCCAAGTATTGATGAATATAAAATCGAAGAGCTCATCACACCTAAGACCAAAGCTATTGTCCCAGTTCATTATGCAGGTACGGCTTGTGATATGGATAAAATAATGACTATTGCCAATCGTCATAATATTCTTGTTGTAGAAGATGCAGCACAAGCAATAGACAATTATTACACCGGGGAAGATAGTATAAAAAAAACACTGGGTTCTATTGGTCATCTGGCTGCTTTTTCTTTTCATGAAACTAAAAATGTTATCTCAGGTGAAGGTGGAATGCTTGTAATTAATGACCCTCAATTTGAAAAACGTGCAGAAATTATATGGGAAAAAGGCACTAACAGAGCTGCTTTTTTTCGTGGAGAAATAGATAAATATGGCTGGGTTGACAAAGGTTCTTCCTTTTTACCGTCCGAAATTATTGCGGCATTTTTATTTGCTCAATTAGAAAACATTGAAAAAATCCAAGCCAGACGAATAGAAACCTGGAACCGGTATTATAACGGATTAAAAATTATAGAAAATTATGGTATAGGACTACCTTATATACCTGATTTTTCAGGAAATAATGCACACATGTTTTACCTTGTTTGTCCATCGCTTGAAGCTAGGACAAAACTCATTGAACATTTAAAAAACAATGATATTTATACTGTTTTTCATTATCTGTCATTACACAAATCAGTTTTTTATAATACGCAATATAAAGGGAAAGAGTTGCCAAACTCAGATTTGTATTCAGATTGTTTGTTGAGGTTACCCTTGTTTTTTGAATTAAGTAATGCTGAAATTGATTTCGTTATAGAAAAAATTCTCAATTATATTATGAATAAATAATTACTTAATATATTCCTATGAAATCAGAAATATCTAACTCGCAAGTGTGACTTTGTATAAATTACCAATTTATCATAGTAATAGTTTGATGCACAGATAATGTGGTTAGAAGTAAAAATAACAAAACGTAAATAGTTGCTTTGTACTTAATTTTCATCTTCTGAACTCTTGTCAGAATACCGCAAGCTATGACCAGTAAAAAAGGGAAAGCCCCTGCTATTCTTCTGCATTCAGGATCTTGAAGATACAGGGTTAAAAATATATATAAGAATCCTATTACTGAAAGTGGAAACCATAACAAAAAATCATTTCTAATCTTGAAGAGGAAATAAAAAGAGCCAAAGAAGCCAATTAGAAAAATTAAATATTTAATAAAATTATCGCTGAAAGTTAAGATAACATTAAAAGGATATCGCAGCCCTCTTAAAGAAATACCTTGTGGATAATAAACAAAAGTCCATAATGTTTTTAACCTGTTGGTTACATAAAACTTCATTGGATAATCGTGCTCAATATGATTGATGAACTTTTTTAATATGATTACTGAGCCTACTAATAATTTCTGTTTCTCGTGCGGTTCGGAAGTATTTAGACTTTCCCAGAACAATGCTCTCGATTTTATTAATGTGTCTTTAGTTAAAACATCAGAAAAAATCCAATCAGGGATAACGTTATCTGAAGGCTCATCAAGTCCCCATTCGTTTAACATCTTTTTAGGGAAAAACCAGGTACCGGAGGTATTATTTTGCCAATAAATCATATTCCCCCCTATGGCAATGTTAAAATCCTGGAAGTTATTCTCAAAATCATAAGGATTAAAATAATCCCAATTTGATTCCAAAACAATAAATCTTTTAGTTAGTTTGTAGTTCCTCACTGTCCAAATAGAAAGAGCAAAAAGTAACGGTAAAAAAATTGTTGCCGATATTTTTAGAATACTTAAAAATGAATCTTTTCTTATGTTAAAAATTATAAGAAAATTAAAAAACAAAAAAACAGGTAAGAAGAATGGACGTAAGAAGATGAGCCATGTCATTAAAACACAATAAAAAAATAATGTCCTTATTTTTCTATTAATAAACCAGTTGAAAATCAGATAAACAGCAATTACAAGAACCGACGTTGAAAGTCCTTCTCTATTAAAACCAAAATTAAATTGGAAGACAAAACTACAGGCCAGGTAAGCGAAAAAACAAAAATAAAAAGTCCAATTCTTTTTGAATAAAATTAGTGTTGTTTTACCCAATAAATAAGCAGATAATGCATGTAACAATACCTCTATAATAATGATAAGTGTAAGTGCTAAATGCTTACCAAACAATAAAAACAGGGGCAAATATAAAACTATGAATCCCGGCATTCTGAAAGTATAATCATGTGCTTCTGGTACCCTGAACATACTGTCTCTTATCCCAAAATCCATAACTCCTTTATACACTAAATTTTCTGTAGCCCTGATTTCTCTTTGTACATCTACACCAAGAAGATAGGTTTCTTTTCCTTTAGGATTGTGTACTTTTTTAGCTATAAAAAGCCATATAAAGCATGATATTAATGCAACACTAAACCATAAAAGAAAATTCTTAGAGTTGAAAATCCTTTTAATTGTTTGGATATTAAAAAATTTCATCAAATGGTTTTTTTTGGAAAACTTAATCAATAAGTTTATCAAATATACATAGTTTACTCCAAAAATAAAGAAATCTATTTATAAATACATTTTTTATCCTTTATTACTGTTCTTAAAATAAAAAACCTGACACTATTTAAACATGTCAGGTCTTTTGTTCTAATAAATTCTCAAGACATTTATTTGACAATAAATGAGATTACTTTTGTGGAGCAAGAGTTTTCTTTTCGTCAGTATTTGCAGGTTCTGTTTTTTTCTCTTCAGCAGCTTTCATGTGCGAACATTTTGAAGAACATTTTTTCCCTCCAGCTTTAGAACAACAGCTCTTTTTAGTATCGCCGGATTTAACTTCATCTGTTTTTGTTGCTTCACTGGCATGACCACAACATTGTGCTTGTTTAACCTGTACCGTTTTAACAGGTTCCTGTGTTTGTGTTTGTGAATATGAATTCACAGAAAAAAGAACTGTAAAAACAAATAATAAGAGTGACGTTGCAATAATTCTTTTCATAATAAAATTTTTTAACAAAATTAAATAAAATAATCTATTAACAAACTTTGGAAGTGTTAACAATTATTAAAGTTTAAACAAATTTTTCCAACTTTTTATACAACATAGTAATTGGTAAACCCATCACATTGTAAAATGACCCTTCTACCCTTCTTATACCAATGTATCCGATCCATTCCTGAATACCATAAGCTCCTGCTTTATCATAAGGCTTGTATTTTTCAATATAATATTCTATTTCTTTATTCTTCAACTTACGAAAATACACTTTGCTTTTTACGTAAAAAGACAATTGTTTTTGTTTGCTTTTGATGGTAACGCCTGTAAAAACCTCATGACAATTGCCAGATAAAATTTTCAACATCACCACAGCATCATCATGGTTGAGGGGTTTGTTGATTACTTTATTATTGATCCACACAATAGTATCGGCAGTAATAAGTATTGTCTTATCATCAAAATCAATATTAACAGCTTCAGCTTTTTTTTGAGATAAGTACAATGGTATCTTATACGATTTCAGGTGTTGGGGAAAACTTTCGTCAGTTTCAACAGCCAAAGTTTCAAAATCTATTCCGGCTCCTTTAAGCAAGAGATGTCTTCGGGGAGACTTTGATGCCAGAATAACTCTATAATTCTTTAATTTCTCTATCAGCATTTCTCAAAATATCAGAATATCTATATCAACTGCATGGATAACAAACCGGCAATCATAATTACTTTAATGTACATGCTGGCAAATGAATAGTCGGTTTTATCTTTGGCTTTTTTTACAAGTATCAGCAAATAAACAAAAAGTGCAGCTAAAAATATAAGATAATAGTTAAAAATATTAAAGCTGGGGAAATGGAATAATCTAAAAACTAATATTCCCAGAAAGAGAATATTCAACATAATCAATATTGAAGAAATTATTTTTGTTTTATAAATTCCTAATTTAACAGGTATCGTTTGACGTCCTACCCTACGGTCACCCTCAATATCTTCAACATCTTTAATAATTTCTCTTATCATTGAAGTTATAAAAGCAAAAAACAAATACGCTACTGTGAAGATATTAAGAAAATCCTTACCGTTAAAGATAGCTCTACCTGTATTTACCTGTGCATAGAATTCAAAAAGCCAAACGATGAATACGACAAAGGCAGAAGAAAGTGAAATAACAACGTTGCCTGTAATGAATGAAGCTTTGAACTTATGACTGTATTGCCATAATGTAAAGGCAACAATCACGCTTATGAAGCCTAGCTTTAATGAACCTATCATATAAGCAGCTATGAAAGAGAACAATATGCCTGCACCTGTAAAAACACCATGAATCAAAATAGCCATACGTCTTGGAATGACCCTGCCAAGCAACATTCTCTCAGGTTTGTTTATATGGTCTATCCGCATGTCAAAATAGTCGTTGATTGCATAACCGGCAGCAGCTAATAAAACAGTTGACAATACAAGAAATAGAAAATACAAATCACCGGTAGGTGGTATTATATTATTTAGCTTATACAAAGGCAGAATAATAAAATGCCTGAAAAAATATTGCGTTAAGACAATGATAATTAAGTTTGTAATACGGACTAATTTGAAATATGCCACGATTTCTTTCATCATATTGTTTCTTTATTTAAACTATGTTACTATTATGGGATAAGAAGGTATAGAGGCATAGGGTATAGGGGTGAAAAACAGCTTTTATATTGTATTTTTAATCATTTTTAAAAAATATTTTTCTCTTTTGTCTTCCCTTATACCTTTATATTTTTACTTTTGTCTTTTATCTTCCCTTATACCTTTATACCTTTATACCTTTTATCTTTTTACTTTTGTCTTTTATCTTTTATCTTTTATCTTTTGTCTTTTGTCTTTTGTCTTTTATCTTTTATCTTCCCTTATACCTTCCATTAAAACCTTACCATTTAAAAGCTTCTTTATCAAACCACTTGCCCTGCACCTTCATTATCTGTTCAACGATGTCTCTTACACAACCTTTTCCACCAGCAAGAGGAGAGATGTAATGACAAATTAATTTTATTTCTTCGGCAGCATCAGAAGGACAGCAAGCTACCGCTACCTTTTTCATTACCTCATAATCAGGTATATCATCACCCATAAAAAGAATTTCAGACATATCTAACTGATGTTGTTTTATATAATTATTGAAACATTCAAGTTTGTTATTAACGCCGAGAAAAACATCCTTAACACCCAGGTAATTGAACCTGCCTTCAACAACATCTGATCTCCCCCCCGATAAAATAACGATACGATAACCTTTTTTAGCAGCCAACTGGATCGCATAACCGTCTTTCACATGCATGGTACGCAACTGATCTCCATTGCTTGCAATTAAAACAGAACCATCTGTCAAAACACCATCTACATCGAGTATAATAGTGCTTATTTTTTTTAGTAACTGTTTGTAATTCTTTATCATATTTTAATAAGTTTACTTTCTTTATTAATGCTGTTGGTCATCTGTTTATAAATCTTCTTGTAATCAGGCAAATCTGCTAACATGATGAGATGCTTATTTATTATTTCTTTATCAATACGAACAGCAGGTCCTGTCTGAACATGGCATGGTATTTCATCATTTACTTTTCGTGCTGTTTCATTAATTAGTGGTATGAGCAGATCGAAAGAGATATCTGAACGCTTGAGAATTCTCTCTGCAATATTATACATGTGGTTCGTAAAGTTATTGGCAAATACAGCAGCAAGATGCGTATCCCGGCGTTGTTCAGAACTCATAACATGTACTTTTGACGTAAAGAAAGCTGCAAACTGTTTTAATATTTCAGTATTTTTATCAGTGTTGGCTTCTATCAATATTGGAATATCATTAAGGGCAACAGGTTTATTTTTTGAGAAAGTTTGTAAGGGATAAAATACACCATGATTGGGAAACTTATTCAGCTTATTTATATCCAATGAACCTGAAGTATGCACCACCAGGCTATTCCCGGCATCGAGCTGTGATACTATATCAGAAGCGGCATTATCAGCTATAGAGATAATATACAGATTGGCAGCTTTATCAATTTCTGAAATAATATCAGTAAAGGGAGCATTTATTTTCCGGCCTAATGCTTTAGCATTTTTAATGTTCCTGCTATAAACCTGATGTATTATAAAACCTTTTTCAGCAAAAGATAAAGCCAGATTTGTGGCCACGTTGCCAGAGCCAATAAGGGATATCTTCTTTATCTTAAACGGGAGCATTAAAAATTATTTTTGGCTAAGTTAAGTAAAAAATAAAAAATTACAATCCAATATCTTTAGCAATTTCTTTCATGGCATTGAGACAAATTTCGGTAAACGTGTCAAGAGGTAAACCTATCAGCTCACATTCCATAATGATTTCCCTGCTTACAGAAGCTGCAAAAGCTTTTTCTTTCATTCTTTTGGTAATGGATTTAGTTTTTACATTTTCAATTTTCTTGTCGGGATAAACCAGAGCCGTTGCAAAGATTAACCCTGTAATAGTTTCGCCGGCAGCGAGTGCATAATGGAACAATTTGTTCCTTTTTATCCCGTGAGCTTTTTCATTATGCATTTTAATGGCATCAATAATATCCTTGTCGATATTAATTTCTGAAAGTATGCGTTCAGACTCCAAACCATGGACATTTAAATCTGCATTGGTCAGCTCTACATCCAGATCGTGGAGTAAGCCTGCTAATGCCCATTTGTTTTCATCTTCGTTGAAATGTTTTGCTAATGCTCTCATCACAGCTTCAGTAGCAAGACAATGGTATATCAGCTTTTCATTCTTGATGTATTTGCGCATTAATTCAAGAGCTTCTTTTCTTTCCATATTAGTGTTTTTTATAATGATGATACGAAAATAAAAAACAAATGGCATATAGCTTCAGTAAAAATGGAATTTTTTAAATATGGAATTTTTTAACTCCATGTATCAAAGGCAAAAAACATATTATTTAAACTTAAATTATTTTAATCATGAAAAATTTATTTATTGCAACATGCTGCTTTTTGAGTACATTTTGCATCACAGTCCGGTTGTTTGCACAAAAAGAAATAAATGCCCAATCGAAAATAGAAAAGGTAACTGTATTCCTTAACAATGCACAAATAGAACGTACATCAACTGTAAATTTACCTGCCGGTAATTCGGAAATATTAATATCAGGTATTTCACAATACGTTGATGTCAATTCACTCAGAGTATCCGGCAAAGGTAGTTTTGTGATAATGAGTCAGGAGGTTCGGATAAATTATCCCGAGCCTGAGCAGGTTAAAGAAGAAGCTATTCCAAGCCACATTTTAAGAAGTATAAACAATTTAAATGATTCTTTGGAATTGCTTGCCTTTGAGATGCAGGAAAACAGTTCAAAAAAAGATGCATTATTAGTTGAGAAGAACTTTCTACAGTCGAGTGCAGCTATTACCAAGGCAGACACTATAACAGAGTTAAAAGATGCCCTGACATATTTCAGAAGCAGGATGTACGACATCAATCAGGAATGGATTAAGATGTTGAAAACAGAAAGCTTGTTTATTAAGCAGAAAGCCAAAATGGAAGAACGACTGGCCGCGTTAAAAAATTACTCAAAAAATGCAAACCCACCGAAGTTAAATGCTTCACCTGAAGCTTTAATAAGTATCCAGGTAATGGCAGATAAAGCTGTTACCGCTGGTCAGATTGATATTTCGTATATTGCTTCCAATGTAAGCTGGACACCTTTTTATGAACTAAGGGTTGATGACGTTTCAAAACCTGTTCAGCTGGTTATGAAAGCCAACTTAATACAAAGCACAGGTGAAAACTGGGAAAAAGCTAAGCTGACATTTTCTACGGGTATGCCTGTAGCCTACAAAGTGCTCCCCGTTTTACCAGTATGGTATTTAAACTATTATACACCACAAAGGATAACAGCCGTTGCAACGGAAGCTCCGGTAGCAGCCATGTTGGATGAAAAAGCAAAAAAAGAAGATGACGGTAGCAGCGCTAATTTAGTTGATGCTTATGCAGCAAACTATTACACTCAGCTTTCACAAAGTCTTATTTCTGCCGAATACGTAGTGTCGATACCTTATAACGTTCCTTCCGATGATAAAGTTCATTCTATTACACTTATGAATGAACCTCTGGAAGCCACATACAAATTCCTATCCGTTCCAAAAATTGATAAAGATGTTTTCCTGACAGCTTACCTGCAGGGATGGGAAAAACTTAATCTCGTTCAGGGTGAAGCCAACATAATATATCAGAATAGTATTATAAGTAAAACATATATCAACCCTACAATGGCAATGGATACTCTTATTGTCTCATTAGGCGTTGATAAAAGAGTAGTTGTTGACAGAAAAAAGATTTCAGATAAATCAAAAGATAAAATTATTGGCCCTATAAGAGAACGTACCATTAACTTTGAAATTACAGTTAAAAACCAGAATCAAACTGATATTGCATTTCTTCTGAAAGACCAGGTACCTTTAACTCAAACAGAAGATATAAAAATCATAGTTGAAGATGTAAGTGGAGCCAAATATGATGAACTTACCGGTGAAGTAACATGGAATCTCAAACTAAAACCTAATGAAATAAAGAAGCTGACTTTCAAATATATTATAAAATATGATAAGAACAAGACAGTACTGAGTGAGTAAGTTTATGAATTCGGCTAAAAAACGCAGGCTTAAGCTTGCGTTTTTTTTTAGCTTTTTAACAGACTTTTATTATATCATCTTTAGGCTATATCTAATAATTTTAAACGTGAAAACAGGAAACAAAGAAGATACTTAAAATAAAAATAATTTATCAAGCCTAATAATTATTTGATAATACAGATTTAAATGTTAAATCGAAATATTTTGTTAAATTATAAATGAATCGATTTATTAAATAAAAAAATAGCATATTTTTGTATGTATAGAAATAATTTTATATAAAACATCTACTAATTATACAAATATTTAAGATTGTAATATTGATTTTAAAGATTTAAAAAATTAATACACAATAAAAAACCAACTACAGCAAGTTAATAAATTGCATCAATGAGTGAAAAATGAAAACAAGTAAAGAGAAAATTATTAAAAATAAAATATTCACACTTTTACTGTTTTGTATAGGTTTAACAGGACTTCAAGCACAAACAGTAACAGATATTGACAGCAATGTTTACAATACAGTAACTATAGGCACCCAAACATGGCTTAAAGAAAACCTGAAAGTAACCAAATACCGTAATGGTGATAAAATTCCCAATGTAACCGACAATAAGCAATGGGGTGCACTTAGAACAGGGGCTTATTGTGATTATGATAATATCTCAAACAATAATACAATTTATGGGAGGCTCTACAACTGTTTCACAGTTGTTGACTCACGCAATCTATGTCCTACAGGATGGCATGTGCCTACAGAAACGGAATGGAAAACATTGATAAAATACCTTGGTGGCGAAGAAATAGCAGGAGGCAAATTAAAATCAGCTACCGGATGGTTTGGTCCAAATACAGAGGCAACCAACAGTAGCGGTTTTACAGGTTTGCCTGGTGGTCAGCGTACAAGCGATGGGACTTTCCGCACTATTGGCAATAACGGTGGCTGGTGGAGCACTACCAAACACATGTTTAAACATGCCTTCAATGGTTCAGTAAACACTTATGGTGCTTATATTGACAATTGCGACTATGATAAGATGTTTGGTCTTTCTGTAAGATGCATAAAGGATAAATGATAGATTTACTGAAAAACTTCAAGCAATAATATATTATTCTCAGGGAAAATAGTTATGTCATTAATTTCAGCAGGGATTAAAACACATTCACCTGCAGAAACATTAATTTCCATGTTATTGTGTATTATTTTGAAAACACCTTCAATACATATATAAATTGTAAAGGAGTCTCTCAGAGCTAAATCAAATGTTTGCTTCTGATCTATTATCAGATTGTTAACATTAAAAAAGGGAGTTTGAATAATCTCTGTAGGGATATTTTTAAGTCTTGCATAATGGGTATAATAATCACTTTCCGTATTAAAATCAATAGCATCTAAAGCAAGATCAGCATGGAGTTCTCTTGTGTTGCCTTTGTCATCAACCCTATCCCAGTCATAGATACGATAAGTGATGTCGGAAGTTTGCTGTATTTCAGCCAAAAGAACACCTTTACCAATAGCATGTACTCTACCAGCCGGAATATAGAACACATCTTCCTTTGCAATTTTTACACTATTTAAAACATCTTTAATATTACCATTCCGGAGTTTATCTATATAGTTTTCCTTTTTTGTCCCTTCTTTTAATCCGATAATCAATTCAGAATCATCATCACTGTCAATGATATACCACATTTCAGTTTTTCCCATAGTATTGTGCCTTTTCAACGCCAGTGAATCATCTGGATGCACCTGAACAGATAAGTAGTCTTTTGAGTTGAGAAATTTAATCAGTACAGGAAATTCATTGCCAAATTTCTGAAAAACGCTATCGCCAACAAGCTCGTCCATGTATATTTCAATAAGATCATTAAGATCATTTCCTGAAAGAAACCCGTTGGCAACAACAGACACATTACCCTCTACACCTGACAATGCCCATAGTTCACCACAATTGGAAAGAGGGGAGAAATCTTTATTCAGAATTGTTTTTATCTTATCGCCACCCCAGATTTTTTCTTTAAATATGGGCTTAAATTTCAGGGGATATAATGAACTCATAAGCTTTGATTTTTAAATTTTGACCATAAGTTAACTGATGCCCTCTGAGTTAAGGACATAACTTCTTCTTCATTTATTTTTGTCAGCTGGCGGTCTTTTACAATTAATTCGCCATTTGCAATTACATGAAGAATATCAGAAGGTTCAATACCAAATATCAAGTGACTTAAAAAATTATCAGCAGTTACAGGTGTTGGAGATTTGTAATCAAGCACAATAAGGTTATTGTCGTCATCTCCCTTAAAATTATTTTCCAAAATGTATTTATGTGCATTTCTAAGCCTGTTATAAGCATCATCCATAGAAAGCTGCTCGGAAGTCTGCCCGTAAAAATAAGCTGCTTTAAAACTGCGTAACATATCACTATGCATGCCATCAGTACCAAGCATAATATTGTCGTTCAGATTTTTACCATTAAAAATACCTACATTATTATTAAGGTTACTTTCGATATTCTGGGCAATATAAACAGGACTATTAGCAATAATTTCTCTTTCTTTATCATTAAGGTGCAAACAATGTACAAGAATACTTTTAGGAGAATTCAGAATACCTGCATTATTTAGTCTTTCAACAACTCTTATATTGTAATTTTTAATACTATCATTCTGGTCACATATATCTTCTGCCGTATGAATGTGAATGCCTGAGTTGTATTTTTCGGCCAAAGCAACAGCTTTTTTAATTGTATTATCAGAAACTGTGAATGAAGCATGTAAGCCCACAAGCCCCTGATGACTTCTGAGGTAGTTTTCAGAAGCTTCGAATTCATTTTTCAGTACATCATTACCGTCTCTGTCACTTATTTCAAAACACAGCAGATGGGCAACGCCAACTTTCCCGAAGACTTCTGAAATCAGTTCTAGAGAGCCCTGCGCGAAAAAAGGGGATGCATGATGATCAATTACGAAAGTAACGCCATTCTTAGCGCAGGCAATAGCTGTTGCATATGCACTGGCTTCAACCGATGCCTTGTCGAGAGATTTGTCCAATGCCCACCACAAATATTTAAGATTTTCATAGAAATTAACTGGTGGTTTTAATGGCCCTCCCATACCTCTTGCTAAAGCAGAATAAGCATGATGATGCCCACAAACAAAAGATTTGGTAATAAATTTATCTGTACAGTCAATAATTGTATCCGATGCGGTTATAGCAACAGTTTCAAGATCTTTGAATAACTCTGGTTTTGAGTTATTATGGTTACCCACTTTAATATGTGCTTTAATAAACTCAAAAGTTTTGTAATCAACAAAAGTGGCGTTTTTAAGAATTATACTCATTTTTATTTAATAAATAATCATGGTTCGATACAAGAATTCAATATGAATAAATCCGGGAAAGAAGCCATTAAATATTATCATTGAACAATTTCTCTTGCCCTGACTTTGGTATTTTACCCAGATGCCTGTATGCATGCATAGTGGCTTCTCTTCCTCTGGGCGTACGCATCAGAAAGCCCTGCATTATCAAGAAGGGTTCGTAAACTTCTTCTATAGTACCGGCATCTTCACCAACAGCAGTGGCAATAGTTGTGAGACCTACCGGCCCACCTCTGAATTTATCAATGATAGTGCTCAATATTTTATTATCCATTTCATCAAGTCCGTTCATGTCAACATTAAGGGCTTTAAGAGCAAAAGTAGTAATAGGCATGTCAATAACACCAGAGCCCTTAATTTCTGCAAAGTCGCGAACCCTTCGTAAAAGCAGATTAGCTATTCTAGGGGTGCCCCGGCTGCGGCGTGCAATCTCAAAAGCAGCATCGTCATGGATGACAATATTCAGGATTCCCGATGTCCTCTTAACTATCTTTAATAATAAATCTGCATCATAATATGACAATCTAAGGTTGATACCAAACCTGGACCTCAAAGGAGAAGTAAGTAACCCGGAACGGGTAGTTGCACCTACCAGTGTAAAAGGATTGAGTTTTAACTGTATGCTTCTGGCATTAGGACCTGATTCTATCATTATATCTATCTTATAATCTTCCATTGCAGAATATAAATACTCTTCCACCAATGGACTCAGCCTATGAATTTCATCAATAAAAAGGACATCAAAAGGTTCGAGGTTGGTAAGCAAACCTGCCAAGTCGCCTGGTTTATCCAACACAGGTCCTGAGCTTACCTTGATACCTGTACCCATCTCGTTGGCAATGATATGAGAAAGAGTTGTTTTGCCCAGTCCGGGAGGACCATGCAATAAAACATGATCTAAGGCCTCTCCTCTTTTTTTAGCGGCCATTACAAATACTTTCAGATTATCTACTACATTATCCTGTCCGAAAAAACAACTAAAATCAGTGGGTCTGATGGTATTCTCAAACTCTTTATCCGAATCATTAAGATGCTCTGTACTGGGATCGAGGTGCTTATTCATTTATTTAAAATCTGATTTTATAAAACAAACTTACACTTATTATCAATACAATGCCTTTGTTTTTTAAATAATTATATTGAAAATGTCAATTTTTTTCACTGATTTTATAAAGCTGACATCTGTCTTTATTTTTTTAAATATCTGAAATTTAATAAAATATGTTATTGGGGAATATTTTTTTTTAATAAAAGTAATTAAATTATAAGAATATGAACATATTTTATATATTTTTACCAAAAAAATATTAAATATTAAGTTGAATATTTCTAATTATTAATTATCATCATATGAAAAAAATTCTTGTAGCAGTCGATTTCTCAAAGGGTTCTATTCGAGCATTAACTTATTCTATTAAATTAGCTAATATTTTTAAAACCGATGTTTTGATGGCTTTTGTACTTAAGCCAGACAGTAATGATTCTTTATATTCAAATTCTTATGATAAGATTATTGAAGATGTTACCAAGCGTTTTGAAGATTTGATAAAACTTCATAAAAAAGACCTTAAACAAGGGAGTATCAGTTATAAAATAAGAGAAGGTAAAATTCATACAGAAATAGCCAACCAGGCTAAATATAGCGATTGTGATCTGATAGTAACAGGTACTCATGGTCTGTCAGGTTTTGAAGAATTCTGGATTGGAAGTAATGCACGTAGAATAGTAACTTCTGCTCCTTGCCCTGTTATCACTGTAAGATACGATTTCTGCCCCACAAAAATAATTGGAAAAATAATTTTACCCATTGATTCTAGCTTTGATACTCGTCAGAAAGTGCCATTAACATGTGACTTTGCTGAAGCTTTTGGTGCTGAAATACATCTGCTTATAACATCCGACTCAGCTTCAGATAAGAGAAAAGCTAAGAGTTATGCCAAACAAACTCTTTCATATTTAGAGGGTAGAAATATTAAAACTATTGTAGTTGAAACATCTAAAAAACCACTTGAAGTTATTAATTATGCAAAAAAAGTGGAAGCCGGTTTGATTTCAATTATGACTGAGCAAGAAATTTCAACTATCAGCCTTTTGTTGGGTGCATCTTCAGAACAGGTTGTCACACATTCACCTATTCCAGTTTTAAGTGTACATCCAAAAGAATTGTATAATATAACGGGTGGGTTGTAATAATATTATTACTCTTTTATTAGCTCAGTTTATCTGCTTTTTCTGCTTAAAATGTGATTGATATGAGAATTAAAATAGTTGTCATTATTCTATATACATTTTTGTTTATCTGTTCAAAAGGAGTGTCTCAACCAAGTGGGAGCATTACTATTGATAAAGATTACAGGGTAGACCAGCTGTTAGAAAAACATCTAGCTATTGCTAAATACGAACAAACAATTGACGGGTTCAGGGTTCAGATTTTTTTTGATGCAGGTAATAACTCTCAAACTAATGCTAATAATTCACGTACAGAATTCCTGCGCAGACATCCTGAAATTGAAGCTTATATATCTTTCGATTCTCCTTATTATAAAGTACGTGTAGGAAATTTCAGAACAAAACTTGAAGCCCAGAATCTATTAAATGCAATTATAGTTTATTATCCAAATGCTTTTATTGTAATGGATAAGATTAGCTATCCAAAAATTGATTAATCAGTGTTCTGTCTATAATGTCCAATCTAAATTGTTTTTTTATTTATAATACTTGTATTTGCTTGTTGTGTAGGCATTATAAGAATATCATTAATATTGACATGTAGAGGTAAGTCTATTATAAAACCTATTATATGTGATATATCTTCAGGGGTTAGTGGTTTAAATCCATTATAAACACTACTTGCCTTTTCTTTATCGCCTTTAAAACGCACCATGGAAAACTCAGTTTCTACAGCCCCCGGACATACCTGAGAAACTTTAATATCATATTTTAATAAATCAATACGCATTGCTTTTGAAAGGCTGTCAACAGCATGTTTTGTAGCACAATAGACATTACCATTGGGATATGTTTCTCTTCCTGCAATTGAACCAATGTTTATAATTTGAGGATTGTTACTCTTCTTTAAAAGTGGGAGAGCATTCTTAGTCATATATAAAATACCTTTAACATTTGTATCTAACATTATTTCCCAATCAGAAATATCTCCCTCATCAATAGCGGTAAGTCCCAATGCTAAACCTGCATTGTTAATCAGAATATCAATTTTTTTATAAAATCTGTTAATTTCAGAGAAAGCTTCTTCAACTTGATTTCTATTGCCGACATTAAAAGATAATGTCAGCACATCAACATTATATTGTGAGGTAATTATTTCTTTTATATCATCTAATATGGCCTTACGTCTGCCAGTAATAATTAAATTGAAACCTTTTTCAGCCAATTTAAAAGCAATAGCCTTTCCTATTCCACTCGTGGCTCCGGTAATAAGTGCTGTGCGATGGTCTTTCATATTATAATAATTTTGTCAGTGTTTGGAAGAATGGAGAATTGGAATATTGGAGTAGTGTAAAAATGTAATAATTGGAAGCTAGAGGTTCTACCAATTTCCTGCTTTTCCAACTTTCCAAATTCTTTAATTTTCATTTAATTAATATTTACAAAATTTTTGTCTTTGAATAGAAATACTTTTTAAATAGTACTATACGATGTTTAATCTTGTCCATATCCAGGCATAAAAATAACAACAATACCATAAAGGGTAAAGCTGGTATTTTATATCTTACAATTGCACCATAAACAGGCGTTGTTAAACCAATAAGTATAAAAGTAAAAATAGTAAAAAACAAGCACAGTAAAAAAAAACTGTTTACCCTGTCTTTTATTTTGAAATTCAATAGGGTAACAATAAAAAGTAAAAATAATAATGTATTTTCAGCTGCAGAGAAGAAAGACAACACAGACTGTTTCATAAATATATGTGGCAAAAAGAAAACATTGAAAAATGCTTTGGGAGCATTTCTTAAAATAGATATAAAATCCGGCTTTAATTTTTCAACAAAAAAAAGACTTCCTGAATTTTGGTTTAATGCCAAGTAAAAAAAATCATTTTGCTTGTTAACCATGATTTTCATTAAGTTATAATCCGGAAAAAAAAGTTGGAAATTGAACCCAATAATAATCATCGACATTATGGTTATACCATATTTTAGGTGTTTTTTTCTATTATCTGTTTTAACACACCAGAAGTATGTAAGAAGTAAAGGCAGTAAAGAAGCAAGTATATAAAATTTTAAATAAGCTAAAAGAATTAAAGAAAAAATAACCCATAGCATATTCAGCAACGAAAAGCGTTGAATAAGCAGGTAAGAATAATAAATAAAAAAACCTAAGCCGAAGAACAATAAACCTTCTTTAAGTACGCCAGAACTCCAGAAAATGACAGATGGAACCAGAAAAACAGATATAAAAACCAATGATGTTTGTAAATCAACATTTTTTCTGAAAAATTTATATAATGCTGTTTGTCCTGCTAGCGCAATAAATGACATAAACACTGTATGGACACTAAAAAACCCGAACGAAAAAATCCTTACAATCGCATTAAATCTAATTATTATATGACTGTCGTTATAAATATTAGTCTCATACTGACGGTACCAATTATTCATCAGGGTGTAATAATTGTCGAAATAAGCTGTATTGTTTTTTATACCAAAAAGCATCTGAAAGAAATCGAGTGGCTTATGAAACAGCGCATCAAACATTATTTTACTGTCATCAAAATATTTAAATACATCAGCTTTTAGTCTATCAGGATAATAATAAGAATAAACCAGAGCAAGTAAAGTTCCCATAGCAACTTTAATAATAAACACAACAGGTAAGGCTTTCTTATTAACACCTTCCAACCTAAAGAATGATGATTTTATAATTATATATATAAATAGGCACAGATAAAATAAAGTGAGCAATATTTCAACAAATAATGACATATTAATTCTTTCTATTTATTTTGAAGAAATTGCTCAACTTCTTTACATCGGTAATCAATAACAAAAGCACCATCATAAACGGTAAGAGGGGAGATTTATAGCGCACAATAGCACCTAATGTAGGTGTAGTAATGCCAATAATTATATACAAAGTAAAAATTGAAAAGAACAAAAATAATATCAAATTAATATCCTGTTTTCTAATCCTTAAAAAGAATAAACATAACACAATAAAAATAAAAATCAAAAGGTTTTCACAAGCCGCCGGGAATATCATCAATGAGTTTATTTCAAACAAATGAGGTCTGAAAATTACATTGATAAGCCCAAAGGGAACAGCTTTTAAAAAGCTTAAAATATTGGGTCTAAGTTCTCTGATTTTGATGAAACTTCCTGAAGTAGGAGTTTTAAAGATTTCCCAGAAATTGGTATTTATTAAATCCTTTGAAGTTATCAAAATAGTTTCATCTGTAACCTTACCATCCTTGTATTTATAAGCCTTAATGTTAGGTTGTACAATAAAAATATTTCTTGATGAATCAGTTATTGTCTTTTCAATTTTTGTATCAGGAGGAAAATAAACAATCTCTTTTACTGTATCATTTTTTCTTAAATAACAGTAACTGCCGCCATAGCTTTCTCTTATCAGTTCACTTTGTTTGTCGGATAATATCTTTATAGGATTAGGCATTCCGGACAAAAAGGAAGTTATAATAAGCAACAAAAATACAAATCCATACAGACTTATATAAACGTAAATCTTCTGTTTGATTTTAATTTCGTTGCTTATAAAATAAGCCAGCATAGCCGGAATTAAAGCGACAATTAGATAGTATTTAACAAAAGCTATCAATAAGAACGAAAAAATAGTGACGAGGATATTCGTTTTTGAAATTTTGTTGTGAACTATATCAAAAAAACTATATATAAAGAGCCCTAAGCCTAAAAAGATAAAACCTTCCTTAAGAACACCAGACGACCACAATAGTACAGAAGGCATAAAAAAAACAAAAAAAACAAGTAATTTTTTATTTTCTTTTAAGAAAGTGTAAAATGTTTTGTACAAAGCAGTCAGACCTATTAAAGAAATGAAACACATAAAAACAGTATGTACTGTATAATGCCCAAAAGAGAAAAGTCTTACAAATGCGTTGAATCGCGTTATCAGTCGAAATGAGTTAAAGTAGTTATTATTTGGCGTAGCAGTAAATTTCCAGTAATCAGTTGTTTGCAAAGCCCAAAACTTTGTGTCGTGTACATACGCTTTTAGATAATCAGCATCGGCATTGATTCCAAATACCAACTGAAAGTAATGAATGGGATTGACATAAATCGCATTAAAAAGATACCGGCTGTCATCAAAAAATTTAAAGATATCTGCCTCTTCCCTATTTTTATAATAATAGGTATAGATGATAGCCAGTATAACACCTGCTAAGATTTTAATTATAAAAATGATAGAAAGTTCAATCTTTCGGATACCCTCAAAATGAAAAAATTTCCACTTGAAAATAAGCCAGATAAAAAGGGATGTATAAAATAATGTAAGGACTATTTCTGCAAACATACTTCAAACTTACACAAAATTATTAAAACAGTTTTCATGTTAAAAAAAAATGCGTAGGTTTGAATAAAAAATAACATGTTGAGAATTTCCTCTTTGTGGCTTGATACAATTAATTTAATCTCCAAGTTTAATATATACCGTACTGTAAACTATAAGCTTAACTTGGTTTCTTACTTATTATCAGTTCTTTTTAAAAAGAGTATTAATATATCATATCCCATAAGTCTTTCTATTGAACCCACTTCATTTTGTAATTTAAGGTGTCCTCATTGTCCTACAGGTACTAAAGCTTTATCGCGCCCACAGGGATATATGGATTATGAAGACTTCAAAAAACTGATTGATGAAACGGCTTCTTATTTAATATATCTGATGTTGTATTTTCAGGGTGAACCATTTCTTCATAAACATATGATTGAAATGATAAGATATGCCCATCGTAAAAATATCTATATCATGACGTCAACCAATGCTCAGAATATTGATGAATTAATGGCAAAATCGATTGTTGAAAGCCGGCTTGATAAAATTATCATTTCTCTGGATGGTGTTACAGAAGAAGTCTATTCATCATACAGAATTGGAGGAGATATGAACAAAGTAATAAGTGCCATAAAATATCTATCGAAATTCAAAAAACAACTAAAATCGAAAACACCTTTTATCGAAGTTCAGTTTTTAGTATTAAGGCAAAATGAGCATCAAATGGAAGAAATAAAAAAACTCTCCGCAGAACTTAATGTTGATAAGCTCTCTTTTAAAAAAGCACAGATTTACAACGTAAATGATAATGTCCAATTCCTTCCTCAAAATGAAAAATATTCGAGATATGCCAGAAACAACGATGGAGAATATTTTTTAAAAAAGAAAACTTACAACCATTGTTATAAAATGTGGTCATCTGCAGTAATTACATGGGATGGACAATTACTACCTTGCTGTTATGATAAAGATGCAACATTAAATTTTGGTAATGTAAGAGTAGATAAGCTAAGTAATATCTGGAAAAGTAAAGCTTATAACACGTTCAGGAATGATATCTTCAATGACAGAAAAAGTATTGATATGTGTAAGTTCTGTGGAGAATAACCATTCTACACATTCATAATATCTTTTTCTTTGCCTTCGTATATTTTGTCAGCTTTTTCTATAAAACTATTGGTGAGGTTTTGAATATCAATAACAAGTTTTTTAATTAAATCTTCCGAAATGCCTTCTTTTTCAAGTTTTTTGGCACTTTCATTAGCATCTCTTCTAATATTTCTTATACGTATCTTAACATTTTCAACTTCATTTTTCACCTGTTTCATCAATTGGTGTCTTCTTTCTTCGGTCAAAGGAGGAACGGGAATACGGATAATTGTACCGTCGTTAATAGGGTTAAAGCCTAAATTAGCAGCCTGTATGGCTTTATCAATAGGATTCAGCATATTTTTTTCCCAAGGCTGGACAATGATCAACTTTGCATCAGGAGTGTGAATACTGGAAATTTTATGCAATTGAGTCATTGTACCGTAATAATCAACTTTAACACTATCGAGCATAGATGGATTGGCCTTACCAGCTCTTATTTTCTGCAATTCTTTTTCAAAAAATACTATTGCATTCTGCATTTGTTCTTTTGCTTCCTCCAAGCAAAATTCTACTTCTTCCATGGTTAAATATTTTATACAAAATTAATATTTTTTTAAAACAATTCTGTTGATAAAAGTCTATTGTCTTTTTCCTTTAAACCCTTATACCTTTATACCTTTATACCTTTATACCTTTATACCTTTATACCTTTATACCTTTATACCTTTATACCTTTATACCTTTATACCTTTATACCTTTACACCCTTATACCTTCTTCCCCTCTTATTATACGTTAATAATTTCCTACAACAGTGCCTACTTTTTCCCCATTAATAATTTTTAACAAATTGTCTTTACAATTAATATTAAAAACCACGATGGGCAAGTTATTTTCTTTACACAACGTAAAAGCAGTAAGGTCCATGATGCTAAGCTTTTTCTCATAAGCTTCATCGAAAGATAAAGTTTCATATTTAACTGCATCTTTTACTTTTTCAGGATCAGCAGTATAAATACCGTCCACACGTGTACCTTTCAGGATAGCATCGGCTTTTATCTCCAAAGCGCGAAGAGCAGCAGCAGAATCTGTGGTGAAATAAGGATTGCCAGTGCCACCAGAAATAATAACAACGTAACCATGAGATAATTTTTCAATAGCTCTTCGCCTCGACATTAATTGGGTAACAGGATCTATCTCAATAGCTGATAAAATAACGGATTTGATATTTAAAGTATCCAGAGTAGCCTGCAACGCCATACTGTTGATTACAGTTGCCAGCATGCCCATATAATCACCCTGAACTCTGTCCATGCCTTTTTTTGCACCTTGCAATCCTCTGAAAATATTACCACCACCTAATACAATAGCTACTTCAACACCTTTATTTACAATCTTTTCAATTTCTCCGGCATAAAGTTCCAGCTGATCAGTAGCAATACCATATTGCCCATCTCCCATAAGAGACTCACCGCTCAACTTCAATAATATTCTTTTAAGTTTCATAGTATATTTTTTGAAAATATTTTTTTTAGTTAACGAAAATAAATAAAATTCAGTAATTGAATGAATTTTTATATAATTAATTATCAGATATACTTTTAATGGTTAAAAGGATAAAATTTTCATATTAACAATAATTTTATTTATTTTTATTTAAAATATTGGTTTTCAACTCTTTAACAATATTACAATGCAACAATCAGTAAAAACTACTTATAAAGCAAAAAAACGACTTGTCTTTTATCAACATCAGGAATACTTTTCTTCCATTCCACTATTGATTTAGTTGTTATAAATTCACCCCCTAATGTTACATCACAGGCAATACACAACATAAGGTTATTAGAGGCTGTAGTAATGATATCATGCAATAATTTCTGATTTCTGTAGGGTGTTTCAATAAAAATCTGAGTCTGATTATTCCTGTAAATAATATTTTCTAATTCTTTAATTCTTTTAATTCTTTCAATGGGCTTTATAGGCAGATAGCCCAGAAATGCAAAATTCTGACCGTTGAATCCTGAAGCCATTAAAGCAAGCATTATTGAAGAAGGACCAACTAATGGGATTACTTTGATATTTTTTTTGTGAGCCATTTCAACTATCAGAGCTCCGGGGTCAGCTACACAGGGACAGCCTGCTTCTGATATTAAAGCCACATCAAATCCCTTTTCAATAACTGTTAAAAATGTGGAATATTCTTCGGGTGTTGTATGCTTATTAAGGAGGTAGAATGTAATGTCGTCAAAGTTATCAATATACCCGCCATGTTTTAGGAACCTCCTTGCTGTCCTGATATCTTCAACTATAAAATGTTTTATATCTTTAATGATGGTTTTATAATCAGGGGGCAGGCAGAAAGAATAATTATCACCACCTAATAAACTTGGTATAAGATATAGTTTGCCTTTATTCATGATCTGTTAGAGTAAGTTACTAAAACTGAAAGTATCTAAGTCAACATTGCCCCCTGAAATAATAATACCTATCCTTTGCTTATTTATTAATGGGATTTTCTTTTCAAGCAAACAAGCAAGAGTTACAGCTGACGAAGGTTCAATAATGATTTTCATGCGTTCCCATACTAATTTCATGGCATCAACGATAGTTTGTTCTTTAACGGTTACTATATCGCTTACATATTTTAATATAATTGGGAATGTGATATCGCCTAATGATGTCCTCAGTCCATCAGCTATAGTTAGCGGATTAACAGAGGGTATAAACTTCTTTTTATAAAATGATAAATAAGCATCATTTGCCATTTCAGGTTCAGCTGCAATAACCTTGGTTTTTGGAGAAAAATAATGAGCAGACAGTGCTGTTCCGCTCAATAGGCCACCTCCACCAACAGGAGCAATAATATAATCTAAAAATCCAACTTCCTCAATGAGCTCTTTGGCAGCAGTAGCCTGTCCTGCAATAATTTTTGTATTGTTATACGGATGAACCTCAAAAGCACCCGTTTGGTCAATAACTTTTTTTAATGTCGTTTCACGAGCTTCTAATGTGGGTTCACAAAAAGTGATAATACCACTATAACTTTCAACAGCTTTTACTTTTACTTTAGAAGAATTAGAGGGCATCACAATGTAAGCTCTTATGTTATTGAGCTTTGCTGCTAAGGACAACGCCTGGGCGTGATTGCCAGATGAATGCGTGGCTACGCCATTAACCTTTTCTTTTTCAGCTAAATTTAAAACGGCATTTAATGCGCCTCTGAACTTAAAAGCGCCTACTTTTTGAAAGTTTTCGCATTTAAAAAAAAGTTCAGCATTGCAGATTTCGTTTATAGATTCGCATGTAAGTACCGGAGTAATCTTAGCTATGCCTTT